>Ga0316197_10000553_pt1 | contig 25933 bp, 17 predicted proteins | sample OudBiesiAoxic_MG_FD_204939 | JGI IMG/M metagenome (GOLD analysis project Ga0316197, IMG submission 204939) | Coastal sediment microbial communities from Oude Bieten Haven, Netherlands - site A oxic | ecosystem: Environmental > Aquatic > Marine > Coastal > Sediment | place: Netherlands... | reverse complement strand
CTCAAATTGAGCGATAACTGGCTGATCTCGTCTAGAAACCGCTGCACTCAATTTATTTTTACACTTATCTAGACGATCATTCAGTTGTTGTATCTCTTTCTTAACGCTCATTTGTCTGCACCTATAAAAAATCAACGCTCTTTCTACCACTATCTAGCCAAAAAATGAATAATTATTTCACGACCTTAGCCATTCTTTTTAAATTCTGGTAAAGAAATCCCAATCAATCAACTGGTTGCACTAGATCAATAATATCTAAAGATTTTGGACTGATAGTCGATAACAATACATGCAACATATTTCTGCATAACGCCGAATATATTAGCTACAACTATTAAATGCACCTGTCAGTACCTGTCAAAATTGAGTTAATCATTATGAATATTACTATAAAGACGAGACTATACATTTTAGCCATCCTCCCGTTACTGATTATTGCCATTGGGACAATGTACTTTACCCGCGTTGAACTTTTCAACCTAAATCAAGCTCACATGGACTCTTCAAGAACCTACATGACTGAAAGTAAGAAGATTGAATTAAAATCTTACATGGAGATAGTAGATTCTGTACTTGGCCCGCTGAAAGAAAGAAACGCGCCAATTGAAGAGGTCATATCTGAACTTTCCCGAATTAAGTTTGGTGAAAATGGATACGTATATGGCTATAACAGTAAGGGTGACCGATTGCTGTTAGGGCAAAGCACCAGTGGTATAGGCAAGAACTACTGGAATCTAAAAGACGTTAATAACTTCCTTTTACTGCAAGATATTATTAAGCAAGGGACAAGTGGTGGTGGCTATACAACCTACTACTTTCCAAAACCTGGTGAGAATGAAGCATCGCCGAAATTGGCTTATTCAATCTACGTATCTAAATGGGATCTAGTTATTGGTACTGGCTTCTATATTGATGATATTGAAGCAACGGTTATCGATATGGAAAAGACATCTCAAATTCTTGTCGACGATGCTTTAATCGGTATAGGTATCGCGACGTTTATCATCGTGATCATTGCTGGTCTATTTGCTGTGTTTGTAAATCAAAGCATTATTCGCCCTCTTAACGCCTTCGATCGTTCTATTGCCTCATTTGCGAATGGTGATGCCGACTTAACAGCAAGAATGGAAGAATTTAAGATCCCTGAGTACAATCGTCTAGGCAACAATTTTAACTTATTTGTCGCAAGCCTTCAGTCAATCATCAAAAACGTTACTTTAGTCAGCGGTGAGGTCGTCAGCGAAACCAGCAACATGATAGGTAGAGCCACACAAGTCGATTCATTGGCAAGCCAGCAACGAGAAGAGACCGAGCAAGTAGCGACGGCAATGACAGAGATGACAATGACAGCAACTGAAATCTCAAGTAATGCAGTTCAAGCGGCGGAATCAGCGAAAGAAGTTGAAGGCAGTGCTCATAAAGCGATGGAGATTGTGGTTTCTGCCGCTCATTCGGTTGAATCACTGGCTAATGACGTTGAGCAAGCCAACGAGGTCGTCTCTAAATTGGAAGGCGATGTACAGAACATTTCAACATCATTAGAGGTGATTCAAGATATCGCTGAACAAACGAACCTACTCGCTCTGAATGCTGCGATCGAAGCCGCACGTGCTGGCGAACAAGGTCGAGGCTTTGCTGTTGTAGCAGATGAAGTTCGTAAACTAGCAAGCCGAACACAAGAGAGCACACTCGAAATCCATCAGATGATTAATCAGCTTAAAGCCGCTTCTGATGCCGCGGTACAAACCATGGATAAGAGCAAATCTAAAAGTGCAGACACCGTGGCAGAGGCCAACGCGGCAAGTAATGCGTTAAGTAAGATACAAGAATCGATCAACGTCATTATGGACATGAATGAACTCATAGCGACGGCAACAGAAGAACAGAGTCAAGTGGGCCATGAAATATCTGAACGCGTTGTTATTATTTCTGATAAGAGCCATCAATCGGCACAGTTTGCCAAGGAAAATCAAGCGGGTAGTGGTCAATTAAATACCAAGGCGACGGAACTGTCTCATCTCGTTGGGCGATTCACTGTCTAATTTTTTACAGTGTAAATCGTTCTCTGAAATGCCATCATTTCCATGACAATGTGATGCTGTTCGGTTAGTGCTAAATACTTCGTTATTCCCGTGCAAACGGGAATCTTGGTGATATTAGATCCCCATTTTCATGAGATGACGTTGGTTTTCGTGAAAATCGGAATCTGGATTAGGTACATCGTTCTTATTGTTTCCATACATTATATTTAACCACTTTCTGAGAAGGTGGTTAAATATTCCAATATAGAGCAATGACTAATTTGCTTCTTTTTTTATCGCAGTCATTAATACTGAGGTATCCATCCTACCCAATCCCTGCTCAGACAGATCTTCATATTGTTTAATTATTTTATTGGTTAACGGTAGCGATATACCTTGTCTATCTGCTTCATCTAAACAAAAACCTAGGTCTTTGACCATCCAATCAATGGCAAAACCAAAATCAAAACTACCTTGCGCCATCGTGGTTGCACGATTTTCCATTTGCCAAGAGCCTGCGGCGCCGTTTTTCAAACAGTCGACGAGTGTCGGAATATCCAACCCTGCCTTTTCAGCGAGTATCAATCCTTCTGAAAGACCATTAAGTACACCAGCGATGCAAATTTGGTTCACCATCTTAGCTCGTTGACCTTGGCCAACTTCACCCATCAAAACCGACGATTTTCCATAGGCATTGAATACAGGTTGTAACGTATCAAAGATCGCTCTATCTCCACCGCACATGATGGTTAGAACGCCATTCTCAGCCCCGGCTTGCCCACCTGATACTGGTGCATCCATAAATGCAATTCCCGCGGTCTGACAAGCTTTTAAGAGCTCCTCTGCTAGGTTTGCGGACGTCGTTGTGTGGTCGATCAAGATCGCGCCTTCATTCATGGCAGAGATTGCACCGCTGCTGGCTGTGATAACACTGCGTACATCATCGTCATTGCCCACACAACAGATAACCACATCTGCGTTTTGTACACACTCAGAAACGGTGGTCTTATAATTACCACCGTACAATTTGGCCCAATCCTGTGCCTTCCTTGTCGTACGGTTATATACGGTTACGTCGAACCCTGCTGTTTGAAGATGTCCAGCCATGGGGTAACCCATAACACCCAATCCAATAAAACTAATCTTCATTACTTTTCCTTATTTTTAGCTGAACGATGAAATAACACGTTAACAAAGCCACCAACATTATTCATTCTTTTCTCTGCAATACCCGCAAAAAAAAGAGCACAATTCGATTTTCAATTAACAGCGCTTAATCAGTAAGTTAGTTAACCCATCTTTAGATTCTGCAGAAACATGATCAAGGCTACCATGTAACATGGCTTATCAGACAATTAACAAAGCTAAGTAAGTTCGAGATCAGCATGATAATCATTAGATCCTTTTATGCCTAACAATGAGCATCCGCTACCGTCATACGACTGATTCAGTTTCAATGTAAACCATACCGTTTACTTTATTTCGTAGACAAAAAAACCGAGCATAATTAGCTCGGCTTTTTTATTGTAATCACGTTTAAGTTTGACTCTATTCGGCGTCTAACTCGGCATTGTGATAGACCTGTTGTACGTCATCGCACTCGTCAAGTAAGTCTAAGAACTTTTGAAACTTAATTGCATCATCACCGGTGATAGGCGTATTTGTTTGTGAAACGAAGGTGATTTCTTCAACATCAAGAACAAGGTTTGCAAACTCGCTGTTCAAGGCTGTCTTTACCTTGAAAAATTCAGTGTGTGGCGCGAATACAGTAATAACACCGTCTTCTAGTTCGATGTCGGTTACATCAACATCTTGCATCATTAATGCTTCTAAAACGGCATCTTCATCATCACCGTTGAATTGAAACACCGCCTGATGGTCGAACATATGTGCAGTGGTGCCTGGACTACCAATTTTTGCACCTGTTTTTACAAAGCACTGGCGTACATCTTGAAAGGTACGGTTACCATTATCAGTTAGGCAGTCCACTATGACACTAGCGCCTCCTGGGGCAAAACCTTCGTAACGGGCTGCTTGGTAATCTTCACCGCCACCACCCGTTGCTTTATCAATCGCTTTGTCTATTACATGTGCTGGTACTTGATCTTTCTTTGCTTTAGCGATCAAGTGTTTTAGAGAGAGATTCATGTCCGGATCACCGCCGCCATTCTTGGCGCTCATGTATATCTCTTTACCATACTTGGAATAAACTTTTATTTTCGCGCCTTGTGTTTTTGCCATTGAGGCCTTGCGCACTTCAAAACTTCTTCCCATTGGGGTCTTCTCTCTGCTTCAATTTATTTGACGAATTTTAGCAAAATGTAAATTCAATTTGCTAAGGAGCTGGAAGGTTATGCCACTCCCATGGCTCTTTTATATTTTGCTACTGATTGCTCAAAACATGTTTTTTCATCTTCGTTTTTGAGCTTTTCTCTTTGAATTAACATCTCATTTGGGCCGATTTTAGCCTGCTTTAGCTGCCAAACCAAATACGACGCTTGTTTATCAATCTCAATCTTGTTTTTCTCTTCCACAGAGAGCAAAGATAAATTAACTGGCATGATGTTCTCAACAGAGTTTATTTTGTGGTGCTGCAATATATCACAGGGAATGGAAACGAGTGAAGACTCAAGATTAACGAAATAGAGAAATGACAGCAATCACTCCTTTTTATGTCAAAAAGGGGATTTAATGTAGAAAAATCAGGGGCGGTAATAACCCGCCCTTGCGTGTGCAATCAAGAGACCATTAATGGAATAAGCCCAGTTCCTCGGCTTCTTCCAATGTTAAACCGCTTTCACGAATTTCGCGCATCGCTTCAATACGACGACGAGCTTCAGCTGATTTAATCTGTTTTTCTGTGTGCTTAGCGTCTTCTTCCTTGATGTCCCAATGGGATGCTATATTTGCCATTTCATCATGGTCAATAGAATTAATAGACATAAATACCTCCGATTAAAACCATGTCCGAGGACATAACTTTTGTAGCAAATACCACGATCATTGTTAAGAAGAACAAGCTTAGAGTGTGAACTGCTACAGAGTTATGACAACAAAATTATATTTCTATCAGTATGGCTTTGATTATCAGATTTTCCACGTTTATTCTTAAGAATTGTTCTACAAACACCTGCCAGATCTTTAAATTGAACTCGGTTGAGTTCTGTATCCAATTCTCCGCATTACCTATTAGAGATAGTAGTCTGTTTTCAATGGATGGCACCAGTAGCTAGGCTTTTCTAAGAAAGACACTGGTAGTATTTAATAATTTTGGGCGTGGATGTTAAAACGGATACGGTCAGAACGATGATCAAGACGGCTTAAAGGTACATGTAAAGGACATTACTGAATTTTGGGCAAAAAAATAGCGAGTATCGCAACTCGCTAAAAAATTCATAAATGAATGTAACTCTATGAGCTAATATATACCTTTCCTCAGAAAGGATAAAAGGTTGTCTATTCGTATTAAACTATAGCCAATAGGGATTAATTACTGTCAGACTAATGTCAATCTTCTGTCCGAAGTTAATCAAATACCTATTGCGACATCGTCTAATGTACGAAATACCTCTTCGTCAATATGACCTTCGAATACGGATTTACAAACCTTCTTACGCACGGCTAACGCAGAAATAAGCTTTTCGATGGACAGATGTTTCGACGAAGTTTGAGTATTATATAGCTCTATCGTCTTACTCAATACTTGATAACTCACCACTTCATCAGCAACACGAAGCCAATCAAGCTTGCCTATAAGCTCCTCACACTCTTCTTTAATTGATGATGGCGAATGACCAGTCATTGCAGAAAGAGCCGTTATGCTTCTTTCTAGAGCTTCTGAAGAGGTATATTTGGAGAGAGTTATCGTTAGTTCGTCCGCATTCACTTCTACAAGATGTTTTCGAATTTTAACTCGACGCCCTAGTTTACCTTTAGGCTGACGTTCTTTGCGTTGAATTGGTTCAAACTCACCATCAATTATTTCAGACAACTCTGCAAGTTTTTGCTTTGAAACCATTTCATTACGTAATGGATTGGGAAGCGTTGGTGCCATATTCCTTTTCCCGGCGTTGGTCGTCCTTGCACGAGAGAAACGCAATACTTCTTCTACGTCACATTTAATATCAACCAAATAATCGGCAACCTTACCTTTTGCTTCCATCATCGATATCGTTAAGTGATAACCCCAAAGGTTCACTGTAAAATGGGTGTCATTTACTTCTTCATCGGATATTTTCTTTAACTCTCGAATAAGTTCAGATGAAAAACGTCTCCATTCGATATTCCTTGCAAGCTTTTGATTTAACTCACTTAACAACATGCTATCCGTATACCTTCTCGACATGCGACTACGGAAATATGAATAGAGTTGGAATACCAATGTGTGCTGCTTAAGAATTTCAGGTGGGAATAGGAAAAAGTAATCTTTCGTGAGTAGTTCTTCATAGAATGAAGGTTCCCACACCAAAATATAAAGGTTCGGCTTTATTTTTATTTCACCTGCCGCGTTTTCCGAAGGAGCTTCCTCTGACGCGGTAATTGTTCGTGCCAAAAAACGAAATCGATCACTTTTAAAGCCTTCCGGCATATTGTCGCTAAGCCAGCGACCTGCTAATTCATGCAGTTGAAAGTCGGTGTACTCTATTCGATCAATGCTTTCACGGATGGAATCTCGAGCTGGTCCACTATCTTTCTTCCCACGCATCGAAAGAATATCGGTTATGTATAATGGCGTTTTGTTAGGGGCTTGCTTAATGTTGAGTTGGTATTCTTCTTGGTGATGTTCATGATACTGCACTGTGAGAGTAAACAAAGCGAAGAGTGTCATAAGATCATCGACTGTCATGATATTTTTCGATGACCGTGTTTCGATAATAGCTCGAGATCCAGAGATAGAAACCATTGATTTCTGATAATTTTTTCGAGTTCTAGGTGGTGCTAATGCTTGATCTATAATTCCAGCCCAGTTTGCTGGAGACACGATAAATTGATCGGCTTCATCTTTAAGCGCTGGAGGTGTTTGTAGGCCGTATTCGCTTAAGAGACGTTTATTTACTTGAGTTTGAGCCAATGCTTTCGATCTTTTTTGTTTCTCAGTCTGTTTAGAGCTTTCTGTCATTAAACTTGTTGCACCCAAAACGGATACAAGCTGACTTGGGTTAACGAATATATGAAGCATCGTTTTACCGGCTAATCCTTCTTCAAATCTTACGGGGATCTGTTGAAATAAACCGATACTTACTGCCGCTCTTAGCCTTTGTTGAATTGCCGCTCTCGTTAAATGTCGATCCGTTGCTTCAACAATCTCGGTTGTTGAAACGTAACCATCTTTACTGGAAAAGCTTCTTAAGGAGATAAGATTGAGTAGTTCAATGATGCTTTTAGTGACCCCTTTGAAGTGTTGATATTGTTCGATCCAATCAACCGCATGCTCTGATACGGCAAATAAATGCCCATCTTTATGAGTTCTAGGTAATTTTATGAGCAATTTGTCACTTGGTTTGACTTTCGGGTTCACTAATCATTATCCGTAATATTACTATCGTTCCACAAGAATAAAGAAAAATAGATCATAAATAAAGGCTTTTTTATGGTTATTTAAATAGATGATCTTAATGATTAAAATGATCTATATTGATTATATGATCTAATGATCCGAGCCTTGAGGTGCTTGTAACATATTGTTTAAATGGGATAAAATTTTTATGAGTGTAGAAGCATGATCATGTAATCAGCAGACCTATGATCAACGTAGCTTCAGAAGTATGATCAAAGTCTTGTGAAACGATGATCATTAGTTTGCCGAACCTATGATCATCACTCGATCGGAAATATGATCAACGGCCTTATACAGGTTATCCACAAAAATAGGGTTCTATTGTGCGCCTATTTATTAAATTAGCCTCGAAAGTCGAGTTTAAATGTACAGAAGAATGATCAAGGTTGTCGGGTTTATCTATTTGATGGTTATCGAACCAGTTTTTACCATTTATACCAATTAATGAAATATTCGTAAATAAAATGCGTTGCTTACGTCGATATCGAAACGATGATCAAGGTTGGTATTTGTAGATTGACCGTTTAGTCTGATTGAAATTCGCTAGGTGTTGTGGCCTCTATCCTATATTGAATAAGCAATCCCCGTAACTTATGCGGTTAGTTACATTCTTCCGGAGTTTTACATAGCTTGATCATTGATCCGAACATAGATCGGTTTAGTTGCGATCGAAAACGATGTTTATACGGTTGTAACTGTCCTTGATCATCGTTCCACTTCTTAATAATTCTTCGAAACGATGATCAAGGTATTTTCTTGATCATCGTTCCGGATATGGCGTGTTCGGTCAGAAGTCGACAATATTCGTTTATCTAGATGACAAAAGCCGTAAGTCGAGGACTATTTTACATCGTTCCGAAGAATAGATTGTTTTTACACTGTAAATACGTGACGTGGTAACACTTTCAATCTGAGTTTATTTGGGAGTGGTAAATAGTTTAATATTGAACCCATTTATCGTATTTAATCGGCTTTTATAGCAAATTTCTGCTTAATAAATGTGAGCTTGCTCTAAAATGAATGTTCAGCTATTTATTGTTTATGATCTTAAATGCTGTACAATATTTGCAAACCATTTTGCACGGATGATTGCCGATGAAACGAGATCAAACCATAGAAAACCTCTACAGGTTAGCTGAACAAACGAAGCAAGTTCAAGCGGACAGAATAGAGATTGTTCTTGAAGAAAGAAGTGAGGATCATTTTCCTCCAATGTCGAAAGCGCTTATGGAAACTCGGTCAGGGCTGACGCGCAGGAAACTAGATGATGCAATTAATAAGTTAGAAGCCGGTGGTCACCAGTTTACCAAGAATAATGCGAATCATTACTCCATTTCTTTGGCTGAAGCTCATATGCTGATGGATGCAGCAGGCGTACCTAAGTTTCACGAGAGAAAACTAACGCGAGCGTCCAAATCTAACTTGAGCAGCAAACCTTGGGTTATTAATGTGCAAAATCAGAAAGGGGGAACAGGTAAGTCAATGACCGCAGTTCACCTAGCGGCTTGTTTGGCGCTGAATATAGATAAGCGATATAGAATTTGCCTAATCGATTTGGATCCGCAAGGTTCATTAAGGTTATTTTTGAACCCTCAGATCAGTATGGAAGATCACGATAATATATATTCAGCTGTCGATATCATGTTAGACAATGTACCGGATGATACGGTTGTTGATCGGGAATTTCTCAATAAAAATGTTTTGCTACCCACTCAATACCCAAACCTAAAGACGATTTCTGCTTTCCCTGAAGATGCTATGTTTAATGCAGAAGCTTGGCAGCATTTATCGAAAAACCAATCTTTAGATATTGTTCGTCTGCTTAAAGAAAAACTCATTGACCCTATTTCTGAAGATTTCGATATTATTATGATAGATACTGGACCTCACGTTGATCCACTTGTGTGGAATGCGATGTATGCTTCTAATGCACTGCTGATTCCTTGCGCCGCTAAGCGGTTGGATTGGGCATCGACAGTGAACTTTTTTCAACATCTACCGACGGTTTACGAAATGTTTCCTGATGATTGGAAAGGCCTAGAATTTGTAAGACTTATGCCTACGATGTTTGAAGATGATAACAAAAAGCAGGTGTCTGTATTAACAGAGATGAACTACCTTCTCAATGATCAGGTAATGATGGCAACCATACCGAGAAGCCGTGCGTTCGAAACTTGTGCAGATACGTATAGCACGGTATTTGATCTTACTGTTGGTGATTTTGAAGGTGGTAAGAAAACACTTCATAATGCTCAAGATTCAATACAAAAAGCGGCTCTAGAACTAGAGCGTGTATTACATAGTAACTGGAACTCACTTAATCAGGAGTAATAAACCATGGCGATAAAAACTTCTGAGTTAAACGCGAAATTATTTGGCAAAGCCAACAAGCGCCGCGCGACAACTCCTCAAGAAGCACAGACAGCGGCTAAGGAAAAAGCGCAAACTATAGAGCTCAGTGTTGCTGGCCAGGAAATGGTCGAGTTTGAGCTCGTTCAAATTCCGGCTGAAGATATAGAAAGAAGAACAACCGTATTTGCTCAAAATGCACGTGAGCAGTCATTTTTAAATGAACATGCTTTATCCGATGTTCTTGTGACGTTAAAAGAACGTGGTCAACAATATCCTGCGGTTGGTCGTAAAACTAAAGATGGCAAGATAGAAGTACTCGATGGTAGTCGTCGTCGAATGTCATGTATTTTAGCGAAAAAACACTTCCTAATATATGTGGCAGAGGCAATAGGTCCAGAACACGCTAAGTTTCTTTCTGATGTTGCAAACGCCCATAAGCCGCTTTCGTTATATGAACGTGGCAGAGAGATGTTGAACAAATTAGAGAGTGGCGAAGCAAGTGATCAGAAAACGTTGGCTGAAATTTTTCAATGCAGTGAAGCACTTGTGAGTGGCGCGTTGAAAGCCGCAGCGTTGCCTTTAGAATTATTGCAAGCGTATCCTAATGTGAGTGAGTTAGGGCGACCGACGATTGTTAAACTACACAAGCAATTTAATGAATTGGATGAGAATGGACGACAGTCATTGCTTGATAAGTGTAAGTCTAAAGAAGGTTTTGCGTGGCAACGTAGCGAAGCTCAAGGCGTCGCTCGCTTAACCAAGGATGTAACAGAACATATAGAAAGCTGGATCGAAGAACTGGCACCCAAAAAATACGAGATCATCACAAAGAAAGAGTTGATAAAGGGGAGAGCCATGTATACGCGTAAAGGCAGCAATTTAGCGATAAACCTTAAAAAGGTAGACGATAGAGCCATGCAAGATATCCTGGCGTTTATAGAGTCGAAATTAAATTAAGACAATAAAGCCGCGCTAGCGGCTTTTTTTTTGTGCTGTGATAACATAAAGTATTGTTTCTCTCCGGTGTTTATCAAATGACCTCTCCCCTATCCTATCTAAAATCTTTGTCCGCTATTGCTGAAGCAAATGGACACCGTTATTTGGTAAGACTTAACGGCGATGATTATTGGCAAGATGAACTACTAGAAAGTTATCTCTCCAGTCGTCCGCTAGATTTATGCTATAAGTTGGGAGGAAAAGCATTAGCCGGGGCTAAATTATTATCGGCTAAGCAAGGTGCTCAATTATTAGGTAGAGAAGTTGAATGCCTTATTTATGACGATAATGATGGCTTTGACGCCAATAGTTTCACCGCTGCTTCTGGTGCACTTCGCTATGGTGGGATCTTGTTCCTATTGTTGTCAAATAAAGATGACTGCATGTCGAACCGATGGTTAGAGACGGCACTCGTCGATTCGATTACAATTTCTGAACATATAAAACCACCTTCGTTGCCCATATCTTCAAACTCTTCAGCTCTTGAAAACCAGTTCTATGAACAAGAAAATGCGATATCACTAATAAAAAAAGTAGTAAGTGGGCATCGAAAAAGACCACTTATTATTACTGCTGATAGAGGTAGAGGAAAAAGTTCTGCACTTGGTATCGCCGCTGCGCAGCTGATCAATAGTAAAGACTTCCGTATCGTCGTTACGGCGCCCTCTCGAAAAGCGGTCGACCCTGTGTTTGCTCATGCAAAACAACATTTAGCAACTATTACTAACGAAAACAAAAACTCGCTTTCGTCAAACCACTCTTTCATTCGGTTTTGTTCACCTGATGAATTAATCAGGTCGAATATTGAATGCGATTTAGTATTGGTAGATGAGGCGTCTGCGATACCCGTTTCGATGTTACTGCGTATTACTTCTCTCTATCATCGCACTGTATTCTCTTCGACAATTCACGGTTACGAGGGTTGTGGTAGAGGATTTACGCTTAAGTTTTTTAAGTGGCTCGACGAGAACCGGCCAGGTTGGAAAAAATGTCATATTCATCAGCCCATACGGTGGAATGAAGGCGACCCACTAGAAGCATGGGTTTTTGATACATTCTTATTGAACACAGAAGTTGATCCAAAAAGTGTTGAACGCCTTATTGGTCAGACACAGAGTTCGATTATCAATAAAGAACAGTTACTCAGGTCCCCTACTCTATTTAAGAAGATTTTTTCTTTACTGGTTAGTGCTCATTATCAGACCTCTCCAAATGACATGATGCAGATATTGGACGATGAGTCTATTTTCCTGTTTGTTCGAATGAGTAGGGACGACGTTGTTGGTTGCATTGTGGCAAAAGTCGAAGGTGAGCTCAGCCCCGAATTAATTCAAAGTGTGATGAAAGGAATTAGAAGACCTAAAGGGCATTTGGCGCCCGTTATTCTTGCGGGTCAAATGGGTTTTTCACAAGCCGCTGTCTGTCGCTCTTTACGGGTGATGCGCATTGCTGTCGCACAGGCGTTTCAACACTCTGGTATCGGTAGTCAGATGCTGCGCGACCTGAGGTCTCAAAAAGAAATTCCGTTTGATTACCTTTCTACTAGTTTCGGTGTTACCTCAGAGTTGTATCGTTTTTGGACCAGAAATTGTTTTTACCCGGTACGTTTGGGCTCTAGTCTCGATCATGCCAGTGGCACATATTCGTTATTGATGCTCAGTTCTGATGCTAAAACTAATTGGTTAGGGGAGGCTGAAACTCGTTTTTGCCAGGATTTTGTCGCCTTGCTGCCAGAGACATTCCGACAATTATCTGCTCCTTTCGTTTTGGATTTATTGCGTTCGTGTAATATGACATCCATTTCCGTTTCTCATTCTCAAGTTAGCCTTGTTCAATTTTATGTTGAAGGCGGTGGCGGATACGAGAGCGTCGTCTATCCATTGATCAAGTTGTTGTTAAAGTACATCCACACGAAAGAGGTCCATCCAATATTGGTGTCTAAGTTGTTGCAAAAAAATTCATGGAATGAGATTGCGACGATTTACTCACTTAATGGAAGGAAACAATCTGAACAACTTTTTAGACGGAGTGCCGCCATACTGCTTTAATTTACACTGTAAACTGTCGCTTGATTTACACTGTAAATCTTATTTCTTATCTGAATTGTTAATAAAAAAGTGATTCAAACAGGATTTTTCGCAAAGTTTGACAAAGTGTCCCATACTTTAAGATAAACTCTTAATATCAAATGAAATGAGCTATGTTCTAAAATGTGGAAAGAGTTAACTCGATTATCTGAAGACTCCAACAGCGTCATTGCTCAACTGCCCCGAGGCGAGGAAGTTGGGCCTACGTTTAGTATTGACGGCTTAGAAAAAGTCTTAACTGAGCTAGAAGTTAGCGGCTTTTATTATGATGATGAAGCTGCTGGACGATTTGTGCGAGCTGCTAGAGAAAATAAAAAATCGGCGTTTGAAGGCGTTATTGTCGCCTTTCGTAAAGATGCAGAAGCTAAAGTTGAATTATCAGATAGTGACATGCTCGCGACGATGCATGTCACTGGCCCTTTTGGGGGTAAACAAATTAGTCCAGTAGAAATCATGCAGGCGCTTGCAAATGCACATGTAACGAAGGGTATTAATAAACTAGCGCTTAAGAAGATGCTATCTTTGAGTACTGACTTGCCGAAGGGCGAAGCCGTTGAACAACCGGTAGCCCGAGGGTTACAACCAGTAAATGGTAAAGACGCACAATTTGTCCCTATGGTTGAAGACGCGAATACTCGGGTATTAGCTCCCCAAGAAAAAGACAACAAAACCCATAAAGTTGATATGCGTGACCTTGGTGAAACCATTACAGTAGAGCAGGGTCAAGCGATAATGAAACGCATCCCTGCAACGAATGGCAAACAAGGTTATACAGTAGTCGGTGTTTCCATTCCGCCTCAAGCAGGCAATGATAAAATATTGAAAGAAGGTAAGGGCTCCAATATCGATAGGGACAACCCTAACTTGCTGCGTGCTAGCCAGTCAGGGATGCCAATTATCCGGGAATCGACAATCGACGTTGACCCTTCTCTTATTTTGAAAAATGTTGATGTTACAACTGGCCACATTAAATTTAAAGGTAGCTTGATTGTTTCTGGAAACATCGAGGCGGGAATGGTCGTTCGTGCTACTGGTTCTGTGACCGTTGGTGGGTTTATAGAATCAGCAGATGTTCAAGCTCAAGAAGATATCATAGTAGGTAAGGGCATTATTGGACATGCCGTAGACGAAGGTGAAGATAAAGCCTGTGTTGTTAAAACAAACGGGAACATCAAATCAAAATATAGTCAGTTTGCTTTTCTTCAGGCGATGGGGAACATTGACTTAGAGCTTTACTGTATGAGTTGCACAACGATGTGTACGGGTGACCTAACCGTCAAAGACGCGAACAACAAACATGGTACGCTTAGTGGCGGTATTGCACGAGTGGGAGGTAAAGTAGAGTGTTTCAATTTGGGTGTAGAAGGTGATACGGCGACAACGATACAGGCCTTCGTGAAATACAATAAGTATAAGCAGGGTCTAGCCGAACTGAGAGAACGTTACAAGGTTGTGCAAGACAAAACCATGGACGCCGTTCGGCAAGAAATGGAATTGATGAAAAGGCCCAAAGAAGAACGCTCAGAACGAGAAATCGTTGGGATTCAAAATCTAAAGAAAAAAAACAACGTATTGATTGAACAGACTAAAACTAAAATAGAGAACGCTGAATCTGAGCTTGAAAGGTTATTAGAGCTAAATACGATAAAAGCCAACAAGGTCTTTACCCGCGTTTCAATTCAGTATGGTGATGAGACATATTTGACCAAAAAAGACAAAGGTGTCAGCGTATTTTCCTATGACAGGAATAAGATTCATTGTCGGACGATGGTTGAAGGTGTTGAACAAGAGGAAGAACTTTAAACCTTTCAATACGAGATAATAGATGAAAAAATAGGAAGCATTGCGCTTCCTATTTTTTTGCAACTCTGTTTCTTTAACTTACTGCTCTAACTTTCCCTTGCTTGAGGTCTTTTAATACCTGAAGTTTTGGGCCGTCCGCGATGATAGAACCTTTTTCCATCACTATTACTCGATCAACAATATCCAGCATAGAGGTTTTATGCGTTATCAAAATAAGCGTTTCATTTTTATTCATCTGCCCAAGCTGATTTTTAATATACATCTCGGTACGATTATCCATTGCACTTGTTGGTTCATCCATCAGAAGTACTGGGGGGCGACCCAATAATGCCCGAGCAATTGAAACCGATTGTCGTTGTCCACCAGATAACAACAAGCCTCCTTCACCAACTTGCCTTTCAAGGCCCGCAGGATCTTGTTGAGTAAATACGGTCACACCAGCGCGATTAGCCGCATCCATTACCTCTCTATCATCAACGAGCGTTTGTCCCAGCGTAATATTGTCTCTAATTGAACCAAAGAATAAGACGCTTTCTTGAGGTACACAGCCTATATTGCGTCGTACATCGACATGATGGAGTTGGGCTATGTCGGTGTCATCTATACGTACATGCCCCTCTGTGGGTTGATACAGGCCCATAATAAGGCGCTCCAGAGTGGTCTTGCCTGACCCAATACGACCTATTATTGCCACTTTCTCCCCAGGCTGAATGGTTAGGCTCAGATTTCGAATAGACGCAATTGTCGAGTCTGGGTAGTGGAAGGTCACCTTATCAAGTTCAATTTTACCCTGAATTATCGGTCTATGGATGTAGCGTTTACCTTCTTCTTGCTCGTCGGGCATTGCCATGACTTGTTCGATGATAGTCATTGATGACTTAGCTTGATTGTAGCGAGTCGAGAGAAGGGATAGCTGCACGAGTGGACCAATCGCTCGTCCGCTTAACATAGTGGCAGCAATTAACCCGCCCATTGTTAGCTCGCCATCAGCAATCAAATATACGCCGAGGATGATCATTCCGATATTACAAGACTGCTGAACAAACCCCGCCATGTTCTGGATAGTGTCGGTAATTCTGCGGGTTTTAATGTTCCAGTTTGCCATATGGGCAACGGATTCTTCCCAGCGATATTGAAACTGACTTTGTGCACCAAATAACTTAACGGACTCAAGTCCTGCTAGACTTTCGATTAGGTTGGCATATTTCTGAGAGGCTAATCGAGAACCCTCTTCAATACTCTTTCTCAACGGGCCCTGAATGATCAAGGAGTGAATGATTAGAATGGTGACCCCTGCGATTGGGATGATGACCAAATTTCCAGCCAATAACCAAATTATACCTAAAAAAAGCAGAGCAAACGGCAAGTCTATCAGAGCCGACATCGTTGCTGATGTGAAAAATTCACGAATAGATTCAAACTCTTGTAAGTGTCGGGCAAAGGCACCTACTGACGGAGGTTTCGACTCCATACGAATACCCAACACTTTGCTGTATAGCTTTGATGAAATGAGTATATCTGATTTTTTTCCGGCCACATCAATGAAATAACTTCGAAGTAGCTTAAGCACAAAGTCAAAAATGAAGACAACAAAGATACCCGAAGCTAAAACCCATAATGACTCAAAGGCCAAATTTGGTACTACTTTGTCGTAAACGAGCCGAGTAAACATAGGTGCCGCAACGGCAAACATGTTGACCAGTATAGAGGCGATTAATACATCTCTATAGATATGTTTTGACGCAAATAATGTGCCCCAAAACCAATGCCCATCTCTTGTTTTCAATATCTCAGGTGAGCGCTCGTCGTATCTGAACTGCTTTTTCACCAAGAAATATCGGCCAATGTACTGTTGGTTCAGCTCTTCCACAGGTATGGACACAGGCATCATGTCTGAGTCGGAGGTCACTATTTCAGCCTCACCATCGTCACTGTTGATGCTGACTAATACACATGCATCACCTTCTTTGAGAAGGAGAATCGCCGGTAGAACGAGATCGGATATCTCGCTAAAGGGAGATCGGTTCTCCTTTGCGACTAATCCTGCTCGTTCTGCAGAGCGAGGTAAAAGAAACGGTGTCAGTAAACCATCAGATAACGGCAAGCCGTTGATAAGAGCATCTGGTGAATTTGCTAAGCCATAATAACGACTGACATAAATCAGTGAATTTAATAGTGGATCTCGCATTCAATGCGACCTCAAATATAATTTTTGTTATTTATCGACAATAAAGCCTTGGAATACTTCAATAAAGTGCTCAGATAAGAAGTCTAATTGAGTCTTAGTTTCTACCCTAGAAGCGATGGTTGTGATACCTAAATTATGCGCTGTACGAGAGATAGACGTTAGTGTATAGCGCTGTTTTTCATCTTCAATTTGATGGGTATAGAGATAATCTAATTTGACGTACTTAGGTCTAAACTCATTGATGTAATCGAGCGAGTGGAAGTGACGCCCGTAGTTATCGACACCAAACTCTGAACCACTACTGCGAATGGCATGGCAAAGCAATGCAGTATGGTGTTGATGGGAGATAAAGCAGATTTCGGGTATTTCGAAATGGAGTTTTTTGGCTGCATTAGGAAATTTGGTGAGAATTTTGGTTAGCCAGCGAATAAAGCTTGGCTCAGAAATACTGCTCACGGTCAGGTTGATTGCGAGTGTGTCATTGATAATCCGGTTTTCTAGGTTATCAATCATGTTTTCAATGACAAATTGGTCAAATATGTAGCCAGCGTTGAGTTGATCAAGAGCAAACAGGTACTGGTTTGCGGTATAGCGAACGCCGTCTTTTTCAATCGAGGAGAATACTTCGCGGTGGAATGTTTTACCATCGTTACTGCTTGCTGACTGAAACTTGAATTCGACATTGCGGTTGCTGATGGCTTCTTCAACCAACTCTTTCCACTGTTGTTTACCTAGTAAAATTTGGTCATTTACGTCAGAGACAATGGCATAATTTCTCTCTGGATGCGCCACGGCTTGAGACAGTGCGTTATCTACAAGAGAGAGTACCTCAGACGATGATTTGCTCACCTCGTTGTATACAAGGCCAAGAGCCATATCGACAGGGGCAGTGCCTGTTGGGTCTGCACGCACACTTTGCACATTATCAACAATATTCTTAGCCAACATATGCAACTCTTCATTTTCAATATTAGGGAAAATGAAGGCGAACTCTTCGGTGCTAATTCTTGCAATAGTCACGTCGGGAGAGTGTGTAGTCAGTTTTAGGTGATCGGCAAGCTCTCTTATTAGAGTATCTCCAGCCTCATAGCCAGACTCGTCGTAAGCATCTTTAATAAACTTAGCCTGTAATAGCGCTATACCACCTTTGGAAGACTCAGCCAGCCATTGAGTGAGCTGTCCCATAAAGAAAGATCGGTTACCCAATTGAGATACCGGGTCCATATAAGCCCTTTCTCTTAGCTGCTCCGCTTCTTTCGCTTGTGCCCTGAAGCTTTTCTCGACTTGCAGTGACATCGTGTTTATACCGTTAACGACAGCGACTAAGTCTTTGGTTTTTGGTTTTTTAAGTGGCTCTCCAAATTTGTTCTGGGCAATTTCTTCCATCTTGATAATGATAAGCGAAAGTGGGCGTAGGCTTCTTTTTAGCATGGCAGAAATCAGTAACATACCCAGAGTGAAAGCGACAAGAAATGCAACACCTAGGTTCTTTAGAGCCCCCCAAAGTTGCACATAGGCGGCACCTGGATGACTAATTATCTCTATTTCGGCCAGTTGTAACCAACCACTTGTGACGACTCGTCGGTCATGGAGCTTGGTCAAAAAATGCATATCAATAAACCAATCGGGTACGCCGTTAGCTTTTACTGGGTAGGAGCGAATTATCTCCTCTTCTGTATCTAGGAAGGTCAATTTCACTATTGAGTATGAGCTACCGTCAAACAAGGCGTTGATAACGGACTCCACAGCAACGCTATCTTTTTGTTCAAGATAAGGAGCAAGTGCAAGGCCAACGGTATTGATGGTGTTATTCATTTCTGAGCGCTGTTGTTGCATCAGAAAGTTACGCGTTGTCGTGAACTCTATCGCTAAGACAGAGCCAACTAGTAACAAGAAAACAGCCAACATACCTGCGACAAGTTGTTTATGTAATGTCATGATGGTTACTCATTGTAATTTAGTTTTGGTTTATTAAGTTTCAATGACTTATTTCGCGAGCGAAGATCATTCCATAAGCTTAAGCGAGAAGAGTTACCTGCTAATTGCCCGCTCGCTTTTTCCTTCATTAGCCATAGGTTTTTACCATTGAAACTATAAATTGGCAGTAAATCTCGCCTCTGGGTAGCGGGCTTAATTACTGGATTAATATTGTCTAGAATGACAGGAACTGAACTCGACTTTTCGTAGTAGGCTAGAACCATATGAAACTGATTCAAATCAATAGCTTTTACGTAAACGAGCCGTAGCTTTTTGTCAGAAACACCTAGCTCGAGTAACGAAAAATACTTTGCGATAGTGAAGTCTTCACAATCCCCTGCATTGCTGCCGATAAATTCGAGTGGTGTGGCCCAATAATCTTTCTTGGCCCATAAATCGATATCATTCACAAAGTTAAGTTGATTAAAAAAGTTGTTCACACCAGTAAGCTTATTGTTTTCAGACTGATTTTTAAGTGCAGCCATTTCGGAACGCCAAGTTTCTGTCCGCTTTCCTGCTCTTGCTCCATATACTTTTGAAACAGCGTTAACCCAACGCTGTTCTTCTGTATTGAGAGCCGATGATGTCATAGAAAAAAACATCAATATTAATAGCGGAATAATGGTTCTCACGGTTACTTATTCACTGCTTACTGTCTGAGTGTCGTACGGCATGATGGTCATTATTCCCTAAGTGCGGTTTTTTGTGCTGTTAGTATAGGTTTTAACAGATAGTCTAAAACGGTGCGTTTTCCGGTAATAATATCGACGGAAGTTGTCATCCCAGGGATAATAGGCAAACCAGCCTCTGTACCAAATTTATGGTCATCTGTTCTAATTTTTACCATATAAAAGCTATTCCCTTCTTCGTCTTGGATAGTGTCCGCGCTGATATGCTCTAAAGTTCCCTCTAAACCGCCATAACGGGTGAAGTCATATGCACTAAACTTAACTATAGCAGGTAAGCCTGGTCGTAAAAATGCGATGTCCTGTGGCGCAATTTTTGCCTCTACCAGCAGTGTATCCTCTGTTGGTACTATCTCTACCAAATCCATACCCGGTTGAATAACGCCTCCAACAGTATTGATGTGTAGTTTCTTGATTGTGCCTGTTATCGGCGATAGGACGACGGTTCTATTGACCTTATCCTCTAATCCGATAGTCGATTCGGTAAGTGCTGACAATTTGTCTTGTGCCTGATTTAACTTTTCTTGTTGTTCTGAACGAAACTTCAATGCGGCGTCAATCCTACCCAACATAGACTCTCGAACGGAAGAGGTTAGACTTGGGATTTTTAGCTGAGTAGAGGTAAGTTCTCTGCGCGTATCGTTAAGCTGACGTTGTAATTTAAGCAATTCAATTTTAGGAACAACACCTTCATCGGCCAAAGGCTTGGTTATATCTAACTCTCTTTTGGCAAAGTTATAACTGGTCTGTAGGTTTTTCGCCCTAGCTCTTAGCTCAATAAGCTCTTGCTCTTTTTGTTTTACTTGTTGATCTATAACGGAAAGTTTATTATTTAGATTGTCTAGGTCTTGTCGGTATTCAGCACGTTGACGCTTGGCTAACAGAGGTCGTAATTCGGTTATGATTGGCGGAAAAGCGAGCTTGTCGAAATCAATGGTTACGCTATCTTCCCAGTTAGAGTTATCAAATTCTTCTTGAATTTGTACGCTGGTGATTGAGGCAGACAACTGTAAGACACTCGCGGTTAAGTTTGATACTTGTTGCTCTCGTTCTCTGAAGTCAGAACGAAATCGCGTATCGTCAATCAGGATGAGCTGTTGACCTTCTACTACCGATTCACCTTCTCGAACCAAAAGACTTTTTACCAAGCCGCCCTCTAGGATCTGTACGACCTGAAGTTGAGAGCTTGGAATAACCTTGCCTTGTCCTACGGTAACTTTGTCTAGCTGAGCCCAAGAAGCCCATACAATAGCGGCAATAAAAAACAGCACCATTACCCAAAGAAGTATTCGGGCACTACTTGGTGTGTTTAGAAGCAAAGCGGCGGTTTTGTCATCCACATAGTCTAACTCTGCATCTTTTAGCATCTTAAACTTCTTACTGCTCATCTGCTTTCCTTGGCAATACACGGAAAATACGGGTGGTTATTTTTACGACATTTAACATTGATTTTATTAGCTGTTGGGTAGAATGTTAAGCAATAATACAATTTTATTTTTTTACTCAATTAGTTAGAGTGAATTCAAGTAGGGAGTAGCATAGTTTAATTGTTGATAGAGTAAAGGGTTTCAGTATTTATTTGATTATCAAAGAGTGTTCTCAAATTTCGCTGAGCCAGAGGAGAAGATTCTTGTTTTCATCGCGTGATAAGCGCAAAATTAGTAAAAATTACTCGAGGACATAATATGGAACTGAAGGATATTCGTCGTGAATATACTAAAGGTGGTTTACGCCGAAAGGATTTGAAAAAGAATCCGATCGATCAGTTTAACCTATGGTTAGAGCAAGCGGTTAAAGCTGAACTGGTTGATCCTACTGCGATGACTGTTGCAACGGTAGACGAGCACGGTCAACCTTTCCAACGTATTGTGTTACTGAAAAATGTTGATAATGATGGTTTCGTTTTCTATACCAATTTAGGTAGCCGTAAAGCACATCAAATAGGGGTGAACGCGAAAGTGAGTATTCACTTTCCTTGGCATCCTATTGAGAGGCAGGTTCATATTACAGGGACGGCGGTCAAATTGTCGGCACTAGAAAACATGAAATACTTCTCTTCGCGTCCTAAGGAGAGTCAGATTGCGGCGTGGGCCAGTAAGCAGAGTAGTCGATTGTCGGCACGTGGCCTACTTGAAGGAAAATATTTGGAGTTAAAACAGAAATTTGCTAATGGAGATATACCGATTCCTAGTTTCTGGGGAGGTTTCCGTATTGTTCCTGAAAGTATTGAGTTCTGGCAAGGTGGCGAGCACCGTTTACACGATAGGTTCATCTTTACAAACGATAGCGAGCGGCCTTTAAGTGGCGATGCTTCTCAAGATGAGAGTTCGTGGTCAGTTGATCGACTAGCCCCTTAGGTAGTGTGTTTTTGAATCTTAATCTCCCCTTAATAAGGGGAGATTATCTGAAGTTATCTACCCTTATTAAGAGTGAGTCTCTTTAAAGCTGGCGCAGTATCCGGAAACCAACGTAATTTGATGCCGTATTAGGTGCAATAAATAGTTGGCTGTGGCTCGTGGCTTGATTTGGAGAGAAACTCCAAGAGCCACCCTTAGTGACACCTCTTGAATCATTCGTCCACTCCCAAACATTGCCAACGACGTCATAGAGCCCGAAGCCATTAGGAGCAAAGGTTTTAACGGGTGACGTGCTTGTATTAGACCACTTGGTACCACCCCATCCTGTGTTTGCCTGACCCGCTCCAAATGAATTACCCCACCAATAGGCTGATTGACTGCCAGCAAGTGCTGCAATTTCCCATTCGGTTTCGCTCGGTAGTCGATATTTAAATCCAGTTTGCTTTGATAGCCACTTAGTATAGGAAACCGCATCTGTCTGGCTGATACATACTGCAGGAGAGTTTGCTTTCTGCTTAAACCCTGGGTTACGCCAGTAGCTATCTGTAATTGGCACAATTTGAGACTCTTCTACCGTTGTGCAAATCTTCTTAAGTTCTGCGTCGGTTTGATAACCTGTGAAGTTAACAAAGGTTTCAAATTCGCCAACCGTTATTGGTGTTGCGGACATGGCGTAAGCTTTGTTGACGTTTACTTGTTTAGCACTGTTTTCACCGATGAGGTATTGGCCTGAACCAATAACAACCATCTCTGGCGCTTTGGATTTATTTTGTAATGCGTCGGCAAACTTTCGGCCTGAATGAGGAACATTTTCTTTTTCTCGCAATACAGCTCTTAACGTATGGTCGCTCAATACATTCAGCTCTTGATGGAAAGATCGGTATCCTTCTTTTTCAATCGTCACCATATGGCTACCTACAGGTAACATGATGTCGAGAGGTGTACTACCATACCGGACACTATCCACCGCGACTTTATCTTCGTACTGGTTTGAACGAATGGTGAGTGTTACCCATTGAACCTCTTTTTTCTGTTCGTTGTTTGGTTTTGCGCTCTCATCAAAGCAGTAGCGAGACTCTACATTCAACAACTTACACGGAATGTTCTTAGCAGGACGAGCTTCCATGGTGACGTCTAAGATGGTTTGGTAGCGACTGTCATCAGCAAAACCATCTTTAGATGTTTTTTGTCCGACTACATGGATGTTTAGCGATACATTGGTTAAATGTTGCTTGATCAGTTTTTGCTCGGTCGTATTGGCAATGAGTTGATTTTGATATTTGCCGACTGCTTTCTGCAAGGCGAGATTTTTAGTTTGGTCTGCACATTGTGCAATGGTCATGTTTTCTTGACAGACATTAGTGAAACTGGTTTTTAGCTCGTCTTGTTGTGTAAGCTCTTTTCGCAAGCGCTCAATTCGTGCCCTTACTTTCTGGTCCGCGAGCTTATTCAAATCGGCATTCAGTCTTTTTTGATCGATTTCAAAAAGAGACAGGTCGGCGTATAGCTCTTGCAATTTTTGTTCGGATTCGAGACGAACCTGTTGATTCGTTTTGACATCTGCCCATGCGCTCTGATAAGCACCTTGGCTTGGTCTCAAGTCGATATCAGGCTCATTGGTGACTCGGCTGTAATCTCGATCGAGCGCCTTTTTTGTCTGCTCAAGCTTTTTGCTCAGTTGAACAGATTGCCTTTCAAGTCGGCTTTGTTCATCTTGAGCTTTTTTGATAGCCGTTTTTTGCTCTGCTACTTGTTTGGCAGAAGCGTCCATTTCTGTTTTTTTGGACTGTAGCGTATCATCTGCTTGCTGAACTGTTACGGTAGCAACGGTATCCGTTGCTAGCACCGCAAAAGGAATAAAGCACAGAGACAATGCTAGTAGTAATGCAGGTAAACCTTGTCGCATGATCGTAATTACTTTAATGATTAATCGGGTAATTTATCCATTCTATACGAAAACGCCACTTTGTCAGAACATATCATTGCATGATATTGGACAAAATGGCGCTTAATAATCAGCTTTGTGAATTCCGGCAGGTAATCACAGCGTTAACATCACCGATAAAATAGCGGTAATGTAACTAATTTAGCTTTCTTTACTGTTGAGTAGTTTTACCCAAACGGTGTCGCTGCCGTTAATCGTAATGACACGATTGTAAGTTTCGTAGCCTTCTTTTGATACAGTGACCTGGTGACGACCTGCTGGTAATACGATCTCGACAGGCGTACTTCCGTACTTAACACCATTGATGGTCACGGAATCATTGTATTGATCTGAACGAACCGTCACATTCGCCCATTGCTTGTTTTTATTGTCCGTTTTCGTTGATGCTTGGCCTTTTAAGCAATATCTCGATTCAACGTTCAACAATTTACATGCTGCGACGGCTTCTGGTTTCGCCTGCAACTGAGCTTGCATCTGTGTGCTGTAAGAATTGCTACCAGCAAAGCCACTTTTAATCAATTGGCTCTCTTGAACGTGGATGTTCAATTGAACACCATCAAGGTTTTGCTTAGCAAGCGTTGTTTCTGTTAATCCTACCAATAGTTTAGATTTGAAGGCTTTAACTGCTTTTTGCTTCGTCAGATACTTGCCCTGATTAGCACATTCGCCAAGTGTCATTGTGGTAGAACAGGTTGTTGTGTAGCTTGTTTCTAACACATTGCTTTCTCGAAGCTCCGCATTGATACGTTTTACACGAGCCTCAATATGAGATTCTTGTAAGTTCTCATATTCATTATTAAAGCGGGCTTTTTTCTGTTTAACCTGAGAAAGCTTCACTTCACTTTCCGTTATCTCTTGACGGTTAGCTAGTTGACTTGCTTGGGTTTCTTTTAGCGCTGCCCAAGATTCTTGATACTCTTTTTGGAAAGAGGTCAAATCAGTATCGGGATCATCAAGAAGTCTCGAATATTGCTTATCAAGTGCAACTTTAGAGCGATTTCTCTTCGCTTCTCTATCCGATGCATCTCGCTTAAGAGACGCACTTTCTTGTTGTAAGCGTTTGAGATTTGCCGATTCGGAATCAAATTCTTGATTTACAGCATCGATGTCGGCCTTCTTTTGGTCAATTTTTCCATCTATCGCAATGACAGGATCCACTTGTTGTGTTTCTTCTGTTGCGAAGGATACTGGCGACCAAAAGGGAATTAGCGCAAGAAAAAGCGCTGGGATACGGCGTGTGATCATAAGTCCCTGCATAACATTTTAGATTAAGGCAAAATGAGCTAGATTAATAATTAAAATTGCTACTCAGCTTTCACTTCTCTGAGCTCTTCAATAACAGTCAATAAGCATAGCATTATTAATGATATTCTTTAAAGCTTTATGCTAATTTTTGAGCTGTAGAGAATATATTACGAGTTGACCATCACAAAATATCCATCTTAAGATTAGAGCAAACATTAGCCGTAAATTATGTGCACTTGATCATCGTTCCGAATGTTGAACAACCGTAATGCTTTTGACTCCTTATTTAATTCATGATTAGAATGCAGGACTATACTGTAATACGATTGACGATTTTAAGGTGTCTTTACCGTGGCGATATCTGACGAGAAACGTAAGGCGTTGATAATGTCAGCATCTGAGTTTGCGCCTAAACCTGCTGAATTAGTGACGCTACCCAATTATATGAATAGCCATGATCATGATTATTCTCAGGTTGTTATTGGGTTAAAGGGGCAGGCTGAATTTAATGTTAACGGTATTGGTAACTTAGTAAAACCGGGGCAGGGGGTCGTTGTTACCGCCACGACGGATCATGCTTTTGGCGGTGTGATTAATAATTCTGATATCTTGGTTCTAAATCTACCGACTTTAGCCGATGACAGCCCTGTCCTACTGCAACGACTAAACCACCTTTCTCAGTCGGATGTTTATTTTCAGCTGGACAATCAAATTCGTCA
>Ga0316197_10000552_pt1 | contig 25988 bp, 20 predicted proteins | sample OudBiesiAoxic_MG_FD_204939 | JGI IMG/M metagenome (GOLD analysis project Ga0316197, IMG submission 204939) | Coastal sediment microbial communities from Oude Bieten Haven, Netherlands - site A oxic | ecosystem: Environmental > Aquatic > Marine > Coastal > Sediment | place: Netherlands... | reverse complement strand
GCGCTTCCTAAATAATAGTTAGCGCCTTTAACATGAATTACAGAGCACTACTTATAATAAATATAAGATTCATCCCCCGACTTAATTTGGTTATTTTTTCATTTTATTCATCAGATCAGCAAATGGGTTATAGGTTGCACTTGCTTGCATATCATCCCCTGCTTCAACATTGGTTCCATAAAGATCTGCTTGCGTATATTTGTCATGCTCATGATCATGGCAATAAATACATAATAACTCCCAATTACTTCCATCAGCGGGGTTATTACTGTGGTCATGGTCCATATGATGGACAGTAAGCTCTTTCAGATTTGAATAGACAAATTCACGTGCACACTTCCCACATACCCAAGGAAATAGTTTAAGTGCTTTATCTCGATAATCATTTTCTAAACTTTTATAATTACTAGGAATGTAAGCCATACTTTTCTCTTTATATAATAACGATAATGCAGCTAGTTTAGCTTATAGTTGCAATGCGTAAAACAGATTTAAAAACGAAAACCATGTGCACCTAGCATCGCCCCTAAAATTGTGAACAAACTAACCGTTAACAATACAATATGCATAATATGTAAGCGTTTAAATGTTTTTTTACTGTCAAGCAACGCCTGTTGTCTAAACCATGCATGCAGAAACCAAGGTTCAAAGACAAATAACACTAAGGTGAAAATAACCCAAACAATGATCATTAAATGCATCCACCAAAATTGTGGTTGTAACAGCCGGCTCCAAATTCCCATCACCTCAATCATATAAATACCAGTAACAAAAGTTACAACAGTGGTTATACGCGCTTGAATGGCAAACTTACCTTCTAATTTTTCAAACAATGCAAGGCGATCATTAATATCAGGGATCTGTTTTAACGAAGGAATTAATATAGTGGTTACAAATCCAACACCACCTATCCAGAGCACAACTGCAAAAACATGTAATGCCCGTGCAAGGGTAAAACTTGTAAATGTATCCATTAAATGCCTAAGTATCAGAACAGCCAAAGCTTATACTACCATTTTAGCCAACCATTTATCTTTGATCTTATTATTGAAAATAGGATTCTTCTAGTATACTTAAGCTAATTTTTATCGTTAAATTTTAAGTAGGTCTTTTATGGTTCTTTTTTCGCAAGAAATATACACATTAATTTCATCAGCACTCTCTGATTTAGACGCATCTCAAGCTTCGGGTCGATCACCTAAGAATGCATTAAGTGAAGCACATTATTTAGGCGCTTGGGTAACAACAGCGATAAAACAAAAGCGTTTTGATGGTATTACTGTCCCGACATTAAAAGCATGGCAGAGCAAAGCACGTAGCTTAGGGAAAAACGCAGGCTTAAAAGATCAATTTACTTACTTACAAGAGTGTTATAACCAGGTATTAGATGAAAATAAAAAGGTACAAGCAGTAAATTATTCGCAAGTAGAGGCGCTGGTAAAACAACTTGAAGATTTACAATGGATGGTAAATACAGACCTGGTTGTTGGTAATAAACTTAACCGTCATAGTGGCGGCGCCGCATCACTCATTATTTGTGAACAACAGATGCTCAATAACTTTGATGAGCAAGGCGTATTAATAAAACCACTCTCTTTATATCTACGTGGTGATTTACAGTTATTAGTTAAGCATGCATTTGAACAACATTTACTGTTACACAAAATTACCGATTATAAATCCAAAGTGAAATATCACGGTGAGTTCATTGTGTATCCAAATAACGATGGTGATAAACTGCCAGAGTTCCCAATTAAAGCGCCGCTAGAGGATTAGTGTTAGATGTCAATGAGAGAACAGCAAAGTTCAATTTTATCAGAACAAGAATTGCATTTGTTGGCATCACAATCTCAACAGCAAGTTCAAAATGCACTGAGGGTATATAGTTATCAATATAAAGCGATACGCTATAAAGGCCCCTTGTATCTTGCTTATTCCATTGAGCAACTGGTGTTCATGCTTAATACAAGCCAACGAGGGGTAACTCTTGTTTTACCCGACAGTATAGAATCAGAGCCAACAACTGAACTCAATAAATTAATAACACTATTAACACATCGTAATGACATTTTGGTTTTTTGGGTAGGTCAGATGCCAAGTATGGACACTGATATCCCTGTTTTTATACATTGCTCCAATGAGCAGTTATTACAAGAAAATATTGAGAACTGGCATGACCGTATAGAGCATTTATTTATTGAATGGTTAGCAGACTACCCAGTGGCATTTGTCACTAATAATGACGACATAAAAAAGCAACATCAAACTGATTTAGAAGCGTTAGGCTTACTCAATACTTCATACTTTACTGCCACCTCTATTTTGTCATTAACAAAAAAGCCTAAGTTATTAATCATAGACTTACACTCTCACGATTTACACTTGCTTAATATTTTAAAAAATCTGAGTAATCAAGAATGGTTTCCAATTATTGTCATCTATGGTGAGCTGGCGAAAAATGTTTGCCATGCGACCTATACTGTCATTGAAAATAGTGGTTTTCCAGTATTGGCAAGTCTCGATGAGATCCCTAATAAAGATAAATGGGAGCAACTATTTTCATCTCTTTTCTCAAAGGTTTATTTAAAGCACTGGATACATGAAGAGAGTACAGAAGTGGGGATTTACAATCTATATAACCTTGAAAACAAAAAGATTAGCGCGTATTTCTGTGTATATGGAATAAACTTAGAACAAGTTACTACGCTCCCTAATACTGCGCTTCAGCGTTATATTTTCAGTGCTAAAAGTATAAAGGATTGGTGTCCTGATAGCCTACAAAGTGGTATCTATGAGTCACTTGCAAAACAACTAAAATGCAACCCATCTCAATTAGATATCTGTATTGAACATCCAGAGAAAATACTGCCGACCTCCATTTTCTTCTCTACATTAGTTATGGCACGCCTGAAAAAAACAAGAGTGTATTGGCAAATAAAGAGTGAAAAGCACCTGATAATCGAATTTCTTAAGAGCTTCCCTATTTCAGACGTTATTTTATCTAAACCATTAAGCTTAGCACTTTTAAATGATCCATCTGAAACCCTTCTTGAGTTTATTGAGCAAGCACAGCTTCAGAAGGTCAATATTATTGCACGTTTGGCACCATCAGCGAATACCAGAGATGCGCTTGCTTTATATGGTATTGAATCAGTTATTAGTAAATAATCTCTGAACAAGGGATAAGTTCTTTCTGAATTAGTTTTAATAAGAAAAGTTCTCGTTCAACTGACATTCCTTTTTTGTCACTTTCTGCAATCGTTTTTTCGTTATGCTTAATTGCATCCTTAATCGGTAACCATACCGCTTTCATCCCATTTTTAACCTCATAATCTTCAAACTTGGTTTCACCTAACTGGTTATCAATATCACAACTAAAGCAGTAAGACTTCATATTCATAATATCAAAATCATCTTTATACCAAGGTCGAAACTCTTCATACAAACCAAACGCTTTAATATTACGAATATTGTGAGCACCAGTTTCTTCGGTGAGTTCACGCTTAAAACCTTCAATAATATCTTCTTGCTCATCGACGCCACCACCCGGCAAAGTGTAATCATCATATCGCTGCGTATATAAAAGCAGAATGTGATCCCCTTTAAGAACAATAGCTCGCGTAGCAATACGTTCAAAACTAGTTTGCTCACATAAATGAAGATCGGGGTGAACGGTTGATTTTAACAGGCGCATAAATGGAGACTCTATTCGTTAATCAGGATAAAAATCGCTATTATAATGTAATTAAGCGTTGATATGCGTTAATTATTTCTGATACATCAATATTGGGGTTTTTAGCAATACGTTGGTAGTGTTGTATTGTTTGTTGAAGGTAGCTGTGATGTTCACTACTTTTGAAATCCCACATTTTATCCCCCACCAGCGAAATGGATTGTTCACGGTTAATCTGCGTATTATTTTTTACAGGCTTTAGATGAATCACTTCATAATAACGTTTATTTTCAGCAACAATAAATTCATCGATAAGAAAACACTGATGCGTAAAAAGAAACTGCCTTAGTTGGTAATTATGATGAACAGGAGACAAAATAAATTCGATGTTCATTGCACTGGCGAGCGGCAGTAACGTGCTTAAAATAGTGATCAATAATTGCCCGCCTACCCCTGCAATAATAACAAGATGTTTATCATCTTTATGCTTATTAAGAGGTAATTTACTGACATCTAAACAATGCACTTGCCACTTATTTTTCCCCATGTAAAAACGCTTCAACTTTTGCTCTATATCAATCAGTAGCTGAGGCACAATATCGACAAAATGAACTGTTTTCGCTTTATTTTTTTCAAGCAACTGAAAACCCAATAACCCATGATCACAGCAACAATCCCAGATATGATCATAAGCATCGCTAGCTACTGATGCTTCAATAGCTGTTAGCCGTTTCCCTAATTTCAGTTTACTAAACTCACTCACAGCAGCTTCTCACTACGCATGCTCAAAGCAATTCGCTTTCTTTGTAGATCAATGTCTATTACTCTAACGGAAACGATTTGCCCTGCTTTTACGATTTGTGTCGGATCAGAAACAAATTTATCAGCCAGGTGCGAGATATGGACAAGTCCATCTTGATGCACACCAATGTCTACAAATGCACCAAAATTAGTCACGTTAGAAATAACGCCCTGTAAAGTTAATCCAACTGCTAAGTCCCCTATTTTATTAATCCCTTTTGCATAACTTACCGTCTTAAATTCTGGCCGGGGATCACGATTAGGTTTTTTAAGTTCTTGTTTAATGCCCTCTATGGTTAATAGCCCAAACTGGGCATCAACGAGTGGAATATTATCTAAATCATCCAATAACTTGGTTTCATTCAGTAAACGATTGAGTTCTACCTTGAGTTGCTTCGCCATTTTATTCACAAGATAATAACTCTCAGGGTGCACCGCTGTATTATCAAGAGGATTAGGAGCCTCTGTAATACGTAAAAAACCAGCACTTTGTTCAAAGGCTTTATTACCTAGACGTGGTACTTTTTTGAGATCATTACGTGAATGAAAAAGCCCATTTTGATCACGATAAGCAATAATGTTTTCAGCAATACGAGTATTCAAGCCTGCTACAAAACTTAACAATGGCGCCGATGCGCTATTAAGGTCGACCCCTACCGCATTTACACAATCTTCTACCACGGTTTGCAAACGCTGACTTAATTGTGTTTGGTTAACATCATGTTGATATAGTCCAACACCGATCGCTTTAGCATCTATCTTAACCAGTTCGGCAAGTGGATCTTGTAAACGCCTAGCGATAGAGACGGCACCTCGAATTGAGACATCTAAACCAGGTAATTCATGGCTAGCAAGCTCAGAAGCGGAATACACCGAAGCCCCCGCTTCACTGACAATTAATTGGGTTAACGTAAGGCCACTATTTTCAATGCATTCACTAATAAATTTTTCACTTTCACGCGATGCGGTGCCATTGCCAATAGCAACAAGATCAACCTGATATTGATTCAGCATGGCGATCACCTGTTGCTTCGCCGCTTCCCATTGCTTTTGTGGTGCATGCGGATAGATGGTTGTGCTAGTAAGGTATTTCCCTGTTTCATCAATGACGGCCACTTTGCAGCCGCTTCTAAAACCTGGGTCAAATCCAAGTACCACTTTACGCCCAGCTGGCGCACTCATTAACAGGTCGTTTAAATTTGTTGCAAATAACTGTATTGCATCATCATAGGCTTGCTCTTTTAAAGCGCTGATTATCTGCGTTTCAAGCATGGCTAATAATTTAGATTTCCAACTTTTTTTTATCACCTCTACACGCCAGTTGGTCGACGCTAATCCTTTTAATGAAAAACCTAAATGAGAAGCGATCAGAACTTCACAATAGGAGGTTTTAATGGTTTTATCTTGACGAGGATCAGTCTCTAGCTTAATGCGTAAAAAACCTTCGCTTTTGCCACGTAAAATAGCCAATAACCGATGTGGTAAAATACGTTTTACAGGTTCACTGTAGTCAAAATAATTTTTAAATTTCAACGCATCTTGCTCTTTGCCTTTAACCACTGACACGTTAAAATTGGCATTATTAATGAGGTGACTTTTTAGCTTACCTAATAAGGCAATATCAACAGCTAAACGCTCAATAATGATCTGTGTAGCACCCGCTAATACATCATCAGTATTCTTAAATTCAGTACAAATATAGTTTTTACTAAAGTGGGTTTTATCTAATTCAGGTTGAAACCAAAGTTTATCTGCAAGGGGCTCGAGTCCCGCTTCAATAGCAAGCTGTGCTTTATTAATACGTTTACTTTTAAAAGGAAGATATAACTGTTCCAGTTCTGTTTTACTGCTACTCTGATTTAATTGCGAGGTTAGTTGCTCTGTTAGCTTTCCAGATTCAGATATCGACTTAATAATAGCACTTCGTCTTGCTTCAAGATCACGTAAATAAGATAGCCGCGTCTCTAATAGACGTAGCTGTCTATCATCTAGTCCGTTGGTCATCTCTTTTCGATAACGCGCAATGAATGGAACCGTATTGCCCTGATCATAAAGTGTGATAAAGGTATTAACCTGTTGCTCTGAAATTAACAACTCACTCGCAAGCTGCTTATTTAACACTGACGTTTTTATCATTTATTTTCTTATTATCAATTGATTAATCGTTATTTTAAGGAGAATGTAATGGTTCCACTTACACCCAATGTTATCTGAAAAGTTACTTGGAAAATAAAAGACGAGCTAAATTAGTCGCTTTCATCAATCGACACTTAAAAAAGGCAAATTTGGAATATTTCTTTGCGCTAGATCCCAATTTAATGTAAATTCAAACACCACAGGATTATTTAATAAAAATCAAATTGGTGTCGCCGTGAACTCAAGAATTTATCAAAAAACAACCCTTTTTATCGCTATTTCATTTGTATCTAACACCTTTGCAGAGAGCGTGTCGGATCAGCCTTTATTGAGCGAGAATAGCATAGAGATATATCAAACCCAAGCGACCAACTCATCTTGGGAAGAGAAAGAGATCGACCCGAATTTTTATAACAATCCTTATCAAGTATCACTTTTTAGCGCACAAAATGGGGAAGACTCAGATAGATTGTTATCACAGACTTACTCGATCTTTGGATTAGGGTTGGGTGTTATAGCGGTACTCGCAGCAATGCCAGAGTCAGTAACTAACTGGGAAAAAAGTGATTTAGAGCTAGCTAAGAAGTGGAAAGACAATGTCAAATCTGGCCCAGTTTGGGACCGAGATGATGCTATTTTAAATTATGTTATGCACCCATATTTTGGTGGTGTTTATTATCAATCCGCGCGTAAATCAGGTTATCGTCAATGGGATGCATTTATGTATTCAACTATTATGTCGACCTTTTTTTGGGAGTATGGGGTTGAAGCCTTCGCAGAAGTTCCCTCTTTACAAGACCTAGTTGTCACACCTGTTTTAGGCTGGGCATACGGTGAATGGGCATATACGACCGAACGTGATATTTGGCTCAACGGGGGGACTGTATTAGGTTCTCATTCTTTAGGTAATACCGCTCTCTTCTTTTTAGACCCTGTTGATTCTATCGGCAGGAACTTTAACTCTCTCTTCGGCAAAGATATCATTAAAGCAGGAACGGGGTATTTTACTTTTAATGAAGCACCATTACCCTACGGTAACGAAACTGAAAACCAAATTGGGTTAAAAGTAAGCTACATATTTGGTGACGATGACAGCGCCGCTTTACCAGGAATAAGTGGAAAACGTGTGGTTCGTTCGCGCTATGAAACACGTACTGAAGACCCTGTTGATACTGGTATTATTGGTTTATCAACAGGTGCTTCTTGGGTTCATTTAGATGAACAGTGGGGAAAAAAGAGTGCATTTGGTACTCAATGGTCGTTAGGTCTCTACTTTACACGTAGTTTTTCAACTCGATTAAGCTACACACGTGCAATTGCTCATGGTGAGGGTGGTAGTGATAATATTATTTATGAAAACTATGGCATTGATAGCCAGTATTACTTTAACACCGACAAAGATTTACGCCCTTATATTACTGCGGGCTTAGGCGAAATGATGAGTGATGAAGACCGTGATCAGAAACGCTTTCAGGTTAATGCAGGTCTTGGATTACACTATAAAATAAATAATAATTGGGCAATTCAAACTGATTGGCGCAGTTTTTATAGTACCCGCACTAAAACTAATGAAAATCACCTAGCTAGCTCTGTTGTTTACCGCTTTGGTAAAGGTGAGTGGTCTCTATAACGCCTCGAAGCACTGATATTGGCAAGGCGTCATATCAGTGCTTACTAGTAAACAAACTATTAATAGGATTATACCAATTCCACTAAATAGCTGATCTATTTTACTGGTTAAAATGACTTATTTCTTCGTTAAAATTTTCGTGAAGGGAATACCATTTACGTCAACTTTCGCCTTGAACTAAACCATTTTTCCTACGCAAAATTTAGATCACATACTTAATGTAATTGGTATTATTTTAGTTAAGTCTTAAACCGTTACCTTGTGCAGAAAGTTGGCTTGCGACACCGCTCCCTATGGAAAGACCTAACTTCTCAATCATTTTATTCAAAGCAGACTCTTGATGAGAGTAATCGACAATCTCTTCGGCTGCGATAATTTCACGCGCTACAAAACCGGGGCTACCTAAACCATCAATTAAGCCAAGTGTTAATGCTTGTTCGCCATTCCAAATAAGGCCAGAATAAAGTTGCTGTTTTTTTTCTGAATCGCGAATACGTTCACCGCGTCCCTCTTGTACTACTTTAATAAACTGTTGGTGAGTGACATCTAAGACCTGTTGCCAAAACTCAGCTTCGCTCTCTTTTTCTGGAGAAAATGGGTCTAAGAAGGCTTTATGCTCTCCTGATGTAAAATGACGACGCTTTATGCCGACCTTTTCCATCAAGTCTACAAAACCAAAACTTGAGGCAGTAACACCAATAGAACCAACTAAGCTTGCTTTGTCTGCATATATTTCATCAGCGCCCACCGCCATGTAATAGCCACCCGAAGCTCCAAGTTCAGCAATCACTGCATAGAGTTTTTTACTTGGGTATAAGCCACGTAGGCGTTTCATTTCATCATAAACATAACCAGCTTGCACAGGGCTACCACCAGGACTATTAATCACTAGCATTACTGCTTTACTATTTTCATTTTCAAATGCTGCGCGAAGTCCAGTGACGATGCTATTAGCGTTAGCATCTTGATCTGCGGCGATGACCCCATTAACACGTACCATTGCAGTATGCGGTTGGTCCGCTTTTTTATCACTATTAGGGGTTGAGTTAACAATTAATATTAATGCAACAAAAAGGTAGGTAAAGGTTAAGCCTTTAAATAATATCCCCCAACGACGCGTTTTTTTTTGCTCTGCGAAGGTTTCTTTAATTATCCCTTTAACCCATTGGTCCTCGGGTTTATTACTTTCACTCATTATTTTTCCCTATGCATTATTTATAAATGTCTGATATAAAATGATAAAAATCAAGTTATCTATTCGTTTCTAGTTTCATATGGGTTTACTGTTTTACGATCCATTTTTTTAATTCTGTTATATCATTTTCATAATTACCACGCATTAACTCAACCCAGTCATCAATGTTATCCCACCAAGCAGGGAGATCTGGCGATTGTACTTTTTGCGCAAGCTGTTGAATGCGTTTAAGTCCAACCGAACCAGCAGCCCCTTTAATTTTATGTGCTTCACTGACAATGCCTTTTTGATCCTTAGCAACCATATTGGAGTCTAAAATTTGCATATAGTCGGGCATCATTGTTGCAAACAGAGCAATATTATCAAGCATCACAGAAGTAGGGATAAACTCTAACAACTCAATAAGCATTGAGGTATCAAAACGCGCTTCTATGCCCTCGTTTACCGCGTTGCAGTTATCCACTTCTTTTACTTCAACCGCTAAGGGTTGTTTAGTGAAGAAATGTTTAATCATCTTATTAAAGCTACTCACCGTCAAAGGCTTACCCAGGGCATCATCCATTCCTTTATTAATAAAGGATTGTTTATCAGAAAAGAAATTTGCCGTTAGCGCTACAATAGGAGGAAGTTGCTGATGCCGTTCACGCAATAACGCAGTGATCTGATAGCCATCCATATCGGGTAGTTGAATATCCATTAAAATGAGCTGATAGTCATTTTCAGCTACTTTTTGTAAAGCTTGTTCACCGTTTTCAGCGACATCGACATGATGCCCTAATTTCGTTAACAGTGCTTTAGCAACGACTACATTCAATGCGATATCTTCAACTAATAAAATAGAAAGAGAGGGTAAGTTTTCATTTTCCACTAATTTTGGCAAATGTTTATCAGTGCACTCAATAGGCAAGCAAAGTTTAAAGGTACTGCCTTTGCCCAGTTCACTAGTTACCGTTATTTTTCCTTGCATCGCATCAACAATCTGTTTTGAAACAGCAAGACCAATACCTGTTCCAGTAGCATGGTTATTACCTTTTACTTGGTAGTACATTGCAAATATTTTTTCTAGTTGATCTTCGGGAATGCCAATTCCAGAATCTTGTACTTCAAAGCAAAGTCTTGCTTGTTGATTTTCTTGATGCTCACAAAAACAGAATATATTTACCGTTCCTGACTCGGTAAACTTGACTGCATTAGTGACAAAATTCCATAAAACTTGGCGTAAGCGAGTATTATCAGCTTCAATAAAATCAGGTAATTCCCCGCGTTGTTCAAAGGTTAACACAAGTCCTTTCTGCTCAGTTTGTATATAAGCAAGGCTTTCGAGATCACTAATAAAATCAAGCATATTAATACTATTTTTTACTAAATTTAAACGTCGGCGATCTAACTTATCAAGATCCACAATATCATTAAAAATATTACCTAGCGTGATAGCACTCATATGAATTGTTTTGAGGTGTTTAATTTGTTCAGCCGTTAGCTGTTCATCAAGTAACATCCTACTTAACCCAACAATACCGTTCAGTGGTGTACGTAATTCATGGCTGATGGTTGAAATAAACGTTGTTTTATCTCGACTCGCTTTCTCAAGTGACTCTTGATATTTTTTCCGGTCAGTAATATCTCGTCCAAAGCCAATCACACCAACACACTCTTTCTGTGCATTATAAAGGGGTAAAGCTCTGACTTCGAAAAAAGCACGACGCCCATTGGGATAATTTAACCAATGTTCATGAATTTGCTCCTGCTCTGTTTCCTGTGCTTTTTGATCCCGTAGCACAACTTCTTGCGCATATTCATCGGCATAGATATCAAAAGGAGTTAAACCAATTAAATCCGCCTCTTGACGCCCTGTCACTAACTCCATCGCCTTATTACAACTTACAAAAGCCCCTTTCAGATCGCGATGGAAAAAAAGATCTGATGATGTGTTTAAAAAAGAGCGCAATAAAATAGTATGTTCCTCTAATAATTGCTGGCTTTTTTGGCGTTCAATAATTTCAGATTCAAGTTCACGAGTTTTTTGCTGATCTTTCGCCAACATAACCTGTAATCGTTCAACCGTATTATCCAGTCGTTGCCGTGCCTCTTCTAGATCCCCTACCACCACTGTCAAGAAATATACCGCCCAAGGTGTTATCAATAGGCCAAGAATAAATGAGCGAGATATAGTGGCGATATCAAGGGGATCATTAAAATAGTGCCCGAGTAATATTTGCAAAATAGAATCAGCGCTTATTATTGCAAAAGCGAGAATTAAACTAAAACGAAATGCACCTAAACGTTTTAATAGCGATACATAATAATGGACCCACGTTTTTAAATTAAAGATACTCACAGTAAGCTCAACTTGATAAATAAAAAAGATATTGTAAGCAATATTCCGTTTAAAAGTGATGAATATTGCACAGATTGCTTAATAATTTTTGATTTCACTGTTAATTATGCGCAATTAAGCTCAATAAATGACCGATATTGGCAATCATTGATAATCCTTTTCATTTGGTGGTTTTTAATTCCTGCGAAGACGTTTATAATGCTTCGCCTCAATTTACTAATTTTTATATCCTGTTGAAGGGAGTTTCTTCTCATGGCAATGCCAGATATCGCAAATAGCGCACAAGCTCAAACCGAAGGTACACTTGATCGCGTAGGAATGAGCAACATTGAATTACCACTAATGGTACAAACGGATGACTGTGCGCCACAACAAGTTAGCGCTAGCGCTGAGCTGTTTGTGAACCTTGGTGATGCGCAAGCAAAAGGCATTCATATGTCACGTTTGTATCTTCAACTTGATCAGTTATCTACTGAATCAGAGTTAACACTGCAAACCTTAACAACTTTACTAGAAGGCTTTATTGAAAGTCATCATGAGTTAAGCCAACAAGCTTTTATAAAGTTTTCATTTGATTATCACCTGCGTCGTAAATCACTTATCAGTGAAAAACGTGGTTGGAAAGCTTATCCTGTAGTTATTATTGGTCAACTAATACATGGTAAATTTGAATTTGAATTACAGGTAAATGTGCCTTATTCATCAACTTGTCCATGCTCTGCTGCACTTGCTCGTCAGCTTATTCAAGATACTTTTGCACAACAATATGCTCAACAAGAACAAATTGATAAACAAGATATTCTAGAATGGTTAGGCTCAACTCAAGGTATTGTAGCTACGCCACATAGTCAGCGTAGTGTTGTTGAAGTGAAAGTTAAGCTACATGTAGATAATGAAAACTTCCCTGTTATTGAACTAATTGATCTGATTGAAGATACGCTGAAAACACCGGTACAAGCAGCGGTTAAACGAGAAGATGAACAAGAGTTTGCACGTTTAAATGGGCAAAATTTAATGTTTTGTGAAGATGCAGCTCGACAGTTACAGTACGTATTGAATCCTCAAACTAAATATGATGATTTTTGGTTACGCGTGAACCACTATGAAAGCTTACATGCTCATGATGCAGTATCAATTACCACTAAGGGTATTGAAGGTGGTTATCAACCTTAAGCTTTTAGTTGTTTAAGAATAAAAAAGGGAGCTCAGTGAGTTCCCTTTTTTATTGTAGTTAACAATATACTTTATCAGTCTTTACTGAAGAAATGACAAGGCGCATGCTTATACCAAAGGAATTTAATAGGTGATCAGAGTTTGCGTAGGAAAAATTATTACTAATAAGGCGTGAGTTGCAGGAGATAGTTGTTCTCACTTCAAAACTCACAACGCAGTTAGGGATAATTTTAACTAGCAAGAATGATCACTTTATTAATTCCTTTGGTATTATACCAATCTAACTAAATAGCGGATCTATTTTACTGGCTAAAACAACTGACTTCTACGTTGTAAGTTTCGCAAAGGTAACCCATCTGCGCCAACTTAGGCCTTGAATTAAGCTATTTTTCCTGCACAAAATTTAGATCACATACTTAATGGAATTGGTATTAAGTAATCGCTCATTTTTGTCGGTTAGTTATACCTATTACCTTAACCAAAAAGATAGATTAGGTGCTTATAAAGATGAATATTAATTATGTACGCTGATTTGGTTTCTACCAGACATTTTTGCATCGTACAAAGCAGAATCAGCTTCAGCAATTAACATTTTCATCGTGTTGAGATCACTTGGAAAGATACTTGATAAACCCATACTAATAGTAATGTGACGACTGACGTCGGAATAAAGGTGCTCTATCTTTGTATGGTTAACTGCTTCATGAAATTTTTCAACAGCACGCAAAACTTTAGTAGCATTTCCCCCTTTAATAATGATCACAAACTCTTCACCACCATAACGAGCAACAAAACACCCCATGTTATCTGCAGCGCTGTTTAGTGCGGTTGCCACTAGTTTTAGTGCTTCATCCCCCATTTGATGACCATAATTATCATTATAGGGTTTAAAGTAATCAATATCACACATCACAATAGAGAGCATCTCCTGCTCGTTTTGTGCCTCATGCCATAAACGCGAAAAATTTTCATCAAAGGAACGTCGATTAGCAATATTAGTAAGTTGATCATGCAGCATTTTTTCTTCGAAGGCAGATGCATCTGAGCTTAATTTTTCCTCAGTAAGTTTATGGGCAGTAATATCACGCGCCATAATAATAATCCCTTTTGAACGATTTTGATCATCTTTAAAGGGAGCCTTATGCACTTCATACCAGGTTTTTTTATCACCACTAAAAATAAGATCTTCAAAGGTAAGCGGTTCACCAGAACTCATTACTTCTTGGTTTTGGCGTTCGGCCCAATCAGCACGGTCTGAGGATAAAAGCTCTCGCTGTAGATGCCCAATAATATCATCGGGCTCTGAATTCAATAAATTTGCAAAAGATTTGTTAGCACTAATAATGCGCCCTTCTTCATCTAATAAACAGATTGGATCATAACTTGCTGCAAAAACTGTACTTAATAAAAGACTTTGTTTGGATAACTCTTTTTCTGTCTCTTTACGTTGTAAATTTTCATCTTTCAGCTGTTTAGTCAGATTATGCAATGCTGTAATATCACTATCTATCGTTAAAATAGCAAAAATAGTACCTTTGTCATTATATAAAGGCACCTTAGTAATATTTACTAAATTCATATCAACTGATTTTTTTTGTTGGACCCATTCCTGCGTATTATAAGTTTCTCCCTTCCAAACTATTTCCTCTTGCAGCTTCTGCTTCTTAATAACAGCAACCGGCATCATATCTGCAACACTTCGCCCTGTGGCATGTGTTACAGTTGTATTATTTGCTAATGCCCAAGCAGTATTACATCCAATAATCGTCCCTTTAGGGGATTTAAAAGCAATCTGCTCTGGAATTGAATCTAATACCTTACGCAACAACTCCCGTTCTTCGATTAACTTTTGTTCAGCACTAAGCAATGCAGTTACATCTTTTAAGTGGCATAACCAAGCTGTTTTACGCCGATAGTGAATACGTTTAGCAAATACCTCAATATCATGAAATGTATTATTAACTAATAAACGCACTAAACTATTATCAATCACGGTTTGATGGCTCGCTTTATTAATGAAACGAGAGAGTAATAACTGATTTTCTGGCTCTTCAAATATAAATTTTTTGTTCTTCTTTTTAAAAGGAAATAATGATTTCACTTCATCATTCAAATAAAAAATTGTGCTGCCATCAAGTGAGAAAATAGCCAAAGGATAAGGAGAGGAATCCAATACATTTTTAAATTGACGATCTTTTTTACGCTTTGAGCGATTAATCAGAACAATCACTAGAAATACACAGAATATGCCAGCAAGTACGCGCGCCATATTCGCAGAAGTAGACCACCATGGTTGGTTAAGAGCATTGAACTCGGCTCGCAGCTCATTATTTAATTCAAATTGATTAGCCCATTGAAGCCAATCAAATAAAACCTCCTGCTCTGTAGGTAGGTAAGCAAATAATTGATTATTCTTGCCATCAATTGAGCTACGTTGTAAAAACTGACTAAGAACAGTATCAATCAAGCTACTATCAACAGAGCCAAGATTAAAAATCAACACAGCTTCAATTTTATCATTTAAAAGGTCCAACAATAACTCCAACAAACCAGGGTATTGTTTGTAAGTTACATTATTGTTGTTAGCCAATAGTTGTTCGGCCTTTGGTAAAAGACCTCCAACCCGAATCTCTTTTCCCCCTCCTGTTAATGCTTGTAAAATCTTGCCTTTATCTGGGTTAAAATAATAAAAGTCCACTTTAACGTCTAATAACGCAGATTTTTTGATACTGTCATCTAAGAAAGTTGAGGTACTTAAACCACTATAAACAGCAGGACTATATTCCGATAAAACTAAACCGAGCTCTTGTTGTTGATACTCATAAAAGGTAACCGCTATACCGGTTTTTAATGACCATTTCTGCCAATAATGCGCATATAAGCCCAGCGCTTCGTTATTTGAATTAAAACCTGAATAGGGGAGATTTTGATCTAAATAAACTGAGAGATTTTGTGGTTTAGTTGACTCCTTTAACGCTGCAAAAGAGTATGCAGAAAAAAATAGGAATAGGATAAAGTATAAAAAACGTTTAAACATTATTATTAATTCCCGAATTGAGCACTAAGATTAACCTTAGCCTACTGTTTAATGAAAGGTAATATTATAATAGACGTTAGTTGCGGGCCTTCACAGTTTAACGGTTAATTAACATCTACCTAAGGCACACGTATATAAGAACATCTATCATGAGACAGCTCAAATAAGCATTTATAATAAATACTTATTATTTTGATACAATGAGTTATAAATATTTACCTTAACATTGAGTTACTGATATTTCTAGTACAAAAAAGGCCACTAGTGAGTGGCCTAATCGTTTAACATTTTATTTTAAATCAAGCTGGATTAAAAAGTAAAAATGACATCGACCCAAAACTCTGAATCATTATTTACGTGAGCAGCAAAAGCAAACGCAGGCGAAAGTTGAACACCCGCATCAATTGAAGCCTCCCATTTTTTCAAATCAATGCCTTTCATCGCATAAGTATAAGTCGGTGTAACCCCCACCCAAAACATACGATTAATGTTGTAACGTGTCGTTGCATCTAATTTGATATAAGTAGTCGACTTAACCTCTTCCCCCCATAACATACCTAAATTTAACTTAGGATATATATTAAGCTGATTGTTCATTAACGGAATTTTTGCAAAAACGCCCAGAGAGGTATCATTAAGATCTTTAAGACCCCAAATATCTCTATCCCATGTACTTTCTATGCTAAACCCTGAATCAGTGCTTGCATTAACTAACATATAATCGACATTGTAATATTCAAGGTCATTCATCGCTTCAACGGTAAATTTATGCTTGTATAATCCGTTTAAATAGCCACCATAACTTGCTGATAAGTTAACTCCTTCATTACCGGCTGCAACACTTACACTAGAGTATACTGCACGAGGATCGCTGAGATCATTCCATGTTTCCTGAGTATTCCCTTGTGCGTTAGCCAGTAATGGCACACTAAATAATGAAAGTAGGGTCAATGTTGCTTTTTTAAATGTCATGATTATTTCCACGTAAATAAGTTGAATAAACGTTTACCACGTTTAATTACTGTGTATTTTCCAAACAAAGCATCTGATTTTTGTAACACCATTTCACTATCAGTGGCTTTTTCACCATTAATGCTTACCGCACCATTTTTAGTAAATTCACGCGCCATTTTATTTGATTTAGCGAGTTCACAGCTAGTCAACAGTTCAACTAAGCTTTTTTCAGATTCAATCACCTCTGTTGTCGGCAGACCATCTTGTGCAAGTTGAGCAAGATCAGATTCACTCAAGGCGCTTAAGTCACCAGAAAATAGCGCTTCGGTAATACGTTCAGATGAAGTAAGCCCCTCTTCTCCATGCACAATACGTGTCACTTCTCTTGCAAGAATGCTCTGACCTTCAGGGCGTCCTTTGACCTCTTTATCTTTTGCTTCGATTGCTTCAATCTTTTCAATTGACAAGAAGGTAAAGTAACGAAGGAACTTGTAAACATCTGCATCTAATGTGGTGATCCAGAACTGGTAGAACGCGTAAGGTGATGTTTTTGATGCATCTAACCAGATGGTACCAGACTCTGTTTTACCAAATTTTGTACCGTCAGCTTTAGTAACTAAAGGCAATGTCAGACCAAATACTTTTTCTTGATTCATACGACGAGTTAGATCAATACCACCGGTGATATTACCCCATTGATCTGAACCACCAATTTGTAGCGAACAACCGTTCATTTTATTTAGGGCTGCAAAATCGTAAGATTGCAGTAACATGTAGCTGAATTCCGTAAAAGAGATACCAGCACCTTCACGGTCAATACGCTGTTTTACAGATTCTTTTTGAATCATTGCATTGACGCTAAAGTGTTTACCTACATCACGTAAGAATGAGATTGCATCCATTTCTCCGATCCAATCAAGATTATTGACAACCTCTGCAGAATTTTCTTTTTCGCCAAATTCAATAAATGCACTTACTTGAGTTCTGATTTTACCAACCCAGTTTTCTACAACATCATCAGTGTTTAATTTACGTTCAGCGGCTTTAAAACTTGGATCACCTATTAATCCGGTTGCTCCACCCACTAATGCAAGTGGTTTATGCCCCGCTTCTTGAAAACGTTTTAATGTCAATAAAGGGACTAAACTACCGATATGCAAACTATCCGCAGTTGGATCAAAACCACAATAAAGTGTTTGGCAGCCACTTGATAAATGTTCATGTAACTCTTCATCAGCGGTTGTTTGTGCAACAAGTCCGCGCGCTTTTAAATCTTCAAGTAAAGCATTCATATGTTGTGGTCCCTAATTCATTTAACTGTGTTATAAATATGGTTAACGATTTTACACAGTAAATAGAAACAAAAAAACCATTGAGTGAAGAAGTTGCCCTGATTGTGCTAACATTAAGCTTTTATGATGATATTACAGAGAGTTAAACGATGAAAATAGGTATTATTGGCGCAATGGATGAAGAAGTAAGCATCCTTAAAGCAAAATTGAATAATATTCAAACAACCATTATTGCCGGCTGTGAGTTTTACCAAGGCGAACTTAATGGTAAACAGGTTATTTTAACTAAATCAGGCATTGGTAAAGTAGCAGCTGCCGTTGCAACAACACTTTTATTAGAACGCTTCCAACCAGATAACATCATTAATACTGGTTCAGCAGGCGGTTATGATAGTAATTTAAACGTGGGTGACATAGTTATCTCAACAGAAGTACGTTTTCACGATGTTGATTTAACCGCTTTTGGGTATGAAATAGGTCAAATGGCGCAGCTTCCTCCCGCATTTACAGCAGATCAAAAACTGATTGATGTTGCTCAAGATGCAGCTCGAACGATTGAAGGTTTGAATATTATTCAAGGGTTGATCTGTACGGGTGATATCTTTATGGCGGATCCACAAAAAGCCGAAATTGCCCGTAATAACTTCCCAACCATGGCCGCTTGTGAAATGGAAGCAGCTGCAATTGCACAGGTATGCCACCAATTTGAAGTACCTTTTGTTATTATTCGCTCACTTTCAGATATCGCCGGTAAAAAATCAGAACTATCATTTGAGCAATATCTACCAATCGCAGCGCAAAATGCTTCCATACTTGTTGAAGCAATGATTAACAGACTAGGTTAAATGGAACAACTTATTGACTTTATAGAGCAATACAGCAACTACTTTTCAATTGTAGTTGTTGCCATGCTCTCATTTTTTGTCTCGTTACCCAAAGACCTTAACCCACTCTCTGCCGTTGAATTGATTTTCAAGCAGATTGCAATTAAGGTTAATTTAGAGAATCGCAGTGATAGTTATAAGCGATTAGCAAGCGTCCTCTCAATTTGCCTACTCTATTTCCCAACAACCCTAATCATCACTCAACTTTATAATATCGTCTACCGCCCGGTCACCATTGATATGTTGATTCTATTTGTATTACTTTCATGGCACGACAAAAAAGTTATCTATGGACAGATAAGTGATGCGTTACAACATAATAATTTAGCACAGGCAAAATTTAAACTAGCCTCACTTACTGAACGCGAAACTAAGCCACTCTCCTTAATGGGCGTAAATAAAGCAACTATTGAATCAATGGTATTGCAGTTGAGTGCATCATGGTTTGCGGTTCTTTTTTGGTATATGTTAACGGGGATTTACGGCGCACTATTGTACCGTACGGTACAAATTTGTGCACAGCAATGGAACGCTAAAAGACCAGAATTTACAATACTCACAAGTATTCCAAGCTTTATCTACTCCGCTATGCTATTTCCTGCACATCTTTTAATTAGTTTTACGTTTTCGCTGTATGACAGACCCATACAAAACCTTCCAACGAAATTTAAACAAAGTTTACATTGGCACCACTTTTCGTCTGGATTGATGTTAGCTAGTTTTGCTTTGAGTATGCAACTGCAATTAGGTGGTGTACGTTTATATCAAGATCAAAAAATCACTTATGCTACACTCGGAAGCCACAGCGCCCCAACTATTGATAAAATAGCACTTTCATTACAACGCATTAGTTTAAGTGCTTGGTTCTGGTTATTCTGCTTCAGTGGTTATACCTTTTTTCCTCTATTACTCGAATTTGTATCAATCTAATCAAATATCACTATTAAAAAAACCTTGCGACACACAAAAAATTTACATCATTACTTTACTGTGTAAAAAAACAGTATTAAACTGTATCTATGAACAGTCGTTTTAAGGTGTGAAAACTATGCTTAACCAATTAACCGTACAACATTTTGCTATTGTCCAGTTTTTAGAATTAGAATTTAACAGTGGGATGACCACCATTACAGGTGAAACAGGCGCAGGTAAATCAATCGCTATTGATGCTTTAGGGCTATGTTTAGGTTCTCGTGCAGAAGCAAATATGGTTAGAGTTGGCACAGATAAAGCTGAGATAAGTGCGCGCTTTACACTATCTGACACACCAAATGCAAAACAGTGGTTAATAAATAATGATCTAGAAAATGAAGATGATGGTAGCGAATGTTTATTGCGTAGAACAGTTAATAAAGATGGCCGTTCACGCGCTTATATCAATGGTACCCCTGTCCCTGTATCGCAACTTAAAAGTCTTGGACAACTATTGGTAAATATTCATGGGCAGCATGCTCACCAAGGTTTACTTAAAAGTGATATACAACTATCAATTATTGATGAATATGCAGCACACCACCAATTATTACAAAAAGTAAAAGATACTTACCAAGGTTGGCATTTCTTAAATAAACAACTTAAACAGCAACAGACCAATCAACAGGAAAAGCAAGCTCGAAAACAGCTATTAGAATACCAGATTCAAGAGTTAGACGAGTTTGCATTAGCTGAAGATGAATTTGAAGAGATTGAAATTGAACATAAACGCCTAGCGAATAGTGGAGCTCTATCAGAGAGCTGTCAAGTTAGCTTAAATCAACTAAGTGATGGCGATCAAGTTGATGCTTTAACACTCTTACGCAGTAGTGTGAGTGCACTTGAAGCACAAGTTGAAAATGATAAAAACCTTGAGAATATCATCACGACTCTTCAGGAAGCTGTTATACAAATTGAAGATGCGAGTTATGAGTTGCGTCACTTCAGTGATAATCTAGAGCTAGATCCAGAGCAGTTCCTACAATTAGAAACGCGTATGAGTGATGCCCTGTCACTTGCTCGAAAACATCAAGTACAACCCGCATTTTTATTCGCCCACCATCAAAAATTAAATAAAGAGTTCAAACAGCTTAATAGTGGAGAACAACAAATTGAGCAACTTAGTGCAGATCTCGAAGTTGCAGAAAAAAGTTATTATCAGCACGCAAAAAAATTAAGCCTAAGCCGCAGTCGATATGCGAAAGAGTTGAGTAAAAAAATAACCAACAGCATCCAAAAGTTAAATATGCAAGATGGCGTTTTCCATATTGATCTGGAAGAAAGTAATCATCGCTGTTTGAGTCCATTAGGTTTAGACAATATTGAGTTTCAAGTAAAAACTAACGCAGGGCAATCATTACAAAATCTAGCAAAAGTTGCCTCTGGTGGTGAACTTTCGAGGATTGGTTTAGCAATGCAGGTGATTATTAGCCAACGAGTTGCCACACCAACTCTTATTTTTGATGAAGTTGATGTCGGTATCAGTGGTGCAACTGCCTCCGTAGTTGGTAAATTACTGCGCAGTTTAGGTGAAAATACCCAAATATTTTGTGTTACCCACCTTCCGCAAGTGGCAGGAAACGGGCATCAACAAATGTTTGTTACCAAACAAAGTAATGGAAAAATCACCAATACAACGATGGTAAAACTCAGTCAACAGGATCGCCTTAATGAATTAGCCCGATTATTAGGAGGTGATAATATTACTTCGCACACGCTCGCAAATGCGCAGGAGTTATTAGTGGGGAACACTTAAATAAATAGCACAATTGAATTCTATTATTATCCTTTTTGAGTCACTTTAAAAAGGATAAGTTATGTTGATTAATATTAAGTAGAATGAAAGATTTGCTAGATCTTAAAATTTTAATAAAAAACTAAATTTGTAAATAGCGTGGGTAGTGTATTTTTTCAATGGAACTACATTATGGAATAGCATTATGGAACTACATGATATTATCCTCTGTAAGAGCACTTACAAAGCCCCCCAATCAGTAAAATTACCACTAATTGAACGAACAACAATATAATACTATTGCGCATGATTGAGTAATAGCTCGCTATTGCGATTCAATGCAATGACGCTATCTCTTATTTTAACCAACACAATAGAGCAGATACTGATGCGCATTGCTATAAACACCTTTTGTGAAAATTAGTCAAAAAACAACTTATCTGACTTTTACACTAACTCTTGAAAAATTTCCTAACGCTTAGCATTAAAAAATTAGAATGAAATAAGCTATAGCGATACCTTCGCAGAGAGCAATCCGTTATCATTGCCTCCTATCATATTTAGCTAATACCAATTACATTAAGTATATGAACAAAATTTTGCCCAGAAAAAACAGCTTAACTCGAAGCATAAGTTGACCTAAGCAGTTGTTCCATTTGGGAAATTTACAACGTAGAAGTAAGTTTTTTACCAGTAAAATAGATCAGCTATTTACTGTAATTGGTATTACACCAATAAAAAGTACTATTTTGCAGGCACTATATTTTGATTCACCATACCGTTAAGACACAGGTCGAGAATTTTTTATGAAGCACCGTTTTTATTATCTGTTATTACCTTTTCTGTTTAGCGGTTGTGCGCAGTTACCTAATACTGAATCAACACACCAAAGTTCATGGGATACGCAACAAATGAAACTTGAAAAACTGACCCACTGGTCATTATCAGGAAAGTTAGCTGTTATTACCCCCAATGAGCGCAATAGTGTCAATATTCACTGGCAACAATCTGAACAAGATTTTCATATTCGACTCACTACATTTTTGGGTATGAGCGTATTGGATATTCAAAAGAAACAGCAACAAACAACGGTTATTGATGCAGATGGCAAGCAGTATATTTCCGATGATACAGAGCTACTCGTCAAGCAGCTATCAGGAATGGAGATTCCAATAAGGCATTTACAACAATGGATAAAAGGTAACCCAAGCGGTGCAAGTTACCAGCTAGACGAAAATCAACAAGTAAGGCATTTATTAGGAGGAGATCAAAATAGTGGTTTTTGGTCTATTGACTACAGTGACTATCGTCTTTTTAATACCACAAGCTTGCCCTATAAACTACAACTGAAGCGAAATGATTTACGTTTAAAGTTTGCCATTTCAAAATGGGAAATAACGGTTACCCACTAATCAATTTAGAAGATGAAAATGCTTAAAAACGAGACTATTCGCTGGCCTGCACCAGCAAAATTAAATCTATTCCTTTATATTAATGGACAACGCAAAGATGGCTACCATGAATTACAGACACTATTTCAATTTATAGATTTGTGCGATTATTTGACTATTACACCAAATTTATCCGGTGAAATAACTGTTACACCAGTAATGGATGATCTACCTGTCACAGAGAATCTTATCTATAAAGCCGCAATGATGTTACAAGCATATAGTGGACAAACATGGGGTGCAACGATAAATATTGAGAAAAATTTACCTATGGGTGGTGGATTAGGCGGTGGTTCATCGGATGCTGCGACCACATTACTAGCATTAAATTATCATTGGGATCTCAACTTATCAAAAACTGAGCTTTCTAAAATTGGTCTTACTTTAGGTGCAGATATTCCAATATTTATAGCCGGCGAAGCATCACTTGCAGAAGGTGTAGGAGAGCAGTTAACAATGCTCTCACCGCCCGAAGCTCACTACCTAGTGGCGGTTCCTGAATGTCATATTTCAACCCCCACAGTGTTCCAAGATAAAATGTTAAAACGCGACACAAAAAAGAGAGAAATATCACAATTAATGAGTCAAAAATGGCTAAATGATTGCGAGCCTTGCGTAAAAAATAACTATCCTAAGGTTGCCAATGTTATAGACTGGTTGATAGAATACGCACCAACTCGACTTACGGGTACTGGCGCGTGTGTTTTTAGCACCTTTGCAACAGCCCAAGAAGCACAAGTTGTTTTAGATAAAAGTCCTCAGTGGTTAACTGCTTTTGCCTGTAAAGGCTTAAACACGTCTCCCGTTAATGCACTTTTATCTACCCTAAATTAAATTATTGTGGTCGTTTAAAACCCACCACCCATGTTATTGAGCATATCGCTTTTTAATATCAACTATCAGGATGACAGAGGTCCTCACAGTGCCAAATATGAAACTATTTGCAGGTAACGCGACACCAGAATTAGCACAAAAAATTGCTGATCGTCTTTTCATTAAACTAGGAAGCGCAGAAGTTGGCCGCTTTAGTGATGGAGAGATTCATGTACAAATCAATGAAAATGTACGTGGCGATGATATTTTCATCGTGCAATCAACTTGTGCACCAACCAATGATAACTTAATGGAATTGATCGTAATGATCGATGCAATGCGACGTGCTTCTGCAGGACGTATTACAGCCGTTATCCCTTATTTTGGTTATGCTCGTCAAGATCGTCGAGTACGTTCTAGCCGTGTGCCAATCACTGCAAAAGTTGTTGCAGATTTCTTATCAAATGTAGGTGTTGACCGCGTATTAACGGTAGACCTTCATGCAGAGCAAATTCAAGGTTTCTTTGATGTGCCCGTTGATAACGTATTTGGTAGTTCAGTGCTACTTGAAGATATGTTAGAGAAAAAATTAGATAATCCAATGATCGTTTCTCCTGATATTGGTGGTGTAGTACGTGCTCGTGCTCATGCTAAATTATTAGATGATGCAGACCTTGCTATTATTGACAAACGCCGCCCTAAAGCAAACGTTGCACAAGTCATGCACTTAATCGGTGATGTTGAAGGCCGCCACTGTATCATCGTTGATGATATGATTGATACTGGTGGTACATTATGCCAAGCAGCCGCAGCGCTTAAAGAACGTGGTGCACTTTCAGTTTATGCATACGCAACGCACGCAGTATTTTCAGGTAAAGCGATTGAAAACATCAAAAACTCTGTCATTGATGAATTCATCGTAACTGATTCTATTCCGCTTTCTGATGAACTGATTGCAACAGGTAAAGTTAAACAACTTACACTGAGTGGTATGTTGGCTGAAGCAATTCGTCGCGTAAGTAACGAAGAGTCTATTTCAGCAATGTTTCATTACTAGTTACTAACATTTAGTTGATTTAATAATTAAAAAAAACAAACAAAAGCTATAAACTAAAAAAACGCCTTTAATCGGCGTTTTTTTTTGCTTTTCAATTGTACAAATTTGCAGGGTGCGTTATTATGGCGCGCCTTTTTTATACGCGCCATTTGGCAAATATATCAAGGTGGTTTTATCTGGTCGCAAGATAAAATCTATTTAAATTTGAGAAACGAATAATCGTTTTCTCGTTATTGGAGTTACACCATGTCTATTAAATTAGTTGCACAAACACGTACAGACCTAGGGAAAGGTGCGAGCCGCCGCCTTCGTCACGCAGACCTAGTACCAGCAATCGTATACGGTGCAGGCCAAGAGCCAGTATCACTTACTTTTGAACAAAAAGAATTACGTAAAGTTGAAGTTGTTGAAGCGTTTTACTCTTCAATTCTTGATCTTGAAATCGATGGTGTATCTGAGCAAGTATTGCTTAAAGCTATCCAACGTCACGCGTTTAAAGACCAAATCCAACATTTAGATCTTCTACGTGTTGATGCTTCACAGAAGCTACACACAACTGTTCCTCTACATTTCATCAATGAAGAAACAGCTGAAGCAGTTAAAGCAGGTGGTGTTGTTTCTCACATCACTAACGAAGTTGAAGTATCTTGTCTTCCAGCTGCATTACCATCATTCATCGAAGTTGATTTAGCAACTGTTGAACTTGGCGCAACTGTTCACCTTTCTGACTTAGTACTTCCAGCAGGCGTTGAATCTGTAGAACTTTCTAAAGGTTCTGCACATGATCTTCCTGTTGCAACTATTGCTATCTCTAAGAAAGCAGTAGCAGCTGAAGAAGAAGAAGAAG
>Ga0316197_10000550_pt1 | contig 26106 bp, 27 predicted proteins | sample OudBiesiAoxic_MG_FD_204939 | JGI IMG/M metagenome (GOLD analysis project Ga0316197, IMG submission 204939) | Coastal sediment microbial communities from Oude Bieten Haven, Netherlands - site A oxic | ecosystem: Environmental > Aquatic > Marine > Coastal > Sediment | place: Netherlands... | reverse complement strand
GCGATCTGGCAAAGCTGCCCCTGCATCCAAGGCTTGGCCACATGGTGATCAAGGGCGGGCGGAACGCGGCATTGGTAGCAGCCCTTTTGGCCGAGCGTGACATTCTGCGTGGTGCTTCGTGCGATCTAACCCTGCGCTTCGAAGCCGCCGCAGACCCAGGCAAGTTTAAACGTGAAGTCGGCTTTGAGCCGCACCGCGCCACGTTGGCGCGTGTGCGTGAAGACGCCAAACGGCTTGAACGACATCGTGCGGCACGCGGCCCTGACGCCATCGGTGTGCTTGCAGCACTGGCCTATCCCGATCGGGTCGGCCTGCGACGTGATACCGGCGATCCGCGCTTTGTGCTATCAGGCGGCAAAGGCGCCATCATGCCCGAACATGATCCATTGGCCAATGCACGGTTGATTGTTGCCACCGATCTTGACGGCGACCCGCGCGAGGCGCGTATACGTCAGGCTGTGGTATTGTCTGAGAAAGAACTGCGCGACACCTTCGCCAATCAAATCGGATGGCACAATGTCTGTGCATGGTCACGGCGCGAGAACCGCGTCGATGCGCGCCAGCAAGAAACGTTTGGCGCATTGATCCTGCAAAACCGCATTTGGCGTGATGCCACGGACGCGGATACCGCACAGGCCATGCTTGACGGTGTACGCCAGTTGGGGCTGTTGCCATCACCCGCTGCGCAACGGCTTATGGCGCGGGCAAGCCTCTTGCACGCGGTTGATCCGGATTTTCCTGATCTGAGCGCGCCCGTGCTCATGGACACCCTTCAAGACTGGCTGTTGCCTTTTCTGCAGGGCGTGAGAAACGCGTCAGACTGGAAAGCCTTTGACATTATGCCTGCCCTAAAAGCCTATATCGGCTGGGACCGGATGCAACGACTTGATGCATCAGCACCTCCCCATTTCGAGACACCTCTGGGCCGCAAGGTGCCCATTGCATATGACGGTGACCAACCGCGCGTATCAGTACGTCTGCAAGAAGTATTTGGGGTCACCATCCACCCGACTGTTGCAGGCAGACCTTTGCAGATTACGCTTTTGTCGCCTGCACAGCGCCCAGTTCAGGTGACCGAAGACCTACCCGGCTTTTGGAAAACGTCTTATGCGGATGTGCGCAAAGACATGCGTGGACGCTACCCCAAGCACCCTTGGCCCGAAGACCCTACACTGGCCGACCCCACGCTGCGTGCTAAACCGCGTAGCGCGCGCTCCTAAACTTCGAGACACCAGCGCATGATCGCTTTTTGCGCATGTAGCCGGTTTTCCGCCTCGTCAAAGATCACGGAGTGCGGGCCGTCCATGACCTCTGATGTGGCCTCGTCGTCGCGGTGCGCCGGCAGACAGTGCATAAACAATGCATCCGGTTTCGCCTGTGCCAACAGATGCGCATCTACACGGTAGGGACGCAACTGGTTGTGGCGCCGTTCGCGCGCGGATTGCGCGTCATGCATGGACACCCATGTGTCTGTCACGACTAGGTCGGCACCCTCCACGGCCTTTATCGGGTCACGCTCAATCTGGACATCCACACCCTTGGAACGAGCAAGGTTCACGAACTCCTGCTCGGGGTCGAGCGTCGGAGGCCCCGTGAACGTCAGATCGAATCCGAATTGGCCTGCAGCATGCAGAAAAGAAGAGCACACGTTATTGCCATCGCCCGACCACACGACCTTTTTGCCCCTGATTGGGCCGCGATGTTCTTCAAACGTCATGACATCTGCCATGATCTGGCAGGGGTGTGTGCGATCTGTCAGCCCGTTGATGACAGGCACGGTCGCAAATTCCGCCATCTCGGTCAGCACGGCTTCGTCAAAGGTACGGATCATAATAAGATCGACGTAACGGCTAAGCACGCGCGCTGTGTCGGCTATGGTCTCGCCGTGGCCCAACTGCATGTCAGAACCGGACAGAACCATTGTCTGCCCGCCCATTTGTCGTACCCCCACATCAAACGAAACACGTGTCCGTGTCGATGGCTTTTCAAAAATCAGGGCGACCATACGGTCCTTAAGTGGCGCATCGTCGTCGCGCGCGCCGCGCGGCCGCCCTGCCCGGTTGGTTTTCATCATTGCGGCTTGATCAATGATCTGCCGCAGGTCGGACGGATCAGTCAGGTGGATATCTAGGAAGTGGTTCATATCTGGTAACTTCTATTTGTTCGCGGCACAGCGTATTTGCGGTCGGATGACAGGGTCAGGCGGTTTCCAAAGCAGTTGCGGTGGCATCAAGGCGATCTACAGCTTCAGCAATTTCATCGTCGGAAATCGTCAGAGATGGAAGCAATCGCACCACGTTGTCCGCCGCCGGAACGGTCAGGATCATCTGCGCATAGCCACCTTGCACCACGTCTGTGTTGGTCGCTTTGCATTTAATGCCAAGCATCAACCCTGACCCACGCACGCTTTCGAAGACATCAGGGTGCGAGGCAACAAGACCTTCTAGCTTTTGGCGCATCAACGCGCCCTTGCGCGATACATCCGCCAGAAACACTGGATCGGATACGTGGTCCATAACCGCACAGCCAACGGCACATCCCAAAGGATTGCCGCCATAAGTCGAGCCATGCGTGCCCAGACCCATACCGCTTGCCGCCTCTTCGGTGGCGAGCACCGCACCGATGGGAAAACCGCCGCCGATGCCTTTGGCAACCATCATGATATCAGGCGTCACCCCCGCCCATTCGTGGGCGAACAACTTACCCGTCCGCGCGACACCGCACTGAACTTCGTCAAAAATCAACAAGATGCCATTTGTATCACACACATCACGCAGCCCTTTCAGGCACTGATCCGGCACTGGGCGAATACCGCCCTCGCCCTGAACAGGCTCAATAATGATCGCCGCAACCTTATCCGATATGGCCGCCGTCAACGCATCATGATCACCAAACTCAAGGTGCGTGAACCCGGGTAGCAAAGGCCCAAAGCCCTTGGTCATCTTGTCAGACCCTGCTGCTGCAATACCTGCCGAGGACCGTCCGTGGAACGAACCGGTAAAAGCCAAAATCTCGGACCGCTCAGGCTGGCCTTTTTCGAACCAGTACTTGCGCGCCATTTTCACAGCCAGCTCGCAGGCTTCCGTGCCGGAGTTGGTGAAAAATACCGTATCGGCGAAGGTTTGGTCGCACAGTTTGTCCGCCAATGCCTGCTGTTGCGGTATCTGGTACAGGTTTGACGTGTGCCACAAGGCGCTGGCCTGTTCAGTCAGCGCCGCAACCAGTTTAGGATGCGCATGGCCCAAAGCTGTGACAGCGATCCCCGCAGCAAGGTCGAGAAAACGTCGCCCGTCTGCTTCGATCAACCAAGAGCCTTCGCCTTTTACAAAGCTAAGGGGTGCGCGGGCATACGTCGGCAGAAGTGTCGGGATCATCAGATCGTCCTTAGGAAAAGGTCACAGGCCAGAACGCAAAACGTGCATGAGCCTGCAGACGGGGTCAACAATGTTTATTGGATTTGAGAGAGTTCAGAACAAGTGCGAAAGCACAACGGCAGCACAGGCCGCTGTCAACGGTGACGGGTTAGCGTCGTCGGTAGGTGCTATTTACGTTCGAATTGCTCATGAGCCTGCTGTAGGGGATCAGAACAGGTTTGCAAAGGATTTTCTACAAAACCGCAACTTTGCCACCATTTTGCAACGCTGATTGGAAAACAACGGGCACATGAGGCGCGTTCACCGCTTGTATCTCCCCTGTCAGTGCTTAAAATAGGCCCCTACACGCGATAGATGGCGGTCCCTGCATGTTGGGCCGCCTTTTGATTAGGGATTAGCTGATGTCTTGGACGGACGAACGGGTTGAGTTGCTCAAAAAGATGTGGGGCGAAGGACAATCCGCCAGCCAGATCGCCAAAGAGTTGGGCGGTGTGACGCGCAATGCTGTCATCGGCAAGGTACACCGGTTGGGCCTGTCCAACCGCGCGACCTCTACCACGAAGGCGGAAGCCAAGCCGAAAGCTGCACCCAAAACCGAGGCAAAGGCCAAGGCGCCACCAAAAGCTGCAGATCCCGCGCCAAAAGCGGCGGCGGCTCCGGCGGCACCCAAACCGCTCCCTGCGCGAAAACAGATCATTCCGGCGGGGCAGCCCCTGCCGCCGCAGCCATCCGCAAATGAAATCAGCCCCGAAGCTTTGGCAAAAGTGTCCGCCATTGAAAAGAAAGCTAAAAAGCTGTCTTTGATGGAACTGACCGAACGGACATGCAAGTGGCCTGTCGGCGACCCCGCAACCGACGATTTCTGGTTCTGCGGTCTGCCGGTGCAACAAGGGAAACCTTATTGCGAAGCACATGTCGGCGTGGCCTTTCAGCCTATGTCATCGCGGCGGGATCGCCGCCGCTAGTACATGTTCGCCGCGTTCTTTTGAAATATCCGAAAACGCAAAGGTGAGTTGCACCCGCGCCAGAGTGGGGTATTCACTCGTTTGATGTTGCTAAAGAAAGGCGTGCCCTGTGACAGACACATCATCCATCCGTGCGGCGGACGCATTGGCGCAACGCCTCTATGCTGCGGGATGTCGCCACGCTTTCGGGATGCCCGGCGGCGAGGTGCTGACGCTCGTGGACGCGCTTGAAGCTGCAGGGATCACCTTCATCCTCGCCAAACACGAAAACGCCGCGGCCTTCATGGCCGAGGGTGTGTACCACCAAACTGGCGCACCCGGTATTCTGGTGGCAACAGTCGGTCCGGGGGCCCTGAATGGCGTGAATGCGGTGGCAAACGCGCATCAGGATCGCGTACCACTGATTGTGCTTGCAGGCGCCGTGGATGCTGACGAAGCACAGACCTATACGCATCAGGTGTTGGACCAGCAGGCCGTATTCAGGCCCATCACCAAGGCCAGCTTTGCTTTGGTGCAGGGGGCGGCACACATCATAGCAGACAAAGCTGTTGCCATCGCGACCGAAGGCCGTCCGGGACCTGTGCACATTGATGTTCCGATCTCTGTTGCGGACAGCAAAGTATCCTCAACCCCGGTGCCACACCGCGCCGATGCAGCCCGCACGGCACCTGCGGGTGACGACCTGCAACGCGCGCGCGACTGGCTTGCGCAGTCCGTTCGGCCGATCCTTGTTGTTGGTGTCGATGCAATGAACCAAGATGCCGGTCCCGCTTTGGTCCGGTTTGCGGAAAAGCACGGTGTGCCGGTCATCACTACCTATAAGGCGAAAGGGCTGTTGCCCGAAGATCACCCTCTGGCCTTGGGCGGTGCGGGGTTGTCACCACTGGCAGACACGCATTTGATGCCACTGCTCAATGCAGCTGATCTGATTGTCTGCCTTGGCTATGACCCGATCGAAATGCGAACGGGATGGCGCGACGCATGGACACCACAGGACCAGAACGTGATCGACATCACAGCGGAACCCAACCATCATTACATGCACCAGTCCGGCCTTAATTTCATCGCGGATTGCTCTGCATCTCTTGCGGCAATGTCTGATGGGGTCCCCCCACAGCAGACGTGGCCAGACGATGCGCCACAGCGCACCAGAACCGCTCTCAAACAAGCTTTTCCAACGGATGATGACTGGGGCCCCGCAGCAGTTATTGATACCTGCCGCACCACATTGCCGCGAGAAACCATCGCGAGTGCAGACAGTGGCGCGCATCGGATCCTGCTCAGCCAGATGTGGGCTTGCTATACCGCGCGCGGGTTAATTCAGTCTTCGGCACTGTGCACAATGGGATGTGCCGTTCCACTGGCTATTGGCGCAAAGCTCGCCGCCCCGGAAAACCCCGTGGTCTCTTTCTCGGGAGACGCAGGCTTTCTGATGGTCGCAGGAGAACTGGCGACAGCCGCCGAGCTGAACCTGAAAACAATTTTTGTCGTTTTCGTGGATGCCTCGCTCGCTCTGATCGAGCTCAAGCAACGATCGCGACAACTGCGCAACGCGGGCGTGGATTTTGCAAGCCATGACTTTGCTACTATCGGTCGAGCCTTCGGTGGCGCCGGCGTAGATGTGACAAACCGCAAGGATTTGGAACAAGCGCTGAAAGATGCGCTGGTTGCGGACACATTCACCGTTATCGCAGCCCATATCGAAAGAGGCGCTTATGACGGACGTATCTAGCAGCCCATCTGCTCTTGACGGTTTGGTGGTCCTTGATCTGAGCCGTATTCTGGCAGGCCCTACCGCGACGCAACTGCTGGGTGATTTCGGGGCTACAATCCTGAAAGTGGAAAACCCTAAAACCGGCGGCGACGACACGCGCAGTTGGGGGCCGAACTATGCACTGGATCAAAACGGCGCGCGCACCGATTTGTCCGCCTATTTTATGGCCGCAAACCGAAACAAGAAATCCATTGCAATAGACCTTTCCACCGAACAGGGGCAGAGCACTGTCCGTCAACTGGCGGCGCGTGCCGATGTGGTTATCGAGAACTACAAACCCGACGGTCTACAGAAATACGGACTCGATCATGAAACGCTTTGCGCGGCTCATCCGGGGTTGGTGTATTGTTCAATCTCGGGGTTTGGCCAAACAGGGCCGAACCGGGACAAGCCCGGGTATGACCTGATGGCACAGGGCTATGGCGGGATCATGTCCCTGACAGGTGCTGCAGATGGCCCCCCGATGAAAGTAGGCGTGGGCATCGCAGACGTCATGTGCGGTATGTATGCGACGATCGGCATCCTCGCGGCCCTCAGGCACCGCGATGCAACAGGTGAAGGGCAGCACATCGATCTGTCACTTGTCGATGCGCAGATGGCGTGGCTTATCAACGAGGGCACTAATTTTCTCACGTCCGGAAAACAGCCGAAACGGCAGGGAAACGCGCACCCCAACATCGTCCCTTACGAGGCATTTCCCTGCAGTGACGGCCACATTCTGGTAGCCGTTGGCAATGATGCGCAATTCGCCCGCTTTTGTGATGCGACAGGATTGGCTGAACTGGCAGATGACGCGCGGTTCAAGACCAACCTTGACCGGATCGAACACCGCGACGTTTTGATCCCGATGCTCGCCCGGCAACTATCCAGCCTGCCCAAAACCGAAGTGGTCAGGCGTTTAGAAGCCGTAAAAGTACCCGTAGGCCCCATTCATACAGTGGGCGAAGCGCTTGGTTCAGATCAGGCCAAGGCGCGGGGTACAGTCGTCGATGTGGCGCACCCGGACGTTGCCGATGGGTACGTAAAGCTGTTGGCCAATCCGTTGAAACTGTCGCGAACGCCTGTTCGGTACCGAACTGCACCACCACGTTTTGGACAAGACACCGACGAAATCCTCGCCACGCTCAGCAAAGACGACGCAGCGGACTGAAACCTACAGGGATCCGTCCTTCTAAAAACCGGCAGCTGACCTGTAATTACGAGTAAATCCGCGAAATATTGGGCGTTTTTAAACACGGCGCTTCACGTTGGCGTGTGTCGGCGCATCAAGTCCTACCCGAGTTGTCATATTGCGGTAAACGTATTCGAAGCGCTGAAAGGTATGCCGTATATGATGTTTGATCTCTGCCAAAGCCCGGTGACGCTGGCCCAAAAACAAAGCTTGTCCGAATGGGACGGTATGATCCATGCTTTTCTGGCCCATGGCACTTCAACGCCGCACCACCTTGGTGCGATCCTGAAAGCAGAGCCGGATTTCGCAATGGGCCATGCCACGCGCGGATTGTTTTCCCTCATGATGGGGCGCGCAGAGCTGGTCGCTATCGCCAAGGATGCCCTTTCTGCTGCGCAAACGGCGCGACGGGCTGGTCCGATCACGCGCCGCGAGGCATTATGGATCGATGCGCTGGCACACTGGTTAGAGCACAACCCCTCAGGCGCGGTCGCGGCGATGGAAGAGGTTCTCGCCACACATCCATCCGATACGCTTTCTGCCAAGGTCAGTCATGCCATCCGGTTTATTCTCGGCGACGCTGTAGGGATGCGCACCTCTATCGAACGGGTTCTCGACGCTCATGACGCGTCGCACCCGTTTCGAGGCTTTGCGCTTGGATGTCACGCGTTCACCCTCGAAGAGACCGGTGAATACGCGCGGGCCGAAGCAGCGGGTCGCCGCGGCCTGGAACTGGCGCCAGATGATGCATGGGGGCTGCATGCTGTCGCACATGTCTACGATATGACGGCGCGCCCCGATCTGGGTATTGAATTGATCGAAACCAACACAGGCGCGTGGGACCACTGCAACAATTTCAGGTACCATGTCTGGTGGCACAAAGCGTTGCTACACATGGACCGTCGTGAAAATGACGTGGCCTTGGGGTTATATGATGCCCAGATCAGGGCCGAGAAAACCGACGACTATCGTGATATCTCTAATGCCACGTCACTGTTGGTGCGCCTCGAGCTGGAAGGCATAGATGTAGGCGAACGCTGGCAAGAGCTGGCCGATATCGCTCAGAGCCGCACTGATGACGGCTGTGTAGTATTTGCTGATCTACACTACATGCTGGCCCTGTCCGGTGCTGACAGACCCGCCGCGCGCGACGCGATGACAGCCCGTTTCGCACGAGACGCTACAAAACCCGGCGATATGCAAGCGCGTTACGCAGACCCTGGCATTGCGGCGCTCTCAGGTTTGAATGCATTTGCCGAAGGTCGATATAATGATGCGTTCTCGGACCTTGTCGTAGCCCGCCCGACAATGCAAAGCGTCGGTGGCAGCCACGCCCAGCGCGACGTTTTCGAGCGTTTGACCATTGATGCAGGCCTTCGCGCGGGCCGTTATGACCAGGCCCAAGCGCTGCTGTCTGATCGGCAAGCGCTTCGCGCAGGCAAGCCCGACCAATTCACGCAGACCCGCATGGAACAGATCGCGCGCGCGCAGCGAATCCCTGCCCAGTAAGATGATGGGCTGATGACAAAACCAGAACGAAGACATAAAGACCGGCCATGACACTCGCCGACACAACACACATGCAATCCACACCTGCAAAAGCCGCCGGTCAATCCGCCCATAGCGGCCAGCGTATCCGTGACCCAAGGCTGGACTTCTTCCGCGGCATTGTGATGTTCATCATCCTGATCGCACACACGCCAGGCAACTGGCTGACACTGTGGATCCCTGCCCGTTTCGGATTTTCAGACGCAACCGAAGTTTTTGTCTTTTGCTCTGGCATGGCATCGGCCATCGCCTTTGGTGCCGTGTTCCGCGATCAGGGTGTGCTGATGGGGGCGGCGCGTGTCGCCTACCGGTGTTGGCAGGTCTACTGGGCGCACATCGCACTATTTTTTGCAATTGCCGGCACAATGGTCGTGTTGAACGCGACAGGTTGGTTCGAACGTGACTACGTTGGGCAGCTGAACCTATATCCGTTTTTCAAACGACCAGAGGAAAACCTCGTAGGTCTGCTTACGCTGACTTATGTCCCTAATTACTTTGACATTCTGCCGATGTATCTGGTTGTTTTGGCAATGATGCCGCTGGTTGTCATTGCCCACCGCGCGCATCCGCTGCTTGCCTTGGGGCTGGTTGCGGGCGTTTGGTTCGGGGCACAGCTTGAGTACCTGGCCCTTCCAGCAGAGCCATGGTCTGCGCGCGAATGGTTCTTCAATCCCTTCGGATGGCAGTTGGTATTCTTTACGGGCTTTGCCTTTATGTCAGGATGGCTCCCTGCGCCGCCTCGCAACAAGATGCTTGTTTTCCTGGCCGCCGCCATCGTTCTGGTTATAATTCCGCTGGCCTACTACCGCATCACGCGGCAGTTGCCCGAGGTACGGGCATGGCGCACAGAATACAATTTTCTGATCGCCAAAACTGATTTTGGCGTTTTAAGATACGTGCATTTTCTGGCCGTTGCCTACCTATGCTGGATTGCCGTCGGTGAAGCGGGAAGGCGGATCATACCGCCACAAACCGGAGGCATGCTGGCAGAGATCTGGCGGCGGGCGCTCGCGATCATCATGAAGGTGGGGCAGCAATCCCTAGCCGTATTTATTACGTCGATGTTCACGGCAAGACTGCTTGGTGTGGCCTTGGATACACTTGGCCGAAAATCGCTGTTCAACCAGCTTATCGTGAACCTTGCCGGCTTCACCATACTGATTTGTGTGGCCTATGGCGTAGGGTGGTTCAAATCCCAGCCATGGCGCAAAAAGGCGGTGCGGTAATGCTGCGGCGTGACGTATTGAAATCCATACTGGCAATGGCAGCAGTGCCAACAGCCACATTCGCCGACGAACCGGGCCTGCAGCTTGGGGCCGGCGCGCCATTTGACGCAAACACGGTGCGTACAAGAGCCCAAGCGTTAGCCGCATCTGAATACACACCCAGACCCCTTATTCCTGCCAGTTGGCGCAATCTGACCTACGACCAGTACCGCAAAATCTGGTTCGACGGACGCAATGCGCTTTGGGAAGGATCAGACACACCGCAACGCGTCGACGTCTTTCCCCCGGGCCTCTATTTTCCACAGGCAGTTGAGATCAATGTAATCGACGACGGCCAAGCACGCCCTTTGGCATTTGATATGGGCGTCTTTGACACCACAGACAAATTTCCAAAGGTTAAAATCGACGACACGCTGGGGTATTCCGGCCTAAGACTGCGCGCAGAGCTTTCGGAGCCGGATATTTATCAGGAATATGCCGTGTTTCAGGGTGCCAGCTATTTCCGCGGTATAGGCACAGGTGAAACCTACGGGCTGTCCGCGCGCGGGCTCGCGCTGAAAACAGCTGACCCCGAAGGCGAGGAATTTCCCGACTTCATCGCCTTCTGGCTTGAAACCCCTGCCCCCGGAGCACCCAATGTAGTCTTACATGCGCTTCTCGACAGCCCTAGCTGTTCAGGCGCGTACCGCTTTGACATTACCCACGGCGAAACACTGACCATGCTGGTCGAGGCCGAGCTTTTCGCCCGCGAAGAAATGCGCCACGTGGGGATCGCCCCGCTGACGTCGATGTTTCTCTTCGATGAGACAATGCGAAACCGGTTCTCCGATTTTAGACCGGCTGTACACGATAGCGATGGATTGATGATCTACAACGGTGCGGGTGAGGTGATCTGGCGACCACTGGCAAATCCGACGGCACTTCAGATCAGCGCGTTCGGTGACAACAATCCGCGCGGTTTCGGACTGATGCAGCGCGCACGCGCCTTCAGTGATTTCGCCGACCTGGAAGCGCTGTATCACAACCGTCCCGCACTTTGGGTCACCCCGGGCGAAGAATGGGGCGCAGGCGCGGTGACACTGGTTGAAATTCCGGCAGATCTTGAGATTTACGACAACATCGTCGCATACTGGCGACCCGCAACACCGATCCGTGCGGGACAAAACCACAAAATGACCTACCGGTTGGACTGGGCGGACGATCCCGCACCGCGCGCCGCAATGCCTTTGCGCGTTCTAGATACGGCTATGGGCGACCGCCCCGAAGGCGGCACCATCGTCGCAGTTGATTTTGAGGCACGGCAGGACGTGCCGGAAAACCTGGATGAACTGGAAATTGTTTTGCGCAGCAGTGCAGGTGAGATCTCGGATGGTCTGGTGCAACGCAACCCCGAAACAGGTGGTCCACGCCTGGCATTCACGTTCTACCCTGAAGACGCAAATCTGGTTGAGTTCCGTGCGCAGCTACGCCGGAACGGTGAACCGTTTTCCGAGGTGTGGCTATACCGTTGGACACGCGCATGACCGACACACCGCCTCTTGGCCAAAGCTGGATGCCGCCACGGGCGCCTCTGGAGATGCTGGCACAGAAATTGCACCAACATCCTGCACCAATCACGGCATATAACGAGCGTAGCAACTCGTCCTTTGCATGGCGCTTGGCGCTTTTCGGGCCAGCGCTGGTCGGCACGGTTTTGATGTTGAATGGTCTATACGGCTGGTTCGCCGAAACGGGCATGACAGGCCTGGAATGGGTCCTGCTTAGCATGATCGGTCTGATGTTTGTCTGGGTTAGCCTCTCTGTCAGCACGATTGGTCTGGCGATCGCGGGCCTGCTCGCCCGCGCCAATCAGTCTGATGCAGCACCATCTGACGTACCAGGAATGCGCGTGGCACTGCTGTTGCCGATCTATAACGAACCCACCGGCGACGTTTTTGGCAACGCATCCGCAATGCTTGAAGATCTGGCTGCGCGCGCAAGCCGACATGTCTATGCGCTTTTTGTTTTGTCAGACACCAATGACCCCGTTGTTGCTGCAAAGGAACTACAGGCCTTTGCGCTGCTTCAGGCCACGGCGCCTGCAGGCGTATCCGTGCACTATCGCAGACGGGCTGAAAACACCGACAAGAAAGTCGGCAACCTGGTGGACTGGATCACCGGATGGGGGGGCGATTTTGAAGCGATGGTTGTGCTGGACGCCGATAGCCTGATGAGTGGACGCGCCATAGACTGCCTTGCAGATGAAATGAGCCGCGACCCAAAAGCGGGCCTGATCCAGACCTGTCCGGTTTTGATAAGCGCCGACACGTTATTCGCCCGACTGCAACAGTTCTCGAACATCGCATACGGTTGGCTGTTGGCAGAAGGGCTTGCGCGCTGGTCACGCAGCGAAGGCAACTACTGGGGGCACAACGCGATCATTCGCACCCGTGCTTTTGCCGCTTCTGCAGGTCTGCCCTATCTGACCGGAAGGCGCGGAAGGTCTGAGTTGATCCTGAGCCATGACTTTGTCGAAGCAGGGTTACTGCGGCGTGCAGGATGGCGGGTCAGGTTTTTGCCCCGTCTGACCGGTAGCTACGAAGAAACGCCGCGCACTCTGATCGACTACGTCCTGCGCGACGAACGCTGGTGTCGTGGAAACCTGCAACATCTCAGGCTGCTTGGGACCGCCGGTCTGCACCCTGTGTCGCGCTTCCACCTTTTGCATGGCGCCGTGAGTTACCTGCTTTCACCTGCGTGGTTCATGCTGCTCGTGATCTGGTTTTTGCTCGGGAAAGACCCCGACACCAACGTGATCCGCTACTTCAACGAAGCCAATCCGCTGTTTCCCGATTGGCCACCTGCGATGAGCCATATAGATTCGGCGGTCTTTCTGGTCATCATGTACGCGCTCTTGCTGACACCAAAGCTTGTGGGCGCAACGATCATAGCAACGCATCCCAAGGCCACGCGGCTTTACGGCGGGCGGCGGAGCTTTCTGCTTGCCTTCGCCGTCGAAGTCTTCCTGTCTATTGCCTACGCGCCGATCCTCATGGTGCAACAAACGCGGGCAGTCTTGCGCGCCGCGCTCGGCACGTCACTAAGCTGGGGGAAACAGAACCGTCACGCGATTGTCTACCCCTTGCGCGAACTGTTCCGCTTTCACTGGGTCGAAACAGCCTTGGGCGTGATCCTGACTGCGGGCCTTGCATCGGGTCTGGTGTCGCTATGGCTCATTCCGATTGCTGCCAGCTTACTGATGGCTGTTCCGCTTTCAGCACTAAGTGCGGTGCCCGTGGTGCGCTGTTTACCCGGACCACTCAGAATGCAAAGCCCGCACACGCTGCGCGAACCGGCTATCGTGCGGAAAGCGAAAGACAAACGCGGGCGCATTCATGCTGTTCTGGACGCGGGCCAAATGCCGGCAGACTAACGCAAAACAGCCTGCCGGCTACTTATAGGCGACGACGGGCAGGCCGCGTTTTAACCAGCCCGGACCAGCACCCGAGCCCAGCATGCCTTCGGGCACATCAATCACCTGAGTAAACCCCGCCGCAACCAGCCGCGCAGACATCCGCCGCGACCGGACACCGCGCGCGCAGATCAGCGCAACCGGTTGCGCCGTGTCACCTTCGACGGCAAGGGTCAGCGCGTCCTCGAAATCCTGGCGCCGCATATCGATTGGCACAGCACCTTCGCCAACACCTGTACGCGCCCACTCGTCGGGCCTGCGAATATCGATCAACAAGACCTCTCCTGATACGGCCGCCTCGTGGGCTTGCTGTGGGCTCAGGGCCGTTTCCCCATTCTCGCCCAACACGTTGTACCACTGCGCAGCCACTGCACCGCCCGTGGCGATGCCTGCAACGCCTAAAACCAGCAAACCCCGCCGCGACATGCGCAGCGGGGCGTTTTGGCTTTGCTCTACCGGATCCGGCAGCGGCATTTAGTTCACCGGTGCGGCGCTGTTGAACTGCGGGATCGGGTTGGTCGAAGCCGCTTTGCCTTCGATGCTGGCCCAGTTGTTCTGTGCCAGTGTCAAATTGCCGGGAATGTCTTCTTCCCAAAAGCCGACCACGTTTTTGGTGATGTTAAGGTACAGCTTGTTGTCAACAATGCGCCACAGGTTGGGGTTGCCCGGCACCTTGCCGCCTTTGGATACACCATACGCACAGTGGCCATCGTATTGCGGCACATATGCTTCTGGGTTCGCAACGAACTTGGCTTTGTTAGCCTCGGATGAGAAGGCGAACGTGGCACCATTGTACTCTGCCGTGATGTCTTGATCGCCAGCAACCGCTGCAGGCTGCGACTGTCCGACCGGTGCCTGATCCAGATCGAAGTAAGCGACGACATCATAGCCCGATACCGCATAGCCGGTCGCGTCAAGATACTGGTCGCCTGCAAATGCAGAAGCGGCCATTGTAACAGCTGCCGCTGTCGAGATTACAAACAAGGGTAAGCGCATTAGATAGCTCCAGTTCAGTCAATTTATGGCGGAGCATCGTGCTCCGATTACCGACATCTAATCCCAAGCTGCCGCCGCTTGCACCCCTTTGATCTGCACCTCTCAGGCTTGTGAGAAATCAGGCGAACCTGTGATCGTTTCGTGAGGATATCCCGCCAATCACGGCCAATTATTTCAATTTGGGTGGATTTTCGGGGTCCATACCCGGTGCCGGACGCTCATGTGTTACGGTTTCTTGCAACTGCGGCAGGTCAAACCGCAATCCCACGCGGTGCATTTTCTCCACCAATGGATCGTGTGGCGCAAAAAAGCCCACATCCATGGCGCCCGCGTCTATGGCAGAGAACGTCAGAGCGTCAGATGCAGCCTGTGCCAGGGCGGTTTCCGCTTGCGGAACGGCGCCGACAAAGCCCAGCAAGTGCCCACGCGCACCGGTATCGAAAGCCACCGCCACAAGATAGGCGGATTGCGCCAGTCCCATTGCGGTCGCCAGTTTCACGTCTAACGCTGCAATAAGGCTTTCGGGAAGGCCGGCAGGCGGAAAGACCTGTGCGATGCGCGCTTCGACTTCATCAGGTGCATTTCCAAGTGTTTCATGCAGCCATGTGATCGCGGTCTCCGGGAGCAGGATCGCAGAGGGCGCGACGTCGAGATTAACGCCAAGCCCGATGCGTTCGCCCTGCAGCATTTGCGCAATAGCCCGCCCCGACAGGGCTACATAGGACGCAGCCTTGCCCGCAAAGGCCGACAGCCTTTCTTCGCGATCAAAGACCAGAACGTACTGCGCGTCATCCACAGCAAGGACCTCGGGCGCTACCGTTTCGGCATCATCACCCGGATCGGATTTGATCATTAAAAACAATTCGCTTGCGGCCAGTGTTTCGTAAAACCGCAGGCGCGCCGCGTCGTCGTCCGGCGCGGCTTGCATCGCAGCATGCGCGATGTCCAAAGGTGTCTGGTCAGTCATTCAATACCTCTTGAATGCGGCCTTGGAGCCGCGGAACAACAGTGTCGGTAAACCATGGGTTTTTCTTTAGCCACCCCGTATTCCGCCAACTTGGATGCGGCAAGGCAAAGATGTCGTCGCCCCACGTTTTATAATCTGCCACAGCTTGTGACACCGGAACCTTACGACCCAAATGATACCGCATGGCGTATCCCCCGATCACGATTGTCAGCTTGATGTTCTTGAGCTCGGACATAACCTGCCTGCGCCACGTTCGGGCACATATCGTGGGTGGTGGCAGATCGCTTCCTTTGGCCGAATAGCCAGGGAAACAAAATGCCATGGGAACGATTGCGATCTTGGAACGATCGTAAAACGTATCCGTTCCAATGCCCATCCATGCGCGCAACCTGTCCCCGGACGGGTCTGTAAAAGGCCTGCCTGACTGATGAACCTTCAAGCCCGGCGCCTGTCCTGCCACAAGAATGCGGGCCGCGTTGTCAAACCAAACGACGGGCCGTGGCGCGTGCGCAGTATGCGTCGCAGCAAACCGCTGGGCACACAATGTGCAGTGACTGATTTCGCGCGCAAGGCTTCTCATCGGGCTTTCTTACAGGGCGTCACTGACCAATTAAATGACATTGCATTCAGCACCTGCGTCGTGCGTGCGTGTAAACGTGTTCTGAAAGAGCACATTTATGCCACGTCGTAAGCGGCTGTCGGCCAATAGGTTGTACATTTTCAATTAAATGCGACATAGTTAATCCAACGCGGTACATAAACCGTTACCAACCTCTGATAACAGAGAAAGCTGGGGTTAAAGCAGGGCCCTTTGATCAGCGGAGCAGGCATGCTGACGTTCGAAAATGTTTCCAAGTCCTATTGGACGGGCACACAACACAAGGTGATCCTGGATGATGTTTCATTCAAGGTTGAGCCGGGCAATTCGCTTGGCATTCTCGCACCGAATGGTACCGGGAAAACGACGCTGATCAATATGATTGCCGGCTTGGAAAAACCGGATGAAGGCGAAATTCGCCGCGAATGCAAAATATCCTTTCCTTTGGGGTTCATGGGCGGTGTGGTCAATAAGATCTCGGCGATGGAAAATGCGCGCTATATCGCACGCCTGTATGGTCTCGATCCCGACTACGTTGAAAGCTTCTGCCGGTGGCTTTGCAATCTTGAAGAGTATTTCGATCAGCCGCTGGGCACATACTCGGCAGGTATGCGCGCGCGCTTTTCATTCTCGTTGATGCTGGCGCTTGATTTTGACATGTACCTGATCGATGAAGGGATGCCGTCGACCACGGATGCAGAATTCAACCGCAAAGCAGGCGAAATCTTGCAAGAGCGGCTGCGGACTACCACGATTGTAATCGTGTCGCACGAAACCAGAATAATTGAAAAATTCGCGCGCTCAGCAGCTGTACTGCTGGGGGGGCAACTCCATATGTTTGACACACTAGAAGAAGCGAAGCAGCTTTATGACTACCAAACCGACGGCTAGAAAATTCCGGATCAAGCGTGCAACGTCAGTCACGCACTCGGAAACCGCACGTTCTGATGGCAGCGCCTCTGCTGCTGCTCCGCAACAAGCGACTGCGGCTCAAGCCCCTGCTGCCGGCGCGCAACAAGCCCCGATGAATGTCGCGCTCGAACTTGATGCGATCCGCCGCGAAGGTTTGACCGGAAGACAGCTGCGCATGGCGCGCCGAGTTGCGCAAAAAAACGGATTGGCGCCCACTTCTGATATTGATGCGGTCCGGTTGCTGCGCAAAAGCGGTGTAGACCCGTTTCAGCACTCGAACATGCTGGAACTCGTCGTTCCAAAAGAAGCAGCAAACGCCTCAGGGGCAGAAAATGAGGGGCAAAAAGCACGCATTCAATTGCCCCAGACTGTTCCGACCGACCGCGAAACCCTACCTTCCACAGACGTTAGCCCGATGGAGCGACGCAATCGCGAAATATCGGAAATTCAAAGGGATATTTCGCGCCGACGGCGCAAAAAGATGCGCAACCTTGCCGCGCGTCTCGCTTTTTTTGTCTTTCTGCCAACGCTTTTGGCAGGCTGGTACTTTTTCGGGATCGCTACCCCGATGTACGCGACCAAGTCAGAGTTTTTAATTCTTCAAGCTGACAATCAAGGTGGATCCGGGCTTGGTGGGCTATTGAGCGGCACACAGTTCGCGACATCACAAGATAGTATCGCGGTACAGTCCTATCTGACATCCAAAGATGCGATGCTCCGTTTGGATTCCGATGTGGGGTTCAAGTCCCATTTCACGCAAGACTTTATTGATCCGATACAACGCCTGACCGAAGACCCGAGCAACGAAGAAGCCTACAAAACCTACCGCAAGAACATCAAAGTGGGCTACGACCCCACAGAAGGTGTGCTGCGTATGGAGGTCATCGCAGCCGATCCGCAGGTCAGTGCGAATTTTAGTGAGGCCCTGATTGCTTATGCCGAGGCACGTGTGAACGAGCTAAGCCAACAAAAACGTGGCGACCAGATGGAGGACGCGGAGCAAAGTTTCCAGCAAGCGGAATTGGAACGCCGTGCGGCACAAGAAGCGTTGGTCAATCTCCAACTAGAAGGCGCCACTCTTGACCCCGAGGCGGTGATTGCCTCTCTCAGATCGCAAATCAATCAGGTTGAGCTGCAAATTCTTGAAAAAGAGCTTCAGCTCGCAGCACTGCTGGATAACGCTAGACCTAACCAGTCACGTGTAGACGGCGCACAGGGCGATATCCGTCGCCTGAACACTCAGTTGGGTGAATTGAACGCACGCATGACAGATGTCAGCCAAGGCGAAAATTCGCTGGCCCAGCTGAGCGTCCGAATTCAGATGGCGCAAGCCGATCTTGCGACGCGTGACATGCTATTGCAATCAGCCTTGCAGCAGATGGAGCAAACACGCATGGAAGCGAACCGACAGGTCCGCTATCTCACCACAAGCGTCAAGCCGGTGGCACCCCAAGAAGCAAGCTACCCGCGCAGTTTCGAAAATACGATCCTCGCCTTCTTGATCTTCGCGGGCGTCTACCTGATGATATCGCTGACATCCTCCATCCTCAGAGAACAGGTTACTTCCTGATATGACCCATGTTTCCGTTGGCAATCTGGTGATCGGAAACGATCAACCCCTTACAGTCATTGCTGGCCCCTGCCAGCTTGAGACCGAAGACCATGCGCAAATGATTGCAGGGCGCATGAAAGAAGCCTGCGATGCCGTTGGCGCGCAATATGTATTCAAAGCGTCTTATGACAAAGCCAACCGCACGTCGCTTTCCGGCATTCGTGGTATGGGGATCGATGCGGGGCTCAAGGCGCTACAGTCGGTTGGCAGATCAATTGGCGTGCCTGTCCTGACAGATGTCCACAACGAGGCACAATGCGCGATAGCAGCCGAAGCTGTCGACATTCTGCAAATCCCTGCATTTTTGTGCCGACAGACGGATATGCTGCTGGCAGCGGGTGAAACAGGCGCAGCGGTAAATGTCAAAAAAGGCCAGTTTCTGGCGCCTTGGGAAATGCCGAATATCATCACCAAGATCGAAAGCACCGGTAACAAGCGCATTCTTTTGACAGAACGCGGCACGTCTTTCGGGTACAACACGCTGGTCGCTGATATGCGGTCTCTGCCACAGATGGCCCAAACGGGCTATCCTGTGGTTATGGATGCCACCCATTCGGTTCAACAACCCGGCGGCAAGGGCGGCTCATCCGGCGGGCAGCGCGAATTCGCGCCCGTCATGGCGCGCGCCGCGGTGGCCATTGGTGTTGCTGCGGTCTTCATTGAAACGCACGAAGATCCTGACAGGTCTCCTTCAGACGGACCCAATATGGTCTACCTTGATCAAATGCCTGATCTTATCAAATCGCTGATGGATTTCGACAGGCTGGCTAAGGCCAATCCTTTTACTATCTAACAGGTGCCGCGCTTTTGGTCGCTTGGTGTTCAAAGGTTTCCCGGGAAGCAAACGGCCCGTATGGTAGCCCTTCCCAGCGCATGACATCTACACTATAGCGCAGGGCATGAGCACAAACCCTCCTGATCTGCGCCCCGACCTCGCCCCGAAAGCCCGCCTCAGCGCGCCGAAACGAGACGGTCAACCCACAATTGGCATGGTTAGCCTTGGCTGCCCCAAAGCTTTGGTTGATAGCGAACGCATCCTGACCCGGTTGCGGGCCGAAGGCTACGGGATTTCACCTGACTACAATGGCGCTGATGCCGTGATCGTGAACACCTGCGGGTTTCTTGACAGCGCCAAGGCTGAATCGCTTTCGGCCATTGGTGAAGCGTTAAACAACAACGGGCGCGTGATCGTAACCGGCTGCCTTGGGGCCGAACCAGAGTACATTACCGGCGCGCACCCCAGCGTGCTCGCTGTCACCGGCCCGCACCAATACGAACAGGTTCTGGATGCTGTGCATGCCGCAGTACCCCCAAGCCCCGATCCGTTTATTGATCTGTTGCCCGCAACAGGTGTCAGCCTGACACCACGGCATTTCAGCTATCTCAAGATCTCTGAAGGCTGCAATCACAAATGCAAGTTCTGCATCATTCCCGACATGCGTGGCCGCCTTGTCAGCCGCCCCGCACATGCAATCCTACGCGAGGCCGAAAAGCTGGTAGACAATGGTGTCAAAGAATTGCTGGTCATCAGTCAGGACACCTCTGCTTACGGCGTAGACATCAAACATGCTTCTAATCGCGGGCACCGTGCACATATCACGGATCTTGCGCGGGATCTCGGCGGTTTGGGCGCTTGGGTGCGGCTGCACTATGTGTACCCCTATCCGCACGTGCGTCAATTGATCCCGTTGATGGCCGACGGGCTGGTGCTGCCATATCTCGATATTCCTTTCCAGCATGCCCACCCTGAGGTTCTGCGTCGGATGGCCCGTCCTGCCGCTGCCGCCAAAACGCTTGACGAGATCGCCGCATGGCGTGACATCTGCCCCGAGCTGACACTGCGATCTACGTTCATCGTAGGCTATCCCGGCGAAACCGACGCGGAATTCCAGACGCTTCTGGACTGGATGGACGAAGCACAACTCGACCGTGTGGGCTGCTTTCAATACGAAAATGTCGCCGGTGCGCGATCCAATGCGCTGCCCGACCATGTGCCTGCCGACTTAAAGCAGGACCGATGGGAACGCTTTATGGCCAAAGCGCAAACGATTTCAGAAAGCAAGCTAGAAGCCAAACTCGGGACCACCATTCAGGTGATCGTAGACGAAGTGGATGCCGATGCCGCAACCTGCCGCACCAAAGCGGACGCCCCCGAGATTGACGGCAATCTCTTCATCGACGAAGGCCATGAAGCGTTAAAACCAGGCGAACTGGTGACTGTTGAGGTGGACGAGGCGGGTGAATACGATCTTTGGGGCAAACTGGTTGCGCAAAGCTAAGGCATCAGTAGTTTTTGGTCTGCGCCGCACTATCTGATGCGCGGCAGCAAGGAGTAATTCATTATGTCAGACGCCCCGAAAATCGCGCAAAAAGCACCCTACCCGATCGAAGTTACCGCTGGGAAGTCTTACTATTGGTGCACCTGCGGGCAGTCCTCAAAACAGCCATTTTGCGACGGCTCACACAAAGACAGCGGTTTTTCTCCAATGAAATACCAAGCTGAGGCCGACAAGAAAGTGTATTTTTGCGGGTGTAAGGCTACGGCCAACGGACCGCTTTGTGACGGTGCGCACAACAAACTGTAGTGGCTTGCCTGCGGTGAATTGTCCGGCGATCTGGCAACCAAGCCTGAAGCTTCTAACTTGGCCAGTATGATGGAACAAAACGACGAAAACACAGCCGTTCTTTACAACGCGGACTGCCCGGTGTGCAGCTTTGAAATAAACCACTACGCGGCATACAGTGCGCGCGAAGCCTTGCGCATCCGTTTTGATGACCTCAACGACACAATCGCGCTCGAGGCTTGGGGCATTGATCCGGATCGCGCAGCACGGCGACTGCACGTTGTGAAAAACGGTGAGTTGTTAGACGGTATACCCGCATTTATCGCTATGTGGCAGCAAATGCCGCGGTATCAAAAGCTGGCGAAAATTGTCAGTTTACCAGGCGTGTATCAGATCGCTTGTTTCGCCTATGATGCGGTGCTTGCACCGGTCATTTACCAGAGCCACCTACGGCGTATCAAGAAGGCAGCTGGGTGACTAAAGCCCTGCAGCGACACGGCGCACAGTCGCGATACGTTGCGCATTGGGCGGGTGTGTGCCCAAAAACCTGTTTCCAGGATCTGGTATTCTGGTAAAAAATTCGGCGCCACGCACAGGATCATAACCCGCACGCGCAGTTATGACAGTCCCCAGCGCGTCGGCTTCCAGTTCAAACTCTTTTGAATAGGTGCGCGCACCGACCTGCGCGCCGCGTTGTTGCGCTTCTTGCACCGTTTCAGAATCCCCACCTAACAGCACGGCAAGACTGCCCGCGATGACCGCTCCTGCGACTGCGTTTTGCTGCTGGCGATCGATATGGCCTGCGATGTGGTGGGCCGCTTCATGGCCAAGGACAAACGCCAGTTCATCCTGATTGCGCGCGTCAGCGATCAGTTGGAGCGTGAATGCGATAATCGGCTGGCCGGACTTATCGATCGTCTGGAACGCATTGGGTGGCTGATCCGGCCTGTCGTCGACAACAATTCTGAAGTCACAGTTCACGCGGGAAGTACGGGCGCGGCATTCGCGTTCTGCCACAGGCTCGACCGTTTGGACCACCTGAATAAAGTTGCGTGTTATCTGTTGGGCAGTGACGCGAGACGCCACTGTCGAAGGCGCCTGTGTCGACGCACCGGTCTGCCCCGTTGATGTTGTAACCTCGCATCCGGCAAGCGCGCACAGCAAAAGCCCCGCACCAATTAAACTACGCACCATTTCCCGGCCCTTCTCTCACGGCTCATCACTCAATCACATGTAGCATCATTCATCCCGATCACCAGACCCACACCACAGCCTTGTGGCCCTTGCAAAGCGCAATATAACGCCTAAGCTTGCGATATGTTTACGATCGAACACGAATTTGATGCGACCGTCGTGACGTTGGTCGACGACGGAACGGCCCCCCTGCAGGAGGATGTCACAGTACACGCCACGGAAAGCGCGATACTGCTGAACCAATACGACCCGCGCACGGACCAAATGGTGTCTGTTACCCTGTCACCCGAACAGTGGCGCGACCTGAACGCGGCGCTAAACTTACCCGAAGGTGTCTACCGCGTGGAATAGCGGTGACGGTAGCCGTTGACCCTACCGGTTAACCCTGTAACGGTGCGGCAAATACGATTTGAGGGGGCGCAAAATGGCAACCGGAACGAATATTCGCACATGGTTTGAAGGCCAGTGGCACGATGAAGATCTTATGGTTATGCGCGCGGCGGACCACGGCAGCTGGCTCGGCAGCAGTGTATTTGACGGTGCACGCTATTTCAATAGCTGCGCGCCCGATCTGCTGGCCCACTTTCAACGCGTCAACAGGTCTGCCGAAGCCTTAATGCTGACACCGAGCATGAAAGCCGAAGAGATGGTGGCCATCGCCGCCGAAGGCCTGCAGCACTATTCACCAGAGGATGCCGTCTACATTCGTCCAATGTATTGGGGGATAAACGGTGACCTGACGGCCATTGTTCCCGACGCCGATACTGTGGGATTTGCGATGGTTCTAGAGCAAATTCCAATGGCTCCGGCAGATGCGGCCGTCACGCTGGGGCGGACCAGTTTCCGCAGGCCGGTGCTGGAAGACAATGTCGTAAATGCAAAAGCCGGGTGTCTCTATCCTAACAACGCGCGCATGCTCAGCGAAGTGCGGCGGCGTGGGTTCAACAACGCTTTGGTGGCGGATGCCACGGGGAACGTGGCCGAAAGCGCCACGGCGAACGTGTTTATGGTGAAAGACGGCGAAGTATTTACACCGATTGCGAACGGGACATTTCTATCAGGTATCACCCGCGCGCGTCACATGACCAATATGCGCAGCGAAGGCATTCCCATCCACGAAGCTGTTCTGACGTTTGCCGATTTTGAGCAAGCCGACGAGGTGTTTCTGACAGGCAATATGTCTAAGATCACCCCCGTCAAAGCCTTTGAAGACATCAGCTATCAGGTTGGTCCCGTCGCGCGTCGCTTGCGGGATATGTACTGGGACTGGGCCGCGGGTGAAACTCTATAAAGCCGTCTGATTGGCCAACCGCAGAAAAACAGCGCGGACGTCGCGCGCAGATGCCCTGTCCAAAGCCCCGTCCGCTATCTCTTTCGCCGACCACATCCACGAGTGTGCCGGGTCATGCCGCATAGCCCATTCCGGAAACAGACGGTCTTCAACCTGGCTGCGTACAAGAACGCGCATTTCCACATGCCGGTCGTCCGTCAGAATACGCTCGTACGTGTCTTCCACTTTTCCGGTCGGCCCTTCGAGCAGCTGCAAATAGATATCTGAGCGGCAAATCAAAGCACCAGTAATATCATTTTGAGCATTCCTTACACGCGCGGTCGACAAAATACCCGCAAGGGTGGCTGTGTCGTATCCAAATGGACGTGACGCATAAATCAGCTGTTGCATAGTCATAACAGCAGTAGTCCTTTGTGTTAATCCCCCGAGTCTGTGCCCGTTTTCAGCAACTGTCCAGCAAAATAAGCGGCCAGATATCGATTGCTTCATGTCTGTACTAAGGTCATGATCGCCAAAAAAGGGGGAGTGTCTGACCATGCGCAAGTTTTTGGTGATACTTGATGACAGCCGGGAATGCCTGAATGCAATGCGATTTGCGGCGATGCGTGCAGCTCGCACAGGCGCAGGTGTCGAAGTCCTGTCCGTTATTCCGCCAGACGAATTCAATCATTGGATCGGAGTAGGCGAAGTGATGCGCGAGGAAGCCCGCGAACGGATCGAAGTACACTTCGAGGTTTTCGCAAAATGGATGCGAGATCGTCAGTCCGTCGACCCGCGCCTTGTGATCAGAGAAGGTCAAGCCGTGGATGAAATCATGGCGCAGATCACGGAAAACCCTGACATAGGCGTGCTCGTTCTGGGCGCTGGTACGGGTAAAAAGGGGCCTGGCCCACTGGTCACACAACTGACCAAGAACGCGGGCACACTTCCAATTCCGATCACAATCGTGCCCGGGGATCTAAGCAAGGAAAAGCTCGAATCGATCACATAATCCCAAAGTAGAGGACGGTTTTGGCAATGCGCCGTGCCGACAGGTGCGTTTTACCAACTTAGAACGGTTCCAAACCTTGACTTGGTACAGTCTGATCCGCATATCTGACGCAACCTCAGGAGAATGCCGATGTTTATCCAGACCGAATCCACACCTAACCCAGCGACCCTCAAGTTTTTGCCGGGCCAGACCGTGCTCGACATGGGAACGGCTGATTTTCCAAGCGCCGATACCGCAGACAAGTCCCCCCTTGCCACGCGCATCTTTCAGGTCGAAGGCGTAAATGGCGTTTTCTTCGGCAATGATTTCGTCACGGTCACCAAAGCCGAGGCCGTCGACTGGGACCACATCAAGCCTGCGCTCCTGGGGGCGATCATGGAACATTTCCAGTCCGGCCAACCTGTGATGGACGGCGACCATACGCCTGTCTCCGGGCATGCGGAGCATACTGGTGAAGATGGGCCAATCGTCGATCAGATCAAAGAGCTGCTGGACCGCCGCGTCCGACCTGCAGTTGCGCAGGACGGTGGCGACATCACATTTCACGGCTTTGACCGCGGCGTCGTCTATCTGCACATGCAAGGTGCCTGCGCGGGCTGCCCCTCTTCCACGTTGACGTTGAAGATGGGGATTGAAAACCTTCTGCGCCACTACATCCCCGAGGTCACCGAAGTGCGCCCCGTCGCCACCTGAACCGAACCTCGGGCGACACCATGGCAGCGCGTGACCCTTTCGTTCTGGCATTCGATACCAGCCGCGCCGCTTGCGATGTTGCATTACTGCGAGGCCATGAAACGCTTGGCCACCGGTTTGAGGAGATGACGAAAGGTCAGGCGGAACGCCTTTTGGTCATCTGCCGCAGTCTCATGGTGGATGCAGGCATCGCGCCAACAGAGCTTTCCGCCATAGGCGTGGGTATAGGGCCCGGTAACTTTACAGGCATTCGTATTGCTGTATCTGCGGCGCGCGGCCTGGCACTCGGGCTTGGCATCCCTGCGATTGGAGTGTCGGCATTCGACGCCTTGCGCTTGGGGGCAGACGTCCCGTGCACCATATGCGTCGATGCCCGACGCGACCAAGTCTATGCCCAGGCTTTTGATGCGAACAGATCACAGGAACCCAGACTTCTGGCCAGATCGGAACTGGAAACCCTAACGCCACCGATCATTGGCGCCGGAAACGCATCGCCGCGCTACGCCGGCGCTGTTGCGATTGCTCATATTGCCCGTGATCGGATGGTGTCACCGCAACCGCGTCCCGCGCCATTGTATCTGCGCCCTGCAGATGCGGCACCGGCCAAAGACCCTCCTCCCAAAATTCTCTCATGACGCCTGAACGGATGGCAACACTTCACGCGGCAGCATTCTACCCCGAACGGGGCTGGTCACCGGACGAGTTCCTGTCGTTGACGACTTCCAGGCTGGTACACTGCCACACACACGCACATGGCTTCGCGCTATCACGTACAATTA
>Ga0316197_10000549_pt1 | contig 26165 bp, 22 predicted proteins | sample OudBiesiAoxic_MG_FD_204939 | JGI IMG/M metagenome (GOLD analysis project Ga0316197, IMG submission 204939) | Coastal sediment microbial communities from Oude Bieten Haven, Netherlands - site A oxic | ecosystem: Environmental > Aquatic > Marine > Coastal > Sediment | place: Netherlands... | reverse complement strand
CTTGTCACCATTCTCTTCCAGGAAGCTGAAGCCGAAAATGCCTACCGCGTTCGGGTTGGCGGCCAGTTTCTGGACGATAAGGTTGTCGTTCTCACCCGCTTCAATATAGGCCCCGTCCTCGCGCACTGCGTAGGCGACTGTCTCAAACAACTTCTTACCCTTGGGCGCTTTACCCGATTTTTCCTGCAGGGCATCGTAGACGCCTGCGGGTAATCCCAGCGCGGCCATCGCAGCCTTGATCTCATCTACCTGCTCAGCTGACAACCCTCGCAGGGCCTTCAGCGAGTCTATCTGCTTGGCGCCACCGCCCATCGCCAATTCGGCAAATGCGTCTCGTGTACCCGAGGTGGGCGGCGGACCCAGCACCTCAATTTTGGTTGCGGGCAGTGCGGGATTTACATCCTTCCAGGTCTTGTTCGGGTTGGCCATCAGCTTGCCGTCTGGCCCGGGAATATCTTTCGCGAGAGCCAGGTAAATGTCCTTCAGCGATAGCTCGAAGACGGGCGCGCTGGCAGCATTTGCCAAAGCGATGCCGTCGTAGCCGATTAACACCTCGATGACGTCTGTTACACCGTTAGCCTGGCAGTCATCGTATTCGCTCTTCTTGATGCGCCGCGAAGAGTTGGTGACATCCGGCGTATTGGCGCCCACACCCTTGCAAAAGAGTTTGAGACCGCCGCCGGATCCGGTGGATTCGATCTTGGGGGTCTTGAAATTGGTAGAGCGGCCAAACCGTTCGGCCACCACTGTAGCGAAGGGATAGACCGTGGAGGAGCCCACAATACTGATGGTGTCGCGTCCCGCTGCCTGGGCCATGGTGGCACACCCCATTAAGGTGGCCAGGGCATATGCACTCACTCGTTCAAATTTCACGTGATAGGTACTCCGAAGAATTAGTTTAGAAAGTGATATTCAGGCTGTGCCTGCGATCAACGGGGTCGATTCTATGCCAGCTCTGTTACGCTTTTGTGACAATCCCCAGCATCGGATAAGATCCGCCAAAATAACGCCTCAGGCACCTGCTCACTAATCATCCAACTCAGCCAGACGGCCGTGCCGCACGTCCATCCCCCGCACAAGATAGATCACATGTTCGGCGATATTGCTCGCATGATCGCCTATCCTCTCCAAACTTCTTAACGCCCACATTTCATTGATAATCCCGCCTATTGCCCGGGGGTCCTCCATCATGAATGTCATGAGGCTGCGCAGGGCGCTGCCGTATTCCTTATCAACGATGCTGTCGTTCTTGACGACGTCCACCGCCGCGTGATCATCGAGCCGGGCAAATGCATCGAGCGAGCGGCGCAGCATACCCGCGACATGGGTGCTGATATGCCTTATCTCGATAAAGTTACTGGCTGAGCTGCCGGTCTCGGATAAGCGCATGGCCTGCCTGGCTACCTTGGCCGCCTCATCACCAATCCGTTCCAGGTCTGTGTTGACCTTGATAATCGCCACCACCAGTCGCAGGTCGCTGGCCGCGGGCTGGCGCCGCGCAAGAATCGATGCGCACTGGTCATCGATCGACATTTCCATCTGGTTGACTTCGTGGTCCTGGTTGATGATCAACTCCGCCTGGCCGCTGTCCAGTTTCACCAGCGCCTCGACAGCGCTGGCCAATTGTTGTTCCACCTTCCCGCCCATCTCCAACATCTGGTTACGCAGTCCCTCGAGCTCAGCATTGAACTGGCCGGAGATGTGATGCATGTAGTCTTCTTGCTTCAACATTAAGATAACCTCGTCTGTGAATTAGGTGCGCGGAACCCGGTTCGTGCGCAAGTCACGCCACTGAAGCGCCTACCCGCTGGTCGGCCACGACCACGCCCTGGTCGGGAAAGACGAGGCTGAAAGCACTTCCCTCGCCCTGCTTACTCTCAATCTGCAGTCGTGCGCCATGGGTCGCAGCGACATGCTTGACGATAGCCAGGCCCAGGCCTGTACCGCCGGTGGCCGACGACCTGCTGTCCTCCACCCGGTAAAAGCGCTCGGTAAGGCGCGGAATGTGCACCGGATCAATACCCGGGCCCTGGTCCATGACAGTCAGGTAGTAACTGCCGTCCTGCTGCCGCCAAGAGACCTTGACCACATCCTCTTCTTGACTGTACTTGATGGCGTTCAGCACAAGGTTGGATACCGCACTGTACAGTTCACGAAAATCTCCCTGCACCCGGTAGTCTGCGCTCATCTCCAGCTCTACTTTGCGCCCGGGATAGGCGGTCCGAAGTTCGTCCTGTAACTCCGACAGCAGCGCCCGCATATCGACCGGGGTGGGTGCCTCTGTGCCCTGCTCGCTCTCGATACGCGACAGCCAAAGGAGGTCTTTGAGCAGGCTCTCCATCCGCTCCGACTGTTGCAGCATCTGCTGCAGCGGTTTTACATAACGGGGATCCAATCGACTTGTATCACTCAAAAGCGTCCCGAGGTAGCCGCTTATAACAGTCAGGGGGGTACGCAGTTCATGTGACACATTCGCAACAAAGTCCTTACGGACTCGCTCCATGCGTACGTTCGCTGTTACATCCCGGACAAAGAGCAACCTGTCGCCGTCACCGAAGCGGGTAATCTCGATACGCAACCAGCTGCCTGCATCACCTGAGGTACAGTACTCCAGTGGCTCGCCGAAGTCGCCACGGCTGAAATAGTCTATAAACTCAGGCGCGCGAACGAGGTTCGTCAGGGTCTGTCCCCGGTCCTGCGCTCGCAAACCCAACATAGACTGCGCGGGCTGGTTGAACCACTTCAGGAGCCCGTTATCATCAACAATCGCGACACCGTCTCGCATCGAAGCAAAAGAATCCTCCAGGTAGTCAACGGTTGACTGGAGACGGTTACGGGTCGCTTTATCTTTTTTCTGTAACTGGTAAATCTGACTGAGAATTTCGCCCCAGATGCCATAGGTTTCGGGCGGCGGCTCTCCCGGAGTGCGCAACCACTGCTGCGCAACATGCATCTGGTACAACCAGAATACGACGATGCCAAATAATGCGATCGCCACGAACAACAGTGAGTAGCCGTAGTACCAACCCAGCAGCCCCGCCGCAGCCAGCAGCAGCAGCAATTTCATTGCAAGACCGGGCAAACTCATTCAGGTGCCCGAGCCATCAAGACTCGGCTCCGCGTGAGGAAAAGCGGTAGCCCGTGCCGCGCACGGTCTGTATAAGATTGCTGTAGTCACCGCCCGGAGCCTGCAGGGCCTTGCGCAGCCGGCGAATATGCACATCGATAGTACGCTCTTCTACATAGACGTTGGCACCCCAGACCTGGTCGAGCATCTGGCTGCGGGTATAGGCCCGCTCCGGGTGGGACATGAAAAACTGCAGCAGCTTGAACTCAGTAGGACCCATCTCAACCGACTGCTCGCCTATCAGCACCCGCCGACTGTCGCCCTCCAATACCAGGGACCCGACCTGCATGCGCTCATTGGCCAGCCCCGCACCCGATCGCCGCAGCAGTGCGCGCACCCGGGCGATCAACTCGCGCGGCGCAAAGGGTTTGGTGATGTAGTCGTCCGCGCCGATGTCCAGCCCCTGGATCACATTGTCTTCGGAGGTCTTCGCGGTAAGCATGATCACGGGTATTTCCCGGGTATTCTCGCCACGCTTGAGACGCCGCAGCAGTTCCAGCCCGCTGCCGCCAGGCAACATCCAGTCCAGCAGCACGAGATCAGGACGTTCATCGACGACCAGCGTAAAGGCGTCATGGATATTGTCGGCTTCGATACAGCGAAAGTCAGCTATCTCCAGCGCCATGCGCAACATGTCCCGAATAGCCGTTTCATCTTCGACCACCAGAACCGTTGATTCACCCATTCGTCATTTCCCCATCAGGCTGTGCTGTAACCCCATTAGATGATGAAATTATGACAATTAAATGACAAGGCCCGGGTAAATACGGGTTCTACCGGAGGCTCGCGTTGATATTCACCAGCATTTTGTTGCCGGGGCACAATTCGTCCTCCTCCAACTGGTTAAGCGGACGATGCGATGTTTCCAGCACGTCGTGCAGATCGCGCGAACTCTTGTCCAGGTAAATCAGGCCAGTCAGTATATTGCCCTCATGCTGCTGGTCCATCAGCGCCATCATGGCGGAACGGCGGTCAAACGGGTTAAGAGTATCGACATCTTCATACAAACGCAGCACCGAGCCGTCGTGCATGGTCACCTCATGGGCTGCGCCCGGGCGGGAGCTCGTGGTGATCTCCTGGCGCATCGGTACAAAATCGACGGTTCCGGTAGCTTCGGCGTGGTCGCGCACGAATTCATAGCTCTTGGTAGAGGCCGGCGTGTTGTTGAAGGTGACACAGGGTGAGATCACGTCGATCAAAGCAAAGCCGCGATGACTCATGGCCGCCTTGATCAGTGGCTCCAGCTGGTCTTTATCGCCGGAAAAGCTGCGCGCGACGAAAGTGGCACCCATTTGCAGGGCTGTACCGCACAGGTCGATGGCATTAAAGGGGTTCACGTCCCCCTTCTTACCCGCAGAGCCCTCATCGGCCGTAGCCGAGTCCTGCCCCTTGGTGAGCCCGTAGCAACCGTTGTTCATGACAACATAGACCATATTCAGGTTGCGCCTGATTACGTGCGCAAACTGGCCCATGCCGATGGATGCGGTATCGCCGTCACCGGACACACCCAGGTATAGCAGGTCACGGTTTGCCATCGCGGCGCCGGTGACCACCGACGGCATACGCCCGTGCACAGAGTTAAAGCCGTGCGATTTACCGAGAAAATAGGTGGGCGTTTTGGAAGAGCATCCGATGCCGGACAACTTGGCGATCTTGTGGGGCTCTATCGACAACTCGTGACAGGCCCGAACCAGGGCGCCGCTGATTGAATCGTGACCACAGCCGGCGCACAGCGTGGAGATAGAGCCCTCGTAAGCAGCCTTGGTGTAGCCCAGGTCATTGACCGGCAGGTCAGGATGACGAAACTTGGGTATCTGGTAACTCATGCGCGTTCTCCCACGCCGTTGGCCCGGACTTTACGATGCAGGGGGGTAACGTTGTTCCCCGGCAGGTGTTCCAGAATCTGCTTGCGAATATTACGTGCACTGATCGGGGTACCGTCAAAGCACAGAACCGACTTCAATTTGTCCGGGCCAAACTCAAACTCGGCCATTAGCAGAGTACGCAGCTGAGCATCGCGATTTTGTTCAATCACAAACACCCGTTCGTGCTCATCGATAAAATCTTCCACCTCCTGGTTGAACGGGAAGGCGCGAACGCGCATGGCATCGAGAGCGACCCCCTCCTGCGCCAGGTAGTCTACCGCCTCCCTCGCGGAAGCTTCAGTGGTGCCGAAATACAAGACCGCCATATCCGTCGGTTCTTTGCTCGCGATGATTTCCGGGGCCGGCACATACTCCTTGATGGTGTCCCACTTCTGCAGCAGGCGCAGCATATTCCTCTCGTACTCCTCTCCCTTCTCGGTATAAACCGCTTGTTCATCGCGCGAACTGCCGCGGGTAAAGAAGGCTCCTTTTTCGGGGTGCGCGCCAGGATAGGTCCGGTAACAGATAGCGTCCCCATCTGAATCCAGGTAGCGGCCAAAGCTCTCCATTTCATCCAGGTCCGCCTCACTGAGCACCTTGCCCCTGTCGTACTCACGGCTGTCGTCCCACTCCAGTGGCTCCGACATATTGTCGTTCATACCCAGATCCAGGTCGGTCAACATGATGATCGGAGTCTGTAATCGCTCGGCAAGATCGAAGGACGCAGCACCAAAGTCAAAACACTCCTTGGGCGTGGAGGGAAACAACAGAACGTGCTTGGTGTCGCCATGACTGGCATAGGCCGCGGCCAGAACGTCTGATTGCTGGGTTCGCGTGGGCATCCCGGTCGAAGGACCGGCGCGCTGCACGTCAAACAGCACCGTCGGAATTTCCGCAAAATAGGCCAGTCCGAGAAATTCACTCATCAATGACAGCCCGGGCCCGCTGGTAGCCGTAAATGCCCTGGCTCCGTTCCAACTGGCCCCAATGACCATGCCGATAGCTGCCAGTTCATCCTCCGCCTGCACGATCGCGTAGTTGCGTCGACCTGTGCCGGGATCGATACGCACTCGCCGGGCATATTTTTCGAAAGCGTCTACCACCGAGGTAGATGGAGTAATCGGATACCAGGCAGCAACCGTGGCGCCGCCGTAGATCGCTCCCAGGCCAAGTGCGGTATTTCCGTCAAGCAGGATCTTGTCCCCGACTTTATCGACAGATTTCACCCGTATACCGATGGGGCAATCAAAATTATCTTTTGCGTACTGGTGACCTAGCTCCAGTGCCTTGATATTCGGCAGAATCAGTTTTTCCTTTCCCTTGAACTGGTCCGCAACCAGGTCGGTCAGCACCTTGAAATCAATGTCCAGCAGAGCCGCCAGGGCGCCTACATAGATCACGTTCTTGAACAGTTGTCGCTGGCGCGGATCCTGGTACTTCTCGTTACAGATACGGGTCAGCGGCAGGCCAATGACTGTTATGTCGTTGCGCACAAGGCGCAGGTCAAGAGGCTTTGTGTTGTCGTATATAAAGTAGCCGCCCGGTTCAATCTCACGGATGTCCTGGGCCATGCTCTGGGGGTTGACCGAGAGAATAATGTCCACCCCACCACGCCGGCCCAGGTAGCCTTTCTCGCTGACACGCACCTCATACCAGGTAGGCAGACCCTGGATGTTGGAGGGGAAAATGTTTTTGGGACTGACCGGTAGGCCCATACGAAACAGGGCCTTCGCGAACAGGTTATTGGCACTGGCCGAGCCGGTACCATTGACATTGGCGAACTTGATGACAAAGTCGTTTACCGATTTCAAACGTTTCATGCCAGTGTCCCACTCACGTTGTAGAGAAATTTCTGCATATCCCATGCGCCGGTGGGGCAGCGCTCGGCGCACAGGCCGCAGTGCAGGCAAACATCTTCATCTTTCACCATTACCCGCTTCGTCGGCAGTGCCGCAGACACGTAGAGATCCTGGGCCAGATTATTCGCCGGAGCTGTCAGACGGGTACGCAGATCCTTCTCCGGGCCGTTCTTGGTGAAAGTAATGCAATCTGTGGGACATATATCAACGCAGGCATCACACTCGATACAGCGAACTTCCTCGAACACCGTTTGTACATCACAATTAAGGCAGCGTTCCGCTTCCTTGTAACCGGTGGACTGGTCGAAGCCCAGTTCAACCTCAAGCTTGCGATCCTTGAGCAATTTATCCAGCGGTGCATGGGGAACCGCGTAGCGTGGATCGGGCGCTACCGCATTGTCGTAACTCCACTCGTGCACACCCATTTTCTGGCTGGCCAGGTTGGTCAGGGGTGGCGGTCGCTTGCCTACCGAGTGGCCATTACACAACAGGTCAATACTGATTGCCGCCTGGTGGCCGTGAGCAACCGCCGTAATAATATTCTCCGGGCCGAATGCCGAGTCGCCACCAAAAAACACTTTGGGATTGGTGGACTGGAACGTGGTCTTGTCGACTACCGGCATATCCCACTTGTCGAACTCCAGGCCCAGATCCCGCTCTATCCATGGAAACGAGTTTTCCTGGCCGATTGCCATCAGCACGTCATCGGCTTCCATGAAGACAAGGTCTTCACCGGTGGGTACGAGACTGCGATTGCCCTTGGCATCGTATTCCGCTTCTACCTTCTCAAACAGCATGCCCTTGAGCTGGCCCTCCTCGACGACAAACTCCTTCGGCACATGGTTGTTATAGAACGGTATGCCTTCAGCCATCGCATCCTCTTTCTCCCACGGCGAGGCTTTCATATCCTCGAAGGGGCTGCGCACCACCACCCGGACATCCTTGCCTCCCATGCGCATGGACGTGCGACAGCAGTCCATGGCGGTATTGCCTCCCCCAAGCACCAGTACCCGCTCGCCAATTGCCTCCGTGTGTTCAAAGGCCACACTGGCCAGCCAGTCGATGCCCAGGAAAACGTGGTCGCGGGCGTCTTCCAGGCCGGGCAGATTGAGGCCCTTACCCCTGGGTGCGCCGGTGCCTACGAATACGGCGTCATAGTCCTTTTCGAGTATCTCCTTGAGGCTGTCGACCTGGACATCGAAGGTCGCTTCTATACCCATATCGAGCACGTAGTCCACTTCTTCATCAAGCACCTCAAGCGGCAGGCGAAACGAGGGGATCTGGCTGCGCATCATGCCACCGCCGGCGAACTGGTTGTCATACATGTCGAGGCTGTAACCCAGCGGTGCCAGGTCGCGCGCGACCGTAAGAGATGCAGGACCGGCACCGATCAGCGCAATTCGCTTGCCGTTCTTTTTCTTCGGTACGCCAGGAAGTCGTGCACTGATGTCGTCTTTGTTATCTGCTGCGACACGCTTGAGCCGGCAGATGGCCACCGGCTCGTCCTCCACCCGGACGCGGCGGCAGGCCGGCTCGCAAGGCCGATCGCAGGTGCGCCCAAGCACGCCGGGAAATACGTTGGAGTACCAGTTGATCATGTACGCGTCGGTGTAACGCTCGGCCGCAATCAGGCGGATGTATTCCGGGACGGGTGTGTGAGCGGGGCAGGCGTATTGGCAATCCACGACCTTGTGGAAGTACTCTGGATTTTTTATATTTGTCGCTTTCACATTAGCTGCCTGTTTTTGTTATACAAACTTACTGACGCTCGCAGTGCGCCGAAATTGTGTCACAGCTGCTCATGCTTTACACCTAATCAGCGCACTATTACCCGTAATTCCTCGCTACTTTGCAGACTGTGGCACAAACATTAAAACCAGTTGCTGAACCAACCGGTGTCCTTGAGCTCCTCCTCGCATTCCTGCAGCTGACCCCGATAAGTCGTGGCCCTGCGCTGCACCTTGCGCGCCACATCCATCAGCCACTTTTTGCTGCGATAGGAGCCGCGGCTGAATCCACCATGCCCCTCGTGATAAGCCAGGTAAAGCGAATAGGTGTCCTCGCGAGCGATACCGTTGCGCCGGTGGGACTTGTCGTTATACCAGCCTATAAAGTCGATCGCGTCGGAAAACTCATCCCGGTCGGCGCCATACCTGCCCGCGCTGCGTTCGTATTCGGTCCAGGTTGAGTCAAGGGCCTGGCTGTAACCGTATGCATTGGAGGGACGCAACCAGGGTATAAAACCCATGATTTTTTTGCGCGGAGGCCTGGCAGTGGCGTGAAAACGCGATTCCTGGTGCATGATCGCCATCATTACCGGTATCGGGCTATTCCATTCGTCCCGTGCATCTGCGGCATCGCCATACCAGTCATCTTTCTCATTGAAAATGGCGCAGATGTTCTCGGTGTTTTTCGGTTGGGATGCCGTGCAAGCGGTCAGTGTCGCCATCAAGAGCAATGAACATAGCAGCGGCAATGCCCGGATCGAGCGAAACGGCGGCAAGCGGCTCAAACAACCACTCCATACCCGGCCAACAGTGTCAGGAAAGCTGCTTCATCCACCACCGGTATATCCAGTTCCCGGGCCCGCGTGAGCTTGGACCCCGCCCCCGGCCCGGCCACCACACGCGTGGTCCTGGCCGAAACGCTGCCAGCCACCTTCGCACCCAGCGCCTGCAAGTGAGCCTTGGCGTCATCGCGCCCCAACTGTTCCAGTTTCCCGGTCACTACCCAGGTCTCGCCGCTCAGTGGCAGGTCCTGCACGACCTCCAGGTCGGGCCAGCTGACGCCCGCCGCGCGCAATTCGGCCACCACGGCCATGCTGGATTCAGAGTCAAAGAACTGGCGCAGATGGTCGGCGACCACAGGGCCCACATCACTCACTGCCAGCAAACGCTCTTCGGATGCGGCGGCCAGTGCTTCCCAGTTACCGAAATGACGTGCCAGTGACAAGGCCGTCGCCTCCCCCACCTCGCGGATTCCAAGGGCGAATATAAAGCGCGGCAGAGTCGTCTTCCTGCTTTTATCCAGGGCGGCCAGCAAATTGTCTGCGGACTTCTCTCCCATGCGCTCCAGCGCCAGCAATTGCTCCCGCCCCAGTTGATAAAGACCGGCGACATTGCGCACCAGACCCTCGTCCACCAGCTGCTCTACCAGCTTGTCTCCCAGGCCGTCGATATCCATAGCCCTGCGGGACGCGAAGTGCCGGATAGCCGCCTTTTGCTGCGCGGCACAGACAAGACCACCCATGCAACGCAGCACCGCTTCAGACTCCGCCCGCTCCACCGGCGAGCCACACACCGGGCAATCGCCTGGAAACTCGATTTCGCGCGCATCGGCGGGCCGGCGGGACAGCACCACGGATACCACCTGGGGAATGACATCGCCCGCCCGCCGAACGACTACCGTGTCGCCGATGCGAACGCCAAGACGCTGGATTTCATCGCTGTTGTGCAAGGTGGCATTGCTCACTGTTACGCCACCCACAAATACCGGCTCAAGCCTGGCCACCGGGGTAATGGCCCCGGTTCTTCCCACCTGGAACTCGACATCAAGCAAGACCGTCATCTCTTCCTGGGCCGGGAATTTGCGGGCTATCGCCCAGCGCGGGGCCCGGGCGACGAAGCCCAGCTTCTCCTGTAGCGCGAGATCATTGACCTTGAACACGATGCCGTCGATATCGTAGGGCAGCGCCTGGCGCTTTTCTGCCAGCTGGTGGTAGTACTCGTCACAGGCCTCAATACCCCTGACCACGCGAGACTCTGCATTGATGCGCAAACCCCACTGCTGCAGGCATTGCAGTACCTGCGCATGCAATTCAGGCAGCTCTCCCTCTGCAACCAGGCCAACGCTGTAACAGCACATCTCCAGCGGGCGCTGGGCGGTGACTCTGGGGTCCAACTGACGCAGGCTGCCGGCCGCCGCATTGCGTGGATTGACAAATGTCTTCTCGCCCTGAGTCCGGGCGCGCTCATTGAGTTTCTCGAACCCCTCTCGGGGCATATAAATCTCGCCGCGCACTTCCAGCACTCCGGGGTAACCACCACCGCGTAAACGCAGGGGCACCGAGCGTATAGTGCGAACATTCTGGGTGATATCTTCCCCGGTAGTGCCATCGCCTCGGGTCGCCGCGCGTTCCAGCACCCCGTCGCGATACATCAGGCTGACCGCAATACCGTCCAGCTTGGGCTCACAGGCGAATTCCACCGCTTCGTCTTCCATGCCGAGGCGCTCGAGCAGCCGACGATTGAAATCGAGCATGTCCTGTTCATTGAACGCGTTGTCCAGTGACAACATCGGTAATGCGTGGGTGATCTGATGAAAACGGTCCTGGGGCGCCGCGCCTACTCTCTGACTGGGGGAGTCATTGGAACGCAGTTCCGGGTGGGCGGTTTCGAGTTCCACCAGCCGCCGCATGCAGCGGTCGTACTCTGCGTCTGGAACGGTGGGCTGGTCAAGCACATAGTACTGGTGATTCCAGTTATCGATACGCTCTCGAAGGGATTCAACTTCCTGCGCTACGGCAGAGGATGGCATGGGGTGGGTTCAGGCTTCGGATTTGTTCGCGATCAGCTTGTCCTGGCCAGCATACGACGTTCCAGGTCACGAATCTGCTGACGGCAATGATCCAGCGATTGCTTGCTCAGCACACTCCGCGACTCATCGAGAACATCGCCATCCAGGTTTCGGGCAACGGCCTGGGCAGTTTCGAGCATGTAATCGAACGCTTTCATCATATCTTCCGGGCCTGGCAATGTGAGGAAGAACACAAGGCCCGGGGTATTGAAGTCGCCCATCCGGTCTATATCAAATATCCCGGGTTGCATGATATTTGCCACGCTGAACTGAATAGCGCCGCGACCGGCCTCGAACTCATGTCGATGGAAGAAATTCATATCGCCGAAGCGCAGGTCACAGGCCAGCAGGATATGCAGAATGTCTTCGCCCCGAAACCCTTCCCTGTCGCGGGCCATGACATTGAGCATAAACACCTCCGGGTCGACATCCCGGGGGAGTTTCCCGGGGTCTACCGAGGGGCTTTTCCCCTGCGGTGGGGTAGCGTCTTCATAGGGAGCGTCAACATTGTCAAGCCAGTCCATGGTAGCTGGCTCAGAATCGCCGTCGGAACTGCTCATGCCGCTTACCAGGTCCAGGTCATCCTCTTCCGCGACTGACGGCCTGGGGCTGGGCTTTTTGCCCCGCCTGGTAACAACTTTTTTCTCTGCAGCGGCGGCCTTTTCCCGTTTTTCCACCTCAGACTTGTTACTGGCATTGATCAGGTCGCGCCGCTCTACCACGCGGGCGCCGCCATTGGGCAGCTCTTTCAGCCACGCAATATCGTCATCGGGCTCGTTAGTTTCAACTGCCTCCTCCGGCGCAAGTTTTACCTTAACTTTCGGGTAGCGCTCGCGACGCACCCTGCGCCAGGCATCTAGCCCGACCGCAACTATCAGGACCACCCCGATAACAACCATCCAGTCACGTATTGTTAGATCCATTGCCCCTGCGCCGTACTCTCTTACAGTTAATTGCGTTAATCAGCTAGCCGCCAGCGATGCCGCCTCTTCCACATCCACCGATACCAGGCGGGACACGCCAGGCTCATGCATGGTCACGCCCATAAGCTGATCAGCGAGTTCCATGGAGATCTTATTATGGGTGATGTAGATGAACTGCACCTTGTCCGACATCTCTTTCACCATACGCGCATAGCGACCCACATTGGCATCGTCCAGCGGCGCGTCCACCTCGTCCAGTATACAAAAAGGTGCCGGGTTTAGCTGGAAAATGGAAAACACCAGAGCGATCGCCGTCAACGCTTTCTCACCACCGGAGAGCAGGTGAATAGTGCTGTTCTTTTTACCCGGGGGACGCGCCATTATCGAGATGCCGGTATCCAGCAAATCATCACCGGTCATTTCCAGGTAGGCGCTACCGCCGCCGAAGATTCTTGGAAACAGATCCTGCAAGCCATTATTGACCTTGTCAAAGGTCTCGCGAAAACGGTTGCGGGTTTCCTTGTCGATCTTGCGGATCGCAGACTGCAGGGTTTCCAACGCAGTCTCCAGGTCTTCGTTCTGCAGGTCGAGGTAGTTTTTCCGCTCCGACTGCAGTGTGTACTCATCGATGGCCGCCAGGTTGATTGCCCCGAGTCGGGCAATACGCGTGGCTACACGCTCAAGTGATCGCTGCCAGTCATCCTCGGTCGCGCCCTCGGGCATCTCCTCCAGCACCTGGGCGATATCGTGGCCATCCGCGGCCAATTGACGATAAATCGTATCGCGCTGCACGTTGACGGACTGGTTGGACAGTCGATGCTGTTCCAGTTCGCTGCGCACGCTCTCGGCACGATGTTCTATGGATGCCCTGAGTTGCTCCTTCTCCCGCAACAGGTGCTCCACCTCTGCAACCTGTTGACGCGCCTCGGTCAGTTTTCCCTCGGCCTCCAAACGCAACTCAAGTTGCGTCTCCAGCTCCAGTTTCAGATTCTCCTGCGGCTCGTCATTCTGCTCCAACCCTTGCGCCAGACTGTCGCGCCGGCTTCGCAATTGCGCGACCTGGCTATTGGTCCTGTCTATTGCCTCGCGCATGGCCGTTAACTGTGTTTGCAGTGACTGGTGACGCATGGCCTGCTGGTGTGCGACATCTTTATCGTGGCGCGCCTTTTGTCGCGCCGCATCCAGGGTGCCGCGGGTCTGGTCCCGCACCGACAGCAGTTCCTCTCTGCTGCGAGAGTCAGTTTCCATTCGCTCTATTGCTTCGGCCAGCAACTGGCGGGCTTCTGTGATCGCCTGCTGCTCTGCACTGAACTGTCCGCGGGACTCATCGATCTCCGCGTTGATGCGTTCCCGGCGGGCATTGATCTGCTCGATCTTGGCTACCTGGGCCGACATTTTTGCACTCAGCTCCGCATGCTGGCGGGTGCTGGCCTGCAACTCGCGCTGCACCGATTCGCGCTGTGTTTCAAGCCCTTTCAGAGCCTCCTGGCAGCTCTGCAAGCCGCTTTCCAGACTCTGTTCCCTGTCCTGCTCCAGCCGCAAGCGCTCAACCAGTTCATCCAGTTCCTGTTGGCGTTTGATCACACCACCCTGCTCTCCGGCCAGTCGCGTAACGCGCAGCCAGTTGGAGCCCAGCCAGATGCCGTCGCGGGTTATGATTGATTCATGCGCTGTCAATGATGCTCGCTGCGCCATCGCGGCAACCAGGTCGTCGGCCACGCGCACGCCTGCCAGCAGGGCGTTAGCACGACCGCCGCTGCGCACCCTGGAAGCAAGGTACTGAGGCGGCACTTCAACCTCAGGGCCATCTTCCAGCAATACCACATGGCCCTGCTCGAGTTCGTTCAGGCTTGCGCCCAGCCCACCCATATCATCGATACAGACGGCCTGCAGGTAATCGCCCAGGACCGTTTCTACTGCCAGCTGCCAGCCCTCATCCACCTGTAACTGCTCCAGCAGCCTTGGCCGATCGGCGATATCCCGGGCGGCCAGCCAGGCACCCACCGCCTGGTCGCTATCTTCCATTGCCGCCTGCTGCAGGGCTTCGAGTGAGGCTTGCCGGCCGCGCAACTGTTGCAGTGAAGAGCGCACCTGGTTCAATTCGGTAGAGAGGCTGCTATTGCGTTCGCGAGTGCTCGATAGCTCATCAACCAGGGACTCCCCGCGCCCCTCGTGTTCTTCCATCACCAGTTCGAGCTCCGCAAGCTGCTCGCCCAGGGCCTCTATTTCACCATCCTCGGGGCCGGGGGCAAGGCTTTGTTTTTCTTCTTCGAGCTGGCGGGTTTTATCCTGAATACGCTGCAGAACCTGCTCAACATGCCGGATTCGGGACTGTTGCACTTCAGCCTGCTGGCGCGGTTCAGCCGCATGCTGGTTGAATTCGTCCCAGCGATGCTGCCAGTCGTGCATGGCCTCTTCGGCCTGCACCAGCGCCTCGGCAGAGCTCTCCTCCAGCTCCTGCAGCAGCGCCAGTTCGGGCACTATGGAGCCCAGCTCGCTTTCCCAGCTGATCAACTTCTGGTTGTCGTCCCCCAGATGTGACTCCGCCTCGGCGAGCCCGGAACGCGTCTGCTCGAGATCCTCGCGCAGCTGGCGGCCGCGTTCCTGCTGATGCTTGAGTGTCTGTTCCAGGCGAGCCACTTCCGATCCCAGGCTGTAAAAGGTCGCCTGCACCTGGTTAAACGCGTCGGTGCGCTCGGTGTGTTCAACCCGGTGCTGTTCTATCGCCGTGTCTACTTGCTGGTGCTCTGCGTGCACGGCTTCAAGCTTGACTTCGAGCTCACCGATTATCTGGCTGGCGGAGGTGACCTGGCTATCCAGCTCCTGCCACTGCAGCGCCTGCAGCTGGGCCTTCAGCTGCCGTTCCTCGACCTTGTATTCGGTGTATTTCTCAGCCGCCTGCGCCTGTCGCTGGAGGTGCTGCAGCTGGCGACCCAGCTCATCGCGCAGGTCGGTAAGACGTTCGAGATTCTCGAGGGTGCGGCGCATGCGACTCTCGGTTTCCTTGCGCCGCTCCTTGTACTTGGAGATACCCGCCGCTTCCTCAATGAAGACCCGTAGATCTTCAGGACGGGACTCGATGAGCCGCGAAATCATGCCCTGCTCGATAATCGCGTAACTGCGGGGCCCGAGACCGGTACCCAGGAAAATGTCGGTAATGTCGCGCCGTCTGCAGCGGGTGCCATTCAGGAAATATTCCGACTGGCCCTCGCGCGTTACCAGCCGCCGGATGGATATCTCGGCATAGCTGGCCCATTCACCGCCCACACCGCCATCGCTGTTGTCGAATATCAGTTCGATCGATGCCTGGCCAACCGGCTGGCGATTGACCGAGCCATTGAAGATGACGTCGGCCATCGACTCCCCGCGGAGATTCTTGGCGGAGCTCTCCCCCATAACCCAGCGCACCGCATCGATGACATTGGATTTTCCGCAGCCGTTGGGGCCAACCACAGCGCACATATTGCTAGGGAAATTTACCGTCGTAGGATCGACGAATGACTTGAAACCTGCCAGCTTGATAGACTTTAGTCGCATATCACATTAACTGTTTGATTTATCTTGCTGTTTTTTATAAATTTTATCCGGTTTTTGACGATTTCCACCCCGGAGCCGGACCACAAGATGTAGTGTATAGACTTTGTCAGAGCAACACTATGCCTGCCAAGCACAAAAGCAAAATTTCCCTGCTCGGCCGGGCCGGCTGGATATTGGGGTAGCGGGTCTAACCCCGCGGCTGCAACACGATCTGCACTGGAGGCAGGTCAGTGCCGGGCGCAAGCGGACCACCCTGCCCCAGCCAGGTGGCGTTGGCCTCCCCCGGTGTGCCATTTGGCGAAACCTGAACCACCACGACAACCGATTCGGTAGCAGAAAGTTTCTGACCGGCCATGGAGTTGCTGTCGTCCAGGCGCAGCGTAACCGGTAACTGGCCTGCCTGCAGGCGCTGCACCGCGATTGGCATCCTGCTGTCCGAGGCCGCATTGCGCGCCAGGACAAAAACCGTGTCGGTGGCAGCCACCTCTGCGCCTTCGGGCAATGTCACCTCAACGGTAACCCCCGCAGACGCCTGTTCCGGCACCGGGGTACCCGGTGTCGATGCCTGGGACACGGGTGCGGCGGCAGCAACGGTTGCAGGCAGCTCGCCCGCCTCCACCAGCCGCTGGCGCGCCATCTCAACGACCCCGGTGATCATACGGGCACCTTCGGAGCCCGGCGTTTCTATGGCGAGCAGTCGCTCCCAGTAAGCCATCGCTGCCCGGTATTTGCCCTGTTCAAAAGAAGCCATGCCCAGTAGCCCCAGCGCCGTGCGCTGGTGCGGGTCTATGGCCAGGGACTGCTCCGCCCGAAGTCTGGCCTCGGGGCTGAGCTGACGGCCCGCCGCCAGGTACTCTGCCTGGGCCGCTGATGCCAGGGCATAGGCGTCCTCGGGAATTTCCTTCGCCAGGCTCGCATAGGTACTCGCTGCGCGAGCATACTCTTCGCGCCCCATGTAATAGCGCCCCAGTAGAGCGATATAGTCCAGGTTGTCCGGCCGCTGGGCACTGCGCACCTCTACCGCGTCCATGAGGACCTGCATTTGTTCAGGTGTGCTGTTGTCATCCAGGGCCTGCAGTTGACGGCTGATCATGACGTCCGGGGCCGCACCCAGCGCGTAATACAGAACGCTGGACATGGCGGCTATCACCGGCAGCAACAGCCACGTCGGAAAAGAGTTTCCGCTGCTAGCCGGCGCTTCTGCGGCTGCCTGCTGTTCGTCTTCCAGCAATCGTAGTCGGGCGTCGTCTTGCAAGCCATCCCCGCCCTCGCGGGCAAGCTCTGCCTGGCGCAGTCGGTACCACTCCAGGTTAGCGCTTTCCAGGTCTTCTTCCACGCCGCCCTTGCGTCCTCGCGGCACCAGGTAAAAGACGGCACTGAATACCAGCAAACCGGCGCAGGCCAGGATAAAAAATGTCACGCGTCTCGCTCCGATTTGTCCAACAGGTCGCGCAGTCGTTGCTCGTCATCGGTACTCAACGAAGCGGAGGCTTTACGTCGGCCCCGTAAGGTCAGCAGCGCTACGGTGACTCCCGCCAATAACAGTAATAGCGGCGCCAGCCACAGGGCGATGGTGGGGCCGCTGAAAGATGGCCTGTAGCGCACAAACTCCCCGTAGCGAGCCACCATGTAGTCGAGGATCTCCTCGTCGCTCGCACCCGCTTCCAACTGCTGGTAGAGCAGCTTGCGCAGATCCTGTGAGATGGGGGCATTGGAATCTGCGATGTTCTGGTTCTGACACTTGGGGCAGCGCAACTCCAGGCTTAACTGTCGATAGCGCAACTCGAGTTCGGGGTCGCTGAACTCATAGGTTTCGATCACGGCCATTGCCGGAACACACAGCAAGACCAATGCAAACAGGATGGCACCTCTCAAGCTATTCATCCCTTGCTGCCCCTCTGCATAAGTTCCTGATACAGCGGCTGCAGTATCGTCTGCCACACACGCTCGTCCACCACGCCGACATGCCGGTAGCGCACCACCCCATCAGCATCCACAAGATAGGTTTCAGGTGCGCCGTAAACACCCAGGTCCAGGCCAAATGTGCCCTCCCGGTCGATGATGTTCGCCCGATACGGGTCGCCCAACTCGGCGAGCCAACGCGTCGCGGCAGCGTCATCATCCTTGTAGTTTATGCCGTAAATAGGGACGCCCCCCTGCGCGATCTGCAGAAGGTAAGGGTGCTCCACTCGACAGGAAACACACCAGGTGGCCCATACATTCAACAGCGCTACCTCGCCGATCAGCCCCTCGCGGTTGAGCATACTTTCACGCCCCAGTACCGGCAGGGTGAAGTCGGGCAGCGGTTTGTCTATCAGGGCCGACGGCAATGCCTGCGGATCCAGCGAAAGACCGCGAAACAGGAATAACGCCATTGCCGCGAACAGGATCAACGGCAAAAACAATTTCAGTCTAGGCGCCATGCAATGCCTCGTTGGCAGCGCCGGCTGCAGCCGTGCTGCGCTGGCGCCGGTAGCGCTTGTCGAGCACTGTGGTAAATGCACCTACAGCCATCAGGATTGCACCCAGCCACATCCAGCGCACCATCGGCTTGTAATGCAACCGCATTGCCCAGGCCCCGTCCTGCCCAATAGGCTCACCCATGGCGACATAGAGGTCCCGGAACAGGCCAGCACCAATCGCCGCTTCCGTCATGACCTGACCGGTGGCGGTATACCGTCGTTTCTGGGGCGCCAGTCGAGCGACGATCCTGCCGTTGCGCCTGACCTCAAAGCGCGCCTCATCCGCAATAAAATTGGGACCGCGCACAGGTGCCAGCTCTACGAAACGAAACTCGTAACCGGCCAGCACCTCGGTATCGCCGGGACTCATTTTCAGGTCGTGCTCGATATTGTATTGACTGGTAGCGACAACACCCGTCACACAGGCCGCGAAGCCAAGGTGAGCAATAAACATACCCCAGTAACTCGGTGTTATCCGACGCAGGCCGCGCCACAGTGTCGAGGCCCCTTTAACCCGGTACCACAGGTCGCGACAAAGGCCCAGGACCAACCAGGATGACAGCGTCACCGCCAGCGCAACCCAGAGGTTGTAGCTGGCATTCAGCAGCGGCAGGGTAAAGCCACACAGCACAGCCACGATCGCCGGTATTGCCAGCTCTGACTGCCAGCGACGAGCGGAATCCTTTTTCCAGCGCGACACCGGACCCACACCCATGAACGGGACCAGCAACGCCATCAGCGGCACAAACACCGCGTTGAAATACGGCGGCCCCACCGAGTACTTCCCGGCACCCAGCGCATCCACAATCAATGGGAACAGCGTACCGAACAGCACGGTCAGGGTCGCTACCAGGAACACCACGTTGTTGCACAAAATCAGTGACTCACGCGACAGCCACTCAAAGCTGACCCGGCTGGTGACGGCCGGTGCGCGCAGGGCATACAGGGTCAAGGAGCCGCCCACCACCAGTGCCAGGAACACCAGGATAAACAGACCACGGGCCGGATCGGTAGCAAACGCGTGAACCGAGGTCAGCACGCCGGATCGCACCAGGAAAGTGCCCAACAGGCTCAGGGAAAAAGCGAAAATCGCCAACAGCACGGTCCAGCTCTTGAACAGGCCACGCTTCTCTGTCGCCGCCAGTGAGTGGATCAGGGCGGTTCCCGCCAACCAGGGCATGAATGAAGCGTTTTCGACCGGATCCCAGAACCACCAACCGCCCCAGCCCAGTTCGTAATAGGCCCACCAGCTGCCCAACATGATTCCCAGGGTCAGGAAGGCCCAGGCTACATTCGTCCAGGGCCGCGACCACCGGGCCCAGGATGCATCCAGCCGGCCACCCAGCAAAGCCGCTATGGCGAAAGCGAAAGCCACTGAAAAGCCAACATAACCCATATACAGAAGCGGCGGGTGAATGATGAGTCCCGGATCCTGCAGCAGGGGATTCAGATCATTACCATCGGCGGGCGTACCCGGCAGCAGGCGCGCAAACGGGTTCGAGGTGAGTAACAAAAAGGACAGGAAACCCACCCCTATTCCGCCCATCACCGACAACACCCTGGAGAGCACCAGTAGCGGCAGCTGGCTGCTGAACACGGCCACGGCTGCTGTCCACAGGCTCAGGATAAGCGCCCACAACAGCAGGGAACCCTCGTGGTTACCCCAGACAGCTGAGAATTTGTAAATCGGCGGCAACAGGCTATTGCTGTTGGCGGCCACCACCTTGACGGAAAAGTCATCCTGCAGGAACGCTGCGCACAGGCAGGCAAAACTGATGGCGACAAAAACCAGCAGGCCGACTGCCAGCCCCGGCGCGAGTGACATCGCCCGCGTGTTGCGGCGCCAGGCGCCCCAGGCAGGCACGGTCATGAGCACGATGGCGAGGCAAAAGCCGATGATCAGGGCGAAATGGCCAAATTCGGGAATCACTTCGCGTTGCCTTTGTGGTCGTAGCCCGATTGCTCAAGCGCGGCGGCCACCTCCGGTGGCATATAATTTTCGTCGTGCTTGGCCAGGACCTCGGTTGCCAACAGCACGCCGTTTTCATCCAGCACGCCGGATGCTACAGCGCCCTGCCCCTCGCCAAACAGGTCCGGCAGGATGCCCTCGTAAACCACGGTCACATTGGCCTGGTAATCGGTGAGCATAAAGCGCACCTCCAGCGTATCGTCGCTGCGCTGCACACTGTCGTCCATTACCATTCCCCCTACCCTGATCGGTTTGCCCACCGGCGCTTTGCCCTGGGCAACCTCTGCCGGCGGGAAGAACAGGTTGATATTGCCACGCAGCGCGTACATCACCAGACCGGCTGCGGCACTGGAGAACAGCACTACAAACAACACCAGATAAAGCCTTTGCTTGCGCACGGGATGCATCAATTCACCTCTGTATTTACTGTGGGACCCTGCTGTCGCCGTTTTTGTTCCCCTGCCATCTGGCGCAGGAAGCGTTGCTGCCTGCGGCGCGGCGCCAGCAATATCAGCGACAGTACCAGCAGGCTGATGGCATACGCCGCCCATACATACCCCCCGTGACCGTCCATCACAAGGGCTTCGTTGAAGCTCTGAAAATACATCAGGCGCGATACTCCAGTGCCAGTTTCTTCACCCAGTTGGTCCTGGCTTCACGTTCCAGGATCTCGGCCCGCATATTCATCAGCAGGCAACATGTGAACACGGCATAGAACGCCCCGATCATCAGTAGCAGCGGGTACAGCATACTGGGGTCTATCGTGGAGTCGCCGGTGAACTTTATGGAAGCCGGTTGGTGCAGGCTGTACCACCAGTCCACTGACTTGTAGATAATAGGGATATTCACCATGCCGACCAGACTCAATACCGCACAGGCTTTTCCCGCCGCCTCTTTATTGTCATAGGCCTCATAGAGCGCCACAACGCCAAGATAAAGGAACAGCAGAATCAACATGGACGTGATGCGGGCATCCCAAACCCACCAGGTGCCCCAGGTCGGCTTGCCCCAGATCGCTCCCGTGACCAGGGCGATAAAAGTCAGGGCAGCACCTATAGGCGCGCAGGCCTTCATTGCGATATCGGCCATTTTCATCCGCCAGATCAGGCTGACCGCACCGGCGATCGCCATCACATAATAACCGGCCAGGGCGACCACCGCTGCCGGCACATGTATATAGATAATGCGGTAACTATTGCCCTGGCGAAAATCAGGCGCGGTGAAAAGCAGACCCCAGCAAAGGCCCACAGCAAGCGTGACGAGGGTCAACGGCAGCAACCAGCGCAGAATGGTCCCGGCGATGCGATACAGCCATGGCGGGGAACCTAATTTATGAAAGAATGACCACATAGGCGCGGCAATTATACAGTGCGCTGTGCGCGCCACAACCAGGCGTTCACAGCTGCGTTGATTTGCCTCAAGTGTGGCTCAGGCATCAACACTGATCCTCAACCCCGCGGCAATCGCCAGGGGTGCCAGCGCAATAGCCAGGCACAGCATAGCGGCGATAATCGCGAGATAGGGCGTGGCCGGGGTGCCCAGCACGGCGTTTTGTACAGCCGCACTCCCGAATATCAACACCGGCATATAAAAGGGCAGAATCAGCAGGGAGATCAGCATTCCTCCGCGCTTCAGGCCTACTGTCAGCGCCGCCCCGATACCTCCCACCAGGCTGAGTACCGCGGTACCCAGCAGCAGGCTGGCGACCAGCGCAGGTATGGCCTGGGTCGGCAGGTTGATCATGAGCGCAAACACCGGTGATACCAGCGCCAGCAGCAAGCCGGTTGTCAGCCAGTGCGCGCCGATATAGGCCAGCACGGACATGAACAGGGGCTGGGGCGCCAGCAACAGCTGCTCCAGGCTGCCGTCCTCGAAATCGCTGCGAAAGACCGCATCGGAGGTCAGCAAATTCGACAACAGGGCGATGATCCACAATATACCCGGCGCAAATCCGGCCAACTGGTCCGGGGCGGGTCCCAGGCCCAGCGGAAAGAGCGCGACCACCATGGCGAAAAAAAGCAGGGGGTTGCCGATTTCGATTGGCCGGCGGGCGGCCAGGGTCAGCTGGCGACGCAACAGGGAGACACAAAAAGGCAGCGTACCTGGCGAGCGTTGCGTCAAAGTCGAGGCTGCGGGGGCGCCTGAGCTCATGCCACAAGCCCATCGGTCAGGCTGAGCATCTGTACCTCATAGGCCACCTGCAGCAGTTGGTGCGATGTCATTACCACAGCACCGCCCCGCTCCACATGCGTTACCAGCAGTTTTTCGAGTTCTGCCACCCCGCCCTTGTCGATCGCCGTAAACGGCTCATCCAACAGCCATAAAGGACACTGTGACAGGTACAGCCGGGCCAGGTTGACCCTGCGATGCTGCCCGGCTGAAAGGGCGTGGCTGGCGACGTCCTCATAACCGTAAAGACCGACCTTGGCCAGCGCCTCCTCCACCTGCCGGTCACTGTAGGCGCATTCTCCGGCTACATGCCAAAGCAGGTTTTCACGTGGGGTCAGTAATGCCTTTACCGCGCTGTGATGGCCCAGGTACAGCAAGGGCGAGTGTCGCACCACCCGCCCGTCGAAGCCGTAGCGTGACAATCCGGCGAGTATACGCAGCAGACTGGTCTTGCCGGCGCCATTGGGTCCATCGACCTGTAACAAATGCCCGGGCAGGACCTTGAAGCACAGCTCCCGAAACAATTCCCTGCCACCGCGTTCAAGACCCAGGGACTCAACCGCGAGCAGGGGTTCACCAGCGGTTCGGGATGACACTAGAGGTTGACTACCTTGATCGCGGGCAGGTAAAGCTCGTCATCCTGGCTTACCGGGGTGCCATCGGGAATGAACGGGGTCGCTCGCAGCGAGTCGAAATCGAACAACTTGCGGTCGCCCAGCTGTGACGGGGCGATATTGCAGATACTGCGGAAAATGCTTTCAGTGCGACCGGGGTATTCTCGCTCCCATTCGGCCAGCATGCGCTTGACCTGCACCCGCTGGAGGTTTTCCTGTGAACCGCAAAGGTTACAGGGAATAATCGGAAATTCCCGATAGCGCGCGTAGCGATCCAGGTCCTTTTCCTTACAATAGGCCATTGGCCTGATCACCACGTTCCTGGAGTCATCACTGAGCAATTTGGGCGGCATGGCCTTGAGCTTGCCGTTGAAAAACATATTCAGGAACAGGGTTTCGACAATATCGTCACGGTGGTGTCCCAGGGCGATTTTGCTGGCGCCTATGTCCTGGGCAAAGCCGTAGAGACTACCGCGACGCAAACGTGAACAGAGCCCGCAGGTGGTTTTACCCTCCGGTACGACCTCGCGCACGATGCTATAGGTGTCTTTCTCGAGCACGTAGTAAGGCACCCCGAGCGCAGACAGGTAGGCTGGCAGCACCTCCTCGGGAAATCCCGGCTGCTTCTGGTCGAGGTTGACCGCGATCAACTCGAAATCCACAGGGGCACTCTTACGGAGGCTGAGCAATACATCCAGCATTGCGTAAGAGTCCTTGCCGCCCGAAACACACACCATCACCCGGTCGCCATGCTCTATCATGTTGTAATCGGCAATGGCATTGCCGGCGTTGCGCCGCAGGCGCTTCTGCAGTTTATTGAAGTGGGTTTTGTCCTTGCGAGATAGTTCTTGCACAGTGCGGTCGCTGGTATGGGCGGGTTAGCCGCGCAGTTTACTCGTTTGCCGACGGGCGCGTCCAGCCGCCACCGGTTTTCTAGCGGCAACCGGAAAGTCCCCACTAGCTTGTTTTTTCACCGAAATGCCATGACAATGTGCGCCCCTGAACACCCGACCCCAACAGCTGTGAGGAACCCTTTGAGATGAAACAACCCGTTCGCGTTACCGTTACCGGTGCGGCAGGCCAGATTGGCTACGCACTCCTGTTCCGCATAGCCTCCGGCGCCATGTTGGGCGATGATCAGCCCGTGGTCCTGCAACTGCTGGATATCACCCCCGCCATGGAAGCCCTGGAAGGGGTAAGAATGGAGCTGGAGGACTGTGCCTTCCCGCTGTTGGCGGGCATTGTCTGCACGGACGACCCGAACGCGGCCTTTAAGGATTCGGACTACGCACTGCTGGTAGGTGCACGGCCTCGCGGACCCGGCATGGAGCGCAAGGACCTGCTGGAAGCCAACGCTGCCATTTTCTCGGTACAGGGCAAGGCCATCAATGACAGCGCGAGCAGGGACATCAAAGTCCTGGTTGTTGGGAACCCCGCGAATACCAATGCATTGATCACCCAGCGCAACGCACCCGATATTGACCCGCGCAATTTCACTGCCATGACCCGCCTGGATCACAACCGCGCCATGACCCAGATCGCCCTCAAGACCGGAACCACGGTCAACGATGTCACTAATATGACTATCTGGGGCAACCACTCCGCCACCCAGTATCCCGACCTGTTCAATGCCAGGGTAAACGGTAAAGCCGCTGTAGAGCTGATTGAGCAGCAGTGGTATGAAGACGATTTCATCCCCACCGTGCAGCAGCGCGGCGCTGCCATCATCAAAGCCCGCGGCGCCTCTTCGGCAGCCTCGGCGGCCAATGCTGCCATCGGGCACATGCGCAGCTGGGCACTGGGCACAGAGGGTGAGGACTGGGTATCCATGGGGGTTTACTCCGATGGTTCCTATGGCATCACCGAGGGTCTGATCTACTCATTTCCCTGCCGCTGCACCGACGGCCAGTGGAGCATCGTGCAGGGAGCGGAAGTGGGCGAGTTCAGCCGCGCTAAAATGACAGCGACTGAAAAAGAGCTGACTGAAGAGCGCGACGCGGTACAGCATCTGCTGCCATAGCAGTCACACCACACCCATGCGCCTGTCAGCCTGGCGACAGGCGCCCTGCTATTTGTGGACGCCTTCTTATCCGGGCCTACCGCTGCTGTAATGTGGAATGATGACTGACTCTAGCTCGCCAAAAACCTATCACCACGGCAACCTGCGCGCAGAACTCCTGAACACTGCCATTGCGCAGTTGCGTGCCGGGGACGCCGACGACCTGAGCCTGCGCGCCCTGGCACGGGCCGTGGGCGTGTCCCAGACCGCGCCCTATCGGCATTTCGCTGACAAGGGGGAGCTACTGGCAGCGATGGCCACCCGCGGCTATCGCGACCTGCTGGCCGCGCTGCGGGCAGCAGGTGACAGGACTCCGGATTGCCCCACCGAACAACTGGTCGGTTTTGCCCACGCCTACGTGGACTATGCCGCCGGCCAGCCTCAATTGTTCAAACTGATGTTCGGTCCTTCCGTGCAGCCGGCGGAACAGTACCCTGAACTGCGCGAGGCCAGCAGGGAAACGTTTGAGCTGGTGCAGACTATCCTGCGTCGGGGCATGGAGCTGGGTCAGTTTCGCGAGCAAAACTATGTCTACCTCGCCAACGCGGCCTGGGCAGGCATTCACGGCCTGGCGACCCTGCGAGTGGACGCACCGGATCTATTTGAACGGCATATCCATTTGCACCGCCAGGTAGACCTGGGGGTACGCACCTTTATTGACGGGATAAAAACCGCCTGACTAGAGCTCCCGCAACAGCGCCACGGGCGGGCTGGAGACCACCCGCCGGCAACTGAACACACCCAGACCACCGATCAGGACAATCCCGGCGCCAATACCCAGTGGCCAGACCCAGGGGGACGGTGTGTAACGCATATCCATCGCCCACTCCTGCAGGATATAGACTGAAAACTCGGCGGCCACCGTGGCCAGCAGACCCGCAAACAGGCCCATCGTTGCGAATTCGATAAACAAGCCGCCCAGTACCAGGCTGCGACGGGCACCCAGTGCCCGCAGTATCGCACTCTCGTGCATGCGTGAATCAACACTGGCCTGCACCCCGGCGAC
>Ga0316197_10000548_pt1 | contig 26178 bp, 24 predicted proteins | sample OudBiesiAoxic_MG_FD_204939 | JGI IMG/M metagenome (GOLD analysis project Ga0316197, IMG submission 204939) | Coastal sediment microbial communities from Oude Bieten Haven, Netherlands - site A oxic | ecosystem: Environmental > Aquatic > Marine > Coastal > Sediment | place: Netherlands... | reverse complement strand
TCGTGCACAATGCCCTTGGGCCAGCCGACGACCACCGTCAAGCCCTCATAGGGTTGTAATCCGTGCGTGGTTTCGAAAACGACAGTGCGCTCATTGTAAATGTCCGATTGCGCGTTTTTGCCCTGTGCGCCCTGGGCACCCGTATAGAAATCGGTTCTCAGGGAAGCCCGTTCTACGGGGACCGGTAATTCAATACGCGCGCTTGCGTGATCGATCGGAAACTTCCAGCCATTGCCGGTGACATTCCAGTACAACTCGTCGAAATCTTCAAAAAAGCCCAGTTGGCGACTGGTCTGGTAGCGAATTTGGTATTCGTGAATACCAGTACTGACCATCCGATTCTGGTGGCCTATATAAATACGCACACCATTGGATCGATTTTCCGTATGAAAATCTTCGGTGGAGCCATCGAGTTTTACATCGAGTACATTCAGGTCAACTTCGTAATTATTTCCAAACCGGTCTTTGTACCTGGTGGGAAAATCACGGAAGATTCCCCGCCGAATGTCTGTGCCCTCGGCGCGAACCCGGATGGTTTCCGTCACGACAATGTTGCCATTAATATGTATCAGGATGTTGGATTGATAGTCCAGTATCCTTTCATCGGCCAATACCGCACCGGCACCCAGCAAAACGACACTGGTAAATAGCAAACAAACATATTTCAGCCCGCGCATGCTAAAGGTCGACATCGGGTGCACTTCGTTGGCTGGTCAGTTCAATTTCAAAAAACTCTGCCAATTTAAAATTAAACAAACTTGCGACCAGGTTGGAAGGGAAGCTTTCCACGACGTTATTATTGTCCCTGACAGCGCCATTGTAGTAGCGGCGTGCAAATTGCAGATGGTTTTCAATTTCGATCAGACTATTGTGCAATTGCTGGAACCCTTCGCTGGCTTTTAAATCAGGATAATCCTCGGCCAGGGCGAACAAACGGCCCAGCGATCGTGACAGGGCTGTTTCCTGTTTGGCACGGGCATCAATACCTGTTTCCCCCGATGCGCGAATTTGTGCGACCTCCTCGAACACCGAAGATTCATGCGCCGCGTAGCCCTTGACCGTTTTTACCAGGTTGGGAACCAGTTCTGCGCGTTTTTGCAACTGCACGTCAATACCTGCCCACGCCTCACTGACCCGGTTACGGTTGCGTATCAACCGGTTGTAAATCCAGATGCCTGCACCCAAAACCACTAAAACGAGACTTACCAGTATCTCTGTCATCACAATTCCTGAATGTTTTCAACTAAACGTGAGGTTGCCGGTACTTTCTTCATGCGCTAAAAGTGCTGAAGAAGTGCATGATGACAAGTATAGGAAATCAAAAGGACTTTGTAATCTTTGATGTCCGGTGACCGGCTTATTTTTCATTTTGTGTAACCTTTTTGAAAAATACTCGCTATAAGCCAATGAACGACCGGTAAACACCGGAAGATACTATTGAGGAAAAAGTGATGAGAAGGAACCGTATACAAGTATTTATTGTGCTGCTGATGACAGGTCTTTGTTGTGTGATCGCCCAGGCTGCCAGTCTTAACCGTACAGAAATTCCAGCAGGCAGTAACTGGTATGTACATGTCAATCTGGATTTGATCCAGAACTCGGAAGTCGGTCGCCAATTGATGCTCGAAACGGTGGATGAGGCATTGGATGACATAGAAGGGGAGTTAGAGGTCGATATTCGTGAGGAGATTCAGGGCATTACTGTTTTTGGTGTGAAATTGCCGACGGATGGTAGCCCGGTGAAGGAGGGTGCGGTAATTCTTCACGGTAGCATCAGCACGGAAACTCAGAGCGCACTGTTGTCTGCATTGGAACGCAAAGGCGCAGAAGTCAGCGCTTTGGATAGTGCAGGTCTTGCCTACTACAGGGTTGAAGATGGGGACGGAACCATGACCTATTCCGATGAGGATGGTCAGGTCAGTGTGAAACCCTGGAATCATGAAAAGGAACTCTATTTTTCATTCGGCCCATCCCAGGCCATGATTACCCAAAGCCAGGACGTAATATTGGGGTTCCTCGATGCCGGTGGGTATATCGGCGGTTTTGAGGCGGTTGATTCCGAAGCACTGTTGATACTGGAGGCGGATCGTGCGCTGTTGCAGGGTGGTGCAAATACGTCGGACGAAATTGGGGAACAATTGGATTCCTCGATTTTGAAAAATGTGGATACTGTAGCCCTGGTCATTGCAGAGGATCTTGGTGGTTTGCAAATTACTGCCGAACTCATGGCAAACTCAGCTGATGTGGCCATGTCGGTACGCAATATTGCTGAAGGCCTGGTCGCCCTTAAGGCATTGGATGACTCAGAGGGCGTGATGGGGGACATTCTTCGCCAGATCCGGTTTGAGAGCAATGGTTCAGTGTTAAGAATAAATCTACCCATCGCTGCTGACCAGATTGAAGCAGTCAGGGACCACCTGTAGCTGCGTGACCGGTGTCCGACCAGCCATTAAAAATTGAACTGGAATTAATCGACCGGGCCCGGGCGGGTTCGGTCGATGCTTTCGAGCAACTGGTCTTATGTTACCAGGACCGTCTTTATCGGTTTCTGCTGGTCAGGGCAAACAGTCGCGCGGATGCTGAAGATGCGCTGCAGGAAACCTTTGTGGCGGTCTTTAAGTATTTACCAGCTTATCGGAAGAAATACCGGTTTAGCACCTGGCTGTTCACCATTGCCCTGCGTCAGTTGGGGCGGCAGCGCAGCCAGCGGACAGAATCATCGGCTTCACCGGATTCTTTTGCCAGTCTGCATGCAGGGCCCGAACAGCTTGGAATAGAAATGGAGCAACGGTCCTCGTTGTGGCAAATCGCCAAAACATGCCTGGGTGAGGCCCAATTCACGGCTTTGTGGTTGTTTTACGTTCAGGATATGCCGCTTGTCGAAATCGGTAAAGTTATGAAACGTCCAACCGGTTGGGTTAAGGTCAACCTGATGCGTGCCCGCCGGCGTCTGTCGAAGGAAATCGAGATTCATCACCTCAAACCCGTTGTCTCCCCCAAGGAGGTCACATTATGAATAAGACATTTTGGAAAGAAGCATTAACTAATACGCCAGAAACTTCAGTGAAGGTAAGCGCTGAGTTGCATCAGGACATCATGCGTGCAGTGAAGTTGGCGGAACCGGTTGGCAGGAATCCCGGCTTTAACAAGGCAATACCCGCATGGGGCGCGGCAGTGTTTGCCGTGCTGGTGACGGCTGTGTTTTTCTACCCATCCCGGGTGACCACAGTTTTGCCGGAATCAATTCCCGACCAGGAATTGTCGCAAAATCAAAACCAGATTAATTCGCTTGAATTGTTGGCCGACGGCTTACTCTGGCTTTCCATAGACTCGCCGTTACCTGAACAGGAATTGAGAAAAGAGCTGGAGCGCCTGAAGTCCGATCTGGAACGATTTGATTTCAGGTCCTGATTGGACCCTGCAAGCATCACAGACTGAGCACCCGGGTGGCATATGCCGAAAAGTGACCAAACAAATAGCAAATCTCAATGGTTTGTCTACATTATCAGGGCCAGCGATGACAGTTTATACACGGGGGCTACAACCGATGTAGCGCGTCGATTCAAAGAACATTGCGGTACGCCACGGGCTGCGCGGTTTTTCCGGGGGAGGCAACCGTTGGAGGTGGTCTATACTGAGAATCACCCTGACCGCAGCAGCGCTCAGCGGCGTGAGTCAGAGATCAAGGGTCTATCGAGGGATTTGAAACTTCAACTGATAGGGTGTGCTTGCAATTAAACCACCAGGGCGCCCCTGTTGATAAATAGACATTCCATGTCTCCAGTAAGACGGATCTAAACTGGTCCAACTGCGCCTAGGCTGAACATACAGTAACCCATAAATTATGAAAGTACAAGTACTTATGTGATTAATGTAAAGTGCTACTGTATGTATAAAGGTTAGACCGCTCCATTTTAAGCTCCCTTCGAATGTACATGACTTCTGATGATGTCCGGAGCTTAAAACATCCCTTGAGAACTTAGCTGAAACCCGGATCTCCCAATTCATGGTTTGAGTGCTTGCATTGGCGCCTGAATCGTTCTATTCTCTGTGCTAGTGTATTAACGTGCTATTACATTAGTGCGTATGTGAAGCAACATTAATGAAACAACATAATGAAACAACATAATGAAACACAAAAAAAGGCATTGAGATCGGCGGCTGAGTCGTTATACAAGGCTTTTTTGACACTCGAAAAACCAGATGAAGTTCGCCAGTTTTTGTTAGATCTTTGTACACCTTCAGAAGTGGAGGCGATAGTCGACCGCTGGTGGACGGCATCTTTGTTAAGACAGGGTCACAGTTACCGGGAGATCAGTGAAATGACCGGTGTCAGTGTGACCACAATCGGCCGTGTGGCCAGGTATATGAATATGGGCGAGGGCGGTTACCGGCTGGCCTTGCGGCGCGAGGAGGCGTCAAAAAAATGAACAGAATTCGTGTAGCAATTCAAAAATCAGGCAGACTCTCAGATCACTCACTTGAGCTTTTGCAAGGTTGTGGGCTGCGATTTGCGCGCAGTAAGGACAAGTTGTACTGGTACGGGAAAGATTTTCCTATCGACCTGCTGTTGGTACGTGACGATGATATTCCCCGCCTGTTGCTCGATGGCTCGTGTGAGTTGGGTATTGTGGGTGAAAACATCGCCGAAGAAGTGATGCTTGAAAGGAATGGTGGTGCTGGTTTATCACAACTGCGCAAACTTACATTTGGGGGTTGCCACCTTTCGCTGGCGATACCCGAGGGCTCGCAGATCAAATCAGCCTCTGATCTTGAAGGTTGCCGGATTGCAACCAGTTATCCCGCCCTGACCAATTCCCTGTTATCCAAACGTGGGATTACTGCACAGACAGTTAAGTTTTCCGGTTCGGTCGAAATCGCACCGGGGCTGGGCACAGCAGATGCCATATCGGATCTCGTCTCTACCGGTACAACACTGCGCGCCAATCACCTGGTTGAGTTGGAGGTATTGTTTGAAAGCACCGCGGCGCTTTATGGGAATACTGAGGGGTTGTCGGAGGAAAAACTTCTGATGATCGAGCGCTTGCTGTCACGTCTGGATGGCGTGTTGCAGGCGGCTGAAAGCAAATACGTGATGTTGCATGCCCCGCGTGATGCGGTTGAGAGAATTACCCGTCTTTTACCGGGTGCCGAAAAACCCAGCCTGATGAACCTCGAGGGTGACCCTGAGCGTGTTGCCTTGCATGCCGTGTGCCGTGAAGGGGTATTCTGGGAGCACCTTGAAGCATTGAAGGCCGCTGGTGCTTCGGCCATCCTCGTACTGCCCGTTGAAAAAATGCTGGCCTAGAAGATGGAGATTTCTGTACCGGAAGTGATCGACTGGTCGAGTGCGAACGGGGAACAACGCAAGACTGCATTGCGCCGCCCACCGATACCTGCCGGCGAGTTTCAGAAGATTGTAAGTGACATCATCTCGCAGGTCAGAAGTAACGGTGACAAGGCTTTGCTGGATCTCGGCGAAAAGTACGATGGGGTTGTACCGGAAACATTGGAAGTCACTGCTGGTGAGTGGGCAGCGGCTGAATCGCAGGTCGATCCGGCTGTTTTGCAAGCCATGGATGATGCCATATCCCGGATCACTGCTTTTCACCTCGCCGGAAAGCCTGCCCCGGTCAGCCTGGAAACGGCCCCCGGTTTACTTTGTGAAGCACGCTACCTGCCTATCTCACCGGTTGGCTTGTATGTGCCCGGCGGGTCCGCACCCCTGATTTCCACGGTGCTGATGTTGGGCGTGCCGGCACAGATTGCTGGCTGCGAACAGGTCATTTTATGTACGCCGCCCGATTGTCAGGGGCAGGTGCCAGCGGCCATCCTGGCTGCAGCATCGCGTTGTGGTATCACGCGTGTTTTCAAGGTGGGTGGCGCCCAGGCCATTGCAGCCATGGGTCTTGGTACCGAGAGCATTCCGGCCTGCGCCAAACTGTTCGGACCGGGTAACGCCTGGGTAACAGAGGCCAAGCAGCAGATTTCAAGTATGCCTGGTGGTGCGGCGCGTGACATGCCCGCGGGTCCCTCGGAGGTATTGGTGATCGCAGACCAGGGTGCAGATGTGACGTCCGTTTGCTGGGATCTGCTGTCACAGGCCGAGCACGGTCCTGACTCGCAGGCCATTGTTATCAGTGACAATACGGCCCTGCTGGATGAGGTGGGTCAATTGTTGCCGGGTATGGCCGGGAAATTGCCACGTGCGGAAATCCTTGCCGGTTCATTGCAGTATCTGAGACGAATCCGGGTGAACTCAATCGCCGAGGCTGTTGAAATCAGCAATCGTTACGCACCTGAACACCTGATTTTAAATTGTAATGATGCGGATCAGGCGGCGGAAAAAGTCACCGCTGCCGGATCGGTATTTATCGGACCCTGGACACCCGAGTCGCTGGGGGACTATTGCTCCGGCACAAACCATGTGCTGCCAACCTATGGGTACGCGCGTGCCTATAGCGGCTTGTCCGTCAGCGATTTTTTGCGGCGTATGACCTTGCAGCGCGCCAGTCAATTGGGGCTGCGCAATGTCGGGCCATGCGCAGCAACGCTGGCCGCGGCAGAGGGCCTGGATGCGCATAAAATGGCCGTGGAATACCGCCTCAGCGGGAAGACCTGATGAAGATAGATATCAACAGTATTGCCAGGCCGGAAATTGTTGCCATGAAACCCTATGTATCAGCGCGTAACAGTGCTGCCGCCGACGGAATACTTCTCAACGCCAACGAAGCGCCTTTTACCCATGTTACTGACCCCGAATGGCAGCGCTTGTCGCTGAACAGGTATCCTCAGCCTCAACCTGCGTCATTAAGAGGTCGCCTGGCAGAAATGTACGCGGTGAGTGAGGACAACCTGCTGATTACACGTGGCAGCGACGAGGGAATTGACCTGCTTACACGGGTTTTCTGTCGCCCGGGAGAAGACTCGGTTGTTGAGTGCAGTCCTTGTTTCGGTATGTATCGTATTGCCGCGACCATCCAGGGTGCGCGGGTAATCGATGTCCCGAGACAGGCTGCGAGTGGTTTACAAATCGATTTTACAGAACTGGAAGAAGTGATCAATGAAGAGGAAAGCGTGCGACTGGTTTTTCTCACCTCGCCAAACAATCCCACCGGCGATTTGATCAGCACAGATCAGTTGGAGGCTGTACTCAGGGCCACCGAGGGCAGAGCACTGGTGGTAATGGATGAGGCATATATTGAGTTCTGTACTGCCAGGTCGGCCATTGAACTGTTGGAGCGATGGCCGCAACTTGTCGTTTTGCGTACCCTGTCAAAAGCCTGGGCAGCGGCGGGTTTGCGTTGCGGGGTCGTTATTGCAGACCCGGCGGTCATCGGTCTGTTACAACGGGTCATTGCCCCTTATCCGCTGGCATCGGTAGCTGTTGATGCAGCGCTCAAGGCCGTTTCGGGGGAAAGTATCATCCGTCAACAACAGTTTGTGAAAACGGTCAGGCAGGGCAGGGCCGATTTATACGAATACCTCTCAAACTGTGATTGGGTGAGGGAAATATGGAATGGTGAAGCCAACTTTATCCTGATACGTGTCGCTGACGGAGACGGGTTGGTGGGCTGGTGTGCAGGTCGTGGCATACGTGTCAGGAATTTCAGCTCACAGCCTGGTCTTGAAGGCTGTGTTCGGCTCACAATTGGCAGTACGCAGGAACTGGTTGCGTTAAAATCGGCCTTGCAAGCCTATGGAGAGCAGGCATGAACCAACGCAAACGCAGGATTCTGTTTCTTGATCGGGATGGAACCCTGATTATCGAACCGGAAGACTTTCAGATCGACAGCCTTGAAAAACTTGAGCTGGTTGAGGCCGTGATTCCAGCCCTGCTCAAACTCAAAGATGCCGGTTACGAATTTGTTATCGTCAGCAACCAGGACGGTCTTGGTACAGACTCCAACCCGTTGGAGAATTTCCAGCCCCCACACGACAAAATGCTGTCACTGTTCGCTTCGCAGGGTATCAACTTTGTGGCAGAACACATCGATCCGCATTTTGAAGGCGATAACTCCCCAAATCGTAAACCGGAAATCGGCATGTTATTGGATTACCTGAAATCGGGTGAGCTCGATCTGGGGGATAGCTGGGTGATTGGTGACCGCCAGACCGATCTGCAACTGGCAGGGAACATGGGTATCGGCGGTATCCTGTGCGGGCCCGACGGGCAGCACTGGAATGATATAGCGCATCAGCTTTGTAATCGACCGAGACGCGCGAGCGTCCAGCGCAACACCAACGAGACCAGGATAAAGGTGGAAGTGGACCTCGATACCAGTGGCGGCAATGAAATCAGTACGGGGATCGGCTTTTTTGACCATATGCTGGATCAGATCGCGGCCCATGGTGGTTTCCGGCTTGTGCTGAACTGCCAGGGGGATCTCGAGATCGACGAGCACCACACCGTGGAGGACTGCGCTCTGGCGTTGGGCCAGGCCCTGGATGAGGCTTTGGGTGACCGTCGTGGTATCGGCCGCTATGGGTTTGTTTTACCCATGGATGAGTCACTTGCCGAGGTGGCAATCGACCTCTCCGGTCGTCCCGCACTGGTATTTGAGGCCAGTTTCAGCCGTGATGCAGTTGGTAATTTGTCCACTGAAATGGTGCGTCACTTTTTCGCATCCTTATGCCAGTCCCTGCGTTGTGCCATGCACCTGAAAGTCAGTGGTGAAAACACTCACCACATGATCGAGGGCCTGTTCAAAGGTGCCGGCCGGGCTTTGCGGCCTGCACTGGCAAGACAGGGAACCGAGCTACCCAGTACCAAGGGTGTGCTCAGGTGACACTGGCGATCATCGATAGCGGCGGGGCCAATATTGGGTCCGTCATGCATGCATTGAAAAGGTTGGGTGCCGAGCCGATATTTACCGCCGATGCTGCTATTATTCGCACCGCGGACCGGGTTTTATTACCGGGTGTCGGTGCCGCCGGTGCGGCCATGTCCCGCCTGAGAGAATTGGGGCTGGTTGAATGTATCCGCGATTTACAACAACCGGTGCTGGGTATCTGCCTGGGTATGCAATTATTATTTGAAAAGTCGGATGAAGATGACACCCGGTGTTTGGGCATTATTCCCGGAACGCTACGGAAAATGAAACCGTCAGAGGGTATCCGGGTACCGCATATGGGTTGGAATACAACGACTGCGACCGGCACGGCGACCGGCGCTGATCCATTGCTTGCAGGTCTTCCCGAACAACCCTGGTTCTATTTCGTACATAGCTATTGCGCGCCCATCGGTCCCGGTACGCTGGCCACCTGTTTACATGGCGAGTCATTTGCTGCGATCGTGCGCCAGGGAAACTTCTGCGGTGCACAGTTTCATCCTGAACGATCCGCACGAAATGGTGCGCGTCTTCTGGCAAATTTTCTGGAGTTACAATGAAACTGATTCCGGCCATTGATCTACTGGACGGGCGTTGTGTCCGCCTGTTACACGGTGATTTCAAGCAGGTCACCCACTACCCGCGGCCTGCGGAAGAGCTAGCAGGTGAGTATGCTGATGCAGGTGCCGAGTGGTTGCACGTGGTTGATCTGGCCGCCTCCAGAGATGGAGTCGATGCGGATACCTCAGCCTTGTTCAGTTTGCTCGGCCAGTCAAGGCAATCGGTACAAACCGGTGGCGGTGTTCGTAGTGGTGAGGACGTCTCCCGCAGACTGGACGCCGGCGCCGCAAGGGTGGTTATCGGAAGCCTGAGCGTCACCCACAGCAAGGATTTTGTTGGTTGGCTGAATCAATACGGTGCCGACAAGTTGGTCGCCGCCCTGGATATCCGATTCGATGAAGAGAATATTCCCTGGCCACGTATTCATGGCTGGACCAGTCGGGGAGACCGGGACATGTGGCAATTGCTTGATGAATTGGTAGCCGGTGGACTCAAGCACCTTTTATGCACTGATATCAGCCGGGATGGTGCACTTAGCGGCCCCAACCTCAATTTGTATTCCGACATCACAAGCAGATATCCGGGTCTGCAACTGCAGGCGTCCGGCGGGGTGAGTAGCCTCGCCGACCTGCAGCAACTCAAACCCACAGGTGCTGCCGGTGTAATCACGGGCAAGGCATTGCTGGAGAAACGTTTCAGTGTGGCCGAGGCCCTGGAAACAGTGGGATGACCGGGCCTGTTTCAAATCTTGCACGTCGTATCATTCCGTGCCTTGATGTCCGTGATGGACAGGTTGTCAAAGGTGTGCAGTTTCGTGACCACCGTGTCATGGGTGGTATTATTGAATTGGCCACCCGCTACAGCGCCGAGGGTGCGGATGAACTGGTGTTTTACGATATTACCGCGAGCCCGGAAGGCCGCGCGGTGGACAGTGAATGGGTCTCGCTGGTGGCCGAGGTCATCGATATCCCATTTTGTGTTGCCGGTGGCATACGTTCAGTAGAAGATGCGCGTAAGGTTCTGCAACGTGGCGCTGATAAAATTTCCATCAACACACCGGCAGTACAGCGACCACAATTGATCAACGAGTTGGTGGAAGCGTTTGGCAGCCAGTGTGTCGTGGTCGGCATCGATTCAGTATTGCAAGATGGTGCCTGGGTTACCCGGCAGATGACCGGTATTCCGGATCAGATGCAGCAGACCGGCCATGCAACTTTGGATTGGATTAGCGAGGTTGAGGGTCGCGGCGCCGGTGAAATCGTTCTTAATTGTATGGGTAGCGATGGCACACGCCAGGGCTTTGATATTGAGCAATTGAAGGCTGCAAGGGCGTTGACCAGTCTGCCGCTCATTGCTTCCGGCGGCGCCGGTAGCGCCAGCCATTTTAGAGATGTATTTGAACAGGCTGATGCAGATGGCGCCCTGGCAGCGACAGTTTTTCACAACAACAAGGTACCGATACCCGCACTAAAGCAGATGCTGGCTGCGGCCGGTATTGGAGTGAGATTATGAATATTGATGATTTGGCATGGAAAAAGATGAATGGCTTGATACCCGCCATTGTGCAGGATGCGTTTGATGGCCGGGTACTAATGCAGGGTTATATGAATAAGGACGCACTGACGGTGACGCTCGAGTCGGGCCAGGTGACTTTCTGGAGCCGAAGCCGGGAGACCCTCTGGACCAAGGGCGAGACTTCCGGTCATGTCCTGGACCTGGTCGATATTCATCCGGACTGTGACTCCGATAGCTTGCTGATACGCGCCCGCCAGGAAGGCCCGACCTGTCACCTGGGTCTGGATACCTGTTTTGACACCGAAGCCAAGGTCATACCTGATCTCGCATTCCTGGCCGATCTGGAACGGGTGATCGCAAAACGGGATGAAGATCGCCCCGCAGATAGCTACACCACACGCTTGTTGGAAGCCGGTGTCAAACGCATTGCCCAGAAGGTGGGTGAGGAGGGCGTGGAGACAGCACTTGCGGCAGCGGCAGGTGGTGATGAGGAAGTACTCAATGAGTCAGCGGACCTGGTTTACCATCTGCTGGTGTTATTACGCAGCCGCAAACTCGAGTTGGGGTCGATGGTCGAGGTGCTTAAAGTCAGACACGGAGGTTGATTGGCTCATGGCCATTTCAGATGACCGGACAGTTACCGGGTAGACCGGTTTGATAGGGCCGGGAACTGGATTGGAGCCGTCGTGAGAAAAAGCCGGACCCGATGGTACGAGTTGTTATCCGCATTCTTTCTGCTCAGTCTTCTGCTGGTTCTTATTGCCTTGCGTGCCGGTATTGTAGACCGCAACATCGGCACCAGTATTGCGTGCGAGGGGTGCTTTCACAGCAGTGTACTTAGCGCCGACCTGGTGATGTTCTGGCTGGCGTCGGGTGCTTTGCTCGCGGCCGGTTTCATACCGGTGCGTCTGCCAGGGCGGCTATTGCATCTGGTTGTTGGTTTGTCAATTGTTGTCTATGTGACAGACCTGCTGGTGTTTCGGTTGTTCAATTACCGTCTGTTTCTGTCCGATGCTGCATTGTTCATTTCAGAGCGTGCCGCTGTCTGGGATCAGTTCTCAACCGGGGTCGGCGGAGCCTGGGTAGCCATTGTGATACTACTTGCCGCGGCCGGCTTGTTGGTGTTTCTACTCCTGATGCCCGCAGCGCGTGGACGGCCTGCGCGTCTACTCCTGTCAGCAACCCTGATCTTAAGTCTGACGGCAGGCCTGGCACTCGAGAGCCCGCCGTATGTCAATGACTGGGCAACAATCAATGTTTTCAGTGCCAACCTTGCAACCACAGAGCGTGTACGTTATTCGCCGGAATTTGAGACGGAACTTGCAGAGTTGGCAAGCGCAGACCAGCAGCAACAATCATCGATTACAGAACCCCAATCCGGGCGCAATGTCATCTTTGTGTTGGTTGAGTCCTGGTCAAATTGGCACAGCCTCCAGTTTGGTGGAACCCTTGACTGGACACCCGGGTTTGACAAGGCGGCACAACGGGGCCTGCGGTTTAATAATTTTCACGCCATCGGTTTCTCCACGACCAATGGTCTGGTCGGAATACTTGCAGGGCAGAAAATCTGGTCGCCATTCCTCCATTTGTTTGAGAGTCCGCCTTTTTACTCGATGTGGGGTGTTGAGCGAACATTGCCACGCCTGTTTTCCGCATCAGGTTACGAAACGGCATTCCTGACCACCGGTCCGGTCAGCCTGTACCGGAAAGGTGAATGGATGACGGACCTCGGGTTTGAGCATGTAGAAGGAAATGAACATCCATATTACGCGGATGAAAAACGCTATGCCTTCGACGCCCCATCGGATGCAGCTTTGTATGGCCGGGGTCTTCAATGGATGCAAACAGCCGATAGCCCATACCTGCTCGTGCTTGAAACAGTGACCACCCATCAGCCCTACGTCGACCCGGATTCGGGCGAGCGCTCGCTGGAAAAAGCCATGCGATATGCCGACCGGGCATTTGGTGAGTTTCTCGGGAAACTGGAGGTGACCGGGTTTTTTCAGAATGGCCTGCTGGTCGTTGTCAGTGATCACCGTTCCATGACACCGGTATCATCGGAGGAACTGGAACGTTTTGGAGTCAGCACTTTTTCACGCGTTCCCGCATTCATGATCGGCGGGGGTTTAGAACCCGGCACGTTTGATGACCGAATCCTGTCGCAGGGCGACCTGGTGCCTACCTTTGATTGGTGGTTGAATGGTGAAACCACGCTCGGACCTCACGATGCCGTCATGCTGGATGGGTCCGATACCACGAAATGTGCCTTCCACGCACGGGGAGACCGTCGTGGTCTGCTCGAAGTTATTTGTCCGGAGGGCTACGGCCAGGTGCGCATGGAAGGTGACCGGACCCGCTTTGAACAAAGCACCGGTTTTGATGAGCAACGCAAACAGACGGTTCTAACCACTGTCGCGCAGGAACGCCTGGCCGATTTACACCGTCAACAAAAAACTGAGCAAAAAGAATCCAACTGACTACTGTCCCGCCGCATACCAGGTTTTACTCCGGTTGACGATCCACACGACCGACAGCATGACGGGCACTTCAACCAAGACTCCAACAACGGTGGCCAGGGCGGCACCGGATTGCAGACCGAACAGGCCGATGGCCGCCGCTACTGCAAGCTCGAAAAAATTACTGGCACCGATAAGCGCTGACGGCGCGGCTACACAGTGCTCCACTCCCAGTTTCCTGTTCAGCCAGTAGGCCAGGCCGGAATTGAAATAGACCTGGATCAGGATGGGTATCGCCAGCAACAGGATAATGACCGGGTTGGCAATAATCTGGTTACCTTGAAAACCAAAAAGCAGTACCAGGGTTATCAGCAAGGCGGATAGTGAGACCGGATGCATTGAATCAAGTACGCGTTTTAGCCTTGACTCGCCGTCCTCGCCCCTCATCAGCCATAGGCGCCACAGGCTGGCGACAATAACCGGTAAAACAATATACAGAACGACCGACAGGACCAGCGTATCCCACGGCACATGTATTGATGAAATGCCCAGCAGCAAGGCCACGATAGGGGCAAATGCGAACACCATTATCAGGTCATTCAAGGCCACCTGGGATAGCGTAAACCCGGGGTGTCCGTCACTTAGATTGCTCCAGACAAACACCATCGCCGTACAAGGAGCAGCGGCCAGCAGTATAAGTCCGGCTATGTAACTATCCAGCTGCTCTGCGGGCAACCATCCAGAAAACAGGTTGCGTATGAATATCCACGCCAGCAGGGCCATTGAAAATGGTTTCACACCCCAGTTGATGAACAGTGTCACACCAACACCTTTCCAGTGTTGCCTGACTTCTGCGAGTGAGTGGAAATCAATTTTGAGCAGCATGGGTAGAATCATCAGCCAGATCAATACCGCAACAGGCAGGTTGACGCTGGCGACTTCCATGGAACCGAGGGACTCAAAAACGGTTGGCAGAAATTGCCCAAGGAGGATGCCGGCAACGATACAAAGCGCTACCCAAAGGCTCAGATAGCGTTCAAAAAACGGCATTTTCGCACCCCCGGAACGACGTCCGGTGGTTTCGCACTGCACACTCATCAAGCGACTCCTCAGGCCAGGCTGTTGAGCAACGCCCTCACTCTTTTTTCAATATCTATGCGGGTTGCTCTGAATTCGTTCATGATCTCACTTTCACTACCGGTGGCCTTTGCCGGATCAGTTAAAGGCCAATGCACCTTTTTAGCACCGGCAGGCAGCGTTGGGCACTGCTCGTCAGCATGCCCGCAGACAGTGACGACCACATCTGCCAGGTTCAGCATTGCCTCACTGACAATAGTGGATTCCTGACCGGAAATATCGATACCTGCCTCTTGCATGATTTTAATCGCGCGCGGGTTCTTACCATGCGCTTCTATACCGGCAGACTGTACTTCAACCCGGTCGCCCCCCAGCTTGCGTGTCCAGCCTTCGGCTATTTGGGATCGACAGGAATTTCCGGTGCACAAATAGAGGATATTGACCATGGTTTCAATGTAATTGAAATTGTCAGATCCTACAATCACAATCGAATGTGACAGAAGAATTTTATCTGACGGGCGCTCGGTATTTCAGCAGGGTGAAGTCAAACGGCGCTGACTCGAAGTTAGTTATAGGCCCAGGACCGGGTTTTTTGCGATTACGATCAGGTTTGATGTTATGTCTGCAATGGTGGACGGATCAGGTGTTGGTGCACTGATCAGAAATATAGTAATCGTTAAAAGCACGGCAGATTTTATAAAGCTCTTGTCTCTAAGGATTTGGGGTTGGGTGTTTTCATTGATGTCCATAAGATTTCCGAATCTGCACTGATGTTGATATCTGCTATGTAATCAGCATGCGTGAATTCACTACAAAAATGAATAGCTACGGGCGTTTGTTAACAAGATGAAACAATTCGGAGACGTCATAATCCGGGCTGTATTGATGCTCTCGGACAGACGTAGCGACGACTGCCAAACCAGGATGCGGGGCTGGCATTTTAATTTGTGTTGAGTGCCTGGCACAGGGCAATATTGTCACCTGCCACACGCTGAATCGGGACAATTCCCTGCCTGTTAATGGATGGAATGTCGTACTCAACCGTGGCTGAGTTGCAACTGGTAAAAATCAATAATATCGTTCCGTCTGAACCGGGCGGATCGGTGCGCCGAATATCGGTAGCGGTATCAAATATGCCGCCGGACGTCATCTCAATATTCATCAGAATCTGGTTGCCTGCGATTGGGCCCAACGCCGTGATCCAGCGATGACCTGCATCTCCCAGGTTGGCCGGTGTACCCTCGGCCGGTAGCTCGGTGTCATAGGTAAACCATGCCAGTGAGGCGAGACCGAGATCAGGAAAGACACTGATGAAAAATCCCTGGCCGTTTGTGTCCGGGTTAAACCATGCGTCATTCAGACCGGCGTTGATCCTCGATACGTCGATGTCTGCCAGAATCTCCTCGATTGAATTGCAGCCGGCCAGGTTGTCGCTGATGATGATTTCACCCCAAACATCACGGGTACCAGGTCCCAGTTCGCCATCATCCCATTGGTCGACCAATCGTGATATACCCGCGCATTGAGACAATGCTTCATTGTTGCTGATGACAACAACCGCAGAGCCTGTACCAGGCATACCCACGCTGGTGAGGGCGGAAAGACCATCCAGGTTCGTCAGGGCAGCATTGTTTTCTATGTGCAGAAACCTCTGATCGGCCATTTCGGATCCGGCTACGCTGGTGAGGGCAGACAAACCATCCACACCAGTCAAGATGGCATTGTCCCGAATCACCAGGCTTCCACCCACGACCGTCAGAGTGGACAGCCCATTGATGTTTGTCAAAGCATCGTTCTCAAAAACTGTCAGCAGGGCACCCACGCTGGTGAGTGCCGAAAAACCATCCAGACTGGTAAGGCTGGCATTGTTCTGAATCCACAGGTTCCTGGTTACAGTAATCAGTGCAGATAGACCGTCAATATCAACCAGCACCGGATTATTTTGAATATACAGGCTGCTTGCCACATCGGTGAGTGCTGACAAACCATCGAGATTGTTTATATCAGTCCCTTCAAGGTAGAGAGATAAAACCCGGTCGCAGGGTCCATAGGTTTCCTGGAAGCTATCAACATCTGCCTGGGTTTGCAGAACCATGCTCATCGGCTCACAGTCGATTGCCCAAAGTGGCGAAAAGAATGATGAAGAAAGCACCAGAAGTGAGAATATGAAGGTCAGCCTGGCGGTTGAAATACGCCACTTGTTATCAAAGTGCGTCAGGCTGTTCATCGTGCAGTTTTACCAGTATGCCCGGTTCTTGCTGGAACGAATGACTACCCGTTTACATTACTTGAGTTCGTATTTAAAGGCATTGATCTGGGTCAGGTAGTTTCCACCTGGAGAGACCATACAGTTCGATCCACGATTTCTCAGTCCGGTACGGGTGTGCGCAGGTCTGCGATAAGCTTCCCGGCTTCATAGGATTCCTTGTCATGCCCGGTTTCCCGCCAGGTTTCCCTGAGCGCAGCCTCGTACCATTCACGCATGACATCCAGACTCAACATACGTTGTACATAAGCCATCGCAGTATCACTCAATGTCAGGTTGAAAGTTTGTACACGAAAGGCCACAGGGGCATAAAAAGCATCAACCGCGGTAAATGACTCACCCGCGAGGTAAGGGCCACCAAATTGTTTCAGCCCCTCGTTCCACAGTTCATCCAGGCGGTTGAGATTCTGTTGAAGGGCGGGGGATATTGAGTTTAGTTCGACACGTAACCCGCAGTTCATGGGGCACTCATTTCGAAGCGCAGAAAACCCTGCATGCATTTCCGAGGTCGCGCAACGCGCCCAGGCACGTGCTTCAGCATCCTGCGGCCATACACCGGCATGGCGCTCGGCGAGGTACTCAACGATGCCCAGCGATTCCCAAATGACCAGGTCGTTATCGTGTAAGCAGGGAACCAGTCCATTGGGGCTGAAAGCACGAAACTTATCCCAACAGGAGCCTTCCAGGAAAAACTCAACTTTTTCCTCAAAAGGAATGGACAATGCGCGCATTAAAACCCAGGGGCGTAAGGACCACGACGAGTAATTTTTGTTGCCGATATAGAGAGTAGACAAGGTTATTCCATCCGATTTCGCGCATAATTCAGACCATGATAAATCAATCGCTGATAAACCCCAAAAGCATTGTTGTTGTGGGTGGTTCCGAGAATATCAAAAAGCCCGGAGGCAAGGTTTTAAAGAATCTTATTGACGGTCAATTTGCCGGAGAACTGCTGGTTGTCAATCAAAAGGAAACCTCGGTACAAGGGTTGGCCTGTCTTTGGTCTGTAGATGAAATAGACGGTGTTGACCTCGCTATTCTTTCCATTCCGGCGGCATACTGCCCGGGTGTGGTAAACACACTTGCGACAGAGAAGGGAACACGCGCGTTTATCATTCTTTCAGCGGGTTTTGGAGAGGCAGGGGAGCAGGGCAGGCGCTTGGAACAGGAGATTGTAGACATCGTCAACTCCGTGGATGGCTGTCTGATCGGCCCCAATTGCATCGGCATATTGAACGGGAATTACCATGGCGTCTTCACCACGCCGATTCCCCCGTACGATCCCAGGGGTTGCGACCTGATCTCCAGTTCGGGTGCGACGGCGGTTTTTCTGATCGAGGCCGGGATTCCGTCAGGTTTGAAGTTTTCCAATGTTTTTTCGGTCGGCAACAGCGCTCAGATAGGGGTTGAAGAAGTGCTTGAGTATATGGATCTGACCCATGACCCGGATAAGGATTCCTGTATCAAACTGCTTTACCTGGAATCGGTTGCAGATCCCCGAAAATTGCTGAAACACGCTTCTTCATTGATCCGCAAAGGCGCACGGATAGCAGCAATCAAGGCAGGTAGTACCGTGGCGGGTAGCAGGGCCGCTGCATCTCATACCGGTGCACTGACGAATTCCGACATGGTGGTTCGTGCGCTTTTCAGGAAAGCCGGCATTGTGTATTGCAGTAGCCGGGAAGAATTGCTGAGCGTGGCCTCCGTTTTTCACTACAAGGAGCTGAAGGGAAAAAACATCGCCGTGATAACACACGCAGGTGGTTCGGCCGTGATGCTGACCGATGCATTGTCTTTGGGTGGTTTGCAGGTACCGGCCATTGCCGGCCCGGATGCTGAAAAGTTGCTGTCGAACCTTCACCCCGGTTCGTCTGTGACCAACCCGATTGATTTTCTCGCAACCGGCACGGCCGAACAGTTGGGAGTTATCATCGATTACTGTGAGCACAAATTCGATCAGATCGACGCGATGGTCGTGGTATTTGGTAGTCCGGGCCTGTTTGATGTGGCCAACGTCTACGCTGTTATCAGTGAGAAATTAAAGGCATGTTCGAAGCCGATTTATCCCGTCCTGCCTTCGGTTATCAATGCACAAAGGGAAATTCGGGGTTTTCTATCAACGGGTCACGTCAACTTTCCCGATGAAGTGGAGTTGGGACGCGCGTTGGTCGCTATCCATAAATCACCTGCACCACAGGCTTTAAATCAACCGGCCTACACAGTTGAGCATGCCAGCATCAGGAAAATCATCGATTCGGCATCTGACGGGTTCCTGTCGCCGGAACAGGTAGAGGGTCTGCTGGATGGGGCAGGTGTGCCGCGCGTATATGAATTGAACGTGACCAAGTCTGCGGAGATCGACGCAGTCAAGCATTCAATTGGCTTTCCCGCGGTGATGAAAGTGGTTGGCCCTGTACATAAAACCGACGTTGGCGGTGTACTTTTGAACATCAAATCCGTCGAAGAGATGCAAAGCCGGTTCGAGCAGTTGATGCAAATTGACCATGCGACCGGTGTATTGATTCAGCCGATGATTGCCGGCACCGAGTTATTCATCGGTGTTAAGCGTGAATCAAATTTTGGTCATATCATTCTATGCGGGCTGGGTGGGATATTTGTCGAGGTATTGAATGATTTTTCCTCCTGTCTGTGCCCCGTTTCGACATCAGAATCTATCACCATGATTCGACGTTTGAGGGCATACAAAGTCATCCAGGGAACCAGGGGCAGGGAGGGTGTCAACGAGTCCATATTCAGCGAAATAATCCAACGGATCTCGGCACTCGTGACCGTTGCCCCTGAAATCGTCGAGATGGATATCAATCCGCTAATGGGCTCCATGCTCGATATTACAGCGGTTGATACACGTATCCGGATTGAAAAATAGTTAAGGGTGGGCACGACTGCCCACCCCGTCATCGGTTCAGGACCCTGCTTCATCCTGAAAAATTTCTTCAATCGATAAACCGAAAAGCCGCGCGGCTTTGAAAGCCAGAGGTAAGCTGGGATCGAACTTGCCCTTCTCAATGGCATTGACCGTCTGGCGTGAAACCTCCAGTTCAACAGCCAGTTGGGCCTGGGTCCAGTCCCTTTCTGCACGAAGTACTTTCAAACGATTTTTCATCGGTATTTCCTGAGCCCGGCGAGTATTCCCACGATATACGTAAGCGACATCAACATGATCATGTGTGAAACTTCCGCTTCAAATGGTATGAGGTTTGTTTGCCCCATGCTTTGGTAGCCCAGTCCAATGACAAGACCCACACCCAGGGAGAGTGCCATGGCATCCATTTGGATTTTCTGCTGCATTTCATCCAGCCCCACCAGGTAACGTTTAACCGCCAAAACCATACCAAAGCCAATGATCACGTTAAATAGAATAGCCAGGCCCGTAAGCAGTCTATTGGACTGCCAAACATATTCGGTACCAAATTTTACAAGCGCAGTGGTCAATATCCAGGCAACGGTCCAGTAAAAAACAATAAGTGTGTTTTTCGTGTTCTTGGCGGCCCAGCTATCCGGCTTGGTGTTGTGATTGTTCATGTGTCTATTTCCTTTGTCATAATGTCAAGTAAGCTTGACTATAAGATATGTAAAAAGCTACATAATGTCAAGTATAGTTTACAAAAAGACTGGTTGTAATGACATTCTATGGTTCTCTCGCATGATTTTCCGGAAATCAAAGTACAAATAGACTCCGGCCTGGAGCCTTCCAGGCCCCGCTTCAAGCTATCGGAATATTCATGGGTTTTCGTGCACGATTTATGCCGTTGAATGACGCTGAATGCACCATAGCCGAGCTCCGGAATGATCTAAATCATATGCTTTAGAATCATGTGGGTATATCGTTTGCCTGTGGTCTGTACGGGCAGAAAAAGCAGCACGTGCAGCGTTAACAAATACTGGAATCTTCACCAGTAGGACTCAGGATATCATCATGAATCTTATTTCCGATCGAACCTCTCTTATAGCCACCGAAAATGCGTTTAAAGTCGGACCCTATATTGTGGCCCTGGAAAACGCCGGACACAAAGTCATCAAGTGTAACCTCGGTGAGCCCGATTTCCCGCTTCCTGCACATGTGCGTGATGAGGTAAAAGCCCAACTGGACAAGGACAATGTTCACTACTGTGATCCACAGGGCATTCTTCCGCTCAGAAAAGCGGTTGCCAAATATATTGGTGAAGCACGTGGTATTGAGGTTACCGCCGAACAAGTTGTGGTATTTCCGGGCGGAAAGCCGCCAATCGGGCTTTGCCAGCAAACCTACTGCAACCCGGGTGATGAGATCATCTACCCGAGTCCCGGTTTTCCGATTTACGAGTCTTTCATTAACTATGTGGGTGCTGTTCCAGTGCCACTGCATTTACGCGAAGATTTAGGCTTCAGTTTTAGTGGCGCCGATCTGGAAAAACTGATTACGCCCAAAACCAAGCTCATATTTATGAACTTCCCGTCAAACCCGACCGGAGGCGTGGCCTCACGGGAGCAACTGGAAGAGATCGCTGAAGTCATCAAGCAGAAATGCGACCCGAATATCCGTATCTATTCTGACGAAATCTATGAAAACATTCTTTTTGACGGTGCGAAAAACTACAGCATCGCATCGGTAGAGGGCATGCAGGAGAAAACCATTATTGCGACCGGTGCCTCCAAGTCCTATTCCTGGACAGGCGGGCGTATTGGCTGGGTTGTTTTTCCGAGTGTTGAAGAGGCCCAGTTGTTCAAGAATCTGAACATCAATTATTTCTCCTGTATACCGCCTTATAACCAGGAGGGCGCCAGGGTGGCCATCGAATCACCTTTGAGCAAGGGATCCATTGCCGAGATGAATGCCGCGTTTGAAGAGCGCCGTGATTTCGTGGTCGATGCTTTGAATAATATGCCCGGTGTTGAATGCCAATTACCCAAGGGCGCGTTTTACGTGTTCCCGAATATTGCCGGCGTCGTCAGGAACCTGAAGATTGACGAAGCTTATGCAGCGCTGCCGAGAGAAATGCAGAAAACCACCAGTCCTTCGACGCTGTTCCAGATGTTCCTGCTTTGGGAGTATCACGTGGCAATGATGGACCGGAAATCATTCGGTCAGTTGGGGACTGAGAATATGCATTACCTGCGGCTTTCTATAGCGACGGGTCTTGAAGATCTGAAGGTCGGCATGGAGCGTATGGCACGTGCCGTAGCCGATGAAGCGGGTTTCGCACAGTTCATTGAAAAACACGAGCATTTTTCCTGAGAGGATAAAAACATGTCATTTTCACTCAATTTGAAAGACCGGGGTACCGAATTCATTTCTCTCGACCCCGAAGCCGGTCTGGCTTTGCCTGCAAAAGACAGTGACAGCCTGGAGTTTTATGACCTTATATACCGAACCCTGTGTGCTGTCATGTTTAACCATGCTTCATCTGGCCACCCGGGTGGAAGCATCTCAAGCGGACGAATTGTCGAGGAACTCATTTTCAACCAGATGAACTATGACATTTCCAATCCGATGGATCGTACAGCCGATATTATTTCCTATGCAGCCGGCCACAAGGCCCTCGGCCTTTATGCAATGTGGGCCTTGCGTAATGAGGTAGTGAAGCAAACCCATCCGGAGTTATTGCCTGAAGTGCGTCAACAGATGCGACTTGAGGACCTGCTGGGCTTCAGAAAAAACCCGATCACCAGGACACCGTTATTTCTTGAGTTTGGTGTCAAGCCGCTGGATGGGCACCCGACACCTGAAACCCCGTTTGTTTGGTTATCAACAGGTCCCAGTGGTGTTGGTGTTGCAACTACAACCGGTCTGGCACTGACACTCAAGGACATGCACGGTACTGACGCTCCCAATGTGCACATTATTGAAGGTGAGGGTGGTATGACACCGGGTCGCGTGGCCGAATCGCTGGCCGCTGCCGCAAGTTCAGGGTTGGATAATCTCTATTTCCACGTCGACTGGAACCAGTCCGCCATTGATTCAGACCGGGTGACACGTGAAGGTGAAAACGCCGGTGATTATGTTCAGTGGGATCCTTGTGAATTCCTGCTCGTTCATGGCTTTAACGTTATCTATGTACCGGACGGTTTCGATTTTGCCCAGATTCATGAGGCGCAAAAGAAGGCGCTGGCTCTGAAAAACGGCCGGCCCACCGGTATCGTCTATCGTACGGTCAAGGGCTGGAAGTACGGAATCGAGGGTAAAAAATCCCACGGTGGTGGTCACAAGTTCTATAGCGATGAATACCTGCAGGCATTGAAGCCGTTCGAAGACGTATTTGGGGTGACATTCCCGCGTTTTGAGGGTGAAAAAACTGCGGAAAGCGTTGAACAGGCGTTTTATGACTCATTGATGACCATTCGCGAAGTTTTTGAATCGAATGAAGAGTTGACGTCACACCTCGCCGACTGGATAGCCGGAAGCAAACAGCGGCATGCGGCAGCACCCAAAAAGCTGCGCGCCAATGCACCGGATATAAATAAGTTGTACGAGGCAAATGCCATTTCCCCAACCATGAGGCCCGAGTCATGTACTTACGAAAGCGGTTCGGCGCAAACCCTGCGGGGCGCATTGTCCGATGGTCTGGGTTATGTCAACCAGTTGACCAATGGCGCGATACTTGCGGCCGCAGCCGATCTGTATGGCTCGACCAATATCTCGAGTATTGGTAAGGGTTTCGGTACCGGGTTCTGGCACCCTGCCACCAATCCGGAATCCCGGTTATTCTCAGCCGGCGGTATTGCAGAAGATGCGATGGGCGGAATCTGCTCGGGAATCTCCTCCATGGGTTACCAGATGGGTGTGGGTTCTTCCTATGGTGCGTTTATTGCGCCGCTCAATACCATTTGTGCCAAGACACACGGCATTGGACAGCAGACACTCAGGCACCGTGTGCCCGGTGAGCCCAACAAGACGTTTGTTATCGTCTGTGGTCATGCGGGCGTCAAGACCGGTGAAGACGGACCAACCCATGCGGAACCACAAGCCCTCCAGGTATTGCAGGAGAACTTTCCCGGTGATGTCATGATCAGTCTCACTCCCTGGGATCCAAATGATCTTTGGCCATTGACCGCCGAAGCCTTGCTGCAGCGCCCGGCTGTACTGGCTGCTTATGTGACGCGTCCTTCTGAAGTTATGCTGGATCGACCTTCGCTGGGTCTGGCGCCCGCAGAAGATTCAGTGAAAGGTGTCTACAAACTCCTCGCAGCCAATGGCAAGCCCGATGCGACCGTTGTTTACCAGGGTAGCGAAGTGGCTTATGCCTTTGCCGCCCACGTACTGCCGCGTCTGAAGGAAAGGGGTATCAATCTCGATGTCTATTACGTCTCGAGCGCAGAACTCTTTGATCGTTTGGATGAGCAGGAACGACACGAGATATATCCCCAGTCAGCAGCTCAATCAGCAATGATGTTCTCAGGGTTCACGGTAGCAACAACCTATCGCTGGATCATGTCCGAGCGCGGTAGACAGTTCACCATGTATCCCTGGAAATCGGGTAATTTCCTTGGTAGCGGACAGGGCGATGTATGCCTTGAGCAGGCCGGAATGCATGCCGGGGCTCAACTGGATTTGATTCAGAAATTTGTTTCAGGCAAGTAGTCGCTTTTGTTGATGGCTGGTGCCGCCGGATACGCGCTGTTATCCAGCGGCATTTCTGAGTCCGTAAATCAGGACAAAGCCCTGTGAAAAAAAAAGCGCTATATGACCTTGATTTGAGGAGCCCTGATAAAAAAAAGAGCAGTGATGGCAGTCTAGAAAATTACTGTTCCCTATGGAAATAAGGTTCTTCTTGCCCTATTATGTTCAGAAGTATTGTCACAAGGAACGTGATTTGAATCAGCTAAGCCTTGTTAGCCAACTTACAAGCAAAAAAGGAACGTACATGGGGACTTCATTAAAATTACGCAGGTTAAGTCTTATTAATCTGTGTGTAACACTTATCTTTTCGATCTTTTCTTCATCTGTTTTTGCCTGTACCACTGACGGCTGGCTTGCCGGTGCTGTTGGTGCAGTCAGCCCGAACGACCCAATCAACGGTGTCGCACGTGTTAAGGGAAGGTGCGGACTTGAAGTGGCCGGTCAAGGTCATGTGATGGATGGAAGTCCTTTCGAAGACGCCAAATTTATTGGTCACTTTTACTTTTTTCCACAGTTCACCGGATCGGGCACAACCGATTTGTTTGTTGCCTATTCCAACGAAGGTGGCACAACCGAGCTGTTCTCAGTCAGGTATAACGGAACAGACGTTATCTTTGATGCGTCTGGAGGCGCCGGGGGCACCAGCGTTTCCTTCCCGGCAGACCCTACACACTGGAACCTGGTTGAATTTACCTGGAGTAGCGGCAACCCGGGGAGTCTCTGGGTAAATTCAAATGCAACGGCTGATGCTGCTGACCAAACATTCACCTCGGGCACGGGTTTAGTCGAATCGGTAAAGCTGGGTGCACCTAATGGTTTTGGTGGACTGGCCGGCAAAGTGAGCTTTGACGAATATGAGTCGCGTCGCAATGAACAGGTTGGGCAGTTGCTTGCCGGGGATGCAGACCTTGATGGCAACATCAATGCAAACGATGTAAACGCCATAGTCGATGAGTTCCTGTTTGGCACGCTGGCCGATGGTGTCATTGACTGCGACCTGAATGGTAAAGTGGACGCGGGCGACATTAATTGTGTCGTAGACATATTTTTAGGTAATCCATAACAATGAAAAAATTAGGGATGATTTTTTCGGAGAACAACATGAGATTTAGATTACAGATAGTTGCAAGCTTGATTTTGTTTTTATTGGCGGGTCCTGTTTTAGCGCAGTCAATAAGCGTTCCGACAGTGTCGGTAGCCAAAGGCAGTACTGCAAACGTAACACTAAGTTATGTTGCAGGTGGGGGCGCAACAAACCTCGATTTTGCCATGAGTTATGACGAAACCGTCGTCGACGAAAATGCCATAGTCATAGTTTGCGATCCGGACCTTGTAGGCCTGGATGCTTTGAGATGCTCAGTTAATACCACCACTAATCAGATATTGGGGATTGGCGTAAATTTCGGTGGCGCGGCGTTGGTAACAGGTGACATTGCCGTTGTTGACTTGCCGGTTCTTCTATCAGCGGCTAGCGGTGATTCTGTCAGCGCTTTCGATGGCAACTTTCCGCCAGCCGGGGATCCACCTCCTACAACCTGGACATTAACCGTCGCGAAAGCCGACCAGACCATTACCGACTTTATAGCTAATCCTGCCAGTGGCATTTTTGGTGGCAGCTCTGCACTGACCGCTACGGCAAGTTCCGGTCTGCCAGTTACCTTTGGCAGTTTAACGGGGTCTGTCTGTACAATTTCCGGTTCCACGGTTAACTACCTGGCCGCAGGCACATGTACTGTAACCGCCGATCAAGCTGGAGATGCAAACTTCAACGCTGCGCCGCAGGTAAACACCAGTATCGCAGTAGCTAAAGCCGACCAGGTCATCACGAATTTTGTGGCCAGCCCTCCAAGCGGC
>Ga0316197_10000547_pt1 | contig 26202 bp, 23 predicted proteins | sample OudBiesiAoxic_MG_FD_204939 | JGI IMG/M metagenome (GOLD analysis project Ga0316197, IMG submission 204939) | Coastal sediment microbial communities from Oude Bieten Haven, Netherlands - site A oxic | ecosystem: Environmental > Aquatic > Marine > Coastal > Sediment | place: Netherlands... | reverse complement strand
CTGCGTTGGTCTGGTGAGGTTCAAGACTGTAATGCAATTGGAGCTGTCACATTAAATCCAGATACTCCTAAGAAAGAAGCAGCATAAAAATTAGCTAATGAGTGCCAACTGTCTTGAAAAACACCGTATTCTTAAGCCCAACTTAAGCCAATTAGAACCGAAATGGTGGTTATAGCTACACTTAAATTTATGATAAATAAAATATTTTCTAAAGTAGTAGAATAATTTTTTTCTTCGATAGTCGTTTGAGAAGAATTTTCTGATTGTGATGTAATTAAATTCATAACTTTAACTCCGAATAATATGATTTATATGTGAATTCAATTATCGTCTTTTTTTGTGACCTGTGTCAACATTAAAGTGTGATTTAGCTCGCTTAAAATTGTACAGGCATTAGGGCTTGTTGATTTTTCATATGCTGTTTTGAACACAATGATAGAGGTATATAATGGTTCTTTATAGGATGAGAGTGGACTGCCTTTCGCGCTATCTACCCAATGAGTGTGGTAACTGGATCATCGTATTTCGACGCTTTAATTTATGGTTTAAAAAGGTGTTTTACTTAATTTATTCAATTGGGTATCAAGTCATTAATATTCTGAATGGTTATTTATTGATAGTAGTATTGTACGAGTTCACCAACAAGGAACGGATGCTGTAACAGATAGTCATGAAAAGAGAGGTAAAAGCAGAAGCGGTAACTCAACTAAATTTTTTTCGCTAGACAGTTACGCTCTTCCTGTTCATCTCGAATTATCCGGTGGTCAATCACACGCTCTTACCCATGCAGAAAAGCTTATAGATGAATCACCTTTATCAAGATATATTGTTGCTGATATAGGCTATGATAGTGAAAAATTTACAACATATATACAAGAAAAAGGTGAAGCTCCGGTCTTTACTAGACGAATAGGGAGTGATGATATCGATTGGTATCTGTATAAACATCGTCATTTAGTCGAAAGTGCTTTTAGCAGAACAATAGCTACCGAGTAATAGCAACGAAATGCGATAAATTAGAGCAAAACTTTGCGTGTATGGTTGCCCATACTACTCACTAGGACGTGACTTCCAATGCATTGAATAATTTTAAGCACGAAATATCAACATCCTAGTGTTCATTGCACAACAATTAAAATTATAATCAGAGTGTTATACCTCTGGTAAATGCCATTTACCACCAACAGATTCAGTCAATCTTTTTGCCGCTCGTTGTGCAAATATTTTGGCTTTATCTATATCGATAATATTGTGATGCAATGTTGTCGCATTCATCGTGACATATGGTATTGTTAAAACTGCCTCCGCGTGTCCGTGTATGGATAAAATAGGTAACGAAATGTTAGTGACGCCACTAATTTGTGGACTATCGCCAACGTAAAACCCATCCTTTAGTGTTTTTTCAATTTCTTGTTGTACGAATTTTTTTTCTTCTTCAGTTGCTCCTGAACTTTCCAACATCCTATTTCTCGTTTCTAAGTCATTAAACGCCAACATGACAATACCTGAACCCGAACCAAATATATCTATTCTGGCACCTAATCTAACCACAAATCCCATTTTATATGGGCTCTCTTGCCTCGCAACTATTAGCATATGTCTTTGGTCGTAAACGCTTAAATGACAAGATTGTTGAATATGTTCGCTTAGCTCAAGAATTTCTGGGTTTGCAACTCGAAGTAATCGTTTAATAGGAGGATGTAAATTTGAAAGCTCAAACATTTTCAGACTTAATTCATATGTTCCTTGAGCTTCATTGTGAATGACATATTCACGAACTTTAAGTACCTCAAGCATTCTAAAAATCTCGTTTACTGTCTTATCCAAATTTACTGAGATTTCTTTCTTTGTTAATGGTTGTTTTGACTTGCAAAGTAACTCAATTATATCAAGAGCTTTTTCAAGAGCAGGAGCTCGATACTCCACTTTATTTTGTAACATGTAGAAAACCTCTTTTAATAACAAATGGTAAAAAAATTGAGCGCTATTGTTGCATAGAACGAAATTCATATGCAAATGTAGTTGATTGTATATGGATTCAAGCAAAGAGTAACTTGTTCTTAATATTTGGGTTACATAATTATATGAAAAGATTCACTGCTCACAGGCTGAATAAACTAAGAGAATTACGATGTATGGTGTGGTTTTTAATTTTCAGCACCCGTTGTACTTATGTTAGGTCACAAATATAGATATTTGTTTTACCTTGTCCCTACTATAAATTTCCATCTAAATATTTATTTTTCCATAGGCTTTTATTTAATTGTGATAATTCCCCCTCCCCAGTTTGGCTTATCAAGTAACCAGGTAATAAAACAAGAACAGTAGATAATTGGACATTTAAAAATGTGACCTAAGTTTTAGCTCGTTACAAAGTTCATGAATAAATGTGATTCACATAGCAAACAACATGGGTTTATATATGAATATATCTATTCATATGGGAATGTTTGTGTGTCGCAGTGTAGCGATCTATCTTAAAAGGAAAATAAAATGTCTGTAGAAAGAAAACAATATGTATACACAATTAAAGACCTTCCGATGACTCCTATCGTCGAAGATCAAGGAATTAGTACGCGATTTCTACTTGGAGATAGCATATTAGTGAGCTTCATTGAAAATCCTCCTGGTGCAGATTTTCCTATCCATTCACATGACTGTGAACAAATAATGATTATGTTAGAGGGTTCTGAAGAACATGTAGTTGGTGATCAAGTGATATCAATGAAAGCAGGGGATGTTGCCGTTCACCCTTCGAATGTGCCTCATGGTGGTAAATCTGAAACGGGTATGAAAGCAATTGATATTTTTGCGCCACCGCGTAGAGGGCATTTAGAGAAAATGAAGCAATATGGAACATTTCCTAATCCTGATGGTACTTACCCTAAGAAAAATAATATCGAAGAGTAACGCTTAAATGGACACTTAAATTCAGAGAAGGACCTTAAAATGAAAATTTATCCTACATTAAAAAAATTAACTTTATCTGCTATTGCTTTGGGATTGCTAGCGAGTAACCCTGCATATAGTGCAGTGAAATTAAAGTTAGCGCATTTTGCAGAATCCGGACATCCAGCTGATATTGCCGCAAAACAAATGGCAAAAAATGTTTCAGAAAGAACAAATGGTGAAGTGAAGATTAATATATACCCAGCCAACCAACTGGGTAGCCCTAATGATGTATTAGAACAAAATATACTAGGTGTTATTGATATGAGTCTGCCAACTCAAGGGCATCTGAGTAAGTATTCATTAAAATTTGCGACAGTAATGACTCCGTTTGCATTTAGGGATGCACAACATGCGTATGATGTTTTAGATGGGCCATTTATCAAATGGGCATCTCCAGATCTAGCACAAAATAATCTAGTTTATTTATCAAATTGGGACTGGGGTTTTAGAAATATCACCAATGGGAAAAGGGCGATTAACCACCCTAGTGATGTTAAAGGCCTTAAACTAAGAACTCCACCGGAAGTTCAACTTCAAGCCGCAATGTCTGCACTTGGCGCGAATGTAACCCAACTTTCATTTAATGAATTATACATGGCGCTAAAGCAAGGTGTTGTCGATGGTCAAGAGAACCCACTTTCAGTGATTTATCATAATAAGGTATACGAGGTTCAAAGTAATCTTGCTATGACTGAACATGTATATAACTCGATGGTTAATGTCATATCTAAGAAAAAATGGGAGAAATTAACGTCGGAACAGCAAATTATTCTAAAAGAGGAGAGCGTAAAAGCTGGCAATATGATGCGTGATATTATGCAAAAAAATCAAGCTGACTTAGCTAAGCTGCTTGAAGAAAAAGGCATGAAAATAACCTACCCAGATAAAGCTGAGTTTAAAGCGGCAATGGGGCCTGCTTATGAACAAATTGGCGAGTATGCAGGTAAAGAAAATCTTCAAACTTTCCTTGATATGTTGGATTGATGCAATCGACTCACCTAACTTGGTGAGTCGCCATTTAGGAGGTTTATTTTTATGTTGGCATTAGTTGTATTTATAGGGCTTATCTCGCTAATTTTATTGGGTGTACCGATTGCTATCTCTTTGGGTGGGATCTCTATTGTAGCAATGCATGAAGATTTTTCGACTCTTACTATGCTTGCACAGAGAATGTATTCATCTACAACTGGCTTTACATTATTAGCTATTCCCTTCTTTATCTTAGCTGGAAATCTGATGAATTCTGGTGGGATCACCGATCGAATTTTTAGATTTGCTAAAGCCGGAGTAGGTCATTATTGGGGGGGACTTGGGCAAGTTAATATACTTTCTAGCGTAATTTTTTCTGGTATGTCTGGTGCAGCTGTTGCTGATGCAGCGGGTCTTGGGAAAATTGAAATAAAAGCCATGGTTGATAATGGCTACGATGCAAAATTTGCAGCGGCTATCACTGCTGCGTCTTCTACTATAGGTCCAGTTATTCCACCGAGTATTCCATTTGTTATTTATGGCTCTCTTACTGGTGTCTCTGTAGGGAAATTATTCCTTGCAGGTATGATACCTGGAGCATTAATGGCCATAACTATGGTTATAGCCGTTTATTTTATATCAATAAAACGGAATTACAAACGGCAACCTAAGGTAACAAAAAGTGAGTTTTGGATTAGCTTAAAAGAAGCTATTTTACCATTAATGACCCCTGTGATTATAGTAGGAGGAATATTAGGAGGGGTTTTTACGCCTACTGAAGCTGCTGTAGTTGCATGTCTGTACGCAATAATACTGAGTAAATTCGTTTATAGGGACCTTAGTTTTAATTCTTTGATTCATATTTTAAAAGACACTTTGTTACACACTGTAAAAGTGATGTTTATTATTTCAACGGCAGGTTTTTTTAGTTGGGTAATGATTTATCTACAGGTACCACAAGCAGTTATAGACACATTGATAACGTTGACTGATTCACCCGTTATATTATTGCTGATAATGATAGGCGTATTGTTAGGACTCGGGATGTTCCTTGAGGGAGTTGCCGTAATTCTTATTTGTGTACCTATATTCATGCCACTTGTACAGCATATTGGAATGGACCCTATTCAATTTGGCGTTGTTATGATTCTGGCCTCTATGATTGGACTTCTAAGCCCTCCAGTAGGAATGTGCCTCTATGCCGTTGCAAGTATAAGTAACGTTAAAATTGGAGCATTAAGCAAAGAAGTACTTCCTTACATGTTTGGGATATTACTTGTTCTGTTCTTTGTTGCTTTTATTCCTGAAATTTCGTTATTTGCCCCGTATTTTTTTGGATGATATGAATTATGAATAAAATGTTAACTAAGTTAGACAATTTGATATTCAAGTCATTTAATGTCATAGCGATGACCTTTTTGGTTATCCTATTTTTATTAATGTCAATTAATGTAATTCTGAGATTTTATCCAATTATAACGATTGGTTGGTTCGATGAAATTATAGAACTTTTATTTGTATGGATGATATTTTGCGAAGCTGCCGTGTTGTGGAAACTCAAAGAGCATCCGTATATTGATCTTGTTGAAAGCAAAATTAAAAATGACGTTAATAGGTATAAATTATTTATTTTAATCGAATTTATAAATATCTCGTTTCTATCAGTATTTGTTTATTACAGTTCTTCCTTGATTATTAATGCGACCGCATGGTCTCCAATATTCAAGATTCCGAAAAAGATCTACTATCTTTCCATGCCATTAACTGGCGTGTATATGATAGCTTGCTCGATTCTTTTTGTTTGCCAACATATAAGAAAAATCGAGAAATCGAAAAACATGACACTCCAACATAAAATTAGGAATATATAACATGGCTAAATATTTAATTACTGGTGCTAGTACAGGTATTGGAGCTGAAACATCGCGTGTTTTAGCTGAAGGAAATGAACTTTTTTTAGTTTATAACCGTTCTAAAGAAAAAGCTGAACAACTCAAAATTGATCTTGAAGTCATGGGGGCCAAAGTTCATCTTTTTCAAGCAGATTTAACCTCAGAAGAAGCTTGTATTAGATTATTCGATGAGGTCTGTCTTGTTACGACTAGCTTAGATGCGCTAATTAACAATGCCGGCGGACTAGTACAGCGCCAGAGCATTGAAGAATTCGAATGGGATTTGATGTTAGATATATTTAATTTAAATACATTCTCACTGTTTAAAGTGACTTCTCTTGCTATCCCGCTATTAATGAAAGGATCAAATGCTAGCATAGTTAATACAACATCAATAGTCGTAAGGCATGGTGGGCCGACTGCAACTCTTTACGCAGCTTCAAAAGGAGCAGTAGATACATTTACAAGAGGGGCATGTAGAGAACTCGCACCAACTATTCGAGTGAATTCAGTATCTCCAGGTGTGATTGATACACCTTTCCATCATAAGGTTTCTACTCAAGAACAAATGAAAACTTGGGCCGAAGGAAACCCTTTAAAAAGAAATGGTGTATCTAAAAATATTGCTGATGCTATTAAATTTTGTATAGAGAATGATTTTGTTAACGGTGAAAGTATTGACGTTAACGGTGGCTTATATATTCGTTAAAATAATCCCTCTAAAGGTCACTGTAGAGGGATAAGGAGAAGTAATGAAAATGACAAGAGATCTAATTTATAGCAATATTGATCAAATAATGATTAACGCTCAAAAAGTGAATACCAAATCAGAGTTAACCTTAAAAGAAATTCTAAATGATGATTTCTTGAGTAAAGAAACTAAGTTCAATAATCTACAAGAGATATTTTATTCTTTAGGGAAAAGTGATGTAACAGAAGATACCTTTAATGAAATTCCGGAGGAAGAGTGGAGTGAATTTATTATTAGTAATACGCCATTCCAAAATTGGAAAGAGATGTTAAATGAAGCAACAGCATTTTATATAAAAAAACATGTTTTTACTGGGATCTTATAGTTAAATTACAAGTGTGTTTAAGTGCAATAAGGGTTAATAATAGAATTATTTTAACCCTACAACTCCAAGTTCAAAATTATTAGTATGCCGTGATCGCTCCCTCTTATGCTCCTTCAAAAAGTGCCGTCACGGAGGTAACTCTAATAATGGCAAGTGAATGAGCAAAATACGGCATTAATGTTAATGCAATTGTCCCACGCTATATGGTAACAAATCATATCGCAGCTTTACGTGCGGATGAAGCAAGGAGCGGGCACATACCTTCTGAAGGTTGGAGATGGCAGAAGAGGTTGCTGGGCAACGTGTTTTCTTAGTATCAGCAGCTGCGAGTTATATCAATGGTTATGCAATTGCTGTAGATGGCAGTTTAGGTTGGATCAGAAAATGCTTCGCTATCAGTCTCTTCTGATAAAAGAAAGGCGTGTCGCCGATAGGACGAAAGCAGTGTTAATAAATATCAAACAGCCGCGTCGAGCGCAGACTAGCAAAAACTAAAACTGCTTGCCCATGCAGATTATGTGGGATGATAAGTTGACAAAATATATTGCCCTGCAGAAACATACCTACGAGTTAATCCCCTTCAATTAACAAACTACATCGAACACGGTGGTTGCAACATCCCCGCCGTTGAGCAGAAACGCCCCGGTGTCAGTCTCTTTGCCGCCTTTCTCTTCTGATATGAGAAAGATGTGTCGCCGACAGGGCGAAACCACTGCTAATAAATATCAAACAGCCCCGACGAGCCAAAGCAAAGACCAGCTATAACTGAATCATTTATTGTTAGCCTGTGATTTTAAATCAAAAAGGATCACCAACCTTTAGTTCAATATAGCCTCAACAAAGCCATCACTCACAATGGACAAACATCCCCACCGTAAAGTTTTCCCAAGCTAAATCGACATTTTAGCAATCGCAAACAGGACGTTTGCGATAATGTCAGAATGGCCACGGACGGCCATTCTGACATGCTGCGTTTAAAATGACGCTTTAGATTGGATAAGAAAACGCCCCGGTGTCAGTCTCTTTGCCGCCTTTCTCGTCTGATAATAGAAAGACGTGTCGCCGACAGGGCGAAACCACTGCTAATAACGATCAAACAACCACGAGGAGCAAAGACGAGCCCAATGCAACCACTGCTAATAGCAGATCAAACTGATCTGACGAGCTATAACTCAAAGCAAATTTAAACAAAAGCTGCACTTTCATGAAGCACGTAAATTATTTGAGCCTTAATAAACCTTGAATAGCTACTTGGAAAATACCACCGTTTTACTCCCGTTCAAGAAGATACGATGCTCAATATGCCAACGTACTGCGCGTGACAGAGTTAAGCATTCGATATCGCGGCCCTTAGCAGCCAAATCTTGCGGGTAATAACTATGGTCAACGGTTTCTACACATTGACTAATGATGGGACCTTCATCAAGGTCATCGCTGACGTAATGGGCAGTTGCTCCCACCAATTTAATACCACGGTCATAGGCTTGGTAATAAGGCTTTGCACCCTTAAATCCAGGTAATAACGAATGATGGATATTAATTGCTTTACCGGACAGTTTTTTCGACATTTCACTGGAAAGCACCTGCATATAACGCGCTAATACCACTAAATCAGCGTTACTATCTTCAATTATTTTAAGAACTTTTGCTTCTTGTTCTGGTTTTGTCTCTTTAGAGATTGGTAAATGGTAATAAGGAATACCATGCCATTTAGCGAGTTCTTCTAAGTCAGGATGGTTTGATATGATCGCCGGAATTTCAATATTAAGGTCACCGGTGCGGTAACGATATAAAAGGTCATTCAAGCAGTGATCATGTTTAGATACCATGATCACTACCTTGGATTTATAAGGTCTAGATGCTAATTGCCATTGCATATCAAATTCATTAGCACGTAATTGAAATTGCTCACAAAAGTCTTCGCGGTTAAATACCTTATCCTTATCTGCCCTAAACTCTACGCGTATAAAAAAGCGATTTTCAGTCGTATCAACAAATGAATGAATCTCATTAATATAAAAACCATGTTTAAATAAAAAGCGAGTAACCACATCAACAGTACCCGGTTTGCTAATGCAGTCTGCAGTGATGATGTGAGTTTGTGGTATTGATTTGATATCAGACATTGTCGATCCTTGATTAAAATGTAAAAAGCCACCTAGCCTGATCAAACAAGCTAAGCTTCTGTTCGTGTTACGGGTAGGCGTGTCTTAAAAACGGACCTAACATCCTGTTAAATAAAGTAATACTTAATTATTAAGGTGTTAAATAAAGTTCTGTTTAAAAGAAAGCAATAATTACTCAATGTTGTTGCTAGTTTGTTGAATAAATCGTTAAATATTAACAAAACGTTAACCTATACAACTCATTGCAACTTGTCGTGAATGAATAATAAAATCTGTGCGCTAGTCTTCTAAAAGTGTTTCAGTAATATGATCAGTAAGTGCTTTTGAAGAAGAAATTTAATCGACTTATAATCGATAGCTAGCGTATTTTAAAATCGTTCAGATAGGTTTATAGTAGCTCGATAACTTTTAATATATATTGGGAGTAAAGCAAATGAAACATATGGTTATCTGTTTAATGTGCTTGTTCAGTAGCATGCTGAGTGCGGCAATTAATGAAATTAATATCATTCCCAATGCAACAAATTCAATTAGCAAAGCAGTTAATCTCGTCCAGCCTTTTAAAGATCGTATTACCATTCCCCTAGAAATTCAGGATCAAATTGCCAACGCTAGCCTAATTATTGTAGCCAACAAAAACGATAAAATAAGAGCGAGTTTACAGCTCGAAACAAGCATGTCGATTCAAGATGAAGGTCCACATTTAGATTTACTGGACTGGAAACATTGCACCAGTGATTGGTTAACGCTTCACAATACCGCTACCCATCAATTTAAATTACCTGACTTTGATAACATCGCGTTGGATTGCTTTCCTGAAGTGACGCTTGCTGAAATTAAGCAAGCTGTTTTACAACACGATGGAGAAGAGTGGATGCCACTATTTGATAGGGATTCATTCAATAAAGAGATGAATCTCTTAATCGGTATCAGTGCCGCTAGGATTAAAATAGAACAAATGGTTGAGGGTAAGTGGATGGTGGTGACAATAGTAAACTTTAATATTCCCATCGGATGTTAAGATGCATTGCCCAATACCAATACCAATACCAATATCAATATCTACTCAATTTATTCGATAATAAACACCATTAAGCATTAATATCTCATTCTGTTTAAATAACAACTAAACCATAAGGAATCACTGCAATGACTAATACCACCAAAACGGCCTTAGTAACCGGTGCATCGCGAGGCATTGGCCGCGCAATAGCAGAACGTTTAGCTAATGACGGTTATTGTGTGATTGTAAACTATGCCGGTAACAAAGAGAGTGCACAGGAAACGGTCAGTATTATTCAAGCGAAGGGCGGGCAAGCTGTTGCTATACAAGCAAATATCGCCAATGATGAAGATGTTAAGCGCTTGTTTAACGAGAGCATGGCGATTAACGGGCAATTAGATGTCGTGATCCATAATGCAGGTATGATGACCATGACAAAAATAACGCCAGAGGGCTTGGCTGATTTTGATAAAACCATTCAAACCAACTTACGTGGTGCCTTCCTAGTACTTGCTTATGCCGCACAACACTTAACAGATGGTGGACGAATTATTGCAATCTCTACCAGTGTTATTGCCAAATCATTTCCAGCTTATGGTCCTTATATCGCGTCAAAATCCGGAGTAGAGGGGTTAGTACACGTACTCGCTAACGAGCTTACTGGCCGCAATATTACTGTGAATGCGATAGCTCCGGGTCCAATTGGTACAGAGCTATTCTTCACGGGTAAATCAGAAGAACAAATCAATGGCATGGCAAAAATGTCTCCTTTAGATCGCATTGGCACACCAGAAGAAGTCGCCAATGTAGTTGCAAGCATTGTTGGTCCAGATGGTAATTGGATAAACTCACAAGTCATTCGTGTCAACGGTGGTTTAGCTTAATAAGCTATTTACCTAGACAACATCAGGGCAATATCTAGTAAATCTCAAAGCCTGCTTTCTTATTGGTAACTTGACGCATTCCCATGTGTTAATTAAGTGGCAGGTTATTTACCATCACTCATAGTGCTGATGGTGAAAAGCGGCTTTTACTTTTATATTGGCTTTTAATTAATATCAATTTTAATCGTAAAAGCACCTTTATATTTATTTTTATTCAGTCGTTTTTTTATTTCCCTCAATGAATAGAGTTGATGAAATCAGTGCACAAAAAATAATACCGCCGATGAATACATTATTTATTCCACCCGGAATGTACTCAACAAATGAAGTTAAAAACTGACCTGAAAACACCGACATTGTAAAGTACGATAAGTTACGACCTCTGACTTTTGCATCGCTACGTTCAACTGTCATATGGTTTAACAACGGAATGCTAAAACCAAAGCCAATACCGCTTAAAATTGCGCCAATCACTAATGTTGTTATACCGGTTTGCGAAAAACAAATAAACGAGGAGCCGAAAGCAATAAAAGCAATTGCTAGTACTTTTTGTTCATTAAATAGTTTAGTCAATGCTGGCATAAAGTGGGCAGCTGCAACAGCGACTAACGAGATAAAAGCAAGTAATAAACCGACTTGTTGTTCGCTATAATGTTGACTGTGCATTGTACTGGGGAGCAAAACAATAGCAGTAAAAAAAGAGGTCATAGACAGTACTGCCATTAAATACACGCTTTTTAGGGATAAACCTTTTATCTGCGAGGTGTGTTGACCTGCTGTCTCTATTGCTTTTTCTACGGGGTGGGTAAGCGGTACAAACAGTAAAAGCATAGCTAAGAATACCCACGCAATTAAATATAGTGATAATGGCAATGCCCAGTGCTTTGCGGCAAGTAAACCACCTAAAAACAAAAATATGACACCACCAAGCTCTATCGCCATTCCTTGTTTAGCTATCATGCCTAGGCGTGCATTGCCAAAATACCATTGCGAAATTAATACGGTACTCCCAGCCATTACGGTTGATGTTACTCCTCCAAGTAAAATTCGATTAGCAAATACAAAAGCAGGGCCATGAAGCCAATAGACACTTGCACCTAACAAACCATATAAAAATAATCCTCCAATCAGTGACCGATAAGCACCGTACTTATCAATTAACTTGCCGGCAATCGGGGCAAAAATGACAGCACCTAACGCCGGTAATGTGATTAATAAAATAGCGTTATCAGCCACACCTAGTGCGTTCGAAATACTAATTAAGCCAGGGGCAACAACTGCGCCGACCATAATGGTTAAACAGGCAATGCAAAGTAAAGTGTAGCTGCCCGTCGTTTTTAGTTGATCCATACATATTCCCAATAAACAGTCGATAAAAGTTAAATTATGATTTTTTGACGAAATAGTTAAACAGCGCGGCGAGTACAATAAACATTAAACTCACGGCTATTACGCCTGGCCATTGATAAAGTGAAAATGCCTTAACACCGGTAATAGAACCTAGTGCTCCTCCGCTGTAATAACCCAGCATGTAAATACCGTTTATGCGGCTTTGTGCTCTTGGATCAATGCTAAATACACGTATTTGATTAGCCACTTGTGCGCTAAATATGCCGAAGTCGATTAAAATAATACCCACAATTAAGGCTATTAAGTTTCCAGCAAATACGCCAGTGACAACAAAGCCAGTAGCCACTAATGCAAGTGCAACCATTACAACGGATTTAGAGCCAAACTTACTCACCCACTTCCCAGATGACTTCGCGCCAATCACGCCAGCTAATGCAATCACACCAAATAAACCAGTTTGTTGTGCATCGTAATTAAAAGGAGTATCACTGACATAAATAGCGAGTGTTGCCCACAGCACGTTAAAAGAGGCAAACCAACAAGCGCCAGAAAGGGTGAATTTTTGTAATGATTTATGTTTGCTAAATAAGCTCAAGGTACTTTTTATAAGTGGCCAGTAACGTAACTCGCTGTGTGGTTTGTTAGTGGGTAAAAATAAGTGCAGCAAGGCACCAAATACAGCAGCTAATAACGCCGACATGATAAAGACACTACGCCAACCAAAGTGATCACCCACAAATCCACTTAGCGTTCTTGAAAGTAAAATGCCCAGCGTTAAGCCCATCATTAAAGTGCCTAATGTTGTACCTTTTTTCTCTGGCGATACCATTGATGCTGCAAAGGGAATTAATTGTTGGGTTATATTGGCACTGACACCAATTAGAAATACCGCAATTAATAATAACGGTAAGCTAGGTGCAATTACCGCAAGGCTACAAGCAGCGACTAATAAGCACGATAAAACCCCTATTAAACGGCGACGAGCGATCGAATCCCCTAAAGGCGAAATAAAGAGTAGCGCAAACGCATAACCAAATTGTGTTAACGCAGGAATGCTACCCAATTGTGAACTGGTTAAATTAAATTCATCGGCAATTAACGGCAAAATAGGTTGGTTGTAATAGAGGTTTGCTGCTGTTGCTGCAATCGCAGTTGTCATCAGCAATAAAATAAACCGACTCAATGGTTGCTTTGGATTTGATTTGAAAGCGTTCATCTTCATCCCAGGTAAATAAAATATGAGTGCAGGATAGGGTTTATTCAAATATAACAAAAATGTTATTATTTTATAGAATCTATACTGAAATCGAATAGGTGAAAGGGGGTTTTATGTTTCTAACACCGAGGTGTAAAAAACAATGCCTAAAACATGGTGTATAAGACGATTGTTAAAATGAGTATAAAAAGATGGATTTAAAAACACTAAAAAGTTTTATTACAGTGGCAAAACATAAAAGCTTTTCAGAAGCGGCGCGCGAACTGCATACTGTACAGCCGGCAATTAGTCGTCATATTTTAGCGTTAGAGACCGAGTTAGGGGTTAGCTTATTCACTCGTAACTCTAGAGATGTGTCCATTACTGAAGCTGGCGAACAATTACTAAAAGATGCTAATAGGATTTTAGCGCTTACCGAACAAGCTAAAACACAAGTAAAACGCGCGCATAATGGGCAAGTTGGTACGCTCAATATTGCGCATTTAAGCTCTGCATGTTTAACGTTTATGGCAAAATTGGTGAGTACTTACAAATCTCAGTTTCCACAGGTGCATGTTGCGCTTTTTGAAATGACTGCAACGGAGCAAATTGAAGCGCTAAAAAATGACCGAATTGATATCGCTTTTTCAAGGCCGTTACCTAGTACAATTTCTGATGAGTTTATTACTCATAATATATATATTGATAAATTGGTGGCTATCGTTAATCAAAGTCATCAACTGGTAAATAAACAAAACATTCAATTATCGCAGCTACAAAATGAACAGTTTATTATTTTTAATCGCGATGAAGCACTCGGCTTGTTCGATGAAACAATTATGCTTTGTAAGCAATCAGATTTTTCACCCAATATCATTAGCCAACCACGACACATGCAAACGTTAGTAACCGAAGTCGCGGCAGGTTTAGGAGTTGCAATCGCACCTTATTGTGTTCGTAAGTTATACAGTGAAGGGTGTCATTTTATAGTGTTAGACAATGTAAACACTAAAATTCCGGTGCAAATTCAATATAAAAAAAATAATAGCAGCGCGACTGTTAATGCGTTTGTAAATATTACATTAGCTGCAAAGCATGAAATACAGCAAAGTATGGCAAGTTAAATAGGATGAAAAGCTTTTGTATTGACCTAGATTCAGACAAATTAACTCAAGTACCTAATTTTGAGTAATCAGCTTGATATAGATATTTTAGATTCAAAATATTCAAGACAGATAAAACTGGACTACACTCAACACTTATTTGTCTTTTACCTTTAGGAGCTGATGTTGAAACATTCTTTATTCTTTATTCTTTATTCTTTATTCTTTATTCTTTATTCTTTATTCTTTCGTTTTTTTGTTATTCGTTTTTCACTTTTACGTTTTGGTTTACCTATTTTTTCAGTGCTTATTTTCACGTTCGCATCGACCTCGGTACAAGCTTGCACAAAAGAGGATCCAACTTGTGTTCAAGTACGAGTAAACAATGTAAAGAATCAACCTTTGGCTAATATGGTGGTATACCTTGAACCGTTAGAAAATCAAGCAGTTCCTCAGCAGAATAAGACGGTTGAAATTAGCCAACATAGCAAATCTTTTATTCCCTATATCAGTGTTAGCCAAAAATCCGCAAAGGTTAACTTTGTGAATAAAGATGATATTACTCATCATATTTATTCAGCCGATAGTGAAAACAAGTTCTCTTTTAAAATTCGCTCCGGTGAAACTGATTCATCAGCACATTTTAATCACGCAGCTGAAATTGCGATGGGATGTAATATTCACGATTGGATGAGTGGTTATCTTTTGGTTGTTAATACGCCATATTTTGCTAAAACCGATCTGCAAGGAGTGGCCAGTTTTACATTAAATGAATTAGGAAAGTACAGAGTGGTGGTTTGGCACCCACAAATGCGTGCTAAAAATAATCGCATGATAATAGAAAAAAAACTATCAAATACAGAGATCACAACATTTACGCTACAAAAAGCGATGGATGATATACCCGTACAAAAAAGTGATGATTTCGATTTTATTTCCGATTACTAGCCGCAGAAAATAGAAGAAGTTAATGCATGAAAAGTTTACAGAATAAAATATTTTTATTTTTTGTCATCCTATTATTAATGGTTCAATCGATCGCTTTTTGGACCCTTTACAGCGGTAAAAAAAATCAAGAAGCAGCAGAAATTAATAATCGTTTAACCACTGCTAAAACAATTTTTACTGAGTTATTTGATCGCAGATTGACTTACCTATCAACGTTTGCTGAAACTGTCGCTAAAGATTATGGCTTGAAGGAAGTGTTTAACGAAGATACGCGCAGTTTATTGTTTGCTTTAAATAATCATAGAAAGCGTATTGATGCTGATTTAGCTATGACAATAACAGCAGAAGGCGTCATCAATGGCCAACTACAACGATACTTCATTAATGGAAAAGATAAAATTCGACAAGGCGCAGAACGAAACACTATTTTTCGTTTTAATGAATGGCTCGGTGCAGGACAAGCCGCCCATCTTTATATGATTGACGATGCACTTTATCAACTGAGCTTATCACCCGTTACTGTCGGCGCTAAAACATTAGGGTGGATTGCTTTTGGCTTTGAAATAGATCATCGATTAGCGAGTGAATTTAAAAAAATAACCGACTTAACTACTGACTTTATTATAAAAGATGAAGGTAAGTGGCGACTAATTTCAATTAAACCAAATAACACAAACTACAATCGTGCGCTTGAGCTAGCAGTGCAAGTTATTGACAATAAAACGCCAGATAAATACATAGCAACGCGCACTCTCATAAACGAGTTCGACGATAAAGAACTAGGCGTGGCGATGCATGGCTTACGCGCTAACTTTGTGGCGTTATTACAAGAGCAATGGTGGAAGTTCTTATTCCTAGCTGCGTTAACATTATTGTTATCGCTTACGAGTGCTTATTTTATCGCGGCTTCTATTAGTAAACCTATTAAACGCTTAGTGACTCAAGCAAAAGTGATTGCCAGTGGTGATTATCAGCAAAAAGTGTCGTTAAAAGATAAAAATGAAATAGGTCAACTTGCTGATGAATTCAATCAAATGCAAGCGGCAGTATTATTACGAGAAGAAGCGATCACCCATAGTGCAAATCACGATCCTCTCACCGACTTACCGAACCGTAATTTGCTTAATAAAACAATTAACCAATTGATCACACAACAACAAAAATTTCAGGTTATTCATTTAAATCTGAGCCGTTTGAATGATGTAAACGATACATTAGGGCGTGAAGTTGGTGATAAAGTGATCAAAGAGCTTGCTAGTCGTTTACAGCACTTACATCAAAAAAATAATTTTAAAGCATTAGCCCATATAGGGGCGGACGAGTTTGTTTTATTGGCAGAAAATAGGAATGTAGATGAAATTATCACTCAACTCAATGTTGAGCTAGAGCCTACATTTAACTATCAAGGTATTAGTTTACACTTTCAAGTTCGAGTTGGGATTGCAGCTTATCCTGAACATGCGACTAACGCTAAGTCATTATTACAAATGGCTGTTATGGCACTTCACAGCGCAAAAAAACAAAGTAAATTAGTGCAAATTTATCACCCAGATCTTGATATAAATACAGTTGAACGTTTAAATTTAATTAATGATCTAAAGCAAGCTATTCCTGCAGGGGAACTAACGTTACATTTTCAACCTAAAATGTGTTTAAAAACCAGAAAGGTAACCCATGCTGAAGCCTTAGTTCGCTGGGAACATCCCACTTTAGGTATGATCCCACCTGATAATTTCATCTATATCGCAGAGCAAACTGGTCAAATTAAAGCCCTGACTCGTTGGGTGTTTATTACAGCATTAGCACAATATAATGCTTGGAAAACACAAGGTATAGATTTAAATATAGCTATCAATATTTCAGCTGAAAACTTAAAGGAAAGTGACTTTCATCAGTTTATTTATCAAAGCATGATAGCTGCCAATGTCCCAGCAAAAAAAATCACACTTGAAGTCACGGAAAGCTCGGTGGTAGAAGATCCTGAAGCCGCGATTAAAGTCTTAGCTGAGTTTAAAGACTACGGAATGAAAATATCTATTGATGATTACGGAACAGGCTATTCCTCATTAGCACAATTAAAACAATTACCCGTACATGAATTAAAAATAGATAAATCATTTATCCAAAATATTGAAAATGATGAAGACGATCGAATTATAGTCCGCTCGACTATCGAGCTCGCACACAATATGGGATTGCATGTTGTCGCTGAAGGCATAGAAGATGAGTTTGCATTAAATTGGTTATCAGATCATGGTTGTGAATTGGCACAGGGTTATTACATCAGCAGACCTAAACCAGCAATCGACTTAACACCTTGGTTATTAACTCACCTAAGCATTAAAGAAATTAAGGGAAGTACGTGATTAATACGAGCATTAAGCCTTTACATCTTTTATTTCTTGTTGTTTGCCTTCCTATTCAGGCTGTTATTGCTGCGGAATATAATGCTCATGGCATATTAGACTTTAGAGTTAAGCACATTAATTCCTCCGATCAAGGTTATCTCACGGGTGGGCAAGGTAAATTAGGACTCGGTGATGGAGTACATTTTTCAGCGGCACAAATAGGCGCTGATTTATCTGTATCATGGGATAATGGTTTAAGTGCTCATGGTGTCTTTAATGCCTATCCAGAAGCAACAGAAGATGGAGAAAGTACAGCCTTAGGATTGACTGAGATCTACTTAAAATACCGCTCCCTGCCCAATACGGCCGGTTATCGTATTCAAACCAAAGCAGGTCTTTTCTACCCTGAAATCTCGCTTGAAAATAATGCCTATGCGTGGGCAAGCAAAGACACCTTAGACTCTTCAACATTAAATACCTGGATTGGAGAAGAGATTCGAGTGGTCGGGTCAGAGATAAAACTCACTCGTTTAGGACGCATCAATGGCGATAAGTATGATCTGTCATTTTCAGCGACAGCTTTTATCAATAACGATCCAGCAGGGGCTTTGTTAGCTTGGCATGGTTGGGCAATAAGTAACAGACAAACTCTTTGGAATGAACAACGTACTTTTCCGTGGTTTCCCGCACGTCAAGGTGGACAAAAATTAGCAGGGCAAGCGGATAAATCAGATCCTTTTTTAGAGCTCGATAGCCGTGTTGGATACCATACACGAGGCGAGTGGAAACTAAGAGGAAAAGGCTCAATATCAGCAGGTTATTATGATAATAGAGCAATCCCTTATAAAGTAGTCGATGGTCAGTATGGTTGGCGAACACGTTTTTATCATTTAGGCACACGCTGGCGTTTGAGTGATAATTTATCATTAACCGCGCAGTACTTGTCTGGCGATACCTTGATGCAAAGTCAAGCAAAAGAAGATGTGGTTAACAATGACTATGCCAGTGGTTTTGTTGCTTTACATTATAATTGGCATGCTTTAGTCGCCAATAAAAAGCATAAAAGTACACTCAGAGTTGAGGACTTCTCTGTGACCGATAATGATAAAACAGCAGGGGATGATAACAACGAAAATGGTCAAGCATTAACACTTAATCATAGTTACCGATTGAGTAAACAGTGGTTTTTATCCGCTGAGTTCACTGTTATCGACAGCCACAGGCCAGCGCGCGCTTATACTGGACAACCTGTTGATTTAGTAGAAACACAATGGCAATTTGCCACGCGTTATTTTTTATAAGTTTTTGTTCGCAGAAGCAGGGTAGCCAATTAATCCATTTCAACTTACAAACTAAAGCGAACATTGTGGTTACAACAGTGTTTAATTTTGAATGAGCAAGCAATTAATATTTACTCTGCATACTGTTTAATATTGAAATCCGATGCAGCAACAACAAAGCCATTACTCACTGTGGGCGAACAACCCCAGCGTAAAGTTTTCCCAGGCGAGAATGATTACCAAATGATTCTAAGAAAAAGTGTTTTATCCGTAGGGGCAATCAGTTGAAGGATCCATTTCAAGTTACAAACTACATCGATCAACCTGGCTACAACAATCCCACCGTAAAGTTTTCCCAAGCTAAATCGACATTTTAGCAATCGCAAACAGGACGTTTGCGATAATGTCAGAATGGCCACGGACGGCCATCCTGACATGCTGCGTTTAAAATGACGCTTTAGATTGGTTCAGAAAACGATCCGGTGTCAGTTTCTTTGCATACTTTCTTTTCTGATAAAAGAAAGTAGTGTCGCCGACAGGGCGAAACCACTGTTAATAAATATCAAACAGCCACGCCGAGCAAAGACGAGCCCAACACAACCAACCAAACAAAAAACCAAACTGCTTGTCCACACAAAGCATCTGGAACGAGAATAATGGATCCATTTACGTATCTTATTTGAGCTGTAAGTCATGAATCTTTACTCAGTATACCTTTCGAAATAGGCATTTTGCATGGCAACAACAAAGCCATCACTCACAATGGACGAACATCACCACCGTAAAGTTTTCCCAAGCTAAATCGACATTTTAGCAATCGCAAACAGGACGTTTGCGATAATGTCAGAATGGCCACGGACGGCCATCCTGACATGCTGCGTTTAAAATGACGCTTTAGATTGGTTCAGAAAACGCCTCGGTGTCAGTCTCTTTGCCACCTTTCTCTTCTGATAAGAGAAAGGTGTGTCGCCGACAGGGCGAAACCAGTGTTAATAATGATAAAGCTGACCTGACGAGCAAAGACGAGCTATAACGCAAAGCATTTGTTACTAGCCTTTGATTTTAAATCAAAAAAGATCACCAACCTTTAGTCCAATATAGCCTCAACAAAGCCATAACTCACAATGGACGAACATCGCCACCGTTGAGTTTTCCCAAGTCATCCATTGCTTTTAGCAAAGCTAAACAGGACGTTTGGCTTAAGCTCATTCAGCACATGGATGTGCTGTATGAGCTGATGCGTTAAAAAGGAATTGATTACTTGGAGCAGAAAACGACTCGGTGTCAGTCTCTTTGCCGCCTTTCTCTTCTGATAAGAGAAAGATGTGTCGCCCACAAGGCGAAACCACTGTTAATAATGATTAACCTGACCTGACGAGCGCAGACGAGCTATAACTCAAAGCATTTGTTACTAGTCTTTGATTTTAAATCAAAAAGGAACACCAAAAATTAGTTCAATAAAGCAACAACCAAACCATCACCCATTGTGGACGAACATCACCACCGTAAAGTTTTCCCAAGTCATCCATTGCTTTTAGCAAAGCCAAACAGGACGTTTGGCTTAAGCTCATTCAGCACATGGATGTGCTGTATGAGCTGATGCGTTAAAAAGGAATTGATTACTTGGAGCAGAAAATGACTCGGTGTCAGTTTCTTTGATTTCTCTGGGTATAGTTTATCTTTTCTGATAAAAGAAAGTAGTGTCGCCGACAGGGCGAAACCACTGCTATTAACAATCAAGCTGCCCCAACGAGCATAGACGAGCTAAAACTTAAAATTATATCTAACTAAACATCAAACTGACCCGACGAGCGCAGACGAGCTATGATCCCAAACCAAACTTCGTCGAGCCCATCCCCCCATTGTCTGCTGAATATCGAAACCATCGTATACTAAATTGACTAAACCAAAAAAGTCAGCACAATTAAATATTAAATTTTCTCGTATATGTTAAGTCTCAATTCGATGTTCGCTAAGGATAATCAGAATGAAAAGTAAACCAGACACACTAACTGAAAAATTAAGACTAAGCATTGTGCACACTAAAGTAAAAAACATGTGTAAACAAAAATATCACAAAGAACAGAACGACCCCAATGGGTACGATGTAACAGCATCCTGTGTTGCCATTGCAGACTACGAAAGCCTTGCATTACACATTGAGAGCAACACCGCAGAAGAGTTTTTAAACGTTTTAGCTGAAAAAAGTGAATATGCACAACAACATTGCGCCTTTCCGGGGGAATTTAACGGAGGTAAAGCAACCTACGGCAGTTTACAAAGCGATCTCCAATATTGGTATGAGCATAAACTGATCAATTACTCTTTCATTGATTTACTAATAAGAGCTTGCTACCAGCGTTTTTTTACAGGCTTTTAAAAAATAAAATAAAGCTCTGAGTTAAGCCCCATGATCCATCACCTTATTAAGAAAATAAACGAGTTAGAAGCCTTATTATACGGCTTAAAGCGATAACAAGCGTGTGTTGTAAGCTAATTTAAACTATCATCAAAGGGGTAGTTTAATCAGTGAGGAAATAACTGACAATGCATAATAAAATCGCCAAAATATTAGAACAATTAAATGCCGTTTTATTAGGTAAAGAGCAGCAAACTAAATTAGCCTTAGTCTGCTTACTTGCCGATGGCCACTTACTCATTGAAGATTTACCGGGCATGGGCAAAACAACACTGGCTGGTGCGTTAGCTAAAACATTAGGTTTAGATTATCAACGTGTGCAATTTACCAGTGACATGCTGCCTGCTGATATTTTAGGTGTGTCAATTTTTGACAAACAACTTCAACAGTTTAATTTTCATCAAGGGCCTGTTTTTACACAAGTATTATTAGCCGATGAAATAAACCGAGCCAGCCCTAAAACACAAAGTGCATTGTTAGAGGCGATGGAAGAGCGTAAAGTGTCCATTGATAAACACAGCTACTCATTAGGACAGCCATTTTTTGTTATCGCCACGCAAAACCCGCAAGATCAAGCCGGAACGTTTCCACTACCAGAATCGCAATTAGACCGTTTTATGATGCGCATCGAGCTAGGTTTCCCAAATAAAGATGCCGAATTAGCCATGCTTAAAGAACAAACAGCATCAACATTAATTAACGCCGTTATCGATAGTCAGCAATTACAAACCATGCAGGCATCGGTAAAGCGAGTACAAGCGAGTGATGTTTTACTCAATTATCTCATTCGCTTAGTGAATGAAAGCCGCTATGCCGCCGAGTATACGAATGCGCTATCACCACGTTGCTCAAAATCGTTATTAAATGCCGCAAAAGCGATGGCCTTTATCGAACAACGCGATTACGTAGTACCTGAAGATATTCAAGCCGTTTTTGCAGCTGTGACCGATCATCGATTAAACGGAGTACATGGCGTCAAGCAAGGTAGCCAAGCATTAAGTCAAACCTTACTTAATAGTGTTGACCCGCTACAACCATGATCTTCTTTAAGTTGAAGGCATTAAAAGAAAAACACTTCGAGCGATGGCTTAGCAAACGTATGCCGACGGTAGAACAAATTACCCTTAATCGCAGCAATACATTTATTTTTCCATCACGTTTTGGCAGCATGCTATTAACGACTTGCATAGTCATGTTTCTGATTGGCACCAATTATCAAAATAACTTAATTTTATTGCTAGTATTCTTCTTATTGAGTTTTATGGTTACCTGCTTATTGTTCAGCTATCAAAACTTATCTGGCTTAAACCTAACCGCTGTTGATTGTGAAGATCAATTCGCCGACCAAGCATTAATCTTCCGTTTACGTGTCAATGCTAAAAAAGGTGACGCCCAACAAACACAGTATTTCTTTAAAAACAGTACCTCAAATATCAACAGCGTGGTTGACCAACAAAGTGTTCAATTATTTGCAAAAAGCACACAACGTGGCTGGTTTAAACCGGGCCGAGTGACAGTTCAATCATATTATCCCTTTGGCCTGTTTAAAGTGTGGACGTATTTAGATTTTGGATTTTCTTGCTTGCTTTATCCTGCACCCCTTGAGAATAAGTTACAGAGTATTACCTTAAGCGGAAAAGAGACCACATTAGGCGGGCATCAAAAGAAAGTTGGCTTTGATACGTTTAGTCATTTAAAACCATTTCAACAGGGCGAATCTTTAAAGTCCATTGCTTGGAAACAAGTCGCACAAGGTAAAGGCTTTTTTACTAAGCAGTTTGAACAAGAAATTGGCGGAGATGTCTATTTATCGTTATCCGCTTTAAAGGGAGGCAGCCTAGAAGATAAACTAGCAATGTTGACTTACCAAGTTATCAACTATCAGCAACAAGGTGTTCGTTATGGCCTAGACCTTGATAAAGTGGTCATAAAAGTTGATACGGGAGCTCGCCATCAAACCATTTGCTTACGTGCCATTGCCCTATATGGGCTAAATAATGCTTGAGTTTTTAACCCGCCAAAGCTTATCGCTTATCCTGTTAAGTTATGCCTTGATCATGGTGTTATTAACGGATCAATTACACAGTGTCATGATCGTTTTTGGTATTTTGTGTGCGTTATGGCGAGTGGCTGTTTTTACTGGACGTGTCGCGCTATTAAACAAACTAATGACGAATATTTTTACCCTTATTTGCAGTGCGTTGGTGATAACGTTGGTCTACCAACAGGGCATGCTAAGTATCCTAGTACACCTTGTCGTATTAGGTTTTAGTTTAAAGTTTCTTGAGCTTAAATCAGTGCGAGACGTACACTTTTTTGTCAATACCGGATTTGTTTTAGTCGCGCTGTTTCTAGTGTTTAATCAAAGCATGCTGATGGCGGGAATCGCAATGGTCAGTACACTCCTGTTATTAACTATTCTGTTATCACTCCACGGCAAAGCCTTAGCAAATTATCAACAATTTAAGTTACTGAGCAAAATGGTATTACTCAGTGTCCCTCTGGCTGTCGTGTTATTTATCGTATTACCCAGACTCCCTTCAATGTGGAAAATGCCACTGCAAAACAAAGCCACCACAGGGTTAAGTGACAGCGTTAGCCCTGGTAGTATTGCAGAGCTAAGCCAATCTTCTGAACTTGCCTTTAGAGCCAGTTTTGACGGTAAAATACCAGCAGCAGCAATGCGTTATTGGCGTGTTCTAACCTTAGACCAATTTGATGGCAAAGCTTGGACTCAAAGCTCGCAGCTTAAGTACCAAGAAGAACAGGTGAAAATCGGCAAAGGGCCAATTTTTAATCGCGGCAGCTTACAATATCAGAGTGCAAGTACTCACAAGCAATCAGTTCCGGCCAAAGAAAACAGCTATCAGATAATAATAGAGCCGCATTACAAACACTATTTACCAAGCTTAGATTTTGCCAAGGCAACAGCAGGGCGTATTTTATTAAGTGACTATAGTTTGCGGACGTTAAAGCCAGTGTTTAAACGTCAAGCCTTTAGCATCGATCAATTTAACCAAGTTGAGCGCTCACTTTTGTCACCACAATCTCTTAAACAGTCTTTGCAATTGCCCACTGGCGGCAACCCAAAAACAAAAGCTTGGATAGCGACACAACAAGCATCGGGATTAGATAGTTACAGCATATTAGATCAATTATTAGCAAAATTTAACCAAGAAAACTTTCGTTATACGCTACAGCCAGCCCTATTAGGCGAGCAGCAAATTGATGATTTTCTGTTTTCTTCAAAGGCAGGGTTCTGCGTGCATTATGCCAGTACCTACTTGTATGTTGCCAGAGCATTAAATGTGCCTGCACGCATGGTCACCGGATATCTAGGCGGTGAATTGGACAGCGATAGCGAATTCTTAAGCGTGCGCCAGTACGACGCCCATGCATGGGTTGAAATATGGAAGAATCAACAATGGCAACGTGTTGACCCCACCGCTTATGTGGCGCCCGAGCGAGTAGAGCAGGGCATCATGCAAGGGCTGGACGACCAAAGTGAATTTTTATCGGGACAATATTTATCAATACACCGTTGGCAAGCGAATCCATTCCTTAATCAACTAAGAAATACCTTTGCCAAAGCCGATTACCTGTGGGCAGTGTGGGTGATAAATTATGATAATGAAAAGCAATTTAAATTATTACAAAACTTAATCAAAGAAGTACCTTGGTTAAACCTATCGATATTGATCCTGTTATTACTGCTGTCAGCGGCCAGTAGTTTAATACTCTGGGTATTTAAACCATGGCAAACAGAAAAAGTACCGACTGAAGATCGCCTATTCAACAAACTCTATCAAAAAAGCACACAACAGCATTTAGCAAGAGAAAAAGGCCAAACCATTGCGGACTATTGCCACGCACTCAGTCAATTAAAAGCAGCAGAGCCACAGCTGCTAATAGACTTTGCTAAGCTGTATAACCAAATAAAATTCAAACCAAGTTTATCTGCAACACAACGTAAAACCTTACTAGCTGAGTTGGCTGAGTTGCAGAAAAAAATAAATAGGCAGTTTAGAAAATCACTAGATTTTCATAAAAATAGGAATGGAAGCGAATAGGGATAAATACCAGCGAGAGGGTAAAAGAAACGGATGTTAGCACCTTGAGATTGTCATGCTGATATCTCGAGGCACTAATATTGATAGCTTAGAATAGTAGTACTGAAAGGCTATAGTTGGACACACTGTTGAGCATTATCGAACTATAACCCTGTTAAATTTTCTACAATTCACGCACTATATTTTAAAAGAACCTACATGTTTATCTAACGTCTGAGCTAGTGCAGTCAAACTTCGACTAGTGACTTCTAATGCTTGGCTAGCACTTGCACCTTCAACAATAGAATTGTTAACAGTATCCATATTGATATTGATTTCGTTTGAAACACTTGATTGCTCTTCTGTTGCAGTTGCTACTTGAGTATTTAAATCTAAAATAGCGATCACTTGATTCGATATTCTAACCAGAGCTTGCTGCGCTTCAGAAGTTGCTTTTGAACCTTCATTCGTTAAAGACTTACTTATTCCCATCGCCTCTACTGCACTTTTAGCTTCATTTTGCAGCTGGTCAATCATCTTCTGAATTTCACCCGTTGACTTCGCTGTTTTAGTTGCTAGGTTTCTTACTTCATCTGCTACTACTGCAA
>Ga0316197_10000546_pt1 | contig 26221 bp, 21 predicted proteins | sample OudBiesiAoxic_MG_FD_204939 | JGI IMG/M metagenome (GOLD analysis project Ga0316197, IMG submission 204939) | Coastal sediment microbial communities from Oude Bieten Haven, Netherlands - site A oxic | ecosystem: Environmental > Aquatic > Marine > Coastal > Sediment | place: Netherlands... | reverse complement strand
CACGATATCGTTAGGCTGATATTTGATTGCCCCCAGCGCCGCCACCTCTTGTGGGCTTGGGTCAGCAAGCATCGCGAGTGTGTCGTCCGAATGGGTCGCAAAAATCACTTCATCGAAGGTTTCCCACTCCCCGCCCTTAGTTTTTACGTCAACGCCCAGTGGCGTGCGGCGGACAGCCTGCGTTGGCGCGCTCAGGCGGATGTCCACGCCTTTATTGCGCATGGCGGCCTCAAGGCGCGATACATAGGCTTGCGACCCGCCGTCGACAGTAAACCACTGGTGCTGGCCCGAATATCCAAGCAACGCGTGATTTTCAAAGAAGTTGATCATTGCATGCGCGGGAAAGTCCATGATCTTTTCAGTTGGTGTTGACCAGATCGCGCCCGACAGGGGGGACAGATAATAGTCGCGAAAATAGCTGCCGCAGCCCAGAACCTCGAGAAACTCAGAAATCGTCAGTGACTTGTCCTGCGCGATATTCAGCGCGCGCTTGTTGAACTGCACAACGTCGCGCAGCATCCGAAAAAAGGACGGGTTCACCAGATTGCGCCGCTGCGCAAATATCGCGTTCCAACTGGTCAGGGCGTATTCGAACCGCCCACCATCGATCGATGCACCAAAGCTCATGTTTGAGGGGACCACAGGCACGTTCAGTTCTTCAAACAGTGCGGCAAGATGTGGATAGTTTGCGTAGTTGAAAACAATAAACCCGGTATCAACCGGCTGGTCACCACGTTTGCCTGCGGTGACAGTACGGGCGTGCCCACCAAGCCGATGACCTGCCTCAAAAAGCGTGACAGCATATTCATCACCAAGCAGATGCGCCGCTCCCATGCCGGAAATACCGGCCCCGATCACTGCTATCCTGCGCTTGTTGTAATTAAAGTCGTCAGAGCCATGGCTCACTGCTTCGAAAGGCATAAGGGTCGTTTCCAGTCCGTGTAGCGTTATTGGTACCTATACGGAGGACCTAGTGCGGTGGATGTAAATGAGTTGCAAAAGATTTTTGATCCAAACGGGCGAGTGTGGCGTATCTGGTTCATGTTGGCATTTAATGAAGAAATACCGAGCGCCCCTGTCCCTGCCCCACCGAGGGCTGTGGTATTCCACAATGGGTTTCCGAATGAGGCGTCGAGGCGCAAGGCTGTGACCAGCGAGCAAAAAGACAGAACCGACATTTGGGTAGAAAGCCTGTCACGGGTGCGCGACACCCGCGACAGGGCCGCTTTTGCCGAGTTGTTTGAGCATTTTGCGCCCCGCATCAAAGGGTTTTTGATGAAATCAGGTGCCGATGCAACCACGGCCGAGGAATGTGCCCAAGACGTCATGGCCCGTGTCTGGCAAAAAGCCGAGCAGTTTGATCCGTCACGGGCTTCTGTCGCAACATGGGTATTCACAATTGCCCGAAACCGCAGGATCGACATGCTGCGGCGTTCAAAAAGACCGGAGCCTGAGGATCTGCCATGGGGGCCAGAGCCGGAACCCGATCAGGCGGATGTTATCGCATTGCAACAGGACAGCCAAAGACTGGCTGCAGCGCTTCTTGATCTGCCTCAAGCCCAGCGTGACCTGATTGAAAAAGCCTATTTTGGCGATCTCAGCCAATCCGAGATTGCCGATATCACCGGTCTGCCGCTTGGCACGATCAAATCCCGTATCCGTCTGGCGCTTGATCGCCTGCGGCACGCAATGAAGTGACGAAAGACAATGACAATTCAACACCATCTCGATGACGCAACACTTCTTGCCTATACAACCGGCAACCTGCCTGAGGCTTTCAGCCTGATCGTGGCCTCTCATGTGTCTCTGTGCGATACGTGTCGGTCGGCCGCCGAAAGCATGGATGCCGTGGGCGGGGCGCTGCTGGAAGATGTCGAGGTTGCACCAATGGGCGCGCAGAGCTTGCCGCGCATGATGGAACTACTTGAAGATACACCTGCAGGACCTTTGCAGCGATACAGCAAAGGTGTGCTGCCAGCCCCCCTGCAGGATTATGTTGGCGGTGACATTGACAGCATCCGCTGGCGCCCGGTCGGTATGGGTGTGAAGCAAGCGATCCTGCCGACTTCGAAAGACGCCAGCGCACGCCTGTTGTTCATTCCAGCCGGTGCGGCGATGCCCGATCACAGCCACGGTGGCACCGAAATGACGCTGGTGCTTCAGGGGGCATTCCGCGACGATGAGGGTCTATTTGCCCGCGGCGATATCGAGATCACAGACGAAAATGTGACACACACGCCAATCGCTGACATTTCTGAAGATTGCATTTGTCTCGCCGTGACAGATGCGCCACTTCAATTCAAAGGTTGGCTGCCAAAAGTTGTACAGCGGATTGTGCGCATCTAAACGCCGGCACGATCAAACCTTTGCTGCTGGTCAGTGATCGACGGGACGTAAATAGGACAGCGCACCGCGTGGCGCGCTCGTCCGCGTTCACCTATTTGAACTGATCTAGAAATACCTGAAAATGGCTCGGGCAGGTCTAACCCCGTAGCAGGCCTACCAGCGCGTCTTGACCGCGCTTCATCAAAGACAGATAGGTCTCCACATCAATGTTGGCGCCGCAGATCACCAACCCTACTTTCTGGCCCTGCAGGCGCGCGCGCAGGGGGCCAAGCGCCCCTGCCAGAACCGCTCCGGCGGCCGGCTCTACGGCGAGTTTCGCATCTTGCTGTAATACCACCATGCCTGCGCAGATCTGGTCGTCGCTGACGGTCACCATATCGTCGACAAAAGCCGAACATAGGGCGTGCCCGAAAGGCAATGCCATTGGCGGAGCGAGGCTGTCGGCGATGGTGTCAAACTTTGGGATTGTGATTGGCTCACCTGCAAGAAGGCTCTGCGACATGCTGTTAGCCCCTTCCGGTTCAACCCCATAGACTTTGCAGGCAGGGCGGACAGCTTTGACTGCTGCCGCAATGCCGCTGATCAGCCCGCCACCGCCCACCGAAACAACGATTGCGTCCAGATCGGGTTCATCCTGCAATAATTCCAACGCGATACCAGCTGTCCCAAGCGAGGTGTGCAGACCTTCGAACGGATGCACAAAAGTCAGGCCTTCTTCCGCAACAAGCCTTTCTGCTTCGGCGAAGGTCTCCGCGCCGGGCGCTTTCATCACCAGTTCAGCCCCGGTCGCGCGCGCCAGTTCAACACGGTACGGGTTGGCATTTGACTGCATCACGACCTTTGCGCTGGTGCCAACACGCTTGGCTGCCCAGCCCGCGGCAATGGCATGGTTACCCGCGCTGGCCGCCGTGATCCCGCGTGCCAATGCCTCATCGTCCAGCGTCCGCATCACGGACAGGGCCCCGCGTGCCTTGAAAGTGCCTGTGTGCTGAAAACACTCAAGCTTCATCGACAGTCTTGAGTCCCCTAGCGCCCTTTGCAGTGCCGGCGAATTCAGGCCGACTACAGGCGTCCGGATCACGTCGCCCTCCAGGTCTTCGGCCCGGTCACGCATCGCATCAAGGGTCAGCGCGCTGATGTCCAGAAGTGTCACATCAGGTACCCCGCTTTGGATTTGCCAGGGGGACCACCGAAGACTCGGCTTCCCTCTCCACTTCTTCGAAATCGAAACTGTGCAATCGTCCCGCTCTTTTGGCGGCTTTCTCACTGCTGATCAGAATCTCTTCCACGTCTTTGCGCGCCTGATTGAAGTGCCGGTCTAGATTACCGACGCGGGTTGTCAGTCGCTCCACATCACCATGCAACAGACCCAGTTCCTTGCGGATGGTCCCCGCTTGCTCGCGCATACGTGCGTCTTTCAGGATCGCGCGCATGGTATTGAGCGTGGCCATGCATGTGGTCGGTGAGACGATCCAGACACGGGCGTCAAAACCCTCGCGGACCAGCTCGGCAAAATTGGAATGAAGCTCGGCATAGACCGCCTCGGATGGCAGGAACATCAGCGCGCCGTCTGCAGTCTCGCCTTCCACAATATACTTGGTGCTGATCGCAGCAATATGTGCTTTCACCGCGACCCGCATGGCCCGCGCGGCATATTTCAACTCGCCCTCGGTCTCGGCCCGGCGCAGTGCCTCGTAAGCCTCCAGCGGGAATTTGCTATCGATCACGATGGGGCCCGGCGGGTTGGGCAGGTGGATCAGACAATCCGCCCGTTTGCCGTTGCTCAGTGTCGCCTGCAGCGAATAGCTGTCCTTGGGCAGCGCCTTGGATACGATATCGTGCAGCTGGATTTCGCCAAAGGCGCCCCGTGTCTGCTTGTTGCTCAGAATGTCCTGCAGCGACAGTACGTCACCTGAGAGTTTGGTGATATTGTCCTGCGCCTTGTCAATTGCCGCCAACCGTTCCTGCAATTGCGTCAGGCTGGTTGTGGTTTGTTTGGAGGACCCGTGCAGGGTCGCACTCATCCGTTCCTGCATATCCGTCAGCGCGCGCGTGGATTTGGCGGCGTTGTCGGCCAAACGCTCTTGCATCTGTAGCTGCACATGGTTCAGCCGCGCTTCCATCGACTGGATCATCTGGGACTGGGCATTGGCTTGTGTATCAGACACGGTTTGAAGTCCGCCACGCAACTGCTCTTGACCGGCCCCGAGTTGTTGCACCTGCCCACCCAGCATCTGCAGTTGTTGCGCCAGCGGAGCAGCCATTTGGGCGGACCGCCCAGCGGCGCGGACCGCCATGATTAGTAAAATCAGGATCAGAACCGCAACGCCAATACTGATCAGCGCCGCAATCACAAGCGGGTCGTTCAGGTCGAATGTCTGTCCGGCAATTGTGATCATGTGCGTCCGAAAAGCCGCTCGATGTCGCTGAGCTTAAGCTCAACATAGGTGGGTCGACCGTGGTTGCATTGGCCTGAATGGGGCGTCTGTTCCATCTCCCGCAGAAGCGCGTTCATCTCTTCGCCGCGCATCCATCGGCCCGACCGGATCGACCCGTGGCAGGCAATCCGGCTCAGGATCGCTTCGATCCGGGCCTGTACTGCATTGCTTTCGTCCTTATCAGTAAGCTCATCAAGGATATCCAACACCAAAGCACGGGCATCAACCGTTCCAAGAATCGCCGGGGTTTCGCGCACGGCGATCGCGCTGCCGCCAAAAGGCTCGATCCCAAGACCGAGTTTGGCAAGGTCATCCGCCAAGTCGATCAATCGTGCGCAATCACCCGCTGAAAGATCAATAATTTCGGGGATCAGGAGCACCTGTGAAGTGACGCCATTTTCGGCCATCTGGCATTTCAGTTTTTCATAGACCAACCGCTCGTGCGCCGCGTGCTGGTCAACGATAACCATGCCGGTCGCGGTCTGGGCGATGATATAGTTCTCATGCACCTGCCCCCGGGCCGTCCCCAGCGGAAAATTCTCGGGTGAACTTTCAGGTGCTGGCGTGTCGCCGCTCACTTCCATCGGCGTCTCCACCCGGCCCCACATGCCGGCAGTTTCAGCAAAACCAGGGGCCTGCGCGTCATAAGCCGTGGTCCTTGCGCCAAGACTGGGGCGGTCCATCTGATAAATCCGCGCGCCGGTCGGTTCTGGCCGCATAGCGCCAAGGGTAGCCCCCGCCACTGTGGTAGAGGCGCGATGCCCGGCTTCAGCCAACGCATGGCGCAAGCCCGAAACGATCAAACCACGCACAAGCCCAGGGTCGCGGAACCGCACCTCAGATTTCGCCGGATGCACGTTGACGTCAACCAGCGTCGGTTCGCAGTCGATGAAAAGCGCCGCCGCCGGATGCCGATCCCGGCTGAGGAAGTCGAAATAGGCCCCGCGCAGTGCGCCCAGCAGGAGCTTGTCCCGCACGGGACGTCCGTTCACGAACAGGTATTGCGTGACAGAGGAGCCACGCGAATAGGTCGGCAATGCCGCGAAACCGGTCAGGTGCAGCCCGTCCCGGTTCGCATCAATCGGCAATGCGTTTTCGGCAAACTCACTTCCCAGAACGCGCGCCAACCGCCCGTGAAGGGCATCAAACAGATCGCCGTGTTCTGCCTCGGCGCGAAATACCTCGCGCCCGGGACCATCGCCTGACACGTCGCGCAAGACGAAACAGACAAATGGTTCTGCCATCGCAAGCCGTTTGATCACATCCGCAATGGCCTGCGCCTCAGCACGGTCCGTCCGCATGAACTTCAACCGCGCGGGAGTCGCAAAGAACAGATCGCGCAGGGTCACGACCGTCCCGCCGTTCAGCGCGGCTGGGCGGATGGCGGACATCTGTCCGCCGGTCACTGATATCTCGGCCCCGCTCTCGCCTTTGGCTCGACTAATGATGGTCAGACGGCCAACTGCCCCCAAGGACGGCAAAGCCTCCCCCCGAAAGCCAAAGGTGTGGATGTCCAGCAGATCCGAGCCATCGATCTTGGAGGTGGCGTGGCGGGACAGCGCCAGCGGCAGATCCGCACCCGAGATGCCGCACCCATCGTCAGTCACCCGGATCAGGGTCTTGCCACCATCGGCGTAATCCACCGTGATCCGGCGCGCACCTGCGTCGATTGCGTTCTCGACCAACTCCTTGACCGCCGAGGCGGGCCGTTCAACCACTTCACCCGCCGCAATGCGGTTGATGGCCGCCTCGTCAAGCTGCCGGATAACGGGTTGGGAGTCGCTTATGTTGGGGTTTGTCTGCGCCATGCCGCTATACCTAGCATGATCGGCGCCGATTCTTCCAGCAGGGAAGTTACGCGCCCTCGGACTTATCCCCGTTTATTTTAGAACAGCCTGATACCAAACAAAGACCTGCGCAGATTCCAAATCACGCCCCAGCCGCAAACGGAAAAGCGGGCCCCCATACCCCTAGGTGGCCCGCTTTCCAGATCCGCTCGTTTGGCCCTGCTCGTTTCTTGACCTCGAATTATCGGGCGCTGGCAGATCTGTAGTCGTCCGGGGAATACACAAGACGCTGGCACGACTATGCGATCTTTGGCATCTGCTGGTCTGCAACAGCAATCCAACCTTTTGCGCCTTCCCCGAGGCTGAAGACTGACACCAGATTTTGCGACCCGTGTTGAGTGACCCAGTACCTGTCGAAACTCTCACCACATATAGTCAGACAGCGATTCGCACGTCAAAGAAAAACGAATCGCATTCAGAAAAAATCTCGTTTTACGGGTGTTCTTCACTGCCAGCGCTTCGGCATACTGACGTCTGAACAGTGCCCCAACTCACACACATCTTATTCTCAACCTTGGAAAATTCACGATCGCAACGTTGTTTCATGTGGCGAAAATCCAAATCATCGCCCATCCGCGAAACATAGCCTACGGCGCGTAGGTCACAGTCTCAGGTTCACGCTCTGCAGCATTGGTGGTGCTAAAAACCTTCTGCAGCAACTGATCCACGATGGCGGTGCGGGCCAAATACTGCGGTCAGTCCCAGAAGCACTCCCGACATGGTTGCAATCATACCGGCCGCGGAAACCGATGAGGCAAAGCCAAACCAGAGAGGGCCATATCCGGCGATCACATACCCCGATACCGCGGAAATGACCGCAATCAGGACTGACCATGCCACCTGATGCTCAAGCTGATTGGTCATCAGCCGTGCGGCGGCAGGAGGACATATGAACATCGCAATTACAATGATACTGCCCACGGCATCAAACGCAGCCACCGCGGCAATGGCTGCGACGATCACCAACGCGAGCCCGAGACGACCGGTGCGCATGCCAATGGTCCGCGCAAAACCTTCGTCGAAGGTGCTGATCTTGAGCGGACGCCAAAAGACAAAAGTAAAGAGCGCCACGCCGACCAGCGTCAACGCCATACGGGGCAATTCTACAGGGATGGTCGCCAATGCGGTGCGGTCGAAAAGTGACGCCCATCCGGTCGCATCCAGCCAGATAAGACTTTCTAAGTTGCCGTAAAGCGCGTGTTCGACATCAAGATGCACGGAACTGGTATCGGACTGTTCCAGCAGCAGCACGCCGCCTGCAAACATCGCTGTGAAGATAACCCCCATGGCCGCACCCGCTTCGATCCGACCCAGACGCCGTATCGCTTCGATTGCAATGACTGCCACGACCGCCGCCCCTGCCGCGCCAAAAAGCATTGGCCAGGTTGTGACGGTCCCGGTGACCAAAAACGCGACCACGATCCCCGGCAGCACCACATGGCTGATGGCATCGCCGATCAGAGCCTGCCGCCGCAGCACAAGAAAGTTGCCGGGCAAGGCGCAGGCGACTGCCACAAAGATACCCGTCAGCATCGGCACCAGTGACAGCGGGACAAACTCGGCACCGCTCATGGGGTCACCACAGCGTGCAGATCCATGCGCTTGTCCAGATCCCTGATCTGATCTGGCGTCAGCACGGACTCGATAGGGGTCAGCCCGTCATATTGCGTGGAGGCTGTCTCAAAATTCGGATCACTTCGCAGGATCTGCCAGCGGGTTTCGTCGCGCATTGCCTTGGCCGCCATCGAGCGGCCCGTTTTTGTCGCAACGCCATCTGGCAGGGCCCAGCCCTCGGCCCGCAAAAGACGCAGTGTCAGGCGTTCGTAGATCGGTTGTCCTTGTGCCAACGCCAGAAGCCCCTGACGCAGATGCACGCGTTTTTGGTAGCGATAGTATTGAAGAAGGGATGACACGATACCGCGACGCGGTGCCAGCAAGAGCGACAGCGCAAAAATCGCAAAGCCCACCAGAACGATAATCGGTCCGGTGGGAATATCTGGCAAGGCAGCTGAGATCGCTGCGCCGACGTAAGCCGAAACACCGCCAAGAAGCCCGGCAATCAACACGACATGATCGGTGCGCTCGGTCCAGAAACGGGCGGTGACGGGCGGAATGATCAGCAAAGCAACAATCAAAATCAGACCAACAATTTTGAGGCCCACCACCGTGACTGCCAGCACCAGTCCCATCATCGCAAGGTCCGTCCTTGTGACATTCTGTCCGGTGGAGGTGGCATATTCAGGATCAAACGATGCAAGCGTCAATGGCCGACGCAGTATCAGCACAAGCGCAAGTGTCAGCGCCGCTGACACTGCAATTACAACCGCATCGCTGCGCAGCATGCCCGCGGTTGAACCAAGCAAGAACCCTTCAAGACCGGCTTTCTGCCCAGCACTCAAAGTCTGAATGACCGTCAGCAGAACAATGCCAAAACCGAAAAAGACCGACAGGACAGACCCGATTGCAGCGTCTTCGGCAAGACGCGTGCGCGTCGATAACCAGCTTACAGCCACCAATCCGATGCCCGCTGACGCCGCAGCGCCTGCGAGCAAACCGATCAGATTGCGCCCCTCGCCGCCAAACGCGACCATGACGATAAAGGCAATGCCGATGCCGGGCAGCGTAGCATGCGAGATCGCGTCACTGACCAGCGCTCGTTTTCGTAAGAAAAGGAATGTGCCACCAACGCCCGCCGCCATGCCCAACAGCATCGCCCCCAAGGTCACAAGCGTTGCATTGTAACCCAGTTGCAGCAGGAGTGCGTCCCAGATCATCCCTGCGCCAGCGCCTCCATCTGGGCACCGGCCAACCGACCGCCATAGGCGATCTGCAGCGTCTCAGGATTGAAGACCTCTGCCACAGTACCCTCGGCAACGCGGCGCGTGTTGATCAGGAACACGTGGTCGAAATAGTCGGTCACCGTCGAGAGATCGTGATGCACAGCGACAACGGTCTTGCCGGAGTCACGCAAAGATTGCAGCACAGCGATAATTGCTTTTTCTGTGGCCGCGTCGACCCCCGCGAAAGGTTCATCCAGCAGGTATAGGTCCGCATCCTGTGCCAACGCACGCGCCAGAAACACCCGCTGCTGCTGTCCGCCGGAAAGCTGGCCGATCTGGCGGTCCGCAAAATCCTCCATCCCGACCCGGGCGAGGCAATCTTCGGCCTTTGCGCGGTGGGCGGGGCGCACTCGGCCAAGTAGTCCAAGCTGCGGATAAAGACCCATCAATACCACGTCGATAGCTCGTGTTGGAAAATCCCAGTCAACGCTCGCGCGTTGTGGCACATATGCGATCCGGTTGCGTTGCTCTGTAACCGGGCGGCCATAGACTGTCGTGCTGCCTGCCAGCGGTTTCAATATCCCCAGCGCGGCCTTGAGCAAGGTCGACTTGCCAGCGCCATTCGGCCCGATAATAGCTGTCATCGAACCGGGAACCACGGTCATATCGACCGAGAAAACGGCTGGCTTCTGACCATAGGATACCGTCATGCCCCGGATCGCGAGCGGGCTTTGTTCGCGCAGGTCGCTGCCGTCTCGGGTTGCGAGTTCAATCAACATATTCAACTTCCCTGCCCTAGTTTTCCGGCCATGCCTGCGGGATCAACATCCGCACCCAGCGCATTGGCAATCGTTGTGACGTTGTGATCGATCATGCCAAGATACGTTCCTTCGTAAGTGCCGTCGCGGCCCATGGCGTCGCTATAGAGCGACCCGCCGATTGAAACGTTCTGTCCGCGCGCCTGCGCGCCCTCAATCAGCGCGCGGATATTGCGATCAGAGACCGAGGTTTCGACAAAAACGGCGTTTATCTCGCGCTCCACCAGCATGTTGACCAGCGAAGAAACGCGGTTGAGCCCAGCTTCACTGGCGGTCGAGATGCCCTGTATGCCGATGACTTCGAAATCATAAGCTTTGCCGAAATAGCCAAAGGCATCATGAGCAGTCACCAGCACACGCTGATCTGTTGGCACGCGGGAAAGCGTCTTGAGGGCATAGAGATGCAGGTTCTCAAGCTCGGCGATGTAGGCGCTGGCGTTCCCGTTAAAGTACTCAGCATCATCGGGGCGGGATTCCCCCAAAGACTGCGCAATCCCGCGCACGACGCCGGTCCACAATGCCGGGTACATCCAGACATGTGGATCATAGCGGTCATCGTAATCCGCGTGGCCTAGCAGAATGCTCTTCGGAATTGTCTCAGCAACAGCAACCACCGACCGTTTGCGGCCAAGATCCTCAAAAAACGCTTCCATCTGCGCCTCAAGATAGAGGCCGTGCCATAGCACGAGATCCGCGCGGGTCATCGCGACAATATCGCTCCGGGTTTGTCGATACGCATGCGGGTCAACACCCGGCCCCATCAAGGCGCGGACTTCGACACGCTCCCCGCCGACACGGCGCGCCGCATCCGCAATCATGCCGGTTGTCGCAACCACATTTAGTTTTTGGGCAGCAAAGGCCGCCGAACCCTTGCCGATGATCGGCAAGGCACTCAGGCCTCCGAGAATAGCTGCGCGACGGGTAAACTGCATTTCAACTCCACGATTACTCATGGTGAGTATATGCGATCCATTCGCAACTAAGTCAATGCAGTTGCGACTTATTCGCAATATGAAGTGGGTGAAATGTGCTTTTCAGCCCATGTTTTACGCATCAGAAAGAAATTTCGAACCACGCACCGGCTTCTGCAGGAACGATTATGATCTGACCGCCATGCGCTTCGACCAGCGCGCGCACGATGCTCAGCCCCATCCCGGTTCCGCCCTCAGCGCGTCGCGTGGTGAAAAACGGATCGAAAACACGCTCGCGGTTGCCCGCCGCAATGCCGCGGCCATTGTCCAGCACGCTCAGCGAACCGCCGGACATCGATACTTCAATGACGTCAGCGCCATGTGCCACCGCGTTTTGCGCCAGTTGCGTGAGTGCCGCGTGCAAATCCTCAGCGGGCATTGGCACGGTGTCATCCTCACCAACCCGAAGCTCAATCCCGTCGACGTGCAATGTAATGTCGGACAGCAAACAAACCCCGTGTGCGCCTTGCCGCCTTGCATTGGCATGTGCGCGCAGGTCTTCCAAAAGCCGCTCCATTCTTTCAGCCGCAACAGAAATCGTCTTTGCCAAGTCAGCCCGGTCCGCCTCGGAAACTTCAGTTTCGAGCAATTCTGCCGCGCCGCGTATCGCGGTCAGGGGCGATTTGAGCTCATGGGTGACGTGACCAGCATAGGCGCGCAATCCGGTCGCCCGGTTGTGCAGCGTTTCGGCCATATCCGTGACGCTTTGACCCAACTCACTGAATTCCGGTGTGCCAAAATGCGAGGGGGGGACTGCATCAACCCTTCCAGCCTTGAGCGCGCGTGAATAGTCCGTCAGCGCGTAGACAGGGCGCAGCACCAAGCGCCACAGCAAGAAACCGAGTATGGCAGTTGAAAGGATGGCCATCCATGCGATCAGCCAGGCTGTTTCGGCCCAGCCGAGTACATTTCCAGCCACGCGAAAATAGCCAATTCCAACCAATGGTACCCCGAGAACGCCAGCCAGTGTACCACCAATGACCAGCGCGAGCGGCGGCCGCCATTTACGTGTTATGCGCTCCGGCATGGCCCCATCCTGATGCCTACCCCATGCAAGGTTTCAATTGCGTCGGCGCAGCCTGCCTGCGCAAGTTTGGTGCGCAGATTGCGCAAATGGCTGTCCAGAGTCCGGTCGGACACATGTACATGCGTGCCATAAACGGCATCGGTCAGGGCCGGACGCGGCACGACCTGCGCGGGTCGTTGCATCAAATGCGTGAGGATCGACATCTCGCGCGCGGTCAATGTAACGGGTTGGTTCGACACGACGCAAAGGTGGCGCTCCGGATCGATTTGAAGCGATCCATGGCGCATTGTTTGTAGGGTGGGCGTGCTGGCCGACGCACCCCGTTTCAGGATCGCCTTGATCCGTGCCACAAGTTCGCGCGGCGAAAATGGTTTCGTGACGTAATCATCTCCCCCGAACTCAAACCCCAGAATGCGGTCAATCTCGTCGTCGCGTGCAGTCAGAAACAAAACCGGCGTGCTGTGATCCGCGCGCAGAGTACGACAGAGTTCCAGCCCATCCATTTCCGGCAGTCCGATGTCGAGCACAATCAGATCGAACCGGCCTGACTGCGCCTTGACAAGCCCTTCCGCACCGTCGCCAGCCTCAGAGGTCTTCATGCCCGCACCGCTCAGGGCAATGCGAAGTACATCGCGGATCTGCGGGTCATCATCAACGATCAGAACATGGGTGCTCACAATGCGGCCTCTGCTTGGACTGCAGCAAGGCTACGGCGCGCACGCCAGTTGCGAAAGCCCCATTCGCGCCAATCCTGCGGGACGTCTATGCGATGGTTGCCCGGACAAATCTGCCTTTTCTGACCCTGCTCCGCCGCCGCGATGACCGGGCGCGCGGCATCCCCGAGCGCACACAGGTGCGCCCTGTCCAATGGCACGGGGTTGTTCAGATTGTACCGCGCTACCGCCGCATCAAAGGAGTACAGGCTGCACAGATACAAGACCAGCGACGCCAAAAGCGCGGCGCGCGCCAGCAGCCAGCCGCTAACCCGCGTTTTCCAAATCTGCCCAAGAATGAGGATGAGGCCAGCAGCGACCAGCGCCATCCAAATGGCTGCGGCGAGCCGGAGATGCGTTAGCCCGTAGACTTCAACGTAAAGTTCCAGCCGAACCAGCGAGCTGATCACAAGCGCCACGTTCTGCAGCACCCAAAGCATCAGCAGACCACGCAGGGGCTTGTTATCCGCGACCCAGCGCCGCGTCAGAAGTGCGAACCCACCCGCCAAAAGCGCGGTGATCAGCAGTGGGTACGCGCCCCGGTGGGCGTATTCTGCATATGTCAGGCCAGATGGCAGCCCCGCGCCGCCATACAGATACACTGCGTCCAGGACTGTCTGGATTGCGAAGAGTGCGTTGAACAGGACAAGAGCGCGGGTCACGGAGGCTGGGTTGATCAACCCCTCCCGTTTTGGACCCATATGTGCTGGTGCGGGTGCCGCGCGCAGCCGCTCGCGTAGGATTGTGAGCTTCAATACCGGCCAGATGAGCAGGATCAACAGAGCCCAGAACGCCAGACGCCCCTCAGATGGCAAAGCGACAGGCATGTCAGCGATCGCCAGCGTCCAGCCCTCAGCAATCGGATTGGCCTGCAGAAGCAAAATGACAAATACCCCACCAAGCGCGAGCGGGACGAACCATCGCTTGATTGCCGCCTCAATCGCCCCGGACCACCCTGACCCCATCCTGTTCGGAAAGACTGCACCGGCATCGCTGATCGTCCGCATTGTGCCAATGGGCCAAAGCCGAAGCGCGCCGCGCGCCAATTCGTCGCTGCGCAACCCCGCAAGAGTTGCGAAAATGAGCGTCAGGCCCACCCCACCGATCAGGATCGAGAGCGGCTGAACCAATTCAATCAGAGGCAGAACAACCAGCATAGTACCAGCACCGATCGCCCAGATGGTGCGCGCAGACAGCCGCCGCTGCGTCGTAAGAAGCGCCGCGATCACCAGCAGCGCGGCAAAGACGGCGAGCGACAGGCCCGGCATGACCTGCCACACAAGGTCATCGCCCAGCGCGATCAGCGCCAGCAGAAGGCCAGCCCTAAGCGTATCCGAGGTTTCGGTTTGAGCGGTACCGCCCGTTGATTCTCGTGGCGTCGCGCCGTTCAGCCACCATCCATCTCGTTGTACGGCCTGCGGCACACCACGTATCAAATAGGTTTTCATTGTCCTGCCCTCTTTCTGTGTCGTTTTTTGACTGGGGCCTTTGTCTCTTTCGGAAGTGCAGTTCAAACGCGCGAATTGTGCAGAAATTGCGCAGATGACGCAGCGGCGGGTGCGCTTGCCAAACGGGGGGGCGGCGTGCGAGTTTGCGGGCCTTACTCTTCAGGAACCCGCGCTATGTCCTCCCTTTCAACCGAAGCAGCCTCCAAGATCGCCACCGGTGCCAAAAACCACCTGCCGCAGGTGACCGAGCCTCGAAATCCGGGCATGCCACTGGACATGGACTGGGTTCGCGCAGTGCAGGTGAACACGTCTGCCGTTGAACGGCGCGCCGCGTCGCTGCCTGCCCGCCGGTCCGTGAAGAAGGCCTATCAGGCTGCGTGGCTTCTGCGCGCGATCACCTGCATTGATCTGACTACCCTTTCAGGCGACGACACGGACCGCCGTGTTGCACGGCTCTGTGCCAAAGCGCGCCAGCCGGTCGCCCCCGATCTGCTCCAAGCGTTGGGCGTTGATCCAATCACCACAGGCGCGGTCTGCGTCTATCACGAGATGATACCGGCCGCGAAAGCGGCACTTGAAGGTACAAGCATTCCCATTGCTGCGGTCTCCACCGGGTTTCCAGCTGGCCTGTCCCCGCTCGAACTGCGCATTCGGGAGATCGAGATGAGCGTGGCTGCAGGCGCATCTGAGATCGACATCGTAATTTCCCGCCGCCATGTCCTCACCGGAGACTGGCACGCGCTGTATGATGAAATGAAGCAGTTCCGCACGGCCTGTGGCAAGGCGCATGTGAAAGCAATCCTGGCGACCGGTGAGTTGGGCAGTTTGCGCAATGTCGCCCGCGCCTCGCTGGTGTGCATGATGGCGGGTGCTGATTTCATCAAGACATCAACGGGCAAGGAAACCGTAAACGCGACCCTTCCCGTCAGCTTGGTGATGATCCGGGCGATCCGCGACTATTTCGACCGAACGGGCATCCGTGTCGGGTACAAACCCGCAGGCGGCATCTCAAAGGCGAAAGATGCCGTGACCTATCTTGCGCTGATGAAAGAAGAACTGGGCGACCGCTGGACGCAGCCGGATCTTTTCAGATTTGGGGCGTCGTCACTCCTGAACGACATCGAACGCCAGCTCGAGCATTACGTGACAGGCAACTATTCCGCCGGTTACCGCCACGCTACCAGTTAACAACGCCCCTCAAAGGGACGTCTCGCAATCATAGCCTTCGCGAAAGGTGCACTACATGACCGTTTCCGAGATTTTCGACACAATGGACTATGGCCCCGCCCCGGAATCAGCCGCAGAGGCTTTGGCCTGGCTGGTGGATCAGGGCGACAGATTTGGCCATTTTATCGATGGGGCCTTCACCAAGCCGGGCGAGGGTTTCGACAGCCGCAACCCGGCGACAGGCGACGTTTTGGCAACACTGACGCAAGCAACGCAGGCGGATGTGGATGCCGCCGTTAAGGCCGCCCGCAAAGCGCAGCCGAAATGGGAAGCGATGGGCGGCGCTGGCCGCGCGCCCCTTATTTACGGTCTTTCCCGGCTGCTGCAAAAGCACAGCCGCCTCTTTGCTGTTCTGGAAACGCTCGACAATGGCAAACCGATCCGGGAATCGCGGGATATTGATCTGCCTTTGGCGCAGCGGCATTTCTACTACCACGCAGGTATGGCGCAGTTGATGGACAGCGAACTTCCCGACGCGGAAGCGCTGGGGGTGTGCGGACAGATCATTCCATGGAACTTCCCGCTGCTGATGCTGGCATGGAAAGTGGCACCGGCCATTGCGATGGGCAATACCATTGTCCTCAAACCGGCAGAATACACATCGCTGACAGCGCTTCTTTTTGCCGACATCTGCCGACAGGCGGGTCTCCCCAAAGGGGTTGTGAACATCGTAACCGGAGACGGTACGGTGGGTGAGATGATCGTGAATGCAGATGTCGACAAGATTGCATTCACAGGCTCGACACCCGTTGGTCGAAAAATCCGTGAAGCGACCGCAGGCACAGGCAAGGCGCTGACACTCGAACTGGGCGGGAAATCTCCCTACATCGTCTTTGATGATGCTGATCTCGATTCCGCGGTTGAGGGGCTGGTTGACGCGATTTGGTTCAATCAGGGGCAGGTCTGCTGTGCCGGGTCACGTCTTTTGGTGCACGAACCTGTTGCGGATGCGTTTTATGCCAAACTGCGCGCGCGCATGGGCAAATTGCGGCTTGGCGACCCGCTCGACAAATCGATCGATATCGGCGCGTTGGTGGATCCGATTCAGGTGCAGCGTGTGACTGAGATGGTTTCCGCAAACACTGCGGGTGAGACGTTTATCTCTCACGCCTCGCTGCCCGAGAATGGCTGTTACTATCCGCCGACGCTTATTACCGGCCTGAACCCCGCCGACACATTAATGCAGGAAGAGATCTTTGGCCCGGTTCTGGTCTCCACCACGTTCCGCACCCCTGCCGAAGCTGTCCAATTGGCCAACAATTCGCGCTATGGGCTGGCGGCAACCATCTGGTCCGAGAACATCAACCTCGCACTTGATATTGCCCCAAAGCTGGCCGCAGGAATTGTCTGGGTGAACGGCACCAACCTGATGGACGCCGCTGCCGGTTTTGGCGGGATCCGCGAAAGCGGCTTTGGACGTGAGGGCGGCTGGGAAGGGCTTGCGAGCTACACGCGCGCCAAGACGAAGCTGAAACCCTTGAAAACCCGCGAGCCGATGCAAGGCGATGGCGCGCCGGTTGACGCGGTTGATCGCACGGCAAAGCTGTATATCGGTGGCAAGCAGGTACGGCCCGATGGCGGTTACTCATCGCCGGTTTGGGGCAAGAATGGCCGTCTTCTGGGGCATGTGTCGCTGGCCAACCGCAAAGACATTCGCAACGCCGTTGAGGCCGCCCACGCTGCGAAAGGCTGGAGCCGGACAACTGGGCATCTGCGCGCTCAAATCCTATACTATGTCGCAGAAAACCTTGCGGCGCGCGCCGACGAGTTTTCCTCACGGCTTGATGCAATGCAGGGCGGCAAATCAGGCGCGGCGGAAGTTGAGGCTTCCATAAAACGTCTGTTCACCTATGCAGCATGGGCCGACAAAAACGACGGTCAGGTGCATGGTGTGCCGATCCGGGGCGTTGCCCTCGCAATGAAAGAACCGGTCGGTGTGATTGGCGCGCTCTGCCCCGCAGAGGCGCCGCTCTTGGGGCTGATCTCCTGCATGGGTCCTGCAGTTGCGATGGGTAACAGGGTCATCCTTGCCGCTTCCGAACCATTCCCGCTCGCGGCGACTGATTTTATTCAGGTATTGGAGACCTCAGACATGCCGGGGGGCGTGGTCAATATTCTAACCGGCACCCATGCCGACCTAGCAGACCCCCTCGCCCGCCATATGGACGTTGATGCGGTTTGGTCGTTCAGCAGTGGCGACCATTGTGCCGTGATCGAAAGAGCTGCGGCGGGAAACCTCAAGCGCACTTGGGTCAATAATGGCTGGGCGCGCAACTGGGCGGGACCAGACGGTGAAGGCCGCACTTTTCTCGAGGCCGCAACAGAGGTCAAGAATATCTGGGTTCCGTACGGGGAATAGCCCCGTAGTTTGCGGTCTCAAAAATACGGAAGGCAGCGGTAGAACTGCGCTGCCTCCAGCGCTCGATTTGCGGGTCAAAGCTCAGTTGGCGACCGTGCTTTCAATCCCCTCGGGTTGCCCGACAACCACAAAAGTCATGTTGTCCGGCGTCAGCAACTCCGCAGCAACCCGCTTCACGTCATCCAAGGTGACGGCATCAACTTTGTCGTTGCGGGTCGGAATATAGTCGATGGGCAAATCCAGCATTTGCATTCCCACCAAGATACTGGCGATCTGGGCGTTACCGTCAAAGCGCAAAGGATATGAGCCGGTGATGTAGGTCTTTGCGTTCAGCAACTCTTCCTCGGTCGCGCCGTTTTCTGCCATTTTGCGCCATTCATCGCGGATCACATCAATGGCCTGAGCGATCCGGTCATTGGCTGAACTGACGGATCCCTGATAGGTTGCCGCCAGATCACGGGGCAGCAAATAGGAGTAGACGCCGTAGGTCAGCCCACGCTTCTCGCGCACCTCTTCCATCAGCCGCGATTCGAATGAGCCACCGCCGAGGATCTGGTTCATCACCGATGCTGCAAACCAATCCGGGTCCTTCTGCGTAAGACCCTTCTGAGCGAAGATCGCAACAGACTGGGGCGTCGCGTAGTCAACGACAGTCACACCGGTCTCAATATTAACCTCTGCGGGGGGCGGCATCGCAGCACCAGTCGCGGGCAAATCGCCAAGCAGGTCATCGACCAATGCGCCCAGCACGTCTGGTGTGATATCCCCCACAGCACCGATAAAGATACGATCACGCGCCAGCACCGCCTGATGCGCGGCCACGAGATCGTCCCGTGTTAGCGCAGCGACACTTTCAAGCGTGCCATTGAGGGACGTTGCATAAGGATGATCTCCGTAGATGATCTGATCCATCGTTTCGCGGGCGATGTTGTTGGGATCCTTGAGATCGGACCGGATACTCGACAGCACCTGCCCGCGCACCCGCTCAATCGCCTCCGCATCAAAACGCGGTTCCTGCAAAGCAGCGCGCAGCAATGCGATGGACGCATCACGATTTTCCGTCAAGAAACGCGCAGAGATAGAAAGAGAGTCATCACTGACGTCAAATCCGAAAGAGGTTGCCAGCGCTTCGGAAGCCCGCGCAAAACCGCGCGCATCCATGTCCGCCGCACCTTCTTCGAGCAGCGCAGTCATCAGGTTGATGGCCCCTCTCTTGTCTGGGGCATCAAGCGACGCACCTCCGCGGAAACGAATCTCCAGCGCCACAAATGGAATTGAAGGTTCTTCAACCAGCCAGGCTTTGAGCCCGCCGGGCGAGGTCACTTCCTTGATATCGACCTCGGCGCGTGCAGGAACTGCGAACAGGACGCTTATGACAATGGCATAGAACAGTCTCATTGGGTTACCTCTTCACGCATAAGCCAGCCCGTGACCGATGCTTTGCGATCAAACACGTCGCGGGCGGCCTGAATGATGTCTTCTTCAGTTACGGCCTCAAGCAGCCGGGGCCATTCCTGTACGTCCTCGACCGTCAGGCCAATTGCCAAAGCACTGCCATAGCGGTTGGCAACACCTTCTGCGGAGTCTCGTGCATAGATTTCATTCGCCCGAACCTGCATCTTGATCCGCTCCAACTGCTCTGAATCGACACCCTCTTCCAGAAACGAAGTCAAAGCGGCATCCATAGCGTCTTCGGCTTCCCGCAGAGTCACTCCGGGCACAGGCACCACGACCACATCAAACGTCGTGTCATCCAAAGCCAGACCCCGGTAAAATGCACCGGAATAGGTCACAACCTGCGTGTCAAACTGCAGTTTTTCGGCCAGATAAGAAGTTGTCCCACCCCCGAGTATCTCGGCAAGGATCGTCAAAGCAGCTGCAGTTTCCTGATCGCCACTGTCGCGCTCCGGCGCCAGATAAGAACGGCTGATATAGGGCTGTGCGACGCGGGCGTCCTTGAACTTTAGGCGGCGTTCTGCGGTTTGAGGCGGCTCCTGCGTACGGATGCGCTCAGGCAAATCCGGGTTGGCGGGGATCGGGCCGTAATAGGTTTCGGCCAGCGTGCGAACTTCGTCCGGATCAACATCGCCGGACACCACGAGAATGGCGTTGTTTGGCGCATAGTATGTCTCGTAAAAAGCGAGCGCATCATCCAGATCAAGCTCGCGCATCTCATGCATCCATCCGATGATCGGCGTGCCGTAACGGTGATTAAGATATTGCGCCGCGTTCTTTTGCTCGCGGAAAAGGGCGGCCGGATTATTCTCTGTCCGCTGATTGCGCTCTTCGATGATGACATCACGTTCGGTGCTGATGTTTTCAGGCGTCAGACGGATGTTTTTCATCCGGTCGCTTTCCATTTGCATCATTAGTTCCAGACGGTCGGCGGCGACACGCTGAAAATAAGCGGTGTAGTCATAGCTGGTGAATGCGTTATCCCGCCCGCCATTGGCTGCAACCGTGGCCGAAAACTCTCCGGCCTCCATTTTGTCGGTAGCCTTGAACAGCAGATGTTCAAGAAAGTGCGCAACGCCGGAAGACCCTTTTGGCTCATCGGCAGAGCCGGCGCGATACCACACCATTTGCTGTACGGCGGGTGCGCGATGGTCTTCGACCACAACGACGTCCATGCCGTTTTCCAAAGTAAAGAAGGTTACCGCCTCGTTCTCGCTGGCTTGGGCAAGACCAGCCAGCGCTACTCCAAACAGCGCCAAGAGTGCCTGAAATTTATTCATTATCCGTCCTCAAACCATCCGTCCTGAAATCGGCCCATCTGCAGCAGAAGGTACGCCGCCCGGCCCCGCGTTCAAGAGACCTGACAAATTTGTAATCCAATGACCCTGCTGATTATTGCGGAGGCGGTGCTGTGGGTGTTCTTGCGCCGGCGCGCTGCCAGCGCGCGGCCTCAGCATAAGAGTCCAGTGCCTGGCGCCTGTAGGCCTTGTTGTAGTAGTCGGTTGGCACAATCCTGATCTGTGTAAAACGGGCCTGCTTTCGCCGGAATTCCGCATCCTCTGCGGACAGCGATGTACGAATTCCAGGCGTTACACCCAACCGACCGGAGTATTGCACCAAGGCAGCGTCTTTGGCCGGAACTGGCCCGTTAGGATCCTGCTGCCGTCCGCCAAACGCGGCAACGCCTGCCTGGAGTGGATAGCTGTCTGTCAAATTGGCCCCGCCACGCGTCGGCGCCGGCAGGGAAGTGTAGCTGTCTGGTTGTTGCAACGGCTTCGCTGGCTGGACAATGAACTCATCCGGACCGTTCCCTGAACCCCTGATCTGACGCAGCCCCTCGTTGGCGCAGCCAGAGAGAGCTACGGAAATCAAAACAAGAGCAGCGGCAAAGCGCATATCGGGGTCTCCTTCGGGTCTGCCCTTCACTATCGCAGGCAGGCAGCCAATGTCACTTCCCTTTTTTGTCAATTGCAGTGGCAGGCGATTTGTCGTCCTTGGTAAAAAGGATCAGACCCAAAGCACCGCCAAATATGAAGATATCGGCAATGTTATAGACAAATGGATTTGTGAACCCGCAGCATGAGTTATTGAGAAAATCCAGCACGTAGCCATAGACGATCCTGTCGACCACATTGGCCAAGGCACCGCCGATCAGCAAGCCAGCGCTGATTTTTGCCCATTTGGTTAGCGGATGCCGTCGCGCCCAGAGTACGACAGCACTACAAATCACGAGTGCCAGACCGATCAAAATCCACCGACTTGCATCAGACACACCGTCAAAAAGGCCGAAGTTTATTCCGCGGTTCTCGCCATAGCGAAAATTCAGCAGCGGTGGCAGCACATCAATGGCCCGCACCCGACTGAGGTCGAGCACGTGGATCACCCAGTATTTGCTGATCTGGTCGATCAGGAACGCGGCAAATCCAGCCCAGAAAATCATGCGCATCCAAAGAGCCCCTTGCTAGTGCCTGAAATGGCGCATGCCGGTAAACACCATGGCCAGCCCCGCCTCATCGGCCGCAGCGATGACGTCGGTATCCCGCATTGAACCACCCGGCTGAATCAGTGCCGTTGCACCGGCCTCGGCCGCAGTGATCAGCCCGTCTGCAAAAGGAAAGAACGCATCCGAAGCGACAACCGATCCTTGGGTCAGTGGCGCTGGCAACTTGAGCACCTCGGCCATGTCCTGTGCCTTGCGCGCCGCGATCCGCGTGCTGTCAACACGGCTCATCTGGCCTGCGCCGACACCAACTGTTGCGCCGTCCTTGACGTAGATGATCGCGTTTGACTTGACGTGTTTGGCAACAGTCCACGCGAACATCAAATCCGCCAATTCCTGATCGGTCGGCGCGCGTTTTGTCACGATCTTCAGATCATCGGGACCAATCCGACCAACATCTTTGTCCTGAACAAGATACCCACCCGAAACCTGCCGCACCGCCAAATCAGAAGCGGCCAGATCGGCAAGCCCATCGGTCAGCAGCAGCCGCAAATTCTTCTTTTTGCCAAAAATCTGCATCGCCTCTGCCGTTGCCCCCGGCGCAATCACAACTTCGGTAAATATGCCGGTGATCTCCCGGGCTGTCTCCGCATCCAGTGGCTGATTCAGGGCAATAATCCCCCCAAACGCCGAGGTCCGGTCACAATCAAACGCCTTCTGGTAGGCGTCGCGCAAGGTGCCACCACGCGCAACTCCACACGGGTTGGCATGTTTGATAATCGCGCAGGCCGGGCCAGCAGCAGGGTCAAACTCACTGACCAGCTCAAACGCCGCATCGGTGTCGTTAATGTTGTTGTAGCTCAACTCCTTGCCCTGATGCTGGGTCGCGGTCGCCACCCCGGGCCGCGCCGATCCATCGGTGTAAAACGCCGCCGACTGATGCGGGTTCTCACCGTAGCGCAAGGTCTGCGCGAGGCTGCCAGCGAAGCTACGGCGACGCGGTGTATCTCCTACCTGCCGGGCCATCCACGTGCTGACAGCGGTGTCATACGCCGCAGTCCGCGCGTATGCGGTTTGCGCCAACCGCTGACGCAACGCATAGCTTGTCTGCCCGTCATGTGCCTCCAATTCGGCGATCAACGGCGCATAGTCCTCAATGTCGACAACGACGTTCACAAAACCGTGGTTCTTGGCCGCGGAACGGATCATTGCCGGGCCGCCGATATCGATATTTTCGATCACCTCCGCGTATTCAGCACCTTTGGCGACGGTCGCTTCAAACGGATAGAGGTTGACGACCACCAGATCGATCGCACCGATGCCGTGTTCGGTCATTGATACCAAGTGGCTGTCATTATCGCGCAGCGCGAGTAACCCGCCGTGGACAACCGGGTGCAATGTCTTGACCCGCCCATCCATCATCTCTGGAAACCCCGTGACGTCCGATACATCCTTGACCGCAAGACCCGCATCGCGAAGCGTTGCCGCCGTGCCGCCGGTGCTCAGCAACTCGATCCCGCGCGCGGCGAGCGCCTCGCCCAGCTCAATCAGGCCGGATTTGTCGGAAACGGAAAGCAAAGCGCGGGAAACGGGGTGCAGGTCAGGCATGTGGCAGGGTCCTTTGGTCAGTCTTCGTCGGAATAAGGATCGTCTCGCGACAGATCCCGCACGCCAATCGCAGTTTCCTGCGCTTTGGACAAGGACCACCTGACACGTGTCGCATAGTCAACCGCGCGGCCTGACAAAACGATTTGCTGGGCCGAGCGGGGTTTGAGGCGGGTTGTTTCCAGATAGACCCCCGGTTCGAGTGCAAGTGATTGCCCGCCGTCGTGACGAAAAACCCAGATCTCGCCGCTCTTCAGCGCCATGGAAACCGCGGCGCCGCCCAAATCCAGTGTCGCGTCCACTTCGGGATGTAAATGGAAACGAATATCGTATTTGATGCCGCGAAGCTGTGTACCATCCAACGCCTTGTCAAATCGCAACTTGTCTTCATCGTTCATGGCCAGCAGGATGTCTTCCCCGGCGACAGCGCGACCATCGAAAGTCAGTTCGATTGTACGTGCGTGGGTCAGGCCATGGGTGGAGACGTATCCATCATGTCCCCCCTCGAAGCGCAACGCGTCACTGCCTGCCCCGATCTCGACCGGAACATGGGTCGGCCCATCGATCAGCGCTTCCTGACCCGTGTGCCTGTTAGGCTCGTCCAGACGGGCGCTGGAATAGCCATCAAGCGATAAAACGGAGTGCGACGGCGTTGCACGGCCTGCGCGACGCCATGCCGGGCCAAACGAGGCGCCTGACCCACAGTTGACCACCAGTGGACGTCGGCCGGATGTCAGCTCAAAAGCCAGTGTTGATGCATGCGCGCTGAAGGATGCCGCTCCGGCGGGTGGCGCACTCGCATCCACGATGACGCTGGTACGCCCAGCTGATAGCCGGGCAAAGCCCATCGACAGCCCGCTTGGCTGCCGATTCTTCGCGCGCGTTGTTGATAACGCATGATCCAGCCAGCCTTCCAACCCCCGGCCGCCGCCGTGAAATCGTGCAAGCCCGCCGTCAGCATGGCGCAGGGTGCGCAACGTCGGCGCAATGCGATCAATCGCTTCGAGATGGGGTTTTGGGGCACCTCTGCCGGCGTCGCTCAACGCAGCGGCCGCCCAGGTCAGCAGCGTGAAGACGTCAAGCAGTTCTTCGGGGTTCCGTGTGGGGAGCCCGCCCTGATCATCAATTTGCGTGGCGCATTCGCGCGCCAGTGCTTTCACGGCAGGATCAGCCAGATGTTCCTGCCCTTCCAACGCCATGCTGGCGTAGATCAAACCGGTCAGTGCTTCGAATCGCGGCAGGCCCGGCACCGCGCCATGCCACCGCCGCGACAAGAATTGGGTTTGCTGTCGCAATGACCGGTAAAACGCGGTGCTGTCAGGGGCATCATGCCCCCGCAACATGAACAGCGCGTGGTTGATCCAGCGAATGAGCCGTCGTCCTGTCAGGTCTGGCGACCAGCCCGGGCCATTGCCCTTGCCATAGCGCTCAATCCAGCCCCACAACCACCGCTGGGCGGCATCACGCGCGCGGGTGTCACCGACGGCGGCCAGATCATCCAGCCATGCAAATCCGTGCAATTCCAAAGCAAAAGCGGGATCTGGGTTTTCAATGTCCCATGGCATGAGCGTGGGCGGCTGTTCGACCAGAGTTCCTGCAAGTAAGAAATTTCCAGCAATCAATTGTCGCCCACGCGCAAAGGAGCCAATAGTCCGGGGTTCCGGCGAGGATACAAAACCTTTCGCCTGCGCACGCGTCATGGTTGCGGCCTTGGCGTGCCACAGGTTGAGAAGTCGCGTCTTCTGCGCGCCCAAACTGCCAGTGTTAATCATCTTATCTGCCCTCGGCACGCTCTTTCGGCGTCTGGGCGAACAATACCGCGCGCCGCAACCAGAGTCATCGCTTTTCGGCGCGAAAGTTCGGGATCGGCGGAGAATGGTAGAAAAATCCGCCTGTTGCCTGCACGCAGCATTGCTAAGGTAAACCAAAACACAGCTGCCGGAAGTGAGTACAATGATTGCCAGCCTTATGATGTATGCACGTCCGGAGCTTGATGCAGCACATGCGAGGTTTTGGGCAGCGATTCGATCCGAGCTTTTGCAACGCAGCATAGCCTGCCCTGCAAACCTCTCAAACGATGCTGACGAATTTGAGGTCTGGCAAAGCCCTCAACTGATCCTCAGCCAGACCTGCGGGATGCCTTATCGGTTATGGCTGCACGGTCAGGTCTCACTGGTCGGCACACCTGACTTTGGGGTCTCAGGCTGCCCCCCCGGCTATTACAAAAGTGCACTGATTGTGCGGGCAAACGATGAACGAGGCGCGTTGTCAGATTTCGAAACTGCCCGGTTCACCTTCAACCAGACCTATTCGCAATCCGGTTACGCCGCACCTTATGCGCATGTCAGCCCGTTGGGTTTCTGGTTCAGGAATCGCAGTCAGAGCCATGGTCATCTGATGTCAGCCCGCGCGGTCGCCGAGGGTCGGGCGGATATTGCGGCGCTCGACGCGGTGTCGTGGCGGTTGATCAGGCGGTACGAGAGTTTTGCGGCTGACCTCCGCGTGCTTGACTGGACCGCGCCGACACCGGGTCTGCCCTATATTGCCGGGCCGACCGCTCAACGCGACAAAATCCGTGACGCTGTAGCCATCGCAATCGCCAAACTGAATGTCGCTGACCGAGAAGTTCTTGGGATCAAGGCGTTAATCGACATCCCCAAGGAAGCCTATCTGGCCATTCCAAACCCGCCTGAGGGTGTCTGAGCCTTTGCTTCAAATCGTCGGAGATGTTTGACTAATCCATCACG
>Ga0316197_10000545_pt1 | contig 26227 bp, 18 predicted proteins | sample OudBiesiAoxic_MG_FD_204939 | JGI IMG/M metagenome (GOLD analysis project Ga0316197, IMG submission 204939) | Coastal sediment microbial communities from Oude Bieten Haven, Netherlands - site A oxic | ecosystem: Environmental > Aquatic > Marine > Coastal > Sediment | place: Netherlands... | reverse complement strand
AAAAAAGAAAATTTGGCAGTCCTCACTTTTCCTTTGAGGTTCACGCGAGGCAAAGAACGAATGCTTGCTTTTATTGCCATAGCGCCTCGCGATTCGAGGAACTTGGGTGATAACCTGACAGACGTTGTGTTTGATGGCTATGAGGAAATTTTTAACATCCCTAACTACCAACTCGTTTCGAGCGGCCCCCGAGGACATTCCGTCTATATACATCGAATACCACTTGGGTTTAAGCCGAGCGCTCAGCTTAGTCGTAAAGTATATTTTTCGAACTATCTTTTTTGGGCTGGGGAGGTACGAGAAGTATCAGCTTGGCCGGTGCTTGAGGATATTGCAAAAGATTTTTCATCAGGGCGCTGGGGAGCTGTTACCAATAATACATACCTCCGAGTCCTTGGAGAGCCAACTACCGGCGATCAACTAGAAGTTCGAATGTGGACTTCAGGCAGAAGTGGCCCATTCAACGCAATTACGGATTTAACTTATGACTTTCGTAAAATGCTCCCTGGTGGCGGATATGAGCGAGTTGCCTGGCTTGAGCAACAATCCACTTGGGTCGAAATCCTTGGACATGGGATTGTCAAACCGGCACCATTTTCGAAATATTATACGGAATTTATGGACAACATGATTCCTCTCTCTGAACCCTCCAACATGCCGGACTTCCTACCAGAATCTCTTGTAAACCTACATGAGGTTGAAAAAGAACAGATACTTTTCCAAGCAAAAGTGGGTCCAAATATTCTTCCCATCCTATATGAACAATTTGTTGAGACATCATTGTGTGATAGCAATATCGTTGGTAATATTTATTTTGCAAGTTATCATTCATGGTTAGGTTTTACTCGGGACCAATACTTTTATCAGCTCGTGCCGGATTATTACCAAGGTATTGGGGAAAAAGGCGAACTGCTTTGCATAGAATGCAGAGTGAACCATTTGCGAGAGGCCATGCCCTTTGACCGTATTGTAGTAACAATGGCCCTAAAAAAATTAACTCGCGCACATGTCTTTTTGTATTTCGGATTTTTCCGACAGGAATCAAATGGTCAACGAACCAAGCTGGCTTTTGGAGAACAAACCAATGTATGGGTGAAACGGAACTCGAAAGGAAAACCTGAAGCAACTCCGTTCCCAAAGCGGGTGAGAAAAGCTTTTTACCAAGCAATTTCCGAAAGTGCTCCCAGTGCTGAAGGATCCTTCAAGTAGACCGAATAATCTCCGCTTGAATCGTCTCGCTGGTTCCACTTTTAATCCCGCATGACGGTTGTAAGGCTTTTTACAGGCCCATCTTTACTCGGAACTAAGATTAACAACCACCCGACCTTTCAACTTTCCTTTTAAGATCAGGTCGATCTTTTCATCCAGAGCATCCAAGGTTATTTCAGTCATGAGTTTGCCGAGATTTACCTTCCATGGCTCGGCGAGATTTTGCCAGATTTGCCGGCGGATACTCATGGAACAGTTCTGGGAATTAACTCCGACCAGGCGGACACCCCTTAAAATAAAGGGGAATACCGTTGTATGGAGTTCATGGGAGGCAACGTTGCCGCAGCAGGTGACTGTTCCGCCCATTCGTGTCGATTTAATGGCCGTTGCCAGAATATCACCACCCACCGTGTCCACCACGCCGGCCCAGCGCTCTTTCATTAGCGGCCGACCGGATGGGTCGATAGCCGCTTCGCGGGTAAGGATTCTTACTGCACCGAGATCGTGAAGAAATTGCGCTTCCTTTTCCTTGCCACTCACCGCCACCACCGGATAACCCAGCTTGGCCAGAATCGAAACAGCAATGCTTCCTACCCCTCCCGACGCGCCCGTTACCAGAATCTGTCCTTGCTCCGGAGCACCGTGGTTATTTTCCAGTTCAAAAACCGATAGACCCGCTGTAAATCCGGCCGTGCCATAGACCATGCTCTCTTTCAGGGTAAGATTTTCCGGGAGCCTGACCACCCAATCGGCCGGTACCCGGATATACTGTCCAAAACCTCCGGATGTGTTCATCCCAAGATCGTAACTGGTAACGATCACCTTATCACCCGGGGTAAAATCCGAATTCACGCTCTCCGCCACGACTCCGGCGGCATCGATACCCGGTGTATGGGGATATTTTCTGGTAACACCTTTATTACCTGAGGCTGAAAGTGCATCCTTGTAGTTCAGGGATGAATAGTTGACCTTAACAAGAACCTCCCCTCCCGGCAGGTCATCAATTAATCGATCGGTAATTTTACGAACATATTTTTTTTCTTGGGTCTCTTCCACCACCATCGCTTTAAAACGGTTCCTTTCCATCGTGTTTTCTCCCTTTAAGTTTGACTAAATCTGTGTCAATCTGTGGCTCATTATAAAGTGTAAAAATATCAACCACGGACTCACACGGACAAGCCCAGATTGGTTATTAATAATCCTATATACTTGATTATTTTGTAATAAACTGTGCGAGCCTATGGCTAATCATCGGATTTTATGGAAACTTCAAAATCAATCCGGCCCGGGTTATTATTACCATTTAATTATAGTCGAAAAATTGATATAAGTGTCCGATATATCTATTTTGCAGAAAACGGTTTTCAGCAAGCAACCAACTGACAATTAAAAGAGTATAAACGTAAACGTATCCAATGGAAAGACCTGTTCACTTTAAAAACCCGCAAGGGGAGCAATTGGCCGGTACGTTGCATCTTCCCGATACAGCCACAGATCGAGGAATCGTTCTGGCGCATTGTTTCACCTGCTCCCGTCACACGGGTATTTTACGACAACTGGGTCATGATTTCGCAAAATCCGGTTTCTTGGTGCTTCGATTTGACTTTTCAGGAAACGGTCAAAGCGAAGGGAATTTTACCCAGTCAACCTATACCAAACAAATCTCCGAGATGAAAATTGCCTGCGATGTTATTTCCTCCCAGGGCGCCTCCCGAATCGGCCTGGCAGGACACAGCATGGGGGCCGTCATCGCCTTGCTAACAGCTGTTGAAATAAAAACGGTCAAAGCCGTCTGCACCATCGCCGGTCGGTTATCCGGGATGAATGCCACGCGTTTTCTAAATAGAGCCCAGCGGGATGAACTCGATCAAACCGGCCGGGTTGATTTCACCAGCCGCGGGCGACAATTGATGCTGACACGGGACTTTTTTTCCGATGCCGGCCGATTCGATCTACCGGCACTCATATCCAGGTTAAAGATTCCCCTCTTAATCGTTCATGGAGATCAGGATGAAATTATTCCGGTTGACGAAGCCTACATTGCCCAGAAACCAGGCCCAGAAAAAACAGACATGTCCATTATTTCCGGTGCAGACCACATGTTCAGCAACAGGGATCACCGTGAAAGCGTATCGAGGCAAATAGTCACCTGGTTTGATACTCAAATTTAAGCAGGTATTAAGGAAGGAGCTACCATTAAAATGAATCTGCCTGAAACCTTAAACGCCGAGTATATCGACAGCCAGTATCAACGCTGGAAAACCGATCGGAATTCAGTATCAAGGGATTGGCAGTTTTTTTTCCAGGGCTTTGAAATGGCCCACGCAGGGAAACCATCGCTAAATCTGGTTCCCGGCGATTCGAACCGCGCGCTGGAACACGCCCGTGCAGCCGAACTTATCTATCGCTACCGGGACCTCGGCCATTTGCTGGCCTGCATGGATCCGTTATCCCCCTGCCCCACCGACCACCCTTTTCTAAACTTGAGCGCCTTTGATTTTTCACATGAAGACTTGGGAAAAACATTCTTTACACCTCAATTTTCAGAAACATCCGGTATCACGCTAAGCGATATTATTAAACGCCTTAAGGAAACCTACTGTCGATCCGTGGGCGTTGAATATATGCACCTTCAAGACCCGGAGGAACGCCGGTGGCTGCAAGACCGGATGGAGCCGGATCTAAATCGACCAGATCTGAATCGTGACGACAAAATCCGGATCATAAAAATGCTGATTGCGTCCTCACTTTTTGAACAATTTTTGAATAAAAAATATGTCGGCATTACTCGGTTTTCCCTTGAAGGTGGCGATGTCATTATCCCTCTGTTGGATACACTGGTGGACCATATGGCGGATAGTGGTTGTCGGGAAATCATTTTGGGAATGGCCCACCGGGGACGACTGAACATTCAAACCAATATCCTTAAGAGGCCTTATGAAGAAATTTTCGAGGAATTTGAAAGCTGTTACGATCCGGACCAATTGATGGGAACAGGTGATGTCAAATACCATAATGGGTATATCGCCGATCTTGAAACCGCCAATCACCACCCCATGCGCATCTTTTTAGTGAATAACCCTAGCCATCTCGAAGCGGTCAATCCGGTGGTGGAAGGGTTTACCCGGGCCCGACAGGATATGCTTCGACAAGGAAAAAATACGGTCCTCCCGCTCTTGCTACACGGGGATGCGGCTTTCGCCGGCCAGGGAGTGGTCACGGAAACGTTGAACATGTCCCAGCTGGCGGGATACCAAACCGGTGGCACCATTCATGTCGTCATCAACAATCAGATCGGTTATACCACCCTGCCGGAAGATGCACGTTCCACGCGCTATTCCACCGATGTGGCTAAAATGCTCATGGTGCCAATCTTCCATGTTCACGGTGAAAAACCCGAAGCCGTTGTCCACGTTACCCGGCTGGCCGCCGATTATCGCAATACATTCAATAAGGATGTGGTCATCGATGTCATTTGTTATCGCCGTTTTGGACACAATGAAGGCGATGAGCCCTATTTTACCCAGCCCACCATGTACGACCGCATTCGAACACGGCCTTCTCTGGACCGGTTATATGCGGATCAACTCCTTGAAGAACAAACGATTCAAAAACAAGATGTGGAAAGTATAGAAAAAGAGATAAAAAATAAACTGGATGCCGCTTACCAGGAGATTCACGACAGTACCTGCGCTTTTCCCGAATCCCGTTTTTATGAGAATTGGGACGGAATCCACGATGACTATTCTCACGAGCCGATAAAGACCACCGTCACCAAAACCCGTCTCATCGATCTGTCCCGCCAGCTTAACCAGGTCCCCAATGATTTTAATCTCCATCCCAAACTCAAACGGTTGCTGGAAAAACGACTGACCACGGTAGAAAAAGGGACCGGGATCGATTGGGCCAATGCCGAGGCACTGGCATTTGCATCGTTGTTATCCGAGGGCGTTCCGATCCGCTTAAGCGGCCAAGACGTGGCACGAGGTACCTTCAGCCATCGCCACAGTGTGCTGACCGACGCTAAAACAGGAAGACTGTTTACACCTTTAAACGCTCTCGGCAATGGTCAGGCCCGGTTTGCCGTCTATAACAGCCATCTGGCCGAAGTCGGCGTGCTCGGTTTTGAATACGGATACGCCATTGCCCAACCCCATGGACTCACCATTTGGGAGGCGCAATTTGGAGACTTCGTCAACAATGCCCAGGCGACCATCGATTTGTTTATTGCCAGCGGGGAATCAAAATGGCAGCGACTTTGCGGTCTGGTCATGCTCTTGCCCCATGGATTGGAAGGCCTGGGCCCCGAGCACTCCAGCGCACGACTTGAGCGCTTTCTGCAATTGTGCGCGGAGGATAATATCCAGGTTTGCAACCTCACCACCCCGGCACAATATTTCCATCTTTTGCGACGCCAGGTAAAAGCTGAATACCGAAAACCACTGGTTATCATGACACCCAAGAGCTTGTTGAGGCATCCCCTGGCCGTCTCGAATCTTTCGGAAATGACCACCGGCTCATTTCAGGTGGTTATGGATGACCCGGTTAAACCTGAAAAACCGAGTCGCATGCTATTATGCAGCGGCAAAATCTACTACCAGCTCGTCCAGCGACGCCAAGAGATAAATGCAACGGATATTGCCATTATCCGTCTGGAGCAACTATATCCCTTCCCTGAGGACCGGATCAAACAATTGACCAAACGATTTAAAACCGTGAAAAATTGGGTCTGGGTTCAGGAAGAACCGGAAAATATGGGCGCCTGGCAATTTGTCCGTTCACGCCTGGAAAACATCACTGGAAAACCGCTTAAGTTTATCGGTCGGGCCGCCGCAGCCAGTCCGGCCACCGGCTTTCCAATGATATACAAGCAAGACCAGGCGACCATTAGCGACCAGGCCGTCGGTAAGCAGAAAGGGTAACTACCCCCATATAGTAGAGGATGGATGGAAATTATAGACACCTTTGCGATTTGCACTGGTGGCTATGCCCTAACCGAGCTGCCATCTGATAGACCGGCTGGAACAGTGGAATAACCCAATTTGCCATTATTTTAATATTCCATTATTCTCTCCCGCTATATAGGGATAAACAAAGCAAATCTAATTCAGGAGTCATCATGGCTATCGAGATTAAAATTCCTAGTGTCGGTGAATCAGTCCAGGAAGCGGTTCTGGCTGAATGGTTTAAGCAAGACGGTGATTTGGTTAAAAAAGACGAGCCTCTATTTGTTATCGAGACCGATAAAGTGACTCTGGAAGTGGCAGCCGAGACCAATGGGTTACTAAAAATTATTGTGCCCGAGGGAGAAACCATCGCCATCGGCACGGTGGTCGGCACCATTGAACCCGTCGCGGTGTCCGATGTGAAGAAAGAGACGCCCCCGGCCGAACCGGAAAAATCAGAGGCGCCCGTCGGTAGGGAAGAACCGGAATCGGTACCTACGCCGACACCTGTATCTCCTAAGTCAACGATACCCATCAAGGTCGATACTTCATCGATTCCCCTGGCGCCCTCGGTGCGACGGCTGGTTGCTGAAAAGAACCTGGATATATCCAGAATCATCGGGACCGGCCCGGGCGGGAGAATCAGCAAGGGAGACATCCTCCTCTATCTGGAGAAAGCACCCGCCGGGCTGCCGGACAAATTGACTCCGCCAACCATGGTTGACGTACCGCCGACTACTCCGGATACCACCATGGAAGTACGCAAGCCCATGTCCCCGATTCGAAAACGGATTGCCGCCCGACTGCTGGAATCCAAACAAAATACCGCCATGCTGACCACGTTCAACGAGATCGATATGAGTCGGTCCATGGCTGTCCGCTCACAATATAAAATGGCGTTTGAAAAAAAATTCGGGGTGTCCCTGGGATTTATGTCCTTTTTTATCAAAGCCTGTGTGGAAGCCCTCAAAGAGATCCCGGAAATCAACGCCTTTATCGACGGCAATGACATTATCTACCATCAATACCAGCATATCGGTGTAGCCATCGGATCGGACCGGGGCCTGGTGGTTCCGGTTATCCGTCATGCCGAGAAAATGAGTTTCGCTGAAATTGAGCAGGCCATTATCGACTATGTGGCCAAGATAAAGGAAAATCGTCTGGAATTGGCCGATCTGGAGGGCGGCACCTTCACCGTCAGTAATGGCGGGGTTTACGGATCCCTTCTCAGTACGCCGATTCTCAACATGCCTCAAAGTGGCATTCTCGGTATGCACAAAATCGAAAAACGGCCGGTAGTGGTGAATGATGAAATCCTTATCCGCCCGATGATGTATGTCGCTCTAAGCTATGACCATCGCATCGTCGACGGCAGGGAAGCAGTAACTTGCCTGAAGCGTATCAAGGAGTTTGTCGAAAACCCGGAACGGATCGTACTGGAGGTGTAATCATGGCAGCAGGAAAAAACTATGACCTGGTAATTATCGGTTCCGGCCCCGGCGGGTATGTAGCGGCTGTTCGAGCGGCCCAGCTGGGATTGAAGACGGCCTGCGTAGAAAAATCTCCCCGGCTCGGGGGTGTTTGCTTAAATGTCGGCTGCATTCCCAGTAAAGCCCTACTCGATTCCAGCGAATATTATCATCTGGCCAAGGCGCATTTTGCTGATCATGGCATCAAAACCGGCCGCATCTCTTTGGACCTGCCCACGGTTATGGCCAGAAAAGAAAAAGTGGTCAAAGAATTGACTGAAAATGTCCGCAAGTTACTCGACGGGAACGGCATCGACATTATCCAGGGCACGGCCAGCCTGTTCGGAAATAATCAGGTGAAGGTTGCCACGCGCGGGAAAAGATCGAAAACACTGGAAGGGAAAAACATTTTACTGGCCACCGGCAGCGCGCCTATTGAGGTCCCAGGCCTTCAATTTGACGGAGATCGGATAGTCGACTCTACCGATACATTAAGTTTTACATCGGTTCCCAAGCATCTGGGAATTGTCGGCGCCGGATATATCGGCCTGGAGCTGGGCTCGGTCTGGCGACGATATGGGGCCAAAGTCACCGTGATAGAAATGCTTCCCAAAATTGCCACAACCCTGGATGGCCAGGTCGCCCGCACCCTGGATCGAATCTTGCGTAAGCAGGGATTCGAATTCCACTTGAACACCAAGGTCGCTAGCGCCAAGGTGACTAAAAACAAAGTTCAAACCGTCCTGGAAGCCAATGGGAAACCATCCAAATTAACGGTTGATCGGCTCCTGGTATCCGTGGGACGTCGTCCGCTGACTGCAGGCCTGGAGCTTGAGAAAATGGGGGTGACTACAGATACGGCTACCGGGCACATTCTGGTCGATGAAACCTATCAAACCAACATTTCCGGTGTTTATGCCATTGGTGACTTGATCCCGGGCCCAATGCTGGCACATAAAGCCTCCGCCGAAGGGATCGCGGCGGTGGAATGTATCGCCGGGCATGCCGGAGAAGTCAACTACGATGCCATCCCGTCGGTGGTCTACACCTGGCCGGAAGTCGCCAGTGTCGGGTTAACCGAAGAACAGGTAAAAGAGCGGGAAATTCCTTATTGTGTCGGCTCCTATCCTTTTTCAGGGACCGGCCGTGCCCGGTGTATGGGAGAAACGGACGGCTTTGTCAAGCTCATCGCCCATGGTAAAACCGATCGGATCCTGGGTGTTCATATTATCGGACCGCGGGCGGCCGACATGATCGCCGAATGCGTCCTGGCCATTGAATTCGGAGCCAGTTCCGAAGATATTGCCCGGACTATCCACGGTCATCCGACCTTTGCCGAAGCCCTCCAGGAAGCGGCCATGGGCGTGCGGGAATGTTCCATTTACGCGTCTTGATGATGGTAAGGTAGGAAACAGCGACCCATGGAAATTAAAGTCAACAGCAAACATCTGATTCATGCCGGCCGGGTGTTCAATCTATATTCGGAAAATATCAGCACGAATAGGGGCGTTACCTTTGACCTCGAGTTGATTCATCATCCCGGCGCAGCGGCTATTGTTCCCATGCGAGATGACGGAACAGTTTTGCTCCTGAGCCAATATCGTCATGCCGTCGGTCAGCGGATTTGGGAGATTCCCGCAGGCACCCTCGATTTGAAAGAAACGCCCGAAGCATGCGCCCGGCGAGAATTGGTAGAAGAAACCGGTTTTGATGCCCACCGGTGGAAAAAACTGGGTGAAATCACGCCATTGCCCGGCTATTCAGACGAACGTATCCATCTCTTTTTAGCTGACAAACTCAACCCCGCCAAACAAGCCCTGGATGACGATGAAATACTGGAAGTTCGCCCTCGGCCATTTACCGAAGCCCTTAAAATGATTTACACTGGACAGATCCAGGACGCCAAATCGATTTGCGGATTACTGTTTGCCGCACGGATTATGAATAAGCTAGATAACCGGTGATTCCATTTTGCATTCAAGATGAAACCAAGCCGGCCAGAAGAAGGCGACACAGGCGTACTGATCCTACGCTTAGGAAGCCGGCGACGCAGCGGAAACAGGAAGCGCTTGAATGCAATTTGGAATTAGTGACCGCAGCATCCGTCACCACACTCGGCGACCTGTGCTAACCCCTGCACGACTTCTCTGCCGGTTGCGTCGTGGACACTATCAACCCGCACATTCAGATGAAGCACTTTCAGATCGGCTGGGAATAATATCGGCGGAAAGGATAGGTGGCCGAGGAATTGCCTTTGCTCCTCCAAAGAAATCCGCATACTTAATTTATCTCCCGGCTTTTTATCTACCAGCATCTGTTCGAAAGGACTTAGACCGGTTGTGCCAAGACCATGGATGAATTCAAAACGAAACGGCTGCGGGGTTAAATCCATATGCCCTGGTGTGGTACCCACCACCATGGACAAGACCACCTTTTTTAGCGGCTCAATCCGATCGGGTGATTCAATCATGGTGTTTGCCATGCTTTTCGCCTTTCTTTTTTACCTGGACATTAAACTTTTCAGCATCGATGATAAACCGGTCGTGAACACCTTTCGAGATCGTATCGACCCCGTCATCGGCTTCAAGAGAAAACGTCAACTTGCGACCCTCTACATGGGTTAATGTTCCTTTGACCGTTACCGTAAAATTCGGCGGGGTCGCGGCCGTATGATCTATCTGAATACCGATACCCACGGTCTGCTCCCGAGGCCAGTCGATATACGGATTTATCGCTTTGATACAGGCGAACTCAAAAAGTCCCACCAGAAATCCCGTGGCAAAAACTTCTGGCATTGCCTGGGCTTCGGCAATGTCGGGAAATAGATGGGGGACCGTTTTATCTTCAGGAACTTTATATTTAAACTCGAACGTCATACCGGGTTTTAATGGTTCCTTATTCGTATTCACTTGGCACCCCCCATTTCTTGATAGTATTGTAAAGATCCCCTTGGCAAAAACAAGCTCACAATTGCACCCGCTTTAGGAGACCTAATACCATGACTAAGGACAAATCGAAAGATCACTTAAGACGTTTCTGAGCGGCTACCCGGAAGCCGATGCGATATTTTTATATAGAGGAGCAGAGATACTGATTGTTGATGACATTCTCTGTTGGCCGGTTGACAATTTTCTTCTTCAACTTAAACCGAACTGCTGGCCGTAGATACGATTTAAAGGTCTTCCCGAGCGATGCGTTGTCCTGTCGCCACCGAATCGATGGAGAAGATAACCAACGCAATCCAAATTGTTATAAAAGTAAACAATTGCGCCCGTTCAAACGGCTCTTGGTATAGAAAAACTGCTAGCATAAACGCGGAACTCGGCATAATGTACTGCAAAATACCGACGGTGGAAAGATTTAGTCGGCGGGCACCAAATGTAAATAGTAACAAGGGCGGGGCGGTCGGCAGGATTGTTCCGATTAAAATCATGCTTACCCGCCACCCGTCGCGCCAGAAAAACCCAGCGCCGATGCGATCAAGGTAAAAGAGGTAAACTACGGCGGGAATGAATAGCAGCAGCGTCTCCACGGTCAACCCGACCAAGGCTCCGGTAGCAATCGTTTTACGAATCAGACCGTATAGGCCGAAAGATATTGCCAGGGAAAGGGCCACCCAGGGAACATGACCAAAATGAATCGTCAAGTAAAATACGCCCATCGCCGCCAAGACCACGGCCATCATTTGGACCCGCCGCAACCGTTCCCTTAAAAATATCACCCCCAGCAGGACATTCACTAGAGGACAGATGAAGTAACCCAGACTTGCCTGAAGGACCTGGTCGTGGGTAACTGCCCAAATGTAAATCACCCAGTTCAGTGCCACCATGAGCGTGGACCCGCCCAGCATAATCAAGCTGAATCTATCTTGCAAGGTCGATATCAACTCTTGACGACATCTGATCAGCACAAGGGGGGCCAGGAAAATAAATGACCAGACAATCCGGTGCATAAGAATTTCCAAGGCCGGAACATCCCCCAGCAATTTCCAGTAAATCGGGCCGGCACCCCAGATTAGAAATGCGGTTGCCGCCGATATAACGCCAATTGCGACTGTTGATGGGGGCGGTGTTTCAGGACCATCCGTCATAAATCTGTTCACCTTGAAATTTAATAGGTAAAAATCTACATATATCAGACTAACCTCATGCGACAACCCGGAAGAATAAAAATTGATTAACTTCAGGACCCAGGACGCTTACCCGTCCGATATCGCTGTCTGCTACGATTGTAGACGAAATAACCCCGAAGGATAACAAATTCGATTTTAGTGAGATGGGACGGAGGGCACCCTGCATTTTACGCCCGAAATCCATCATACCACCTATCAGGAAACTGCGCATACTTGACGATTATCGTATAATGATCTTGACGGTTATCGCAGATCATTTCCTGCTTTAAAAGATGCGGACCGTTTTCGATTTGAATTAAATTTAAAACATTGGCTTATGTAGACGGTTCGTCAGGAAGGAAAAAAGGCCCCGGCAAATGCACGGGGCCTTTTTAATTACTTAATTTAAAAATAAACTAGAACAATCCGGTTACTTTGCCGGTTTCCGGATCCACATCCACTCGCCTAAAGGCCGGGTTCGAGCCGGTACCCGGCATCAGGCTGATGGTGCCGGCGCAGGGGCACAGAAACTTTGCGCCGGAATAAATCAGCACGTCCCTGACGGGCAGGGTCCAGCCTTTGGGCGCACCCTTAACTGTCGGATCGGCACTCAGGCTGAGATGGGTTTTGACCATCATGGTGGCAAAATCGGCGTACTTGGGATCGTTCTCGAGCATCTTGGCTTTGGCTTCCGCCTCCGGCGTCCAGGTCACGCCATCCGCACCGTATACTTCCTTGGCGATGATATCGACGCGGTCGCGTAGCTTCATCTCCAGAGGATAGAGGAATTTGAAATCGTTTGCCTCTTCACAGGCATCGACAACGGCATCGGCAAATTCCAGTGCGCCTTCTCCGCCCAGTTCCCAATGTTTGGACTCGGCGCAACGTGCCCCGGCAGCCTCGGCGGCCGCGCGGACCACTTTACACTCCTCATCCGTATCCGTGTAAAACCGGTTGATGCATACCACTGGGTTGATGCCGGCTTTGCGAATGGTGTTGATGTGATGCACCATGTTGACGCAGCCCTTTTCAACCATTCCCACATTCTCTTGGGTGTACTCATCCGGCATGGCGATCCCCGGCGTCACCTTCGGTCCGCCGCCATGGCTCTTAAGCGCGCGGATTGTGGTGGTCAGCACCGATACGTTGGGTTTCAGTCCACTGAAACGGGATTTAACGTTCCAGAATTTTTCGAAGCCGATGTCGGCACCGAAACCCGATTCGGTGACGTGGTAGTCGAACAGTTTCAACCCAACACGGTCGGCAATAATCGAGGACTGACCGACGGCGATGTTGGCAAACGGTCCCGCATGTACCATGCAGGGGTTATATTCGGCGGTGCACATCATGGTGGGGTTAATGGTGTTGCGCATGAAAGCGGTCATGGCGTTACCCACTTCCAGGTCACCCGTCGTGATGGGTTTGCCGCTCTTATCAAAAGCCACCGTAATGTTGTTGAGCCGTTCTTTCAGATCGGCCAGGTCGCGGATAACCGACAGGATGGCCATACATTCGGAACCCACGGCAATTCCGAACTTGGACTGCATGGTGAAACCATCAAAGCGGCCACCGATACCAATAATGATATTGCGCAGGGCCTGGGCACAGAAGTCAATGATCCAGCCCATCTCTATGCGGGTGGGGTCGATGTTCAAACGCGGCATACCGGTCAAACGATCCAGCTGCTCATCAGTGTAGTTGCGTTCATGCTGCATCCGCGAAGTCAACGCCACCATAGCCAGGTTATGGGCATTCATGATGTCGTTGATGTCGCCGGTCAGACCCAGGGAGAATTCGGTCATGGGAATCAGCAGCGAGTTGCCGCCGCCGGCAGCGGTCCCTTTGACGTTCATGGTGGGGCCGCCAGAAGGCTGGCGCAACGCGCCACCCACGTTCTTACCGCGTTTGCCGAGACCTTCCATCAAACCGCAGGAAGTGGTGCTTTTGCCCTCTCCAAGTGGGGTCGGGGTAATGGCAGTGACTTCGATGTATTTCCCGTCCGGCTTGTCCTGAAGCCGGTTAATGATTTTCAAAAAATCCAGTTTGGCCAACCGACCCATTGGAAGAATTTCATCCTTCTCGAGGCCGAGTTTGTCGCCCCATTCCTCCGGTGTCGGCATGTTCGGTTCAGCCGCTTCGGAAATCTGCCAGTCTGCCATTTCAACTGCATTGTAAGCCATTGTCGAATCCCTCCTTTTGCTGATTGTTAGATATTGTTATTGTACGACGAGCACACGTCATTTACTGCATCATCGGTTAGTGATCTGAATGTTGACCCATCGGCATGGGTTAAACTTGCTAAATGAAAGCAACCATCTTTTCATTAAAATCGAAATAAATCTCATACCAGTTGCCCCATTTTTTAGCAAGGAAAAAATGGATTTAGCGTGGAACCGATTCCATTAAGAATCAATTCTGTAATTGACCGAGTCGGTAGTAAAACCCCCTCAGTCGGATCAGTTCCTCATGGGTGCCGGTTTCCACGATCCGGCCTTGAATAATTACCACGATTCGATGGGCCTCACGGGCCGTCGAAAGCCGGTGGGCAACAATCAAAGTCGTTCGATGACGCATTAACATGTTCAGCGCATCCTGGATATGCTGCTCGGTCTCAGAATCAATATAAGATGTCGCTTCATCCAGAATTAACAGGGCAGGATCCCTGGCAAACGCCCGGGCAATGGAAATCAACTGCCGCTCCCCGCTGGAAAGCGCTTCCTTACCTCCGGTCAGGACGAAGTCGAGCCCACCGGGTAATTTTGCGATAAGATCCGTACAATGGGCATTCTTTATCACCTGCATCAAATCGTCTTGGGATAACGACGGATTCCCAAACCGGATGTTCTCGGCAATCGTCCCGGAAAATAATAACGGGTCTTGGGTGACCAGGGCCATCCGACGGCGGACCGCTGTTATGTCTAATGCAGTCAGGGGGCGATTATTGATCAGCACCCGGCCATGTGAAGGATCGTAAAAACGCACCAATAGATTAATCAGCGATGTCTTGCCCGATCCGGTCGGACCGACAACGGCCACCCGATCTCCTTCGCTAATTGATAACTGAATATCTTGAAGCACCGATGTACCCGGATGATAACTGAAAGTCACCCGGTCAAATGTAATGCGACGAATTCGACCCGGATCGGTCGGCACCCGTTTTTCTTTGGGCGGGAGCGGCATCCGCTCGGTACTGTTCAATACGATAAAAAGTCTTTCGGCCGATGACATGGCGTTTTGGAGAATATTATACTTTTCGGCGATGTCCCGGATAGGTCTGAAAAACATCCGGACATACGAAATAAACGCTACCAGAATCCCTAAGGTTATGCGATCATCAAGAACCCGGCCTCCCCCGAAATAGATCACCACCGCCAGCGCCACCGAGCTCAGTATTCCGACAAAAGGCATAAAGATCGCAAACACATGCATCTGTTGCATCCCCGCCAGATAGTTTTCATGGTTTAAACGCCTGAATCGATGCTCGCTGGCCTTTTCCTGCCGAAACAACTGAATGACCCGCATGCCATTAATGGTCTCGGTCAGGCGGGCATTGATTTCGGCTACTTTAATCCGTAAAACCCGATAGGCTTCCCTTGCCTGACGCGCAAAATAAAACGAAGCAAGAATGACTACAGGAAAAACGGTAAAACAGGTTAGCGCCAGCTGCCAGTCGATACCGAGCAAAACAATACAGATGCCAGCCAGTAAAAAAAGATCTTTAAATACAAAGACGATCACGGCGGTGAACAATTCGTTCATGTTTTGGACATCATTGGTCACGCGTGTAACCAGTCTTCCAACGGGGTTCTTCGTAAAAAAGGGAACAGATAATGATTGGATGTGGGTAAACAGCCGCAGCCGCAAGTCATGCATGATCCTCTGGCCGGTATATTCCATAATCAACTGCTGAACAAAGTTAACCACCAGGCCAGCGGCGATGAGAAACAGAAAAATCAGTGTCATCCACCCGATACCGGTCAAATCATGCTTCCTGAGGATGACGATATCCGTATTTGGGATACCGGCCAGATCGGTCCACCGGATAACCGTTCGATTGCCGGATTGCTGAAAGCGATCCCGGTATTTCGTTACAACGGCCTGGATAGCCGGATCCGAAATATCCACCTCAATCAGCCGGTCATTTAAGTGGTTTTGACCATCACTGTCGGGTAACCGGGAGTAAGCGTCGCCCGACACCGGAACAATGTAGCGATCAATGGCCACTTTCGTGACATAGGGAACGGCCAGGTCAATAGCGGTAGCGGCTAAAATAAGGACAACCGCCACAGTCAGGTAAAGCCCGTAAGGGCATACAAAAGGAAATAGCTGTTTCATCAGCCGGGCATCGGTGACTTTGCCAACTTTTTCCTCGGCGAAATAGTCGCGATTAATGCTCATAATGACCTTCTTCCCAGGTCTGAATCGCCGCCGTGCGAGCATAATATCCGCCGGTAGACACCAATTGTTCATGCGTACCTGCTTCGGCCACGCGACCTTTTTCCAGGACAACGATCCGGTCGGCATACTTCAGCGCCGAGAGCCGATGCGAAACCATCACGATGGTCCGCCGGCCGTTCAAGCGTCGGAGGGCGCGAATAATGGTGTCGGCCGTCTGGATATCCACCTGACTGATGGGATCATCCAGGAGCAAAATAGGCACATCGCAAAAAAGCGCTCTGGCCAAAGCAACGCGTTGTTTCTGCCCACCGGAAAGGATCACGCCTTTTTCTCCCACCAGCGTATCCAACCCGTCGTCAAACATATCGATAGTCTGATCCAGGGCCGCCGCTTGGAGGGTGGCGGCTAATGCCTGTTCGTCGGCCGCTTTATCGTCGAAAACGATATTTTCATAAATGGTTCCCGAAAACAGAAACGGTTCCTGGGGAACGGACGCGATGTGCATGCGTAGGTGTTCCGGATCCATGCGGCGAATGTCCGTGCCGTCAATTCGGATGACCCCACTCGTCACATCATAGAGTCGGGGAATCAGATTCAACAGGGTGGTTTTACCGGATCCGGGTGGCCCCACCACGCCCACTGTTTCTCCAGGTGATACGGATAGATCAATACCGTTTATGGCATGAATCGGATCCTGTTTTTGATTACCCGAAGGATAGTGAAACCGTATATTTGACAGCGTCAATGCCCCCTGGATCCTTGCCGGTGGTATTGCTCTCGGTCCCAACTGGTTATCCGGCTGATTATCCGACTGGCTATCTGGCCGGATTTCCGGCTGAGTCTGGATTATCGCGTTGATCCGATCCAGAGATGCCCTGCCCCGTTGAATCAGATTGGTCAGCCATCCCAACGCCATCATGGGCCAGGTCAAAAGACCCAGGTAGGCGATAAAGGCGACGAACTCACCCGGAGTGATGGTCGCCGTGATGGTTTGCCGGCCACCTAAAAAAATCACCACGGCCAGACTGAGGTTGGAAAAAAAAATCATCAACGGAATAAACATTCGCGTTATGCGGATCAGTTTCAAATTCAAGTGGACATAATCGCCGGAAACCTTCTCAAATCGACGGGCGGTTTCGGTTTGTCGGTTGTGTACTTTAATCATTCGAATCCCGGCAAAAAGTTCCCGGACCGTTTCGGTCATGGTCGAAAATCCAGCCTGGACATCCTGAGACCTGCGATGAATTTTTTTCCCGAAAAATTTGGTTGTCAACACAATGGCCGGCATGGGAATCAGTAAAAAAAGCGTCAGTTGAACATTGATGTACGCCATGAAACCTATGGCGGCGATACCCAGGACAACAGCGTCGGTAACAGCCACCAGTCCCATGCCGGTGGCCATACGAATCTGTTTGATATCATTGGTGGCCCGGGCCATCAAATCTCCGGTGGGTGTCCGGTCGTAATAGGCGGCTGACAAGGCTTGAAGGTGGATGAACAATCGGTTCCGAAGTCCTTCCTCGACCCGAATCGCCAAGCCGATCAGGCATCGGCGCCACACGTAGCGAAGACAACCGATCCCAACGGCTAAAAAAAGAATGATCAGCGCAAGCTGTAAGAGTGTTGGTAAATCGGTCCGGTAAAGCGTCAATCCGTCTACGGCTTGTTTGACCACCCGGGGGATATACAATTGCATGAAGTCGACCGCTATCAGACAACCCAGACCGAGGATGATCCGAAGCCGATATTTACTAAAATATGGTTTGATGAGATGAAACGATTGGTTCAAATTGCTCCCCTGGTTCGATATGATGTCCTCAATTCTCCTGCGATGCATGCTAAAACCGAACGTCTATTTATTGACTTTCCAACATCCGGCTGGTATACTAAGCGGTTATGGAATCCGGAAACATCGTGGAATATATTGATAGCCAGAAGATTATCTGCGCGGTGGTGCAACAGGTCAAGAAAAAACGGCTACGACTGCTGGCTGAAAACAACCGGGAGGTGAATTTATCGATCACCCGGGTATCCCACCAAAGCGACAGTGATCTCGATACCGGCCTGAAGCGGGACGAAATGGTGACTGTTTTAAAAAAAATCGCCGAGCATCGCCGTCGTCTGACCGATCAAATCGATGTTAATAAACTATGGGAAGTTCTGAATACCGAACAGGAATGGATCGACCTGTCCACCATGACCGGTCTTTGTTTTCCGGACAATTCCGACAGTGATCATCAATCGGCCGTGATTCGGGCATTCTTTGAGGATCGGCTCTATTTTAAGTTTGGCTATGATTGTTTCTTTCCACATACCGAATCCCAGGTTAAAGAAATTCTGGCTCGTCGTAAAGAAGAAAAACGCAGGGGGCAGCTCATTAAAAATGGCGCCGCCTGGTTGAAAAAACAAATCGCCCGGCAAGATAAGATTAAAACCAAGGGCTTATCCGAGAAAGAAAAGGCCATCGCGGACATTCTTTATGATTATTACCTGTTAGGCAAAGAGAGCCGTGACGCCGATATTGCCAGAGGGATCCTTAAAGCAACCGACCTGGACGGAGAGAAAGACCTGTTTGATATTCTGGTTCATATCGGTATTTTTTCCAGGGATGAAAACGTTGAGCTGCTTCGTTATGATATTCCGGTCGATTTCCCCTCGGACGTTCTGAAAAGGGCCAGAATCCTGTCGGCCGAACCGTTTACAGACACCCATGCGGACCGCCGGATGGATCTGACCCAACTACCCTTGATGACCATCGACGGCCAAGCAACCCTCGATTTCGACGATGCCATCAGTATCGAAAACCAGGGAACGGATTTTCGGATAGGGATACACATTACTGATGTCGCCCATTACATTAAAAAAGGGGATCCCATCGACACCGATGCCAAGGGCCGGGCAAGCTCTATCTATATGCCGGACCGGAAGATCTCCATGTTTTACCCGGGTCTGTCTGAAGGAATGTTCAGCTTAAAAGCCGGTGCCGTCCGCCCGGCAATCAGTACACTGGTGCACATGAACCCCCAGGGAGATATCCTTGATTACGAAGTCGTGCCCAGCCTGATCCGGGTAACATCTCAATTGTTTTACCGGGATGTCAATTTATCCATTGACACCAGCACTTCCCTTCGATCCCTTTGGAAGCTGGCCGGAAAATATCGCGACAAAAGATTTGAAGCAAACGCCATCCAAATCTCCCTGCCGGAGATTTACTTGTGGCTGGATGAAGCCGGCGACATTCGTTTTAACCGGATTGACCGGGAAAGCCCCGCCCGGATGATGGTATCTGAACTGATGATTTTAGCCAACGCCATGATGGCCCGATTTCTGGCCGACAATGATATGCCGGCAATCTTTCGGTCCCAAACCGAACCTCAAAAACGACTTTATAAGGATCTAGAGGGAACCCTGTTTCAAAACTGGATGCAACGCCGTCATTTGAGCCGCTTTATGCTGGGTCATTCGCCGGAAAAGCACACTGGTCTCGGCGTGGACGCCTACGTCACCGCCACATCACCGATCCGAAAATATACTGATCTGGTAACCCAGCGTCAGATCCGCGCCGTCCTGGGGCTCGAGACGCCTTACCCGGCGGAAGAGATCGATCGAATCATCACCCTTATCGAGCAGCCCTTGAGCCAGGTGACCCTGGTCCAAAGAAAACGCCATCGTTACTGGCTGCTCAAGCACCTCGAAAAACAGATCGGCCAAAAAACACAAGCCCATGTCTTGTTTAAACGCCGGCACAGCTATCAGATCCTGCTTAACGAATATATGATCGAATGCCCCCTGTCTTTATCAGATAGCATCACACTCGTGCCCGAGGACATTATCGAGGTAACCCTCCAATATGCCAATGCCCGCAAAGACAAGTTATCGGTTGCTCTGAGTTAAAAACCCATCCGGGAAAACAATAAGTGGTAGGCCCGCATTGGAAAATGGTGGCCGTTCGTGACCAAGTCTCCTACGAATTTCCGCGAAATATAATCTTGCTCTCTTTTTCCCGGATATAGTGGATAAATAGGTTCCGAAAGAATTTTGCCTCATCCGTCGTCATGCCGGACTTGATCCGGCATCCAGGGGCGGGACTGGGTGCCGAGCCTCCTGGATTCCGGCGTCCGCTGAAATCTTAACGGTTTTTTTGCATTAACCGTGGATTAACAGAGCATACGCCAATCGGAACATTATTCTGACAATCGCTCTAGGTTTTCGAAGGGCAGCACGGCAATGCAGATCAAATAGTAGGTTTGAATCTTTCAGCGGTTTTTGAACCTATTTATATTATCCGTCTTTTCCGATCCAGGGTACGGTATTGAATTGCTTCGGAGATATGTGCGGCGGTAATGTGTTGTACTTGCTCAAGGTCCGCGATGGTTCGGGCAATTTTAAGAATCCGATTGTAGGCACGAGCTGAAAGGCCCAGCTTGTCTATGGCCGTTTCAAGCAATCGGTCCGACGCAGCATCGATACGGCAATGGGCTTTGATTTGGCGGCTGGTCATCTGACCGTTACAGAAAATCTTTGAGCGGGCAAACCGTTTCTGCTGCTCATTTCGCGCGACTGTAACTCTCGCGCGAATCCGATTGGAAGACTCGGGGGATGATTGCTGCAACAGGTCTCTGTAAAGGACCGCCGGTACTTCCATGTGAATGTCAATCCGGTCTAACAACGGCCCGGATATTTTAGAGCGATATCGGAGGATCTGGTGATGGGTGCAATGACAATGATGCTTGGGATCAGATAGATAGCCACACGGACAGGGATTCATGGCGGCAACCAGCATAAAGCTGGACGGATAGGTAATGGTTGAAGTTGCCCGGGAGATGGTGACCCAGTGATCTTCCAACGGTTGGCGAAGCACCTCCAGGACGTGTTTTTTGTATTCGGAAAGTTCATCCAAGAACAAAACACCATTGTGGGCCAGACTCACCTCACCTGGTCTGGGAATATGCCCACCACCGATCAGCCCGGCATCGGAAATGGTGTGGTGAGGCGCTCTAAAGGGCCGCTTAGTTACCAGGGCCTGGTCTTTTTCAAGCATTCCGACCACGCTGAAAATCTTGGTTGTTTCGATGGCCTCTTCAAACGTGAGGGGCGGCAAAATTGTTGGCAGCCGGCGTGACAGCATGGTTTTGCCGGATCCGGGTGGCCCGATCATGAGAAGGTTGTGCCCTCCGGCCGCAGCCACCTCTAGAGCCCGTTTGACATGCTCCTGGCCCATCACTTCGGAAAAATCAACGTCCAAGGCGCCTTGTTCAGAAAATATGGCCTCGATATCAATCTTTTCAGGTTCAATGGGAGAGAATCCCCGGAAAAAATCAACCACCTGGGCCAAGGTCCGGACGGGATAGACACGGATGCCATCCACAACCGCCGCCTCCCGGCGGTTGTCTTCCGGAACGATGATCCCTTTGTACCCGGCCTTGGCGGCAGCCAGTGCCATGGGTAAAGATCCTTTGACCGGCTTGACACGACCGTCTAATGACAATTCGCCCAACATGAGATACTTTTCGATTAAATTCTGTGGAATAATTCTAGTGGCAGTCAGGATCCCCACCGCCATAGGCAGATCAAATCCGGTTCCCTCTTTTTTAATGCCGGCGGGAGCCAAGTTCACGGTGATCCGATCGTCGGGAAACGTATAACCGGAGTTATTGATGGCCGACTTGACCCGCTCTTTACTCTCTTTGACCGCAGCCTCGGGTAATCCCACTGTAGTGAAAGTGGGGAGCCCGGCGGCGATATCCACCTCGACCTCCACCACATATGCATCGATACCGATGACGGCACTGCTAAGCACCCTTGCCAGCAAGTTTTCCTCCCACTTTTGAGTCGTTATACAATCCGCGCAAAAAACCGGATGAACGCAAAAAAGCCATACCAAACCATTCAAATCGGTACAATCATTTTATCGATGGCGGGTCAAGCCTGCGCCCTAAGTTACTATTAGGCAACATCCAGCAATAAAAGTGTGGCCTTTCAACCACATTACCGGGTGACCTGGTTATCAAAAAATACCCGATCACAGGCAATTTTTTTGAACTGATCTTTGGTCAATGATCGCAAAAAGAACCATTCATGTCGTGATTTTGTAATAAAAATAGCATTTTTTAGGTTTTTTAGTTTTTGAGAGGCAAAACGGCATCAATCTTGCGGTATAACGCATGATAGTTCCGTAAACAGTTTGGAACTCCTTAAACAATCGTCATTCTGGCTCTGCTCATGGTATAGGATTCACTGAGACCGGAATATGGATAGTGTCCATCCATTAATTGTTTTTAAAGATCGGCACTTTGCGATGTTTCCAATTCAGAAATGAGGATTTTTGCCCAAGGTCAAGGAAAAGAAGGGATTGCGCGGAGGCGGTCCGTGGTTCGCCGCACAAGCGATCCCACCGATTGACACCGAGATTGGGCAAAAAGACCATTTATGGAAAGATACGAGTTAATCAATTGGCTCTGAATGCCGAATCAAGCCAGGCATGACGGTTGGGTGAATTTTTTGTTAATTCATCAACCAATAGCGCTATTATTAGTTGATAATTTTTTTGGATTCAAATATACGCGAACATATCACCGGGGATACATTGATAAGAGCCAATGGAACCGTCAACCAAAGGAGACGTGTTGAACACTGATGTTTTGCAGCCACTAACTGGAAAACCATCCAATGGTAATGGATTACATACAAACCAGAGAACGTTGAAAAAATGGGTCCATTGCACCGGCACCGGTATCCATTCCGGAAAACAGGTCCACATGACAATCCATCCGGCCCCTGTCAACCATGGAATCAAGTTTCTCCGCACCGACCTTCCGGACCGACCGATGATTAGGGCCCATTTTCGCAATGTGGTGGATACCAGTTTGGCCACAGTCATCGGACAGGATGGATTCATTCTTTCCACCATCGAACATTTGATGGCCAGTTTTTATGGTATGGGGATCGATAATGCGCTGGTGGAGGTCGATGCACATGAAATTCCGATAATGGACGGCAGCGCCTATCCGTTTGCGGAAATGATCCGATCGGCCGGTATTGAAGCCCAGGGCGGAACAAGGTTTTATTTCAAGGTGAAAGAAAAGATCTCCCTGTCCCATGGTAATCGATCCGTCACCGTTTACCCAGCCGATAAATTTAAAATTACCTGCCGTATTGCCTACGATCATCCTCTGATTAACGAACAGTCCTTGTCGGTGACCATTACCAACGGGACTTTTGAAAAGGAGATCAGCCAGGCACGAACGTTCGGTTTTCTTTCTGACTACGAGCTAATGAAGCGTTACGGGTTATCTCTAGGCTGTTCGCTCGAAAATGTGGTTGTCATTGATGACACTTCGGTAATAAATGACGGCGGACTGCGATTCAATGATGAGTTTGTCCGGCATAAGGTCCTCGATTGCTTGGGTGATTTTTCATTGCTGGGCATGCCGCTGCTGGGGCATGTCGTTACCGATAAGGCCGGACATGCATTGAATCATACATTTTTGGAAAAGTTCCTTTCTGAAAAACAATGCTGGGAAACCCACGCCGTTTCGCCTTAAAACTCAATAGAGTTATGTAACCGACGAGCTAAAATCAATCCATTTATATGAAAGATAGATGATGAATAAAAACCTCTTTATCATCAGTCTTCCCAACGTGATTACCGTTACCCGGATTCTACTTACCCCGCTTTTCGTCATTTTTCTCCAGTCGGGGCTGCATCTTTATGCCCTGCTTATTTTTGTCGTCGCTGCTATCTCCGACGGCCTGGATGGATTCCTGGCCCGGTATTTTGATCAGCGGACTGTATTGGGAGCTTACCTGGACCCTTTGGCCGACAAGTTGCTTTTAATCACGGCATTCATCGGCATGGCGGTTTTGCAGCTCATTCCCGCCTGGCTGGCCGTGATCGTGATTAGCCGGGATATCTTGATTCTATTGGGAATCGGCGTATTCACCATTTCCCAAACCAATTTTGAAATCCAACCCAGCCTCTGGAGCAAAATGACCACCTGCACCCAACTATTCACCATTTGTCTGGTATTACTGTCTCTAATGGTATCCGTTCCAAATGGCCTAAAATCGTTTTTTTTCTTTCTGACAGCGATCATCACAATCATATCGGGTGGTCACTATCTCTTTGTAGGGCTGAACATACTTCACAATAAAATGGATACCGATCAACAATAGCCTGGTGTTGTATCGGATCGGTACTGCCATTTTTCTTGACAGCTGAAAGACCAGGTGATATCGAATTGTGGAATACATAAAGGCACGTAGCTCAGGGGGAGAGCGCTACCCTGACACGGTAGAAGTCGGGAGTTCAAATCTCCCCGTGCCTACCATATAAATCAAGGGTTTACGTTTGAGACGTAGGCCCTTTGTCGTTATTTGTGACCAAATTGTGACCGGTACTGTTTTGCGGTACACCAAAAATGCCATTTTCAAGCCGTTGTGCCGCTGCCTGGTTCGTGGAATGCATAAGGTGGGCATATACATTTAAGGTTACTGTCGGGCTGGAATGCCCAAGCTGGCTTTGAATGTATTTAATATTTTCGCCTTGCTCAAACAACAGACTGGTGTATGTGTGTCTTAGATCGTGAAAACGCATTTTACCCAGATCGGCGGCCTTCAAAGTCGGGTAAAAATGCCTTGAGCGCATATTGCTATGGTTAATAGGCTGGCCGGCAAAATTCGGAAAAACAAGCTCAAGTTCATTTTTAGGGCATGCCATTCGCCAGCGCCTTAAGTCCTGCATCATAGCTGGCCCCAAGTCAATTTTCCGTTTAGATTTTCGCGTCTTGGGAGAGTACCATGTTCCGTTGTTGAAGGTTCGTTGTATGTGAACTTGCCTTACCGTCCATAAAATGTCGGTCCACTTTAAGCCCAAAAGCTCTCCCTGCCTAGCACCGCTCATAATTGCCAGCCGAAACAGCGTCTTGTATTTCTGTCCCTCGGTGGCGTTAAGGAATGCGTTTATTTCATCCGGCGACAATATGCGAATTTTCTTTTCGTCACCGCCGTTCGTATCTCTCGGTCGTTCGGCATTCGTCAACGGGTTACTTATCGCGTATCCATGTCGCACAGCGTATGCAAATATTTGCCCTAATGTCACGCATACTTTGCGCAGGGTTAATATGTGCATCCCATTGGCCTTTTTGGTATTCATCCACTTTTCAAGCCTGGCCGTTGTGATTCGACTTACTTTCAGGTTATCAAAATCATCAAAGTGGTTTCGTGTGTGACCTTCGTAAACGGACCAAGTTGATGCCCGTAGGCTCTGCCGTTTATGCTCAAGCCAATCAATCGCTACCTTTTTAAATTTAGGCACTTTCTCTTCCGGCAACCACGTACCCGCGTTTAACTGATCCTCTATTTCCCGCAGTTTCTCTTTTGCCCGCTTTAAGGTTGTACCAGCCCTAAGTGTTTTCCGTTGCCGCTTCCCTTGGTTATCGTAAAAGTCCAAGACATACCGATCGCGTCTTTTTGCAACACGAGCCATATTATCCCCGCTCTTTCTTATTTTTCAGGTATTCAGTTATTGCTCTGATGATAAGCTCTTTCATAGAAATGCCCATAAGGGCGGCTTCAGACTTAGCTTTCCTGTGAAGGTCTTCTGGAAATTCTCTGAGATAGACCGTTGTCACTTAATCACCTCCTTTATGATAACATTTGTTTATAATATAACACATACAATTGGTGTTGTTAAGGCTTTGGGCTAATTCTCTAATGGTATAATACACATGCATGTGTAACCGTGAAATAACGGCGCTCGATTAAATATTATTTGTTTGTAACCATAGACCATGCCAACCCTTCGTGCTGTTCTTTGTACCGTACCGCAGCGCTCCGGTGGGTGGTGCTGTGTTATTGTTATGTCTATCGTCCTTCATGAGGCTCTCTATCTGTGAATTTTACCCGTTCCGCCGGTCTTTATCCTTGATTGGCTGGTCGGATTGGATAGGCATTTTGGATAAGGAAACTGAAACGACCCCCCGTACCCCCTTTCCCCCACCCATGTTAGTATTAAAAAGGAGGTATGCATTGCACTCAGGCTTTCCCGCTATCACAAAAAAAGGGGACCCATTCTTTGTTTTTTGATAAAATAT
>Ga0316197_10000544_pt1 | contig 26261 bp, 22 predicted proteins | sample OudBiesiAoxic_MG_FD_204939 | JGI IMG/M metagenome (GOLD analysis project Ga0316197, IMG submission 204939) | Coastal sediment microbial communities from Oude Bieten Haven, Netherlands - site A oxic | ecosystem: Environmental > Aquatic > Marine > Coastal > Sediment | place: Netherlands... | reverse complement strand
TATATCCGTATCAAGTAACCAATGACTAAGCATAAAAATACCCTCATAATCAAAAGATGATAAGGGTATTGTGAAGCAACCAAAAGATCGGTCAACCGATCAAAAATACCTTAACTGATCGGTGTTAGCTAAATAGCGGCTTTTTGTTTTTATGAGGCTTGTATTAGTTGATATATAAATGATTGCAATCTATCCTCTACAGACTTTTTTTGAACGAATCTATGAGAAATATGAAAACCTATTTAGTGACTGTATTTCTTTTTTTTCAGCTACTGAGCCTTAATGTACAAGCGCTTATATCGCAAACAAATATTTCAGATACGATTGCTTCAAAAAAAATAATTCAAAAAAAAATCTCTTCAAAAAATACAACCCAAGTTTTACTAATAAACTCTCTAAACCAAGATTCTCCATGGCAGCAAAGTGTCGAGAGGGGATTACGTTCTGAATTATTAGAGCGCAATGCCGGTTTTGATCTTTTTATTGAAAATATGGACGTTGGTCGATTCAATGAAATGCGACAAAAGCGATTGATGAAGGCTTATTTACAACAGAAATATTACGATAAAAGAATAGATATAATTATTAGTCGAGGCGTTCCTGCTGCCTCATTATTATCTGAATTTGACACCTTATTTACAGGGATACCAATAATATACCTAACACCGGGTGGTAAGTTTAAAGTACCAAAAAATGAAAATGGAATTATTATTCGACCCAAACTAAATTATAAGCAAGGGGTAATAAACGCTGTTAACTTAACAAACCCTAAAAAATTAATTGTTATCCTGGATAGAAAAAGTGGTATAGGGTCTAATTTTTACCAACATCTTATGCCGATTATTAATAGAGACTTTTCGCATTTAAAGTTAGAAAAGTGGTTTGATTTACCTGCCGATGAGTTAATAAATAAAGTAAATAATGCGCCCGCTGATTCAATAATACTATTTACGCCGATTTTTAGACGTTATAACGATACGGTACTTAGTCCATTTAAATTTGTGGAGCGACTAACAAGTAACAGCTCTGTTCCTATTTTTAGTTATTGGCATTCACTGTTAGGTTCGGGGATTGTTGGAGGATATTTGCTATCGGGTGAAAAAATAGGCGCTCGAATTGCCGAATCAATAGTTTTTTTTGATAAGAATAAATATTTAGAACCGGTCGATAGCGATCAGTTAAGTACTTACTATTATGATTTTAAGCAATTAAAAAAGTTTGAGATAGCCCCCCAAAACCTGCCTGAACATTCCATTATTATTAATAATCTACCCTCATATTTTGAACAAAATAAAATGCTTATTTATAGCGCAATTGCAGTAATCACAATATTGAGTGGTTTTTTAGCTTTTGTACTACTTTTAAATAGTAAGCGAGTTCAATTATTAAAGGAACTTGATAGCGAAAAACTTAAATTAGAATATAGAGTTGAGCAGCGAACGGAAGAGTTGTTAATTGCAAAAAATGAAGCCGAACATTCAGCGTCAATAAAATCAGACTTTTTAGCTAATATGAGTCATGAAATTAGAACTCCAATGAATGGTGTTATTGGACTTACTAATATTTTATTAGACAGCAATTTACCACCAGAGCAAAAACAGTATTTAGATAAAATAAAATATTCTTCTGACCAGTTGCTCATTGTAATTAATGATATTTTAGATTTTTCAAAAATTGAGTCTGGAAACATCAACCTTGAGGAATTTCCTTTTTCTGTAAATTCGGTTGTTGACTACATCAAAGCAACTTTTGATGAGTTAGCTCAAAGCAAAGGGATCAAATTTGATATTGTTATTGATAAGGAAGTTAAACTCGATTTAATCGGTGATGTAGTTCGAATAAACCAGGTGCTACTAAATTTATGCTCTAACGCAATTAAATTTACTACTCATGGCTTTGTATCAGTATCAATAGAATCGAAAAGATCATTAGCCGATCCTAAGAGTGTTTGTTTGTATTTCATTGTTAAAGATACCGGTATTGGTATAGCTGAACAAAACCTTGTCGATTTATTTGAATCTTTTACTCAGGCAGATAGCTCTACAACCAGAAAGTTTGGTGGCACAGGCTTAGGATTAACAATAAGTAAGCGTTTATGCCAATCGATGGGTGGTGATATAACGGTAAAAAGTACCCAAGGTGTAGGTAGTGAATTTATAGCTTCGATTAAGGTGAAATTGAATAATAAGGTATTGATTGAAGATACTCCCGGCCTAACTTTTACTGATCCGTTTGAAGTATTAATTATTGATGATAATAAAGATGACCTTGAGGTAATTGGGAGTCAACTCAGTGCAATGGGTTTAGTGTGTACAAGTTGTTGTTCAGTTAAGCAAGCTATTGATATTATTGAGCAGAATAAAGAAAAATTTAAAGCCATTATTGTTGACTGGGCAATGCCAGTAATGAGTTGCGAAACCTTTTTAATACGTATTCATAGTATTAGCCCTCAGCTTTATAGCAAGATTATTGTACTTACAATGAGTGATGAAAGTTTAATTAATGATGCAGGCAAGAAAGTCAGTATACAAACTATTTTGCATAAACCTGTATATACGAGTGTTTTGTATGAGGCGATTGAACGTAAAGTGGTGGGCTCTATAAATAAAGCACCTGTAGCCAATATCGTCAGTGAAAAGTCACTGGCGGGTATAAAAATATTAGTTGTGGAAGATAACTCGATCAACAGAATAATCGCTACAAATATACTTGAAAATGCTGGTGCCCAAATTCATTTGGTCGGCAATGGATTGGAATGTATTCAAATAGTAAAATCGGAAGCGTTTGATATTATTTTGATGGATATTCATATGCCTATAATGGATGGTGTTGAGGCGAGTCAAATTATTCGTAGTGATAATGACGAAACTATCGCAAACATCCCAATAATCGCCTTAACAGCTAACGTTATGAAAGATGATATTACACGATACTTATCCATTGGCATGAATGCCCATGTTGCAAAACCAATTAAAGCGCAAAAATTACGTGAAACTATAATCCTCTGCTTGAGTAAATAGTTGAGCCATTAAAATTAGTTATATCAAATATCTACCATAATACCTCCCATTGTCTTGAGCTAATTTTAAATAACTTAAAGTAAATTTTATAAAATAGAGTTTGACTCATAGGTCTTTATGTGTGAAATTTCATATATGCGGTTTTTCATATGTTTGTTTTTACCAAAGGTTGAGTTATCAATGTCAGAAGTTAATGGGTTACCAAATACAAATAAAGCACACAGTGTTGTTCCACTCACATCAAATTTTAACGTTAGTTTTTCTGAGCATAAACCTAAAATTTTATTGTTATATGGCTCATTAAGAGCGCGTTCTTATAGCAAGTTAGTTATAGAGGAGAGCGCTCGTTTATTAACGCACTTTGGTGCTGAGGTTAAAATTTTTAACCCTGAAGGTTTACCTCAAACTGATAGTGAAGATGAATCACACCCTAAAGTACAAGAGTTGCGAGATTTAATGCTTTGGTCAGAAGGGCAGGTATGGTGCTCGCCTGAACGTCATGGCTCAATGACGAGTATATTCAAAAATCAAATTGATTGGATCCCTCTTAATCTAGGCGGTGTAAGGCCAACGCAAGGTAAAACATTAGCTGTGTTACAAGTTTGTGGTGGTTCGCAATCATTCAATGTGGTGAATCAACTACGAGTATTAGGGCGTTGGATGCGCATGGTAACAATACCTAATCAGTCGTCAGTGCCACAAGCGCACCTAGAGTTTGAAGAAAATGGACGGATGAAACCCTCTGCGCTCTACAATCGGATTGTTGATGTTATGGAAGAGCTGATTAAATTCACTTTATTATTGCGAGATCAAAAAGATTACTTTGTAGATCGCTATTCTGAACGAGTGGAATCTGCAGAAGAGCTTAGCCAACGCGTTAATCAACGCTCTATTTAGGAGAGATAAATGGGATTTTTTGAGCGGTATCTTTCCGTTTGGGTAGCTTTAGCAATCGCTGTTGGTATTTTTACAGGCTCAATAATACCAGAGCTATTTATACTAATAGCAAGCTTTGAATATGCGCATGTAAATATAGTAATAGCGATACTTATTTGGCTAATGATTTATCCAATGATGGTTCAAATTGATTTTTCATCTATTAAAGACGTGGGTAAAAAGCCAAAAGGGTTATTACTAACCATTGTACTTAATTGGCTTATTAAACCATTTACAATGGCATTTTTAGGTTGGCTATTTTTTAAGGGTATATTTGCAGACTGGGTCGACCCAAAAACTGCAACTGAATATATTGCAGGCATGATTTTACTGGGTGTTGCGCCATGTACTGCAATGGTATTTATATGGAGCCAACTGACTAAAGGCGATGCTAACTATACGCTAGTGCAGGTATCTATTAACGATATTATTATGATATTTGCATTTGCACCTATAGCGGGTTTATTACTGGGTGTAACCGATATAACAGTACCGTGGGATACGTTATTTTTATCTGTGGTGTTGTATGTACTTATACCATTAATTTTAGGTGCGGTTACGCGTAAAAAACTTGATAAAGCCGAGGATCATTCTAGACTCAATCAGTTTTTGAGCATTATGAAACCCTATTCTATTGTGGGGTTATTAGCGACAGTCGCTTTATTATTTGGTTTTCAGTCACAAACTATTTTAGCCAACCCCGAAGCGATTGTACTTATAGCTATTCCGCTACTGATTCAAACCTATGGTATTTTTGCTATTGCTTATTTTGCCGCAAAAAAATGAAGCTAGAGCACAATATAGCTGCGCCAGCGTGCATGATCGCAACATCTAATTTTTTTGAGTTAGCAGTTGCAGTGGCTATTTCATTGTTTGGTTTACACTCTGGTGCTGCACTTGCAACCGTAGTAGGTGTGTTAGTTGAAGTCCCTGTAATGCTAAGTTTAGTTTGGTTCGCAAATAAAACGCGCCATTGGTTTAACTAGAGCTAGAGCATGATTGCTATGCTGCATGGTTTCAATTGCGAAACATCTAATATTAACTTAAGCCTGGGGAGCTAGATTTAATCTAACTATAAAATAAAGGGCATAGCTGTTTGTTTTTGTAAGTTCTCGTTTATCTGAAGCTTTTTTGTTTAGCGCTATTAATAAACATTTAAACTTAGTGTAGAGCCTTGTACTTCTATAGATCTTGAACAACACTTTAGTTAATAATTTAACGAGTGACAGGCTATGCAAAAGACTAAACACTGGCTTTTAAAGCACTTCAAGGGTATCTCTTTTGTTTTATTTTTGATGATGGTTATTAGTTTTAATTTCATTTTGAATGATGCATTACATCAAAAAGTGCATGTTTCTGGGCAGCAGTTTGTTAAACAGGTTTTTGAATTAAATTTATCTCCCTCTATAAATAATGATGTGTTGATCGCATTAGCTAAAAGTGAAGGCTTTATGCTGGAAGTGCAAAAATCTGCAGAGCATTTTAGGTCCTTAGTAAATTTAGAACGCGAAGTTTTTACTTATAAAACGCTAAGTTTGAGCCTCTATCATTACCCTGCATGGGTAACACAAAGTTACTTATTTATATTATTAAATTTGATCATATTAGGTGCTGTTAACTGGTCTTATCGCTGGTGGAGGTTACTAAAAGTAAACCATAAAGTAGCACTTAAAAATCAAGTTATACAACCCACTAAAACGACTCAACAAAAACAGAAAAAAACTCAGCTAATTAAACAAGTGAAAAGCTGCGAGCTAAGCTCTTTATATGGGGCTAATGCAGTATCACATAGTTTATTTTTACTTATTGAGTGTGATTGTAGTTTTGATAAAAAAACGGATAAAGAAGCCAGTTTTAAAGTATTAATTACTAAAAGATTGACCGAACTTAAAGGTGCGTCAGTAAAAGCACTAAACTCCAGTTACTTGGCTGTTACCTTACCAAGCGTTCCAATTACAGAATTAGATGGCTACGTTGAAAAGCTCCATAAAAATGTATTTTTACTATGTCAAAACCACCAAAAAAATATTACACATAAAGACGTTAAAATAGGTGCATGCGATTATAAGTTAGGCGCTGATCAAGTTATGGTTTATCAGTTAGCAAAATCAGCGCTTATGTTGTCGCAAAGTAGTTTGCTGCAGCACTTTCATCGCTTAACGTTAAATCATCGTCAAGAAAAATTACTCTCTAGTAAGCAAGTAATTGAAAATATTAAAAAGAATAAATTTATATTATTTTTTCAGCCTTTATTCGAACTCTCTAGTGGGGATATTTTACAGCATGAAGCTCTTATTAGAGTTAGGCATAGTCAGCTAGGTTTACTTGCTGCTCGTTATTTTATTAAGCAAGTTTATAGTAATCAAGACGCTTTAATATTAGATAAAGCTGTAATAACACAAGTTAAAAAGCTTATGCTGAGTGAGCCTTCAGCTTTGACCGTTAGTATAAATCTACATCCTAAAAATTGGTTTAATAATGCATTTTGGGAATGGGTAACTAATCAAATGGCAGAGCTTAAATTAAATGCTAAATTACAATTTGAAATAAGTGAAATAGAATTTTTTACTCATAGAAAGTTGCTAACTAATGCGCTTAATGCAATCAAAAAAGGCCATTCACACATTATAATTGATAATATTAAAAGTAGTGAAAAAGTAGCCATGTTAGTTGGTTACAACCAAGTGTGTGGGCTTAAATTATCATACGAACTTGTTCATTTATTAAATGAAAACACTCAAAATCAAAAGAAAATAAAAAAAATAGTAGAAGCTGCAAATCTTTTAAATCTACCCGTATATGCGGTTGGTGTAGAGACTCAAAAAGAGCTATTTACCCTTGATAAATTGGGAGTAGTAGGGGCTCAAGGTTTTTACTTTTCAGAACCCCTTCAAGAGTTTACGCAAGCGGTATTTAATTAAATTAACCCTCTGTATTTAAGACCATTTAGCCCCTGAAGCCCGCCGGTATGAATAGCTATAATTTTACTCCCAGATGGGAAATAATCTTGTTCAATAAGCTGCCATAATGCATACATCATTTTTCCACTATAAATAGGCTCAAGCGGTAAATTATAAGTGCGGCCCATATCCTGGCAAAACTGCCATAACTCAGGTGAAAACTTACCATAGCCACCACCATGAAACTCTGTGAGTAACTGCCAATTATTTTGGTTTTTAGCTTTGTTACTTAGCTTTTTAATTTCTTCATTTAAATAATCAGCTTGTTTTAATACAGCAACGCCTATTACTTTTGTTGTTGGAGCGCTACCTTCGATTAATCCAGCAAGCGTGCCGCCGCTGCCAGTGGGGCAAATTAAGTAGTTATGCTCAGGTAAGCTTTGTACTAACTCTTTACACCCTAATAAGGCGTGCTCATTTGTACCTCCTTCAGGAATTATATAAGCATTGGGGAAGCGCTCTTGTAAAGTATCAAGGTAATCAGTGTCGTGGCGTTTTCGATATTCTATACGGTTAACAACATGTAGGTGCATATCGCATTGCTTAGCAAATTGAATTGTTGGGTTGTTGTTATCAAGTTCTGGCCCGCGAATAATTGCATGTGTTTTAATGCCAAGTTCTTTTCCTGCTGCTGCGCAGGCGTGAATATGGTTTGAGAACGCGCCACCAAAAGTAAGTAGTTCTGTTTTATTTATCTTTTGCATATGCGCTAAATTATATTTTAATTTACGCCATTTGTTACCACTTATTAGCGGATGTAATAGATCGTCACGTTTTACACCTAAATAAATATTTCTCTTTTTTAGAAACGTTGTATCTATTTGCTGAATATAGTTATTTTCGTTTATTTTGAATGATTGATGCATATTTATTAGTTTTCAACTTGGCAAAGTAATTAAAATGTACGACACTTGGTTAATACATAATTAACAATAGTAGCTATATGAAAGAAAAGCTGTTTTCTTGGTTAAATCGTAGTTTAGATCCTAATACAGCTATTGGTGTTGCAACGTATGCAGATACTGTAAACGCAGTATGTTTAAAAAAACAACGCGACCAATGGATGGTGCATAGTTCACATAGTGTAAATGTATCTGAGCAAACCGATTATACCGCTGCTATTGTTGCTTGCACAAATCAAGTTTCTAACGACGTGTGTGCAGTAAATTTAGTTGTACCACACTATTTTTATCAAATAGTGCAAATGGATAAACCAAACCTTAGCGATGAGGAAATCATCCAGTCACTCCCTTGGACTACGAAAGATTTAGTTGATATAGCACCTGAAAACATAGTTGCTGATTTTATCGATTATCCAATAACGTTACCAATGCAAAGCAGCAAAATGAATGTATTTATTACTAATAAGCTGCAGCTACTTCCGTTTATAGATAGTTTTGAGCAAACCAAGCCTGTTTTACGTGCAATGACCTCCGAAGAGATGATTTTAGTTACCTTATTTGGCGCGTATAAAGAAGCGCATATGCTGATTGTGCAACATGTTAATCATGAGCCTCGAATCTTAATTATTCGTAATGGACAATTAGTATTAGCTAGACGATTAAACGGTTTTTTAGGTATTTCTGATAAAGATCAAAATCAAGAATTAGTAGAAGCGTTAGGATTAGAAATTCAGCGTTCTATGGACTTTTTTGAAAGCCAGCTCAAGCAACCGCCAATTCGCAGCATTCAGCTACAGTGCGACGACTTATCGTCATTGACTCTTAGGGCTGGTCTTGCAGAATTTTTACAAGTAAAGGTTGTAGATTTTGCGCCCAATTTAGAATTAGCGAAGCAATTAGAACCTAACTTTTATTATGCACTTGGTGCTGCCTATCAATTAACTGATCCGGAGTCTGTACTATGAAAACCCGGATTAATTTTTATCAAAAAACTTTACGAGTACGGCGAGACCCAGTCCCTTTATCGGGAATGATTACGCTGTGGCTAGGTGCGCTATTAATTATTGCAATCACCTGGGCTTTTTATAGTTATAAAGCCTATTCAAGTGAGCTTGATTTAGAACAAAATAGGCAATACCTCAAGCAAGGGAAAGCCCAGCTAGAAGTTGTAAAGCAGCAATTAGCAGAGAAGCAAAAGAAAACGCTCTTCATTAATGAGTTAAAAACACTTCAGCAAGAGGTTTTACATAAACAGCAAATATTTAGTTATTTAGAGCAAAGTTCGAATCAATCTGCAACCGACTATGCGCAGGTTATGCAAGATTTAGCCAAGTATCACGAGCCTAATATCTGGCTTACCCATATTAAATTTGTAGGGCAAAGTGTTACGTTTCAAGGGCAGGTATCGCAGTCAAAATTTTTACCTATGTGGTTTAATAATTTAAAGCAGTCACCTTTTTTTATTGATAAAGAATTTTCAGTTTTAGAGCTGTCAACAAAAGATGGTTTGAGTGAATTTAATGTGGCGACCGACCTTACTGATAAAGGCGCTAAACCATGAACAACAAAAAAAATAGCCAAAGTAAAAAGAACAAAGGCTGGCCTATGTGGGCTAAGTATCAAGCGCAATTTGCATCGCTGCAAAAGCGTGAGAAGTATTCAACAGTATTTGTTGGCTTATTTATAGTGATTTATTTAGGACTATGGTTTGTTATTTTTCCACAGCAAGATGAAGTTGCTCATATTCGTTCTGAACAAAATGCAGCGCTGCAGGAGTTACAGCAAATAAATGCACAGCTTTCAATGCTAAACCAAGCACTAAATCACGATTATACTAAAATTTTACGTGGTCAAATAGCGCAAACAAGAAATGAACTAGAGGACATTAATAATCAGCTCAATAGTTTTAGCCAAGGTTTTATTGCTGCTAAAAATGTACCTGCTGTTTTAAAAGATTTACTCGTAGATAGTCGCGATGTGAAAGTCAGTAGCTTTAATGTAAAACCTGCGCAGGCGATAGATGTTGAAAAATTGGGTGAGCATGATACGCAAACATTATTTTTTGAGCATCAGATGGTGGTTACTTTAGAAGGTAGTTATTTTAGCTTACAAAAATATTTAGCAGCATTAAAAAATAACCAAGAAAAATTGTTAATACAAGAGTTTAGTTACCAGGTACTAACGTACCCGCAAGCTGAGCTAACTTTACAAATTGCTACAGTGAGCGCTAATGAAAAATTTATCGCATTATAATTTATGTTTTTTATTACTTTTGTTCACTTTCGCACCCAGTGCATTAGCGCAATTACGTGATCCTACTCAACCAAATATGTATGTAAATAACAACAAGAGTGTAACTCAAAACACAGAACTTAAATTGCAATCTATTATTAAAAACAGTACCGCATTTAAGGCTATTATTTCTGGCCATATTTATCGAGTGGGTGATGCTGTAGACGATTTTCGGGTGCTAAGCATAAACTCAAAAAAGGTTGTGCTAGCAAATGACGATAAACAAATAAAATTAGAATTATATGACTATGAAATTAAAAAATAATTTATCTTACCCGTGGCTTGTTCTCCTGTTATTGCCTACATTTTTAACGGCTTGCCATAGCTTTAAACCAGGTAAAGAGATTAAAACGCATATAGAGCAAGAGTTAGCTGAAAAACCAGTAGAAGCTAAAATAATTGCGCCTTTACAAATGCCAAGTGAGCTTACACAAAGCCTACTATCATCAATAAATAATGAGCAAACTATAAGTGATGATTTATCTATAAAGCGTTTTGATGTAGCCGCTAATGACGTTGAAATAGGCGCCTTTTTTGCAGGCTTAACAGACGACACCCCTTTTAGTGTTGCTGTGCATCCTGAAGTGAGTGGCACTATTAGTTTAAATCTCAAAAGTGTGACATTTAATGAAGTGATTGCGGTTATTAAACGCATGTACCCTTTAGATATAGTTAACGAAGGGCGTATTGTACAGGTGCTACCAGCTAAAATGCGTACCGAAACAATACCCGTAAACTATTTAATGATGCAGCGTAATGGATTATCAACAGTAAGTGTTGTAGCGGGGGGCGTAAGCCAGTTTGCGCAAAATAGTGGCAGTTCCAGTCGCTCTAGTAACTCTAACCAAGGAAGCCAAGAGTTTGGCAGTGATAATGAAAGTTTAGAGTTAAATGGTTCTCGTATTCAAACAATTAATAAAAATGATTTTTGGAAAGAGTTAGAGCTTGCTCTTAAGTCGTTAATTGGTGCAAGTGAAGGGCGCTATGTTGTTGCTAGCCCACAAGCAAGCTTGGTAACGGTTAATGCATTACCAAGTGAGATTAGTCAGTTAAAAGAGTTTTTGCGTCAAAGCCAAGAAAACTTACAGCGCCAGGTTATTCTTGAAGCTAAAATTATAGAAATAACCTTAAAAGATGAATACCAGCAAGGGGTTAATTGGGAAAGAATATCAAGTGGGTTAGAAGGTGGTGTATCGTTTGCAACAACCGCAGGTACAACGATTGGTAATAGTATATCGGCTGTTTTAGGCGGGTCATCGTCGTTAACAATTCAAAAAGGGGATTTTAACGGCGTTATTAACTTGCTTGAAACGCAAGGTGATGTGCAAATGCTATCTAATCCTCGGGTAACCGCAACAAACAATCAAAAAGCTGTTATAAAAGTAGGGCAAGATGAATACTTTGTAACGAATGTATCGAGCACAACAGTGACAGGTACTTCAACAACAACATCGCCTGAGATTGATTTAACGCCTTTCTTTTCGGGTATTGCACTAGATGTAACGCCACAAATTGATAAGTACGGCTCAGTAATTTTACATGTACACCCCTCAGTGACTGAAACCGAAGAGCAATTAAAAGTAATCACGTTAGATGATCAGCGTTTTGAGTTGCCACTAGCGCAAAGCAATATTAGAGAGTCAGATACGGTAATTCGTGCACAAAGTGGTGAGATAGTTGTTATTGGCGGTTTAATGCAAACGACAACAGAAGATGAAGAATCAAAAACACCGGTATTAGGTGACATTCCGATTTTTGGTAATTTATTTAAAAGTATACGTAAGCGCCAAGAGAAAAAAGAGCTGATTATTTTAATCAAACCAACTGTTGTTATGCCGGATACTTGGAAAAAACAGCAAGGCGAAACTCGCAGACTTTTAAATACTTGGTATGAAAATTAACTATGTATTTGCGCTTTTTCAGTTTAAGTGAAATGCCTTTCACGTTAACCCCAAATACGGAGTTTTTTTGTGCGCTTGAACCCCATCACGAAGCGATGCAGGTACTTACAACCGCAATAGAAATGGGTGAAGGGTTTATTAAAGTCACAGGTGAAGTTGGCACAGGTAAAACGCTACTTTGTAGAAAGTTATTAAACCAGCTTGAGCCAGATTACATTGTTGCTTATTTACCTAATTCTTATTTAAGTCCTGAAGAGCTTAGATGGGCCATTGCAATAGAGCTTGGTATGGATGTAGATAAAGCATTAGATCAACAAGCACTTGGGCAGCTTATAAATCATCATTTATTGGATTTACAAGAAGATAATGAGCGTGTAGTTCTTTTGATAGATGAAGCGCAATGCTTGAGTTGGGAGACTCTAGAAGCACTGCGATTATTTACAAACTTAGAGACAGAAAGTGAAAAGCTAATTCAAGTTGTGTTATTTGGGCAACCTGAACTTGATGAAAAACTAGCTAATAATAAAGTAAGGCAATTACGCCAACGTATTAGTTTCTCTTATAAATTAAGAGCGATGACTGGTGCTGAGGTTATTTATTATATAAATCACCGCTTACAAGTTGCAGGGTTTAATAGACCTCCTTTATTTAATAATAGTATGGGGCTTAAAATTGCCAGAGCAAGCCGTGGTATTCCTCGGTTAGTTAATATTTTATGCCATAAAGCACTATTACAAGCGTATGGTGAAGGGCTAAATAAAATAACCAATCGCCATATTCAGCTTGCTATAAAAGATACTGAAGACTGCGCAAAATACCGAACAGGTCAATACTGGAGCTATAGTGCTTTAATGTTTAGTATTTTAGCTATTGCTGCCATCTGGGTATGGAGGCAGTGGTTATGAGCGTTATAAATAATATGCTTAAAAATATTGAACAACGAGAAGCTAAGCAAGTAAATGTTCAAGAAGGCATAAATGTAAAACCAATATATGACTTAAGGAATATTGCATTTAAAGTTGTAATTGTACTTATTATGCTAAGCGTCATTTTTTTAGCGTACTTGTATTTACCGAATGCTGACAAACAAGAAACTCAACCTAAGTCTGTGTTACCACCGCAAAAAATGGTTGCGGTTATAACCTCTAATTTATCTGACTCTGAAGATGACGAAAATACTGTAGAGCCTTTAGTTGGACAAGACGCTGTGAAAAAGGTTGTGCAAGTTGAGCCGGTAAATCAAGTAGATAATGATTTGGTTGAACCTAAGTTGGATGAAGCTACATTGTTAGCTTCTCAGCCAATAGCAGATCCGATTGTAATTGCCCAAGTTAAACAAAGCCCTGAACTAGATAGTGATAATGAATCGGCAGCTAGCGAGTTTACTGTTAGCAAGCCAAAAATAACTCCAGTAGCTAAAGCTAAGCCTCAAAATACGATGACTAAAAGTGCGCCAGAAGCCAAGTCGCCACAGGATTTATTAATTAGGCAATTAGCTGCAGCTAAACAGGCAATACAGTTTGGTTTATACAACGAAGCTATTAGTGATTTAAACACTATTTTAGCGCAATCTCCTTTACACGTAGAAGCCCGAAACTTACTGGCTGCAACCTATTTTAAACAACAAGATATAAATTCTGCGCAGCAGGTTTTACAGGCAGGTATTCGTCAAAGCCCTAACGTACTGGAATGGCGTGTAATGCTAAGCAAAATACTCATTATGCAACAGGAGTATGAAGGCGTATTACTGCTTTTAACTGATGAATTTGAATCTCAAGCAAATCTTGATTTTTGGGTGCTGCAGGGAACTGCTGCTCAAAGTGCGAGTAAGCACCATAAAGCACTTGAAAGCTTTAAACATCTTACACAGCTACAGCCTAGTCAAGCTAAGTGGTGGCTGGCACTTGCAACTTCTAAAGATGCATTAGGGGAATATCTTGATGCTAAACAGCTTTACAAAGTGGCTTTAGATTTAGGTGGGTTAAATACAGCTATGACCCAGCATGCATTACAGCGTTTAGTCGCACTAAAGGAAGCCGTATGAGACCAAGTTTAAAAATGCGCTTAGGAGATTTACTTGTTCACGAGCACATGATCACCGAAGCGCAACTTAGTGAAGCACTAAATGTTCAAGCGGCAACAGGTCGTAAATTAGGCTCGACGCTTATTACACTTGAGTTTATCAGTGAACCACAACTATTGCGTTTTTTAGCGCAACAATTACAAGTGCCTTTTTTAGATATATCACAGCGAAAAATATCACACGATGTATCTAAGCTTTTATCTGAGGTTTATGCGCGTCGTTATAGAGCATTAGTTATTGAAGATAATGGCGACTCTGTTTTGGTTGGGATGAGCGACCCTGCTGATTTAAGAGGGCTTGATCAACTTGCAACTATGCTTGCTCCTAAACGAATAGACTTAGCCGTTGTACAAGAAAGTCAGATAATGGCTGCGTTTGACAACGTATATCGTCGTACAGATGAAATTACTAACTTTGCAGAACAACTTCATGAAGAATACCAAGATGTAGAAGAGTTTGATTTAAATTCTTTAGGTGATGAAACATCGGATGCAACTGTTGTAAAGTTACTGCAATCTATATTTGAGGATGCTGTGCAAGTTCGTGCATCCGATATTCACATAGAGCCTGATGAAGGCTTATTGCGTATCCGTCAGCGTATTGATGGCATATTACAAGAGCACACTCTTAACCAAGTAAAAATAGCATCGGCATTAGTATTACGTTTAAAGCTTATGTCGGGATTAGATATATCTGAAAAACGCCTTCCTCAAGATGGTCGCTTTAACATAAAAGTACGCAGTCATAGCATTGACGTACGCCTATCTACCATGCCTATTCAGCATGGTGAATCAGTTGTAATGCGTTTGCTTGATCAATCTGCAGGATTATTATCGTTAGATGAAACAGGCATGCCAGTACACATATTAAAGCGTGTACGCAGTATTATAAAACGTCCACATGGTATGGTTTTAGTTACTGGGCCAACAGGTTCGGGCAAAACAACTACACTTTATGGCGCATTAAGTGAGTTAAACCAACAAGAAAGTAAAATTATTACCGTAGAGGATCCGGTTGAGTATCGTATTGGCCGTATTAACCAAGTACAAATAAATAATAAAATAGGGTTGAGCTTTTCAAGTATTTTACGCACAGCATTAAGGCAAGATCCCGACATTATAATGGTTGGTGAAATGCGGGACCAAGAAACGGTCGATATTGGATTAAGGGCCGCTTTAACAGGTCACCTCGTACTATCAACGTTACATACCAATGATGCAATTACCAGCGCTATGCGCTTAATAGACATGGGCGCACCTGCTTACTTAGTGGCAAGCTCCCTGCGGGCTATTATTGCCCAGCGATTAGTAAGGCGAGTATGCAATGACTGTAAAGTACCTTACCTGCCAGATCGCCAAGAACTAAGCTGGTTAAAATACTTAGGCGAAAATGTTACTGACGCTCAATTTTCTAAAGGGCAAGGTTGCACAGCATGTAATCACAGCGGCTATAAAGGACGTGTAGGTATTTTTGAGTTACTCGAAATGGATGATGCGATGATGGATGCATTGCGCGCTAACGATACACAAGGCTTTGCAAAAGCAGCCAAAAATAGTGCTAACTTTTCACCACTTTCAACAATGGCATTAAATTACGCTAAACAAGGTATCACCTCGTTAGATGAAGTATTTAAAGTGGCTGAGTATATCCCAGAAATAGTAGGGGATATTGATGCAGCTATATAGCTATAAGGCGAAAGACAGCAAAGGTGTATTGGTTAAAGGCCAATTAGAAGCAAACAACCAAGCTGGCGTAGCTGATAGTTTAATAAAGCGTCAATTTATACCCATATCAATTTCATTAGTTGAAACAAAAAATAATATTAAAATTTTCGATAACTTGTTTGTCGAGAAAATAACACTAGACGACATGATTATGTTTTCTAGGCAAATGTATTCGCTACTAAAAGCAGGGATTCCAATTATACGAGCAATGATTGGGCTGGCAGATACAACACAAAATAAAGAATTTAAAAATGTATTGATGGAAGTTACCAGACAGCTTGAACAAGGCCGTGATTTATCCAGTGCGATGGCGATACATAATGAAGTGTTTAGCCGATTAACCGTGTCAATGGTAATGGTTGGTGAAGGTTCTGGCCGGTTAGAGGATGCTTTTTACCAACTCGCTATTTATTTTGAAAAAGAACAGGAAACCCGAAAACGTATAAAAGCAGCAATGCGCTATCCCACTTTTGTCATTTTGGCTTTAGTAGGAGCCATGATTATTTTGAATATTTTTGTGATTCCAACCTTTGCGAGCATGTTTGCCAAATTTGATGCCGAATTGCCGTTAATGACTCAAATATTAATTGGCACCAGTCACTTTTTTGTTAACTATTGGTGGTTGCTGTTGGTAATGGGTATTGGATCTGTCCTCGCGTGGAAACGTTATTTAAATACAGATGCTGGACGCTTCAAGTGGGATCAATATAAATTAAAAATCCCCTTTATTGGCGATATTTTAAAACGTACGTTGCTTGCACGTTACAGTCAAAGTTTAGCTATGGTATTACGGTCTGGTGTACCTATGACCACTGGATTATCGCTAACAGCGCATGCTGTAGATAATAGCTATATGGAAAAAGCGATTATAACTATGCGCCAAGATATAGAAAAGGGCGATAGTTTACTTAGAGCGTCAAAAAGCTCTGAGCTGTTTTCTCAGCTTGTGTTACAGATGGTTGCGGTGGGTGAAGAAACAGGCCGAGTTGATGAGTTACTTCAAGAGGCTGCAGATTATTATGAGCGTGAAGTTGATTACGATCTACGTAGTTTAACCGCAAAAATAGAACCTATTTTAACAGTGTTTGTTGCCATTATGGTGCTGATTTTAGCATTAGGTATTTTTATGCCGATGTGGAACATGATGTCAGCGATTAAAGGTAATTAACCAAGTGATAGCATCAAAGGCTTACTCAAAAGGTTTCTCATTATTTGAGTTAGTTATTGTTGTTATTTTATTGGCAGTAATTATGAGTTTTGCTATACCTCAATATATAGGTATTAAAAATCAAGCTCATAATGCGAGCGTAGATGCTATCGCAGGTGGTTTTTCATCAGCCGTAGGCATGGTTAGAGGTCAATGGGAATTAGAGGGAAGGCCAAATAGTAGGTCAAATAAAACATTTGTTAATTATGGAGGAGTAATAGTTGGTGTTGATGGAATGTTAGGTACACCAACAAGTGATGAAACAGAAAAAAAAGATACTCGTGCAGAAGCTATAAATGCTAATAAATGTCGCGAAGTATTAAATGTAATTTTACAAGATGCACCCAGTAGTACGTTAAGTAATGAAATATCAAGAATAAAAAGTGTAAGTTTTTTAGTTAGGTACAATGCAGAAAGTACGCAATGCGTCTATTATTTAACTCATACCCTTGATATTAAAAATATACCTACCAATACGGGTGAAATATTAGGGTTAACAGGTTTTTCATATTTTGCTAAAACAGGCAAAGTAAAAATATTTAAAAATTAAGTAATTAAAAAGAGGCTTACTTATGAAAACGCAATCGTTAAAAAGTTTACCAATGAATAAACAAGCAGGTTTTACACTAGTTGAATTGATCATCGTAATTGTTATTTTAGGCATTTTAGCTGTTACTGCAGCACCTCGCTTTTTAAACTTGCAAGGTGATGCCAATGCTTCAACACTTGAAGGCTTACAGGGCTCTATTCGCAGTGGTATGAATATCGTAAACGGTAAATCTATTATTGCTAGTGATCACAAAAAGGCAACGGCTACAGTCACTGTAGATACAGGTGATGCAGTCGATACAGTTTATGGCTACCCTGCAGCAACACAGGCTGCCTTTGAGGCATTTTTAGATGTTAGCTTTGCTGCTGATGATTCAGCAGATTTTAATATTGTAGAGATTGCAGCTGATAAGAAAGTAATAATTTTCCCAAATAGTTATGTACAGACAGACCTATGTCGCATCGAATATACAGAAGCTAGTGATGCGAATGCAGGTACACCCCCAGTTTCAGTAGAAACACCTACTATTGATACTTATTTAACGGGCTGTTAATTACATAAATGAAAAGCAGTAGTAAGCAACGATTGCGTGGCTTCACACTCATTGAGTTAATTATTACTCTAGTAATATTGGGAATACTGTCGGTAACGGCAGTTCCCAAATTTCTGGGCAGCTCAACAGAAGACGCCTATTCATATCGAGATCGTGCTTTAAATGCACTGAGAACAGTGCAGCTACGTGCCATGCAAAATACAGCAATTGCAAGTTGTCATACCCTTTATATAACCTCCACACTTATTGCTCCCCCCACACCTGATACATGTATCGGAGGAGCTGATGCCAATAACACCGATCATTTAGTGGTACAAATAGACACGCAAAGAAGTGATATAACATTTAGCGCTTTAGATAGTAACGCGAATATATTTACCCAAATTAGTTTTGACCCTTTAGGTAAATCAAATCAAACTTGTACTACGCAATGTCGAATAGATGTTGGATTAGCAGGCGTATGCATCAGTGGTGAAGGGCTTATCTATGCGTGCCCTTAAAGTAAAAGGTTTTACTTTAATTGAGCTTATTATTGGCATTGTGATGTTTGCAATTGCACTGAGTATTATTACTGCGCTCATTGCCCCGCAAGCCAAAAAAAGTGCAGAGCCAATTATTGCTTTGAGAGCATCTGAATTTGGTCAATCATTAATGAACGAAATTCAAAGCAAGTCGTTTGATGAGCACAGCGATAGAAGCGCTCCTTTTAGACGTTGCGGCGAAACAACCTTAGGTGCAGAGCCCTGTACAGCAGCAGGCGATTTAGGCACCGACTCAGAATCTCGAACTAGTTATAACGATGTAGATGACTATATTGCACTTTCTAACCAACCTATTACAAATAGTTTAGGTGAGGTGTTAAGTCAGTACAGCGACTTTAATTTAGTTGTTACCGTTGAGTACGATAGCGACTTCAACGAATCGACCACCAACGATGGCACAACCTTTAAGCGCATTACTATTGAAGTAACATCACCTTTAGGTGAGGTTTACGGCTTTAGTGCATATAAAGGGAATTACTAATGCAAAGAGCTAAATACCAAAATGCATTTACACTTATAGAATTGTTACTTGTTATGATTATTATTGGCATTTTAGCCGTAAGTGCGTTTTCGTTTATTGGTGCCGGTGTCAGTATTTACTCACAAGGTGTAAAGCGCCAAGAAGCGGTTGCACAAGCTCGTTTTTTAATAACGCGACTTAGTAAAGAGTTGCGCCATGCTACGCCAAATTCTTTAAGGCTCTCTTGCGATAATAATACTAGCGGAGCGTGTGGTGCGCAGCAGTGCTTAGAATTTACGCCATTTTTATCGGCAACCCACTATACAAATTACCTACCTACCGCAGCACCTTTTAATGTTAGCGCTGTTGATTTTGAACTTAATAATTTAACGCAGCCGCAAGCTGGAGATTGGGCAACGATATACCCGTTAAGCAGTGCTGATATATATGATGAAAATAATAATAAGCGCTTAAAAGTATCTGCATTTAATAGTTCAGTTAGTGCAATTGATGAGTGGCAATTTAGTAAAGCATTTGCCCAAGAGTCGCCAAGTAAACGCCTTTATTTGCTTTCAGAACCGGTAAGTTTTTGTGTTGAAGGGCAATATTTATATAGATATACCAATTACGGTTTTACTATTAATCAATTAGATGCTGTGAGCTTACAAGTAAGCAGTGGTGTTAAACGTGATTTATTAGGTATTTACATTGCCAATAATTTAGCGAGCGATTTATTTTTTACTCTTGATGCGCTCTCCTTACAAAGAAACGCTGTGCTTAACGTAAATGCGCAAATGCAATTTAACGATACCGAAGTAATGAACTTTAACCATGAGGTGCATATTCCTAATGTACCTTAAAAAGAATTCTCACAGAAAAGCCTTACCCAGTAAGCAAAAAGGGAACTTAATAATTGTTTCTTTAGTAATTATTGTTGCTTTATTAGCGCTAGGGTTAGCATTAGTTAAAGTGCTTTCTGGCGCATCACAACAAAACACGATTGAGTATTACGGCGCTCGCGCTTATATGGCGGCGCAAAGCGGCCTTGAAAGTGGTTTAACACAACTATTTCCTGTAAATAGCTCAGTTCAAAGCTGTGCATTGGTTACTACTGATCTAACTTTCCAAACTGCATATTTAGCTAACTGTAAAGTAGTGATAAGTTGTGATGAATATATAGACCTACCCGACAGCAGTACAGCAAATGGGCTTGTGAATATATATTATCTACAAAGCAGTGCAACGTGTGCTGCAATTGATTGTCCAGCAGGGAGTAGCTGCAGAAAAGACTATTGGCAAACACAAAGAACACTAAGCGTAGAGGCTAAAACGTTACCATGATGAAAAATGCATTAGTCATTATATTTTTTAGCTGCGTGTTGCTTTGTAATTACGCAAACGCGGTACCGCCTAAAATTGAAGGACGCTTTATAGAGCTGCAAGATACATACACATCACCTATTTGGACAAAAATAAATTTTCAACAGCAATATATTACACCTCCTGCTGTTTTTATGCTCTCAACAAACCAAGGCGGAAACCCCGCAATAATAAGAATACGTAATATAACCACAACCAGCTTTGAGGCACTACCTCTTGAGCCTTCGGGTGAGGATGGTGAGCACGTTACGATGGGAGCTCATTATTTGGCTGTTGAATATGGCGTACATGAGTTTCCTGATGGAACAATCATGGAAGTAGGAAGTACCGATTTACTATTAGAGCTACAATATGGTCCTAAGTCAGGTTTTTCCCCATTTACGCCAAAAGGTTATAAACAGTTAATGTTTGCTGAGCCATTTTCACAAAGGCCGAACTTTTTCCATTCATTACAAACGCTCAACAGCATAGATAGTAACCCACCTACTCAAGCATTAGTGCCTTTTTTGACCGTTGCAGTAGAAAGTAATTCTTTATCTGCTAGCGGCGTTAATATTGCCTTAGAAGCTTCAGAAACAGCGCTCGGCGTTATAAAAAGTGAGACGGTTGCTTATATGGCTGTTGAGCCTGGAAGTAACCGCGTATTTACAGACGATAATGGACTTGAAGTGTCCTGGGAAACATTTTTTACCGGTTTTGAAGTTGACGGTTGGAGCAATGGCTGTAATTACTTTAGTTTTACTAATAGCTTTAGTGTGGCTCCATTAGTTGTAGCAAGTAAAAATTCACGCCGAGAAGATGACGGCGGTTGGCTACGCAGCTGTAACTTAAGAACAAATAGGTTGGGCTTGGTTGTTGATGAAGACCGTGATGGCGATAACGAGCGAAATCACGTAAAAGAAGAAGCTTCAATACTCGCTATGACCAGTACCTTCGTATTTAATGGTGATATTTTAGATTGTGATACGTTATTCCCGGGCGCTATTTCTACTTATAATAACGGTGAGGTACAGTTGGTTCAGGGGGTAGAAATAACAGACGGTAATGCACAGTTTGTCACAACCACGAATTTAATCTCTACAGCGCTGACGAGTCCTCCTTTATGTAATGGTCAAGCATGTGTTGCTGGTGGCTATAACTCTTTAGAGCCTAATCAAGCGGCGCAAGTACCAACGGTTACAAACGATGGTAGCTCAACAGGGCCAGTACCTACTTCCTTAGCTGGCGATTATTACTATGATGAGTTGCAGTTAAGCATGCTGGAAACAGAGTACCGAGTAACAGCGCCTACACGTATTTTTTTAAAAGACACCACATCACTTTTATCGACTTCATTTTTGAATATAGGTAAAACAAATATAGTGGTAGAAACTGGTGCATATTTAGCTATTTATGTTGATGGAGCGATTGCTATTGCAGCAGATGCCAATATTGCGGCCTACATTGTTGCCACTGGTGAGGTAAGAATCGCACAAAATGTAACGTATCAGGGGTCAATTACATCGGCTACTCAAATTATTACCGAAGGGAGCTCAACGTTTGACGCTCTACCAGTACCAGAGAGTATCCCTGGTTTTTGTGGTATTTATACACCAGAAACCCTAGATCATTATCGTTTAACAATCAGCGATAACAAAGGTCTAACGTGTGAAGCTAAAGAGATGACACTCACAGCGTGCGCAAATGACGCCTGCGACTTATTATTTGCTGAGCCATCTAGTTTAAACCTTTCTCCAGATAATAGTGGGCAACAAAGCTGGGTTACGGGAGAGAATATTAATTTTACAGGCTCAACAACTGTTGAGTTTGCCAAACGTACAACTGGTAGCGTCACATTTGGGTATAACACTGCAGATCCTTCGGCACCTCTTCGTTGTTACATCGGTGGTAATAATGTTGGTTTGAGCGGCTGTAAAGTCACATTTTCTGATGCAGGGTTTATTTTTAATAACGAAACCGATGGCAATACTACAATTCCTACTCAGTTATCAGCAAAGCCTTCAAATACTGGATTTAATGCAAAAGCGCTATCTATTCAGGCGGTAAAAACAAATACCACAACGGGAGTATGTGAAGCCGCATTTCCCGCCGGTGGCGATGTAAGCCTAGACTTATCGTACACATGCAGTGCTGGTGCAAGCTGTTCTGATACAGTATCACTTAGTAATAACAATAATACCTTTGCGGTAGAGCAAGCAGCTAAACCATTCATACTTAATTTTGATAATGAGTCTAAAGCGCCAATTGTTATTAATTACCCCGATGCAGGAAAGTTGAGTTTAAATGTAAAAACCAACTTAATTTTAGATCCGATTACTAACTTATCAGTAAATCTAACAGGTAGTTCAAATGAATATGTTGTAAAGCCATTTGGATTAGCGATGGAAGTTGCAAGTGGTGGTTATGCAGCAGACGCTGATGGAAGTTTATTTAGACTAACGGGCGAAGCATTTGATTTAAAAATGAATGCAGTGCAGTGGCAAACAGGGCAAGACACTAACAACGATGGTTTTCCAGACAACTACAGCAATATTACAAATAACACCATTGCCAAGCATTTTATTACAGAGCAACCGCTTGTAGAGGCATCGCTTAAAGTACCTACACCAGGCATTTCAGGTACGCTTGAAGCGATGAGTACATCACCCTTTAGTGATACAGGTAGTTTGAGTGAATCCGTATCGCAATATAATTACGACCAAGTTGGCATTGTTGATTTAATAGCAGGCCTTCAAGATGCCGATTACTTTGGTGCGGGAGACGTAAAAGGTGAACTATACAACGTTGGCCGCTTTGCACCTTCACAGTATCAAATATTAGGTGTGCAAGCCGCAGCGCAATGTACACGTTATGGCAGTAATTTAACTTATCTCGATCAACCTTTTGAACTTGGCTTTACAGTACAGGCACAAAATCAAAATGGTGAGCTAATGGCCAATTATAAAGAGGGCTTTGATAAGTCCAGTGTAGCCATCAATGCCGAAAATAATGAAGTAGCTAACTATGTACCCGCAACTAATTTTGCTAGCCGCTTAGTAAACCTAGGGAATAATAACTGGGGAGATATAAGTGACGGCCAATGGCAAATGAGCCAAATAAATACCACACTTAAAAGATTAGGTGTAGGGCAGCCAGATGGGCCATTTGCCATGGTTAGTTTAATGGCAACGCTTTCTAACATAGAAGGGGCAACACTAATTGATGCAAACGATAAACCAAACACACAAACAGCATGTTCGGGTGGTTGTAATAGCGTAAGACTAAATGACTTACCAATAGAGTTTAGGTTTGGACGTTTAGTGCTTGGCAATAACGCAGGCTCCGATCTCGACCCTTTACTTATTCCTATGCAGGCTCAGTATTACAACGGTAGTGGATTTGTGAATAACGCTGAAGATAACTGTAGTGTGTTTGATCATACCCAAATCACTCAAATATCACCTAGTAGCCCGCAATTGAGCTATGAATATGGAGGTGGAGCATCAGGTCAATTAGAAGCCGGAGTGTATCCTGCAAACAATGGCATTTATGCACAACCAAATGGTTTGGGCGAGTTTACCTTAGAATATAATACTTATGATTGGCTAAAATGGGATTGGCAAGGTGATGGTACACAACTTAATCCTCGTGCTATTTTACAATTTGGCCGCTTTAGAGGAAATGATCGGGTTATTTACTGGCGTGAAACACGCGAATAGTTGTAAACTAAGATAATAATTGAACAAAGCTTGTGTTTTGTGCTGCAAGTACATAGCATAAGGCTTTAATTATAAAAAATAATAACGACCAAATAATTGCCGCTTTTTGGGACTGGAATATATGCGAATTACCCCTTTATCTCTGTTAGTTTCAGCTAGTTTATTAGCCAGTAGTGCATTTGCACAAGACACAGCTACAGTAACTGGAATTGACTCAGAGATTAGTGTTAAACAAACAGAATACGATAACTCGACAAGAATACTTGAAAAACATCTTAAAGAAGAAAGTCAGTTACAAAATCAACTAGAGCTACTTCGTTCTCGTTCTACCGAGCTAGATAAAGAAAAAAACCAAGCGCTCGATGCGATGAACGAAATGTACCGTCGTTTAATTGACGATCCCACTATTAATATTAGTGCGGCTCAATCACGCTATCAAAAAGCGGTGGTTGATCATAAGCAAAATAAAGATGATATTTCTATGCAGTTGGCGGCAATTGCATCCCACCGTAAAGACATAGAGCAAATTCGTGTTGCTAAACATGCGCTTTTAAATACGTTAGAAAGTTTAAAAGAGCAGTTAACAACAGCCCGAGTAGAGCGTTTACGTAACGAGTTTACACGTGAAGGCACACTTGAGGTTAATCACACTATTAACTGTAAGCGTACAGAAACGCTAGCAGCGTGTGAGCAACGCGGTCAACAAATGGGTCTACAAAAAGCGACTAAACGCTTTGTTGATCAAATATTTGCAAACTTAACAGAAGAACGCATTGTTGAACCAAAACGTAATTTGGCGGGCGCTCAAGTACAAATATTAAGTAGCCACGTGGTTAACAGTGCATTTAGCGGCCAGGGTAACTACAACGTTAACTTAAGTGTAACCATGCGCGGCGAAGTTAACAGCAGTCGTTTATGTAGCTTATTAAGTATAGATAACCGCTATTGTTCTGAGTACGGCACTCCGCTTACTGCTGCTTATCAACCCGCTTATGGCACAACATTTACTGATAGTCAGTTAACATTCAGTAATACCAAGGATAATGCCAACACAGTATCGGTTTCTCGTTTAAATGAGCAACCAGTACGTGATTATTCAATTAAGTCGGCACCGGTAAAAAGAGACTACTCTTCTATTGCCAATAAAAAGCAGGATCAGTCTGTAGAATTAACACTACGATCTAATGTTTATGACGATGAAGTGTTTATTGATGGTGTTAGCTTTGGTTCTACACGCTTAATAACGCGTTTACCGCATGGTGTTCACAACGTTGAAATACGTAAGTTAGGTTATAAACCTTACCAAGCTCGTGTTGATTTAAACAAAGCACAAACAATTAATGCAAATTTAGTAAAAAAGCCTAAGTCGATTGCTGCACCGACCTATACTCGAGAGCAACCAGAAGTAACAGCACGCAAAGTGAGTGAAAACGTTAATGTATTAAATGCAAACGTAGAAACCCCAGTTGTGGTTATTCCTGCAGGCAAATTTAAAATGGGCGATATTAATGGCAATGGTTTAGCTAATGAGCGCCCAGTAATTGAAAAAGTAATAGCAAATTCTTTTGCTATGCAAAGCAAAGAAGTAACCGTAGGCGCCTACGAAAAGTTTGTGGCAAATACAGGTTATAAAACCCAAGCGGAAAAAAACAAAGGGTGTGCGTATTATTTAAATGGCGAACCAGTATGGGAAGCAAATTTAAATTGGCGTAATCCTGGTTTTGAGCAAGGCAGTGACTTTCCTGCGGTATGTTTAACTTATAACGATGCAAAAGCTTATGCTGAGTGGTTATCGGGTCAAACAGGGCAGCAATTTCGTTTACCGAACGAAGTTGAATGGGAATACGCAGCACGCGCTGGAACCGAAACAGAATACCCTTGGGGTAACGAAATTGGTAAAAACCTAGCTAACTGTGGTTGGTGTGGTAGTGAGTGGTCAAACAGACGTGCCTCGCCAGTAGGTTCTTTTTCTCCAAATGCATTTGGATTATACGATACCGTAGGCAATGTATGGGAATGGACCGATAAAGAATCAGGTGAGTCTGATGTAGCA
>Ga0316197_10000543_pt1 | contig 26268 bp, 38 predicted proteins | sample OudBiesiAoxic_MG_FD_204939 | JGI IMG/M metagenome (GOLD analysis project Ga0316197, IMG submission 204939) | Coastal sediment microbial communities from Oude Bieten Haven, Netherlands - site A oxic | ecosystem: Environmental > Aquatic > Marine > Coastal > Sediment | place: Netherlands... | reverse complement strand
TTCCTTCACCTGAAGGTAATACAGATCTATTAGAACTAAAATCTTCACCATTAATCATACCAGAAGATGCTCAAGGTTGGATCGCAGCTAAAGTAATATAGGGGGTAACAATGAAAAAATGTAAAGTTAAATTAACAGCTATTGAATATAAAGGGAAGATATATAAGCCAGGAAAAATTATACAACTAGATGATAAAGATGCAGAAGATCTAATTAAATCTGATTTTGTAATGGAAGTAAGATCAAACTTCCAGGAAGAGAAAACTCCTGAAGAATTAGCGTATGAAAAAAGAAGAAAAGAGCTAGATGATCTAACTATTCCTGAATTAAAAGAAATGGCAGTGGATATGGAACTTCAATTAGAAGTAACTAAAAAAGCTGAGATCATAGAAGCCATTATAGAGGCTGAAGATGAACTTTAAAGATCTACTCGATGAAGATTTAGATCTTCTCTTTGATCCTAATGAAATAGGAGATAAAGTGATCTTTGAAGATAAAGAAATTGTAGTAGTTAAATCTTCAGAAAGCTTCAAGAAAAAGTACAAGGGAAAATCAGAACAGATGGGGATCTACACAAATGGAATTTGTGTATCTATTAAGAAAATAGATTTCCCATCACATTTAGCGCCAAATGACAGAGTAGAACTAGATGGGGAATCCTATGAAATTATTGATATAGAAGATCATGGTAATACTTATCGGATAGATATAGCTACTAATTACAGATAATCAATTTCGCGAGTCCCGAAATCGTTTCGGGACTTACGAAATACCCAAGGTGAAATCTTATGATTGAGATCGATAGTAAATTAATGGATAAAATCCAAAAAGAACTAGAAGGAATAACAGATGGTATTGAAAGTGTAGTTTCAGGCGCAGCTAATAAAGCAGCGCTGGAAGCTAAAAGAGATATTGTAAGTCGTATCATAGATGAATTCTATATCGATAAGAAACCTGTAAATGCAAGTATAACAATAAAAAAAGCTAATAAAAATAATACAGTAGCTCAAGTAAAAAATAACAGAAAAGCAGATACATTTACTCTTAAAAGATTTAGAGTAGATATCCCAAGTAATGGACCTATCAAGGTAGCTCAAAGTAGAAGCGGTGGGATAAAAGAACTAAAAAGAGGTTTTGTTAATGCTCCTAAGAATCAACCAGGAAACCTTCAGGTATTTAGAAGAGATGGGAAGAAAAGAAACCCAATTGAGTTACAAAGAGGACATTCAACTGGTGGGATGTTAGAAACAAATAATGTTATCAAATTTATTGAGGATCTGATCCAAGAAAAATTAGAAAAGAACTTAGGAACACAAGTAGAAAAATTCTTTGAAAAATAAAATATTAGGAGGACAAAAATGATAATTAATGGGAAAAAGTTTAGCGCGGTAATGGTGATAATAGTTATAGGGATATTAATGACATTCAAATCATGTCACAAAATATCAGCAGGATATGTAGGAGTTGTATACAGTCCTAATGGAGGAGTTCAAGAAAAAGTTTTAACTCAAGGATACAACCTTATCAATCCTTTTAAAAATGTAACAGAATATACCGTTGGAACTGAACAGGCATATCTATCTGCAGACGAAAGAGAAGGATCAGAAGATGACGACTCTTTCATAGTTCCTACTTCAGATGGGAAAATGGTCAATGTGGATTTAGAGTATTCATATAGATATGATGAAAACAAGGTAGCTAAAATCTTTACTCGATTTAAAGGTAAAAGTGGTGAAATTATTCAAAATACATATACCAGAGTAAAGATAAAAGCGTATGTTTCAGAAGTAACTTCTAAATTTAGTGTTCTTGATATATATGGATCTAGACGAGCGGATTTAAACTTAAAAACTTATCAACACATTAAAGAAAAGTTTGCTAAAGATGGAATAGTTATTGAATCTGTAAACTTTTCAAGAATAGGGTTAGATAAAGCCACTGCTACTGTTATTCAACAAAGAGTAAATACCCAACAAGAATTAGAGAGACAAAAAATAGAAAAACAAAAAGCTCAGATTGAAGCAGAAAGAAATGCTATACAGGAACAAGGGAAAGCTAATGTTAAAAAAATCCAATCAGAAGCAGAAGCGGAAAGAATATTAACTGTAGCAAAAGCCCAAGCTAAAGCAAATGACCTAAAGAAAAAATCTTTATCCACTGAATTAATTAGGTATGAACAAACTTTAAGATGGGATGGTCAATTACCAAAAGTTACTTCTGGAGGGACTCCAATAATAGATATTAGAGACTAAGGAGGAGTTATGTCAGTAAGAAATCTAGAGCAAGAGATAAAAAGAAGAATAACTGAAGCTGTAAAAGGCATACAGTTAATAAATAATAAAGGTGAGTTTGTTTTACCACTAGTTGAAACTGGAGTTTTACCTAAATCAGCAGCTAGAGGAGAGCCATATATATTAATTCAAACTACTCATATTAGTGATGAGGAGTTAAGCGGTGTCGCTAGTATTAATATCTTGTATGGAACTATTGGAGTAAGTCGTGAAGACATGAAAAACGAAGCTTTAGAAAACCAAAGTCATGCAACTGGTCATTGGGATGTTCTCTCAGTAATAGACAAGATCAGAGAAGATTTTTTTAAAGATACAAATTTTGAATTTGGGATATTAAAGAGATCTATGAAGCATGAGGTGTATGGAGAAATAGAGTTTCCTCATTATCTAGGTGAAACAAAATGTTCATTTGAAATAGCAGTAACACAACCACAAGATGACTATTTGTAAGGAGGAGTGATGGCAGTAAAAAAAGTAACTAAAAAGAAAAAAATAGAAGAACCAGAAGAGATAAAGAAAAAAAAAAGCACATTTTATATAGGACCTGGAGTTCAAAGAGGGATTTTAGATAAAGGGGCTATCTTCAGAGGAGTTCTTCCTAAAGAAGTAGAAAAACTAAAAGAAAAATATCCATCTATAATTCCTATGTTTGTTTCTGAAGATAAATATGTGGAATCTTTAAATGAAATAGATCAACCAGGAACAATAACAAATATCCTTTTTAATAAAGCATTAGAGGAGGTAATGAACTAATGGGATCTATAAATCATGGAGTAAAAACAAGTGAAACTTCCACCTCGATGGCTAGTGTAATAGAAAGTGGAAATTGTGCGGTAATTATAGGAACTGCACCAGTAAATTTAGCAAAGAAAGCTCAAATAAATACCCCTGTTCTTTGTTATTCAGAAAAAGAAGCTATAGAAGCCTTTGGATATTCAGATGATTGGGCTAGTTATACCCTTTGTGAAGCTATAGATGTATTTTTTAGGCTATTCAAAGTAGGACCAGTAGTATTCATAAATGTTTTAGATCCTACCACTCACAAGGAAGCTGTAGCAGACGGAGCTATCACATTTACTAAGAAAAAAGGAACAATAGCAGATAAAGGGATCTTATTACCTAGTCTATCTTTAAAACAATCTAATGATACAGTAGTTCCTAAAGAAAAATATACAGCAATATTTAATGAAGATGGATCTGTAAGTATCATAATTACAGATGAAACATTAGCAGGAACTCTTACTACAGGAAAAGTAAGTTACGATAAATTAAAACCTAGTTTAGTAACTGAAGCAGATGTTATAGGAGGAATAGATACAACTACTCTTAAAACTGAAGGAATAGCTTTAATTAATCAGATATTTCCTAAATACAATAAAGTCCCAAACATTGGATTAGCTCCTGGTTGGACAGATAAGAGTAAGGTAATGACTGCCCTAGTATCTACTATGAAAAGTATTAATGAGGTCTTTACCGGCATAGCATTAGCCGATATAGATGCAACTACCATAGATCAGTATAACAAAGTTCCCGCATGGAAAAACGATAATAGTTATATCCATGAAAACTTGTATAACTTTTGGCCAATGGGTTTAATTGATAAAACTCTTTATCATATTTCTACTTTAGCTGCAGCTTCTATGTATACAGTAGATGCTAAAAATGGAGATATCCCATATGAATCACCATCTAATAAGCCACTAAATATTACAGGGATATGTTTAAAAAATAAAACAGAAGTAGACCTTCTATTAACCCAGGCTGATTATCTAAATGATAATGGAGTCGCAACTTCTATTAATTTTAATAACGGTTGGAGATTATGGGGGAATAGAACAGGATGTTATCCATCAAATAGGGATATTAAAGATAATACTATCTCATGTAAGAGGATGTTTATCTGGGATAACAACAACTTTACACTAACTTATTGGTTAGATGTAGATAAGCCGGCTAATAACAAGCTTATGGATAAGATCGTAGATTCATATAATGATTACTACAATGGGTTAGTAACCACAGGAGCCATATTGGGCGGTAGGATAGAGTTTAATAAACAGGATAATCCTACTACTAAATTAATAGATGGGAAGTATAACTTTAAAAGATATATGACTCCAGTAGGAGTAGCAGAAAAGATAGAATCAGCTTTAGAGTATGATACAGAATACCTAAAGAAACTATTTGGAGGTGGTAACTAATGAAAGGATTTCCAGTATCCCTACAGGGATTTAGTTTATACATGAATGCATTAAGAGAAGTAGGAACAGTGGATGTAGAACTGCCTAATATCCAATTTATGACAGATACAGTTACAGGTTCAGGAATAGCAGGAGAGATAGAAGTTCCTATTGCAGGACTTACTAAATCAATGGTTATGAAGATAAAGAAAAGAGCAGTAAATAGCCAGTTTACAACATTGATTGCGCCTATCACACATCAACTAGCCTTTAGAGGTAATTTACAAATGGTTGATCCAGGAAGCCCAATCGGAAAGATGAGAAGTAGAAAGATTAGAATAATGGCCAAGGTAACTCCTAAGAACAAAAACTTAGGGAAAGCAGAAACAGCTAAAGCTATGGATACAGAGAGTGAATTTGAAGTAATTAGTTTAAGAGTATTTGTAGATGAGATTGAAACTCTTCATATAGATAAATTAAACAATAAATTTGTAGTAGATGGAATCAATTATTTAGAAGATGATGATTTTCTATAAAAAGTATCATCTTCTAAATAACAATACTAAAATTAGTATCACTTTACAAAATTTTTATATCAAAAAAAGAGCTCCTATAAAATCGATAAGAGCTCTTTAAAAAATTATGGCACCAATATCACTGGGTATTTATATTGGCTCATCAGTATTATCACTCCAAAACGTACTAAAAGTCAAGTAAAAATAAAAAATACTTGAAAATGAAAAGGTATAAGTAAAATTATACAAAAATAAAATTATACAAAAACAAACAAAGAGCTCTCGTAAAAATAACGAAAACTCTTTGAGGAAAGAAACACATGGCATTAATACTTCTATCTCAAAATATCAATACATTATTCATTATTACCTTAATAGACGCTAAAAGTCAACTTAAAAAATAAAAAAGGAGAAAAATATGAAGGAGAAAAAAGAAATACCTGAAGGAAAAAAAACTGTACCAAAAGAAAATAAAAAAAATTATGTAACCGTAATTGGAGGAGTTACTACTATTAATTTAAAGCATCCTATTAAATTTAATGATGTTGAAATTAAAGAGGTTAAAATGGATTTTAATTCTTTAACTGGAGCTAAGTTGTGCGAGGCAGAAGTAGTGTCTCAAGGAAAATATTATAGTTCTAGTTCAGAGATTAAGTTTGGGCAAGCATATCAAGCAGCAGTAGGAGCAGCAGCAGCAGATCTTCCATATGAAGTAATTTTAGAATTAAAACATTCTGATTTTGATATTTTGATAGAAGTGGTTAAGGGTTTCTTGATAGCTTAGATTTAAATAGCAGCGAAAAGCTTTTAAAGCTAAGAACTATGATGATAAAGATAGGGCAAGTTACTAAAACAGGGATAAATTTTTTTAGTGATTTAAAACTAAGAGAACTAGTTAAATGGATGGAGGCGATACCTGATGAATAGAAATTTTATTATTAAAATAGGTGGAGCCCTTAATCCATCTGTAAAACAAAGTTTCTCTAAAGCTTCTAAGGAACTAGAAAAACTAGGTTTCGAAATGAAGCAGATGAAAACAAAAAGTAAAGCTTTAGGAAAAGCAAGACAAGAAAGTTCTAAACTAGAGAATCAATTCATTAAAAGTCGTACTGAATTTCAAAAAAATACTAAAGAATCTAAATTATTGGCAGATAAGATAAAAGAATTAAAAGTTCAAGTTAATGGATCAGAGGGAGCTACTAAAGCATCAACTATTGAATTTAAGAAAGCCTTACAAACACAGAAACAATTAAAGAAAAGTTTAGATAAATCAAGAGAATCAACAGAAAAGTATAGTAATGAATTATCTAAAGCTAAGTCAAGAGTATGGATGTTATCTAAAGGTGAAAAAAAACTTGGAGACAGGATGCAAAGGAATCTTAAAATTCAAGAAAAAATAAGAAAAAATCAAAAAAGATTTAAAGGCTATAAAGAGAATGGACAAAATAGAATGAAAAAAATGATGCCTCCTGCTCTTATGATCGGTGTAGGAGTTAAACTAGCTATAGATGATGAAGCTGCATTTGCAGATGTAAAAAAACAACTTAATATCACTGATCCTACAGAGATAAAAAAATTTAGAAAAGAACTATTGAATACAACTAAAGATATCCCTTTAATGAATAGTGAAATCTATGCTATCGCAGCTGCAGCAGGACAAGCAGGTATAGAACAGAAAGAATTAGCTGAATTTACTGCAGATACTTCTAAAGTAGCCGTTGCCTTTGGTGTTGATGCAGGTAAAGCCGGAAGTAATCTAGCTACCTGGAGAACTTCACTAAAGATGACTCAATCAGAAGTAATGGGGTTAGCAGATCAGATAAATACATTAGGAGATAATATCAAAGTTACACCGGATCAAGTAAGTGATATTGTAACAGCTATGGGACCTTTAGGGAAAATAGCTAATGTAACGGTATCTCAAACTGCAGCTTTAGGAGCTAGTCTTATTGATTTTGGTGTCAAAGATGCAAGTACTGCCAGTACTGCACTAAGAAAACTTTATTCCACTATGAGTAGTGGAGATTCCGCTAGTAAGAGTAGGAAAGAAGCCTTTGAAGCTCTGGGGTTTGATTCAGGTCAGATAGCCAAAGATATGCAAAAAGATTCCATGGGTACTATAAAAAAAGTTCTAGGAGCTTTTAAAAATGTAGATAAAAGTAAGCGAATGTCCATAGGATCTATGCTATTTGGTGAAGAAGCAGTTGGAGCACTATTACCATTATCCAATCAACTAGGAAAACTACAAAATAACTTAGATATGATTAATGACAAGAAAAAAGTGGCTAATAGTATAAATAAAGAATTTAATAATGTAAATTCTACTGCTTCAGCCCAATTAAAAATATTCGGTAAATCACTACTTAATCTAGGGTTAGCATTTACTAACTTTTTACTACCACCTCTGAAGGTATTAACAAAACTATTTACTAAAGGATCGCAGATAATTACAGGGTTTGCACAAAAATTCCCAGGATTAACAGAGTTTCTAACTTTAACAGTAACAGGTTTTGTAGGTGTAAACCTAGCTTTAGGAGCTGCTACTTTTGGAGTAGGAGCCCTAGGAACTGCTTTTACAGCATTAATGTCTAATCCGATTCTTTTAATTTTAGCTGCAGTAGCTGCAGGTGGATATTTAATCTATAAGAATTTTGATAAGATCGAATCTAAAACTATAGAACTATGGAATAGCTTTAAAACTAATATTGGGAAAGTGAAAGATAAAACTTTAGAGTTATGGGATGTGTTTGAAAAATCCCCAATATTTAAAGTATTTGAATATAGTCCTTTAGGTATGTTTTTAAAGGGTATTAAAAGAATATACGGTTGGTATAAGAAATTTAAAGGAGAAAAAACAAAAGAATTACCTAGTCTTCAGCAAATTAAAACATCAAAATTAACAGATCAACCATTACAAAATAGAAATTTAAGAAGACAAAAATCAAATTCTGTTTTATCTGGTAATTGGAATAAAAAGAAAAATATGAGTGAGGTTCCAGCCTATGCAAAAGGTGGAGTAGTAAGTAATCCTCATTTAGCATTAGTAGGAGATGGCCAAACTCCTGAATCAATTATCCCTCATGATGGAAGTAAACAGTCTAAAAATTTGTGGTATAACGCAGGAGCTAAACTAGGAATGTTTGCAGGAAAAGGGATACCGGCTATAGCTTCTGATGTTAAAGAGAAAATATTAAAGACAAATATTGAAAACAAGATAGAAATTAAGATAGATTACAATCCTACTATTCAAGGGAGTATAGATAATATAACTGAGATATTAAAAAGTTCCAGTGAAGATCTAGCAAAAATAGTGGAAGAAATAGTAGAAAAAACAATAAGTAAACACGCAAAATTTGAAAGGAGGGTAAGTTTTGATTAGAGAAGTAGATATATACAAAACTATCCAGGGAGATACTTGGGATAATATTAGTTTTAAAGTTTATGGAGAAGATAAATTCTCTAAATCCTTAATAAGGGCTAATCCTAGATATATGAATATAGCTATCTTCAGTGGTGGGATAGAATTAATATGTCCAGATATTCCTAATACTAAAAACTTAGCCCTTCCACCTTGGAGGCAGCCATGATATCCAGGAGAACCTATATAACTGTAACTTATGAAGGGAAAGATATCACAGGAGACATATCTCAATACATCAAAGGGTTTTCATACACGGATAATCTAGATAAAGGTGATAGTGTAACTCTTAGCCTTACAGGGGATAAATGGATAAAAGAATGGGCTATTTTAAAGGGAGATAAATTAAAAATTGAGATAGGAGTAATTAACTGGAGAAATGAAGGGGATAATAGAATCTTGAAATGTGGAACATTTACCATAGATGATCTATCTTTTTCAGGGATACCAGATATCATGAGTATCTCAGGAACTTCTATAGACATAACCAAGGATCTCAAGGGAGTAAAAAAAGATAATACTTGGGAAAATGTATCTTTAAGAGAAATAGCACAAGAAATATCAAAAAAATATTCCATGGATCTATTTTATGATTGTCCTAAAGAGTTTACTTTTGATAAGGTAAATCAATTAAAAGAATCAGATGCCAGTCTATTATCTAGAATATCAAAAGAACAGGGAATGGCTCTAAAGATAACTATGGATAAGATTATTATCTTTGATGAAAAGGTATATGAAGATAAAGAAACAGTAATTACTTTTAATAAGTTAGATCTGAAGAGATATAACCTTCAATGTGATGATTTAGAGATCTATGATGCCTGTGAACTAACATTCTATGACCCTATCCTAGGGGAACTCTTAAAAAGCAAATATGAGGCTCCTACAAGTTCATTCTATAAAGTGAAAACAGGAAAAATTCTCTATAAAAATGTAGATACTAAAGTTATAGGAACCACTAAGGAAGAAAAAGAAAAGTTTTTAAATGAACGAGCAAAAAAGATACTTAGAAATATGAATAAAAATGAAACAAAAATGAAAATATCTCATATGGGAGATCCGGAATATTTGGCAGGACTTACAGCTAGAATTTTAGGATTTGGAAGATATGATGGAGTTTATCTAATTACTTCAGTTACTCATGATATTACGAGAGAATATATCTGTATTTTAAATATGAGAAGGAGGTTGGACTTTTAATGGAGTTTAGGTTTTTAAGGACTGGAAAGGTATCATCTATAAGTTATAAGACGACCACAGCAAGGGTAGAATTTGATGATACTCCTGGAAACATATCTAAACCTTTACAAGTCTTAACAGATCATACAAATACAGAAAGAAGTTATTCAATGCCAAGTATAAAAGAAAATGTAGTTTGTATTTTTTTACCCGGTTCAGATGAAGGAGTAGGATTTATTTTAGGGAGTTATTCAAGTAAAAAGAATCTTCCTAAAGATACCGGCAAGATGAAATATATTGTCTTTCCAGATGGAACTAAGATTAAATATAATTTTGAAACACATTTATTAGAAATTAATTGTGTAGGAGACATAGATATAAAGGGAGCTAATAATATAAATATATCTTCTAAAAATATAGTTATGACTACTGATAATCTGACTATTAATGCCAAGGCTACTTCCATTGCAGGAACTTCAGTAGATATAGATGCAATTACAACTGCTAAAAATATCACTGCTAAAGAAGTAGGAGTAAGCAAATTAACAACTCCTAAGGGAGATATAGATCTTCATAAACATAAAGATGCAGAAAATAGACCAACTACAATACCCGAGTAACATTTCTACATAAAAAAAACCCTGATAAAGTCAATCAAGGCTTTTTTTTAAAGGGGGTGGACAAACAATGAAAGAAAAAATATTCTCCTTACCGTATTCTTCACTATAAATCACAATAAATCAAATTTATTTTAGTTATTTTTTAATTAAAAATTAATAAAAGCCCTGACTCTAGGAAATCAAGGCTTTGAAAAGGGAAAAGAATATATATAAATATATTCATAATTTATTATTCCTTATAAATCACAATAAATCAAATTTATTTTTATAAAATATTTTAGCAATTAAATAGCCCTGACTATGAAATGCCAGGGCGACTTAATAAGGAAAGTTTAAACTCTAAAAACTGTGAGTTCAATCAGAGTATCCCCTATAAATTTGTAAAAGTCAAATTTAGAATTCATATTTCTTAAACAACGAAATCGAGGTGAGTAAATGATAGGAAAATTAGGAGATATACCATTTGAAGTCTCCTTTGATGGAAAGAATAAAAAGATATTAAATTTTACCAACTTAAAACGAAGTGGTGGAGCTAACTATGAAAAACATACCCGTAAAGGACAGAAACCTGCTCTTGAATTTATTGATTTAAAAACTGATATTATTAGTTTCAAAATGAGTCTTAGGAGTGATTTTGGAGTAGATCCTCAAGAACTTCTAAAAAAATTGAATAAGTATAAGAATATTGGCGAAACACTAGATTTCAACTTAGGAAATAAACCTGTAGGAAGTGGCCAATATGTCATCACTTCTTATGATGCAGGATATGAGTATATAACCAATGGTGGAAAGGTAAGAAAGATAGATGTTTCCTTAATTTTAGAAGAATACATAGAAATAATATACAAAAATACAGATATAGTAATTAAACCTAAAAAAGTAACCAAGAAAAAAATAGTTCATAACGATTTTAATCAAGGAGCTATATCTAGATAGGGGTGATAAAAATGACCTATACATTAGAGCCACAAAATAAAATTGATTTAAAAGCTACCGGAATAGATAGAATACTTCAAAATGGAAGGAATATCCTTTCTGTAGTTATTGGAGAAGTAATCTTAGCCAGGGGAATAGGGATAGATGGAGATATAGTAGATTCACCACTAAATAGAAGCGCTACCTTGATGAATATACAAACTCAATTTAAGAAATATGAACCCAGACTAAAAATACATAAGATTGAATACGTAACAGATCATCAAAGGGGATCTTTTAAACCCATCATGGAGGTGAGTATAGTTGAATGATTTAAATATCCATAATGAAAGTTCCGAAGAGATCCTTGGAAGAATGATCAAAAAATATGAAGAATTAAGTGGTGTTTCTTTAGGGTTAGCAGATGAAAGAAGATGGCTCCTTCAGACCGTAGCTTACTCTCTTTTCATCAGAAATGAAACTACTAATGAAGGTTTAAAAATGAATCTTTTGAGGTATACAAAGGGAGATTATGCCACTGAGATGGGTGCTTTTACTGATACTGATAGGTTAGGCGCTAAAAAAGCAAGTGTACTTTTAAAGTTTGAGATAGAAGAAGCAAAACAGCATCTTTTAGGTGTTAATCCAGTAAGAGTTACACCAGGAAATAATATGTATTTCTTAACACCATATTTTGAATTTAAGCCAGGTGAAACTTTTAAAGAAATTATTGCCATTTGTACTGAAGAAGGAGTTATCGGTAATGGATACCTTCCAGGTGAAATAAATAAGATAGTCGATCCATTCTCATTTTTTAAATCCGTAATAAATATGGAAATATCTCAAGGAGGAGCTGAGATAGAATCAGATGAGAGTTTAAAAGAAAGGATCAGAACAGCTCCAAGTAAATTTTCAACTGCAGGTCCAGGAGATGGATATATCTATTGGGCGAAAACTGCTAATCAAGAGATCATAGATGTAAATGTAGAAATGACTACACCAGGAACGGTCCGTATAACTCCTCTAATGACAGGTGGAGAACTTCCTACAGATAGCGTTATTAAAGATGTATTTGATACTTGTAATGCAGATAAAAGAAGACCTTTAACAGATAATCTAGCAGTTAATAAGCCTGTGCAAATAGATTATGATATAGACTTTACATACTATATTTCTAGTAGAAATGTAGGGCTAGTAAATGAGATACAAGATAAAGTAAATAAGGCTGTAAGCGAATATATTATTTGGCAAAAAGGAATTTTGAAAAGAGACATTACTCCTACAGAATTAATATATTTAGTAAGAAGTGCAGGAGCTAAAAGAGTTACTATAGTTTCCCCTAGTTTCAAAATAGTTAACTCATTTGAAGTGGCCAAGGAAAGGAATTTAAATATTAGATATGGAGGAGTAGAAGATGATTAAAATAGACGATATTTCTATCCTTAGACTTCTGCCTAATTTCCTTCAGGAAGATGAAGAGATAAAATTCTTGGTTCAGGTTATCCAGGAAGAGTTAGATTTGATTAATAGTAAAGAAAAGAATCTTTTTCTCTATGGTGATTTTAAAGTCTTAGATGAACCTATCTTAGATGAATTAGCCTATCAATGGAGAGTAGAAGGATATGAACAGACACTTTCTAAAGATATTAAAGCTAATTTGGTAGAAACCGCATATATCGTAAGGAAAACCAAAGGGACCAGGTATGCAATCGAAAAAACAATGAAAGATATCCATGGTGATTTTGAACTATTAGAATGGCCAGAATATGGAGGATCTCCATATCATTTTAAAATCATTGGAAGTGTACCACCAACAAGCGAAAAACTAAAAGAACTATATAAATCAATCAATATGACTAAAAATGAGAGAAGTTCCCTAGATGGAATAATAGTCAGTAGCCAATGGGAAGGGGTAAATTACTCTGGGACTCTCTTTCATTCATCACTTTATGAAGTTATTCCATTAGATCCTAATGTGGCTTCAGATTTTGAAAAATATTTAGGAGGAATAAATGGCTAAATACACAGGAACAGTCCTCACCAATAAGGGAAAGGAATTATTAGCTAGAGCTATATTAGGAGAAGTAATAGTTTTTACAAAGGTAGAGATAGGTAAAGGGATAGTTTCTCCAGGAACTAATAAAGAAACTTTAACTTCTCTGGTAGATAGTTTTAAAATTTTAAGTATTACTAGTACATCTAAATTATCTAATGGAGGATATAGAATAAGAATATCTTTTAATAATAAAGGATTTTCAGATGATATATACCTAAGAGAGATAGGAGTTTATGCCAGGGGAGAAGATGGAACAGAGATCCTCTATTCTTATTGTGATACAGATACACCAAACCTTATTCCAAATGAACCTAGTGGAATAATTGAATCTGTAGAAGATATCGTTACCTATATTTCAAGTGCAGCAACTATCAATGCAGTTATAGATCAAAGTAATGTCTATGCTACCATAAAAGACCTTGTAGAAGGTCTCGCAACTAAGGAAAATACATTTAATAAGAATGGAGCTTTTAATAAATCATTTGGAACTATTTTAGGAACAGTAATGGAAGGAAATAAAAGAGCTACTGATTTAGGTGGAGAAGCTGCATTCACTAAGAAAAATGCTTTTAATAGAAGTTTTTCTCATGTAATAAGTTCAACTAGTAAAGTATTAGTAGCTTCAGCATATGCGGTAAAGGTCGCTTATGATAAAGGAGCGACAGCACTAACTAAAGCTACAACAGCTCAAAATACTGCTAATTCAGCTCAAACAAAAGCTAACCAAGCTTACACTTTAGCAGCAAGTTGTCCCTATGGAATAGGAGATTATTGGATAACAGAATCAACCTCTAATCCTGCAACTAAATGGACCGGGACTACATGGAGCAAATTAGAAGGTCGAGTACTATTAGGAACTTCTAGTGGTTATGCATTAGGAACACAAGGTGGAAGATCAACTGTAGCATTAACATTGGCTAATATAGCTGCTCATACACATGGATTTAGTGGAATTACTAATATTACTGGAAACCATTATCATCAAGGTGGAAATCATAGACATAGAGTAGATAATCATGTTCATACACAGCCTTCTCATAAACACAGCTTATCAGGTGGATATGGAAGTGGTGATAGTAGAGCACAAGTTAAAACAAAATCTGATAATACAATTAAGACCGCATACACTAATAATGCAGGTGGGGAAAATACTGGTGGAGCAAGTCCGTATACAAATTATCAAAACCCCAATACTTCTACAACTGGAAATCATAATCATACGGTTTCAGGGACAACAGGAAGCAGTGGTAGTGGATCAGCATTTAATATCATGAACCCGTATAGAGTGGTTAATATTTGGAGGAGGATAGCGTAATGAAAAAATACATATATCTAGATAGAGAAAAAGCTAAAGAGGGAATCTCTTTAGTATATGAAGCGTCAGAAACAAAAATAGAAAACTTTAAAGAATATTTTGAAGGGAATGCACTAGAATTTCATGGAGAAGATCTTCCTCATTTTATTACTTACATAAAAGAAAGTGATTCCATAAGAAGTGCAACTGAAGAAGAAAAACTAGAAAGAGGAGATAGAGTTTTAAATGATGGAGAAGTTCTTATCAATGGAAAGATAGTTTCATATGATAGTTACTCTCAAAAGATTGTAGATGACCAAATAGTAGATAAGACAAGGCAAGACTATATCAATGAAGGAACAGTAACTTTAGATAGTGAAAAAGAAAAAGCTCGAACACAGAGGGAAAAGGAATATGCTGCTTATCAAAAATTAGCTAATAATATTTTTATGGGGATAGAAGAAAAATTAACAGAAGATGAAAGTGCTGACATTAAAGTATGGCATAAAGCTTGGAAAGATGTTCCTAATAATTATATAAATATAAACATATCAATAGAAGAAATATATCCTAAAAGATCAGATCGAATTAACTATTATTATAACTAGGAGGCTAAATGATACCATTATTTAATTTAATTTTAGAAGATCCATTAAAAGGATTAATTGTCATCATTATTTTATTTAGTTTATACCTTTGGAGAGAACAAGGCAAAATCAAAACAGAGATTAAAAGTATGGAAAGGTTTTTAGATGACAAAAAGGTGGATAAAAGCGATTTTAAAACATATATTAAAAATCATCAAGAAGATCATAAAAGCCTACTTGAACATATAAAAATAGCTATTGACCTATTAAAAGATAGGAGGTAAAATATGAAAATATCTCAACAAGGTATAGATCTTTTAAAGCATTTCGAAAGTTACGAAATGAAAGCGTATTTATGCCCTGCAGGAGTTTTAACTATTGGGTGGGGATTTACTCAAGTTAACGGTCATAAAGTCAAAAAAGGGGATATTATGAGCCTAGAAGTAGCAGAGATAGAACTAAAAAGACAATTAAGAACCTATGAAAATGTAGTCAAAAAAGTTATAATGATAAAAAAAATTAATCAATGTCAATATGATGCTCTGGTCTCTCTTTGTTACAACATTGGAGGATCTAGCTTTAGGAGATCTTCAATAGTAAAAGAAATCAATTCTAAAAATTTTATAGGAGCATGCCGGATCTTTAACTTGTGGTCCAAGGCAGCTAAAAAGAGATCCAAAGGATTACTAAGAAGAAGAATGTCAGAAAGGAATTTATTCTGCAGTTGGCCAAACCCAATTGTAAAAGTAGTTCCTAAAAATTATCAAGAAGTATTTAGAGAATTATAAGGAGTTGAAAAATGAAAGAAATATTTACAAATCCATTTCTATTGAGCACATTATTAGGTGTTATCTTATTAATCTTACCTTCTCCATTAGTAAGAACAACAGGAAAAAAAGTTGGAAATGCCATTGAGGAAGCAGGAGGAGAAAAAGCTAGAGATGTAGCTTATAAAGTACTTACTGATTTTGCTGAAGGATTGAAGACTTCTAAACATAATGGAGATATCAATTTAACTTCTAATGATAAGATAGATCAAGAATTAGATAAATATAAGATATCGTTGGGTTTAATGGAATTAAAATCAAAGGTAAAGGATTAGAATTTAAAATAGATCCCTGGAATCATAAAACTAAGTTATTTCAATTAAAGATTTTTAGAAGAGCTAATTCAATAACAGGATTATTTTTAGGAGAGGATTAAATCTCTCCTTTTTTATTTGAATACAAATATAATTAAAAAATGAGATAAGTAACTAAAAAAAATTAGTTACTCACCTCATGGATATAATTTTCTCTTTTCGTTATTTTATTTCAATTTATTGAGGTTGATATAAAACAGCTATGAACTTAATATTCTCTAACCTTTACTTTTTTCCTCATAACATTTCCTAGCATTTGAAAACTTAAAACGCTCATCATTAATAAACCTAGTAACATTAATTCTCTCATTTTAATCACTCCTTCAATTGATGTAATTAATTAAAATCACTTTTATTTTCATCTATAATTAATGATACCCCACTTCCGTTCCAAAGTCAAACGTAATATTTGTATTATTTTATATTTTAAATTCTAATAATTTGAAAAACAAAATAAAAAATTAAATTTTAGTACATAATATTTATTATTTTATTTTAAAATTGACTTTTTCAAATTTAAAAGATAGAATTAAACTTAAACATAATTAAAATCAAAGGTGGCGTATAATGAGTGAAATGAAAGAAACATTAAAAAAAATTATGAAAGATTTAAATTGTAAAACATCATGGGAAGTAAGAGAAAATGCTTTAGAAGGTTCCGTAAGAGAATACGATTTAAATAATCCTGAATATCAATGTCTAAAAGATAAAGTAATTGAATTAACTTTACACGACAAAGTATCTGCAGTTAAAGAAGCTAGTTTAAAAATTTGTCAAATTAATGGATTAACAAAAAATAAAAAGCCAATACTTTTAACTAAAAAAGATATAAAGTATCAATCTAAAGATTTTAATAAAGTATTTTCAAGAATTAAAAAAGAGAAAGAAATGAAAGAGTTTAATTTAGAAGATTTAAAAAAACAATTTATGTTAGTAGCTCCTGAAATGTATGATGTTATGCAGTTTGAAAAAGGAGAAAAATTTGATAAATGGATAGAAAATATATATAGATCTTTAAGAAAATAGGAAAAGTTATATAAAATTACTATATTTTTTTTTAAATACAATAAATAAAAAAAGACACTAAATTAAGTGTCTTTTTTTTATGGAAAAATGTATTAATTAATATACTAAAAAACTTAATCTTTAATTAAAATTTTTTAATATGAAAATAAATGTGGTACACTAATACTAAAATAAAAATATTATTAAAGAGGTGATAACTAATGATTACAAAAAAAATTGTTTGTTTGAGGTGTAAAAAGGAATTTGATTCTGAAATTGATTCAAAAGGTATTCCGTATAAGAAGATATGTACTAAGTGTAAAAAAAGTACTCAGAGGTTTGGAAGAGGAGTAAGTGGAACTGCTTAAATAAAAAATGGAGGGGATTATGCTAATTGTAGTTTTAATTGTATTAATTGTAATTATTGTATTACTATTGTTTCCGGTCAAAAAAAGTAAGGAAATAATAAACTATGTATTTATAAATAAGAAAACTAAAAAGTATCATCAGGATAAATGTCCATATGCTAAAAATCTAGAATCGATAGCTTTAGAAGACGCTCAAGAAGAAGGTTATACACCATGTAAAATTTGTAATAAATAATTTTAGAGAGGAGGTATTGATAAAATGGGAAAAAAATTGAATGAAAAATGTACATGTCCTGCTGAATGTCCCTTACATGGAAATTGTATGGAATGCATCACAAAGCATATGGATAAAGATAGTGCAGTTCATTGTATGAGAAACAAATTAAAGTAACTAAAAATTTTTATATTTAATATTCTAAAAACAGCAAATAAAAAAGTGGTAGAAATTTCTACCACTTTGAATACTCAAAATTTTACATAATTATACAGTTTCTATATTTGAAGCTTGAGGACCTTTATCACCTTGAGTGATTTCGAAAGTTACTTCCGCTCCCTCTTGCAAAGTTTTAAATCCTTCTTTATTGATTTGTGAAAAATGTGCGAAGTAATCGTTCCCGTCTTCTGCTGAAATAAATCCAAACCCTTTATCATCATTAAACCATTTAACTGTTCCTTTTAACATATATATGCCTCCGTAAAATTTTAATACAGATAAGTTTTCTTAAAAATCCATTTAACTTTAAACCCAATCAAGGGTTTCTTAACCAATGAAGCTCTTTTCTTACTCTCTGTTACTATTTAATAGTATCATAATCGTTACAAAAAGTAAAGTTTAATATTATAACTAAAAAAGAATACGCCAATTAAAAGGCTTTTAAAGATACTTGACGCTTTATCTAGTAAAATATATAGAAAAAAAGTCAATAAAATCAACGTATTTATTTAAAATTTCTTGAGTTCATTCCCTCTCTTTAAAGTTCGTCATCATCAATATCAACATCTTCCTTTTCTAATCCATAGGGATCATCAGGTGTATCCAATCCATAATTTGTTAAGATTTCTTGCATCATATTTTGAATTTTATACCATTGTGGGGAGTAGACATCTTCTTTCATAGAATAAAGTCTTTCATATTCATTAAAATCTTTTGGTGACATTAATTTTTCTAATTCCTTTAAATTCATAATTACCCCATCCTTAATCCTTTATTTTTTATAATTTCTAATAACATATTCAATATTTTTTATAAAAATCCTTTATTTTTAATATTTAAATAAATTTATTAAATCCATTTTTTTAACTTTAGTACAGCCAAAGTTATTATTATAGAAAAAAACATTATAAGAATAGATAATGGATAACCTAAGCTCCAATTCAATTCTGGCATAATTTTGAAATTCATACCATAAATTGCAGCTATTAAAGTTGGAGGAGCTAGACATACTGTTACAACAGTAAAAATTTTTATTATTTGATTTTGTTCTAATTCAATTTTACTGGATATATTTTCTTTTAAATCATTTAATCTGTCAAAATTATATTTAATATGACCATTTATTACTGCTAGATCTTTATTTTCATAAGTTAAGAACTTCTTATTTTCTTCATTTATTAGTGGACTTCTTCTAAGTTGAAGTATAATCCTCTGTAGTTCTATCGAGCATTCTTTAAGTTGGATATTATCTAGCTTTATTTTAGTAAGGTTATCAAGTTCTTCCAAAGAAATATTTTTAAGATTAAGAACTTTAATGAAATATTTTTTAACTTTTTTTGATATAAACTCTATTAAATCAGCATAATAATCCGTAAGAGCACTCAAAAAAAGTAGAGATATTCTTTGACCAGAATATTTTTTTTCAATATCAAAAATTCTATTTTTTAAAATTTCCATAAGAGATATTTTAGAAAGACCATTTGAATTTAAAATTACTATATCTTCTAAAATCACTATATGGAGAAAACCTTCTTCTATTATTTCTTGTCCTGTTAAATTTGGGATAGTTAAATTTAAAAAAATATGTGAATTTTCTTCTACATATCTTGAGCTTATCTCTATTTCATTTCTTTTATTTAAAGGTTGTAAAATAAACTTAAACTTTTCAGATAATTTAACCATTTATTCTTCATTTGTCTCAACTAGATGGATGCATAAAATTTTATGACGATCAATCTCTAGTTTGTCGATGCTTGACATCTTTTGAATCGTACCATTTTGTGATAAAACCTCAATCATTTTCTTCCTCCAATTCTATATTGTTACTATACTAAGTATATTATCATAGTTTCATTAACAAATGTAAAAACCATTAAATTTTCTTGTAAATAAATCTTTTTCATCGATTTTAATTCTCCTTTCTAATTGGAAGACCTCCTATAAAATAAGGAATTCAATTTAAAATTTGACAAAAATTATATTTTATAGCTATCATATAAATGGTTAAATATTTATTTGTTTAAACAAAAATTCAAGGAGGATTATATGAATTATTATACGAATTATTATGTGATTTTAGTAGTAGTATTTTTATTGCTTCCTCTTTTATTTAATTTTTGGTTGAATAAAATCGAGGATCAAAGAGTTACTGATTTAGAAAATAAAAAAAATATGGGTTCCGTTCGACCAAAGATCTTTAAATTCAAAGAAGTTTTAAAAAAAACAAAATTAAAAGCTATAGAAAATGTAGGAATGAGATTTACTATAATAAAGAGACTAATCTTTTTATTGTGGGTTTTATTATTTGTTTTTTTAATTTTTTTCCCATCTTTCACTAAGACTTCTAAAAATACACTTTCTTTAATAATTTCAGCATCAACAGTACTTTTAGGTATTGCATCCAAACAATTAATTGAAAATGTTATCTCTGGAGTCGTTATTACATTTTCAAAACAATTTAATATTGGAGATACTGTCATGATTGGAGAAATGTATGGAATGGTCGAGGATATAACAATGACTCATTCTGTTATAAAAATATGGGATTCTAAAAGATATGTTGTTCCTAATAGCGAAATGCTGAGAGAAAAGTTTGTAAACTATTCATTGATTGAATCTAGCCAATGGGCAACTGTGGAATTTTGGGTTTCATATGATGAAGATTTAGATATGATAAAAGACCTGTCCATTGAAATTGCTAATAGCTGTGTCTTTAAGAAAAAAGGTGAACAATCTTCTTATTTTTGGGTAATGGCGATGGGAGAAAAAGGGATTAAATGCTGGGTTTCATCATTAACTGATTCGCCTGCTGCTGCATGGGATTTTAAAACAGATGTTAGAACAAAACTTTGTTTAAAATTTTGTGAATTAGGAATTAAGCCTCATTTAAACTATACTAATTTGAACAACCACGATATAAAAACAAATCCTGGAATAGATTAAACTAATTATAGTTAATATTGAAATCTAGCAATTTTAATAAATTATAAATTTATTATGGCGTCGCTCAGCCCCTTCTCAGGTACCATGTCAAACCTTAAGTTTTTAGAAAACCTTTATAGATAGAGAAAGAGGAGTACTTTTGTACTCCTCTTTCTCTATCTATAAATATCTAATTTCCTTAATTTTTTTATAAACAAAATAAGTTTTTTAGATTTCACCTTTAATTTGTTTAGATATTTTATTTATAAGCTTATATTTTAATTTTTTTAAATCATGAGATAGATTGACCTTATATTTATGAGGGTTTTCTAGTCTCTTTCTCTCTGTAGAGATTTTTTCCAATTCTTTTAGGTAATAATCCCTTGAGTTTTTTATATCTTTTAACTTTAAGTATTCTTTTGTTATTTGACCGTCTTTCACATAGATTTTAGTAAGCTTTTTATAAGTATATTCTCCACCTATTAGACTAACACTTTTAAAATCATAATTTTCATCTCTGAGTTCTAAAGTTTCATTATTCATCAACAACTTCTTTTCGTTATCATCGTCAGTTAAAGTTATTAAATCTGCATAAGCTAGACCATTTTTATCATAGATTCTGTAAACTTCTTTAAAACCAGGATTTGATATTTTAATAACATCTTCAGATAATTTTATTACTGATTTCCCATCAACTTCTACAATTTTATACACTCCTCCAAAACAAGGATTTGACTTACTCACAGCAATAGCATCTCCTACACCATAGGAATCAACCTCTACACCTTGTTCTTTTAGAGCTCTTATTAGGTTTTCATCTAGCCCATTAGTCAGAACTATTTGAGCTTTATATAGCGAAGCCTCATTCAATAATTGTCTACATTTCTTAGACAAATAGGCCAAATCTCCTGAGTCAATTCTTATACCATAATTCCCTTCATAGGTATCATCTATTCCATTTTCTTTAAATGAATCAATGGCATTTTGAATGCCTATTTTCAATGTATTATAGGTATCTATTAGAAGAATAAGGGGGTTATTTCTAATTCTCCTATTTTTTATAAATTTATCAAAAGATTCTTTTTCAGCTTCTCTTCCAACACCAAAAGTCTGAATGTATGAGTGTGCCATAGTTCCTATACTAGGTATTCCATATTTATATTCTGTAACAATATTTGAATGAGTTGCACACCCTCCAATGTAAGCGGCTTTATTTCCCTCTACGGCAGAACTAAATCCATGGGCTCTTCTACTTCCAAATGATAACACAGGAGTAGGATAAGCAGCTCTAGTTACACGTGAAGCTTTTGTAGCTATCGCCATCTGCATATTCATTATATTTAAGATAGGTGTTTCTAAAATTTTGGCTTGAATTATAGGAGCTTTTATAGTAATTATTGGCTCATTGGGATAAGCTATTTCTCCATCTCTCATGGCATATATATCACCTGTAAATTTTAACTTTACCAAATATTCTAATAATTCTTTCTCATTAATAAGAGTAGAAAAATATTGTCTTTTTTCCTCTTCACTTGTACTATTTAAAACTTCTATTAATTTAATTACTTCGTGGACACCAGAAACTACGGCTAAACCTCCGTCCTCTGTTTTACGAAAGTACATGTCAAAAACAGCTACCTTTTCCTCCATTCCTTCCTTTAAAAAAACATCACTTTCTGTGTATTGATACCTATCGGAATTTATTACATTTGCAAATTCACTTAACACTTGTCTATCCTTCATAGGTTCCTCCTTTTTTAATAAAATATAAAATTTCTTAATAATTTTTCTCTTAATCTACGTAACTTATAGTTAATAGTTATTTTTAAAGCTTCCAATTGAAATTCAAAAAAGGCATTACGGGTAAAACACCATTATTAGCAAAATTTAATAAGCCTATCTGGATACCATTTATTTTCCCTGCAATATTTAAAAGTCCAAATTGAAAAAATACTTCCTTTGAATAGTTAACTAATCCAAATTCATAATTTGAATTTGAATTTGAATAATTAAATATACCTAACTTTAATCCTTTAAAGTCATTTGTAAGGTTTCCTGCTCCTAGTAAAAAACCATCACCATTTCCATCATGAAGGTTGATAAGACCTAGACCGACTCCTTTAAATTTAGTGTTAACTTTATTAAATATCCCTGCTCCTAAAAATATTCCCCCTTGTAGACCTGTAAATTCATCGACATCACTGGCAAATATATTAAAGTCAACTCCTGTAACTTTTTCTGTAGTTCCAAAAAATACAGGAACACGTAATCCATTTACCTCTTCACCTTCACTTATATTTAAAGTAGGAGTTAATCCCAACTGAAAATTTGTAGTTTCAGCAAAACTTGTCATAGTCATACTGACCATCAAACTTAAAAATAATATTAGTTTTTTCATCTCTTCCTCCTATAATTCCGTCTCAAAAAAGAATATTACATTATTTGATCCGCCATCTACACCGTTAACAGTCCCAAATATTCCTGATCTGTGTGAAATTCCCATTCCAATATAAGTGTCTTCTAACTTCTCCATCTTAGTGATATCCTTAGCATTAAATGAAAGGGTAATATCTATATAGTTTAAATAATTCGAGTTCTTTTTATTATATTGATTTTCTCTTTCCAAGTTAGTAATATTACTTGTATAAGATATTCCTTCCGATACTCCTAACCTTGTACGGACATATTTATCCCACGGAAATTCTAACCAATATATTTTTATACCAAAATTCATCTCATAGGTATTATCATTGGTATAATAATCAGATTCTTCTCCACTATAACTGTTAAAATGAGTAATAAAACTACCCTGTAAAGTTATATTTATTGGAAAATTATGAGGTCTTTTATACACATATCTTTCTACCTGGACCCCAGCAATTTTACCTCCATTTGTGCTTTTCTCAAAACCTTGAAAAGTCAATAGTTCTCCTATGTCTGATGTAGTCGCTATTCCATATAAAGGCCTAATTATATATTTATTTCCATCTACATCAAATGCCTTTTTACTCTTTCCTTCACTCTCTACCTCTCCATAAAGATTTAAAGAAAGAAGAGTTATTAAAGCAACAATTATTTTTTTCATTATACTTATATCCTCCCTTTTAATAATGTTTGTCGAATTATTGTACCATAATTATTAGATTTATTTTTTAAGAAATTTACTTTTTTATTAGTTTTTTTATAAAAACTTATTAGATCACAGACACAAACTTTATACAAATAAAACAAGTTATTAAATATATTTTCATTTTTCATTTGAAATATATACAAAAAACCTTATATTATCCCTTTCTTTTTATAAAATCACGATTCTCTATTCAATAAATAGTTATTGTCTAAAAAAGACAAAATAAAAGTAATCAAAAGTATTTAATATTATGATATAATTGTCTCGAGGTGAACCTTATGAAACAAAATTTGATTTTAATAGGATTTATGGGAAGTGGAAAATCTACAGTAGGTAGAGAGCTAGCTAAAGTTTTAGAGATGAACTTTGTAGACACAGACCATTATATAGAAAACAAAGAAAATATGAAAGTTAAAGATATATTTGCTCTAAAAGGTGAAAAATATTTTAGAGAGATAGAGGCAAAATATGTAAAAGAAATTTCAAAAATGAATAATACCGTTATCTCAACAGGGGGCGGTGTAGTAGCATCTGACACTAATATAACACTTCTAAAAGAAAATGGCTTTGTAATCTATCTAGACTGCACCATTGAGTGTATTTATAATAGAGTTTCTAGAAGAAATACTCGTCCTCTTCTAAATGATGTAGAAGACCTATATTCTCGTATTGTTGAACTTTTAGATGAAAGAATCGATAATTATAAAAAATATATGGATAATAAAATTTACATTGACTCTAAAACTAACATCTGGGATACCGTGGATAAGATAAAAAAAATGTATATTAAATTTGACTAAAAGCAACGTGACGTTATACCCGATTAATCACAATAAAAGTTTTCATAACCTTTAATGTATTGTTAAAATTTATAATTTTTAGATAAAAAAATAGCAGGGGGCTTAATTTTATGAACAGAAATTTTTTAATGGATCTATTAGATACTTCTTCACCATCTGGAATGGAAAAAGAAGTACAACTTCTTTGGCTAGACTATATGAAAAAGTTTTCCCACAAAACAGAGAGTGATAACATCGGCAATGCATATGCAATTTTAAATCCAGATGCAGATTTTAAAGTTATGATCGCAGCTCATGGAGACGAAATTGGATTTATGGTAAAAAGAATCGATTCTAACGGCTTTATCTTTTTAGAAAAACTGGGGGGGATAAGTCCAAAAGTCGCTGTAGGAATGAAAATAAAATTCTTAGGTAAAAAAGAGGTAATAGGAGTAGTAGGAGCCAATGCTGAACATCATGGAGGAGTAAAAGAAAACCTTACCATGGATGATATATATGTAGACTGTGGATTTAAAGATAAAAAATCTGCAACAAAATTTTTAAATATTGGAGATATGGCAATCTATAAAAGAGAAAGTGAACTTTTACAAGAAAATAGGATTGCTGGTAAAGCCTTGGATAATAAAACTGGAAGTTTCATCATAGCTGAAGTTATAAGAAAGTTAGCCAAAGAAAACCTTGATATAGGAGTTTATGCAGTTAATACAAGTACTGAGGAAACTAATCAAGGTGGAGCTTATTTTGCCGGTTCAAAAATTAATCCTGATATGGCTATAATTTGTGATGTTACCTTTGCTACTGATTATCCTGGAGTAGATACCAATGCTAATGGAGAGTATTCACTAGAGGGAGGACCTGTCCTAGCTAAAGGCGCTCCTATAAACCTTAAGATAAATACAGAGTTGGAAAAATCAGCTGAAGAATTAGATATAAATTTACAATATGAACTGACTCCTAGAAGTACTGGTACAGACGCTGACACTATAAAATTTACTGGTAAAGGAGTTCCTATAGCTTTAGTATCTCTTCCTATCAGATATATGCATTCTCCAGTAGAAACTGCTAGCTTTTATGATATTGAAGATGAAATAAATCTACTTACTCACTTTATTTTAAATTTAAATCCTAAAATCAATTTAAATCCAATTGAAGGATAATAATAAATAAGATTATAGAATCTAAAAAAATCATTGATTTTTTTTAGATTCTATAGTATACTAATTAAAGTGAATTAAACAGGGGAAAAAATATTTCTGTTTTAAAAAAAATTATTATAGACGATAAATCAAAACATCCGTTTTTTTTTTCGTCTTTTTTTTATGTGTTAAATCTATTATTTTAGGAGGAGTTATATGAAACAAACTAAGTATATTTTTGTTACCGGTGGTGTAGTATCATCTTTAGGAAAGGGAAT
>Ga0316197_10000542_pt1 | contig 26269 bp, 21 predicted proteins | sample OudBiesiAoxic_MG_FD_204939 | JGI IMG/M metagenome (GOLD analysis project Ga0316197, IMG submission 204939) | Coastal sediment microbial communities from Oude Bieten Haven, Netherlands - site A oxic | ecosystem: Environmental > Aquatic > Marine > Coastal > Sediment | place: Netherlands... | reverse complement strand
ATTATAGAATTAGTTCCAGAGGTTTTTGTTCTGTTTAAGAAAAAAATGAAATTCAAGGCGTTTTTAAGGCATATTTTAAAGCAAATAGAGGGTAAAATATAATCTTTCAAAAGATTGCTTTTATGTATTAAATTTGGTATTATTAAAGAGTAGAAAAACTCAAATATATTAGAGGAGGTAGTTATGAGATATAATTACAAAGATTTAGGATTAGTGAACACTAAAGAAATGTTCGCTAAAGCAAATAAAGAAGGGTATGCAGTACCTGCATTTAACTTTAATAACATGGAGCAAATGTTAGCAATCGTAGAAGCTGCTGCATTAAAAGGATCACCAGTTATATTACAATGTTCAGGTGGAGCTAGAAACTATATGGGTAAACCAGTAGTACCTATGTTAGCTAAAGCAGCTGTTGACGTTGCAAGAGAAATGGGATCAGACATCCCTATCGCTTTACATTTAGATCATGGTTCATCTTTTGAACAAGCAAAAGATTGTATCGAATGGGGATTCTCATCAGTAATGATCGATGCTTCTCATCATTCATTTGAAGAAAACATTGCGGAATCTAAAAAAGTTGCAGAATACGCACATGCAAATGGTGTAACTGTTGAGGCTGAATTAGGTGTTTTAGCTGGAATCGAAGATGAAATATCTAACGATGAGCATGTTTTCACACAACCACATGAAGTAGAAGAATTCGTAAAGGCATCTGGTGTAGATTCACTAGCTATCTCAATCGGAACTTCACATGGAGCACATAAATTTAAGCCAGGAGATGATCCTAAGTTGAAATTAGAGATCTTAGCAGAAATTGAAACTAAGATACCTGGGTTCCCTATCGTATTACACGGTTCATCATCAGTACCAGCTAAATTTATCACAATGATAAAAGAATTTGGTGGAGAGATCAAAGATGCTATTGGTATCCCTGATGACCAATTAAGAGGAGCTGCCAAATCAGCAGTTGCTAAGATCAACGTTGATACAGACGGAAGATTAGCATTTACAGCTGGAATTAGAGAAGTATTCACTAATAAACCAGGTGAATTTGATCCTAGAAAATATTTAACACCAGCAAAGAACTACATGAGAGATTTCTATATGGAAAAAATCGAAAATGTATTCGGTTCTGAAGGTGCTTATAAAAAAGGAAATAAATAATTAAATTTAAAAGGAGATAGCTATGCTATCTCCTTTTTTTATTATCTATTATTATGATAGGTATAGCTAATCTTAGAATTAAGAACTCTTTGATACTGTTTGATTTCTTTTATTCCCTTTGTTTCTCTGGCTGAATCATAGATGTTTTGAGGCATATTTATATTCACTGAAAGATTGTATTTAAAAGGAATATCCTCAATGGAATCCTCTAGATAGACAATTAAATCATCATCTAAATCCCTGTTTTTAAAAGGTGAAAAGCCCAGAGTACTATAAAGAGCTCCGTAGTGATCTACGAAAATATCTATTATATAAGAATTGGTCTTTTTTTCAAATCTAAAAAGTTCATCTAATTTTATCTCATTTTTCAAATTTTTAAAAATCATTTTAACCACCTCATGGTTTTTTATATTATTTTTTACAAAGTTAAGTAAAAAAATCCTTTTAGGAGTTTTAAGAATAAAGTCATGAATTAAAGGAGTCAGGTTGACAGAAATAACAGATTAGCCTATCATAGATATACAAATTAATTTTATAAGGGTGGGGAAAATGATGATATTATACTTTAGTATTGGACTGTTGGCAACAATTTTTGGATCACTGGTTGGATTGGGTGGAGGAGTAGTTATAAAGCCAATTTTAGACGCTATAGGGACTTATGATCTGACTACTATTGGAATACTTTCTTCCTTTACTGTTTTTTCAATGGCTGTTGTGTCTACAGGGAAACAAATAAAGAAAGGATTTAAAGTAGAAAAAAATATGCTAGTAATTGCAGCAGGATCGATATTAGGAGGCGGGATCGGTAATTTCATATTTGGTCTTTTTTTAGAAACCTTAAACAATGAAGGTTTTGCTACAGCTATTCAAGGATTTATATTAGCATTCTTATTGATACTTGTTTTATTCAAAGAAAAATTTCCAAGGTATCATTTAAAAAATTATCTAGGTTTATTTTTAGTAGGGATGATCCTTGGAACTATAGCATCTTTTTTGGGGATAGGAGGAGGACCTATAAATGTAATGGTGCTGGTTTTACTTATGAATATGGATATTAAAAAAGGAGCTATAACTTCAATATTGATAATCTTATTGTCTCAGTTCACAAAATTAATTTTTATCTTTGTAGAAACTGGATTTGGAGGGCATGACCTTTCTATGCTCTATGTGATGATTCCTGGTGGAATTTTAGGAGGTTTTATAGGAGCTCATTTTAACCATAAGTTAAACCATGAAACAATCCAAAGAATATTTAATGTTGCTATAATAGCTTTGGTAATTTTAAATATTTACAATGTGATTAGTAGTTTGGTATAGAAAAAGAGCGAATTTCTTCGCTCTTTTTTTGATGCTACACTTATAATTTAAATAATAATTCTTCATAAGTCGGGAATGGCCACATCTTGTGTTCTACAACACTTTCTAAATTATCCCCATAAGTTCTTAATTTTTTCATGAGAGGTAATAATTCATCTTTAGTAAAGTGAACACTTAGAGTGATTTCTTCTAATTTTTCTAACTCCTCTAGCTTTCCTTCTAGTTTTTTAGCTGTACTATATAAACCTGCATTATTTTTTAAGATAGAAGCTAAAAGTTCTCTCTGAGTTGATGCAAATTCTGCTCCTAATATTTTAGAAGATTTTTTAATTATTTCAGCTAACTCTAAAGCATATCTGTTTGATGCTGGATAGATATCTTGGATAGCCATCTTAATCATCACAGCTGATTCTGTAACTATTTGATTATAATAATTGTCAGCATAGATATTGTATCTAGAGATTAATTCACCTTCAGATAATACTCCATGTCTACCAAATAATTCAATTGTTTCAGGAGCTGTATAATACTCTAATACATCTGTTGTAGATTTTAAATTAGGTAGTCCTCTTCTCTTAGCTTCTTCTACCCATTCTTCTCCATAACCATTTCCAGAGAAAATTATTTTTTTATGTTCTTTGTATGTTTTAGATACTAATTTTTGAATTCCCTTAGTCTTGTCTTCTATTCCTTCTAATTCATCAGCAAATTCTTTTAATACATCTGCCATAATAGTATTTATCATAACATTAGGAGTAGAAGTACTTTGACTAGATCCAGGCATTCTAAATTCAAATTTATTTCCTGTAAATGCAAATGGAGAAGTTCTATTTCTATCGGTGATGTCCATAGGTAGCTTAGGTAAAGAGTCTACACCGATTTCTAATTTACCTCTAGTTTCTGATTTTTCGTCAGTTTTTTTGAAGATGGTTTCTAATTCATCTCCTAAAAAGATAGAGATTATAGCTGGTGGAGCTTCATGTCCTCCTAGTCTGTTGTCATTAGATGCACTAGCAGTAGAAAGTCTTATAAGCGGTGCATATTTGTCTACAGCCTTTATAACTGCAGCAACAAAAATTAGAAACTGTGCATTTTCTTTAGGGTTTTTTCCTGGTTCTAATAAGTTGATTCCGTCGTCAGTAGCTAGAGACCAGTTATTATGTTTACCTGATCCATTTACACCTGCAAATGGTTTTTCATGTAATAATGCCACTAAATCATGTCTGTTAGCTATTTTATTCATCATGTCCATCACAAGTTGATTTTGATCGGTAGCTACATTTGAAGTACCGTATACAGGAGCAAGTTCAAATTGGTTAGGAGCTACTTCATTATGTTTTGTCTTTGAAGGAATTCCTAATCTCCATAATTCAGTGTCTAATTCTCTCATGAAGGCAGCTACTCTTTCCTCGATAGTTCCAAAATAATGATTTCTAAGGTCCTGTGATTTAGCGGCGTCTGCACCAAATAATGTTCTACCTGTATGAGCTAGATCCAATCTTTTATTAAATAGGTTCTTTTCAACTAAGAAATATTCCTGTTCTGCTCCTAAACATGTAGTAACATACTTAGAAGTATCATTTCCTAAAATCTTTAAAATTCTAAGAGCTTGATTTTCTACAGCATTCATAGATCTAAGTAAAGGGACTTTTTTATCTAATGCCTCTCCTGTATAAGCAACAAATGCAGTAGGGATATATAATGTAACCCCTGTATTGTCATCTTTTAAAAAAGCAGGTGAAGTAGTATCCCAAGCAGTATATCCACGAGCTTCAAATGTAGATCTAAGCCCTCCATTTGGGAATGAAGATGCATCAGGTTCTCCTTTAATTAATTCTTTTCCAGAAAATTCCATGATTATTTGTCCGTCTCCAATAGGGGATACAAAAGAATCATGTTTTTCTGCTGTAAGGCCATTTAATGGTTGGAACCAGTGAGTAAAATGAGTTGCTCCTTTTGCTATTGCCCAGTCCTTCATAGCATTGGCAATTACCTCAGCAATGGAAAGAGTTAATTCCTTTTTACCATTTTGCACTTCTAAAAATTCTTTGAATACACTCTTTGGTACGCGTTGTCTCAAGGTAGTTTTGTCGAAGCAATAATCTCCATAAATTTCAGGTATACTTTTAGCTGCATTAATAATTTTTTCCATTTGGACCTCCTAAGTTGTTTGAATGTTCATTGTGATTAATTTATAAAAAAACAAGACATGTTTTAAGTAAAGTGAAAAACAAGCCTCGGACGTTAGTGGCATAAATTCACTTATAGTGGTTAATTTGTGGTAAACCATAGAAACTCCCAACCATATTATGGGGATATATAAGTTTTGTATTAATTTTAAAAAAGGGGGACAGTGACCTGAAGTCACTATCCCCTGTAAGTAACTATTTTGTTTTTTTTAGGAAGTGAGCCCATTTTTGAAGTGGGGGTAAATTTGAAAATGTCTAATATATCAATCTTTTTTAAAATCATTTTCTTTCCTCCAATATTTTTATGTGTACCAACTATTTAGATGATTATAACAAAATATTAGGAAAGAAGCAATATTTTTTTGTAAAGATACTAGAGTTGGGGTATACTCGTAATGTACAACAAACTTAACAAACAAAGGGGTTAGTTATGAAATATGAGGAAAAAAAGAATGAAATAGAATTTGATGTTCATATTTTTCACGAAGGAAACCATTTTAAGTCATATTCTCTGTTAGGAGCACACATAAATGATTGTGGAGTTTCTTTTAGAGTTTGGGCTCCCAACGCTAAGGACCTTTCTGTGGTAGGAGATTTTAATAATTGGAATCAAAATAGTCATAGAATGATAAAAATTAATGATTTTTGGGTTCTTCAAATTGATGGGATAAAAAAAGGGGAAAAATATAAATATGTTATTGAAACATGGAATGGAGAAAAACTTGTAAAATCAGATCCATATGCATTGTATTCAGAATTAAGGCCGAATACAGCTTCAATAGTATGGGATTTAGAAAATTATTCTTGGAATGATTGTGAGTGGCAAGAGAGTAACAAATCCTATGACCCATATAAAAATCCAATGAATATCTATGAAGTTCATTTGGGATCTTGGAAGAAACCTCAGGGGAAGGAAAATTTTCAAACATATAGAGATTTAGCAGATGAACTACCTAGATATGTTTCTGAAATGGGTTATACCCATGTAGAGTTAATGCCTATATCGGAATACCCATTGGATGATTCTTGGGGATATCAGGGTACAGGATATTTTTCAGTAACCAGTAGACACGGGATACCAGAAGATTTTAAATATCTAATAGATGAATTACATAGATACGGTATAGGAGTTATTTTAGATTGGGTACCAGGACATTTTTGTAAAGATGCTCATGGGTTATATAGATTTGATGGTACTCCAACATATGAATATAGCAATCCAATATTGGGAGAAAATGAACAATGGGGAACTTGTAACTTTGATTTATCTAAACGAGAGATCCATAGTTTTTTAATATCTAATGCTATTTTTTGGATAAAGGAGTATCATATAGATGGCCTTAGGGTAGATGCGGTATCTAATATGTTATACTTAGATTTTTGCAAGGAACCTAGTCCAGAGTTAAAAAATAAAGATGGTGGAAATCAGAATTTATGGGCAATTGATTTTATGCAAAGATTAAATACAGCTGTGCATAAAGAGTTTCCAAATACACTAATGATAGCAGAAGAATCTACATCTCGTCCAAATATAACCAAGGGAAAGGAAGTAGACGGATTAGGGTTTAACTATAAATGGAATATGGGTTGGATGAATGATATTTTGAAATATATGGAGCTCGATCCCATCAACAGAAAATTTCATCATAATCTAATTACATTTTCTATAGTTTATGCTTTTTCAGAAAATTATATCTTACCTTTTTCCCACGATGAAGTAGTACATGGAAAAAACTCTCTTATAGAAAAATTTCCAGGTTACTATGTAGACAAATTTGCAAGTTTGAGACTTCTTTTGGGGTATATGATGGCACATCCTGGGAAAAAACTTCTTTTCATGGGTGGAGAGATTGGTCAGTTTTTAGAGTGGAGATTTTATGAGTCTATAGAATGGCAGTTATTGGAACTTCAAAAACATAGAGAGATGCAAGATTTTGTTAAAAACTTAAACTTTTTTTATAAAAAAGAAAAATCTTTTTGGGAAATTGATCATTCATATGAAGGATTTCACTGGTTAGAAGCGAATAATAGTGATTGTGGGATAGTTTCCTTTGTGAGAAAGAGTGAGGATAACGATGAATTTATAATAGCAATATACAATTTTACACCTGTTCATTATTCTAAACATAAGATGGGAGTACCTAGATTTGTTGACTATGAAGAGGTATTAAATAGTGATACAAATAAGTACGGAGGAGAAAATCGGGTAAATTCAGAAATGTTAAAACCTATATGGGGGACTATAGATAAAGAACTTTGTCATATAGAGATAAATATAGCGCCTCTTTCAGTAATTTATTTAAAGCCAAAATTTTAAGATAAGGTTATAAAAAACTTTTATAATTCAGTTTAAAATGGATAGTTTTTTATTATACAATGCTTAAAAAGCACTCAATTTAATTAGCAAGATGTGAAAAAATTGTGATAAGATATTTAAATGTTAAACATTCAATAGGAGGGAGTTTAAATGAGAAAAAAAGAGATGATAGCTATGCTATTAGCGGGAGGGCAAGGGAGTAGATTGGTTCCTTTAACTTCAGATGTGGCAAAACCAGCAGTTGATTTTGGAGGTAAATATAAAATTATAGATTTTCCATTGAGTAACTGTACAAATTCAGGGATAGATACTGTGGGAATTCTTACACAATATAGACCATTTTTATTAAATACACATATAGGAACAGGTTCAGCTTGGGATCTAAATAGTATGCATGGGGGGGCAGCAATTCTTCCGCCATATACCACTCAAGAAGGTGGTGCTTGGTATAAAGGAACGGCTAATGCTATCTACCAAAATATTCAGTATATAGATAGATACGATCCAGATCATGTACTTATCTTGTCTGGAGATCACATCTATAAGATGGATTACAATAAGATGTTAAGAGAACATAAAAAAGAAGGTGCAGATGTAACAATAGCTGCCTTAACAGTAACCTTAGAAGAAGCTAAAAGATTTGGAATAATGAATGTCAAAGATGACAATACAATTTATGAATTTGAGGAAAAACCAGAGAAACCAAAGAGTAATTTAGCATCTATGGGAATCTATATTTTTAAATGGTCAGAATTAAAAAAATATTTAATTGAAGATGAAAAAAATAAAGAGTCAGAAAATGATTTTGGTATGAATATACTACCGAAGATGTTAGACGATGGACTGAAAATGATTACTCATCCATTTAAAGGTTACTGGAAAGACGTAGGAACAATAAATAGTCTATGGGAAGCTAATATGGATCTATTGGATGAGGATAATGATTTAAACTTACATACAAATGATTGGAAAATTTATACATCAGGAGAACCAAAGGGTGCTGCATATTTTGGAGAAAGGGCCAGTGTTGAAAATTCTATGGTAGTAGATGGATGTGAAGTAAATGGTTCAATAAAGAATACAATATTATTTCCTGGGGTAATTGTTGAAGAAGGTGCTATAGTTGAAAATTCAGTATTGTTTCCAAATGTAAAAATAGGAAAAGGAGTAATTTTAGATAGAGTTATAGTAGGAGAAAATACCAATGTTCTGTCTGGAACTCATGTTGGGGATACTACAATAAAGGTGATACCACAAAATAAAACTATAAAATAAATTGGAGGGGAATTATGGCAAAATCATATATGGGATTAATACTGGCAGCTCAGGATACTAATGATATTATGGGTCTTACAAAATACAGACCTATTGCATCTATTCCATTTGCAGGAAGATATAGAATAATAGATTTTTCATTAACAAACTTAACTAGGATTGGAATTTCAAATGTAGGGATAGTAGTTCCACATAATTATGTAGGATCACTCCGAGATCATATAAGGGGAGGTCAATTTTGGGACCTCAACAGAAAAACTGGAGGGATATTTTTAATGCATCCCACTATTGATAGTGAAATTGGAAAGTCAAATGTAAAAAACTTTAGATCAAATTTAGAATATTTACATAAGAGTAAGGAAAAAAATGTTGTATTATGTTCATCTCATTTAATTGCTAATGTTGATCTGCAATCTATTATAGATTCTCATGAAAAATCAGGAAGAGATCTCACTATAGTCTATAAAAAAGAAGATGGAGATTTAAAGGGTTATAGAGGTTGCACAAGTATAATGTTAAATGAAAATAATGAAATAGAAAAATTTGGAGTAGTTGTAGATTCCCCAGAAGAAGCAAATATATCGCTAGAGATAAAAATTATAAGAAAGGATCTTCTAATAGACTTACTAATGAGTGGGGTACAAAATGGACTTGTAGGGGATTTAAATAAGTTTATTGAGCATAATGTCTATAAAATTTCTACTAATCTATATGAATTTATTGGATATACTAAATTTATTGATTCAACAAAAAATTATTTTAAAGCAAATAAAGATATGTTGAAAAAAGAGATTAGAGAGGAGCTCCTCCTAAGTAATGGAGGGATATCTACAAAGATCAACGATACTCCTCCAGCTATATATAAACCGGAATCTAAGGTGTCTAATTCCCTTATAGCCAACGGTTGTATTGTGAAGGGATCAGTTAAAGATAGTATCATAGGGAGAAGGGTAGTTATAAAAAAGGGAGCGACTATAGAAAATAGTGTGATTTTACAATCTTGTGTAATTGAAGAGGGTGTAGAGATAAAAAATGTGATTATAGATAAAAATGTAACAATCAGTAGATATCAAAAAGTAATTGGGTCGGAAGATTTTCCGTTGATAATAGAAAAAAAATCACTTTTAGATGGATAACATAATTTTTGCTGGCTCTAATGAGCCAGCATTTTAAGAAAAAAGGAGAACATTATGAAAATATTATTTGTAAGTAGTGAGGCACATCCCTTTGCTAAGAGTGGAGGGTTAGGAGATGTAGCATATTCTCTTCCTAAAGCACTTGTTAAAACAACAGATATTAGGGTAATAATGCCTAAATACACAAGTATCCATGACAGATACCGTAGTGGAATGAAATTGGTATCTAAGTTTACAACTAATGTATCTTGGAGAGAGAAATATGTAGGACTTTATAAGATGAAATACAATAATATTCCATTTTATTTTATAGATAACGAAGGTTATTTTAATCGTCCAAACGCCTATGGATATTTTGATGATGGAGAACGATTTGCCTATTTTGCTAGAGCTGTAATAGATTCCATTGAACATATGGATTTTATACCAGATATCATTCACTGCAATGATTGGCAGTCATCTTTAATACCTGTATTTTTAAAAGCGTTTTACGGGGAGAAATATAAAGATATAAAAGTAGTATATACTATACATAATCTTAAGTTTCAGGGTGTATATAGTAAGAATACACTCTATGATATATTAGGTTTAAGCGATTATTATTTTGATGAAGAAAGGTTGAAATTTAATGATGCTATCTCTTATATGAAGGGAGGAATTAATTTTTCTGACTATATAACTACAGTGAGTGATACCTATGCTAATGAGATAAAATATCCTTTTTTTGGAGAGGGTCTTCATGGTCTTTTTCAAAAGTTAGATTATAAAGTTAAAGGAATAGTAAATGGTATAGACTATGAAACTTTTAATCCTAGAAAAGATAAGGAACTTAATACTAAATATGGTATCTCTACAAGGGTTAAAAAAATAAAAAATAAATTAGCTTTACAGAAAGAATTAGGGCTCTTAGAGAGTGAAAATATACCAGTTATAGGTATAATAACACGACTTACTGGACAAAAAGGTTTAGATTTAATAGCACATATATTAGAAGAATTATTAGTTTTAGATATACAGTTAGTTGTATTAGGAACTGGAGATATTCAATTTGAGGATCTATTTAGATATTATTCACATTTATATCCATCTAAGTTATCAGCAAACATTACTTTTGATAGTGTATTAGCTAAAAAAATATATGCTGGATCAGATATATTCTTAATGCCATCATTATTTGAACCATGTGGGTTATCTCAATTGATTTCTATGAGATATGGGACTATACCTGTTGTGAGGGAAACAGGTGGATTAAAAGACACTGTTACTCCATATGATGAATTTGAAAAGACAGGAACAGGTTTTGGATTTAAAAATTATAATGCCCATGAATTACTAGAAACATTAAAATATGCCTTAGAGATTTATAAAAAGAAAGACCAATGGGATATATTGGTTAAAAATGCCATGGAAAGAAAGAGTAGCTGGGCAAATGCAGCTAAAGAATATAAGAAAATATATAAAGCTCTAATAAATAAAAAATAGAGGTAAGATAGGAGTGATATGATGGACATTACAAAAGAAAGGATCCTATCTGATTTAAAAAAAGTGGCTATGATAATGTTTACAAAGGAATTTGTAGATACATCTAAGGAAGATCAGTATAAGATATTCGCCACAGTTATAAAGGGATATCTTTCAGAAAATTGGTTGGAAAAAAATGAAAATTATAGGATTGGAAAAGAAAAACAGGTATATTATTTTTCTTTAGAATTTTTATTGGGGAAAATGACGTCTACGAACATAATTAATTTAGGTTTAGAAGACCTATGTATGGAAGTTATGAATGAAATAGGATTAGATTTCAAAGAATTTGATAAATATGATGCTGAACCAGGTCTTGGTAATGGTGGGCTAGGTAGACTAGCTGCATGTTTCTTAGATTCTATGGCGTCTATTGGAATTCCAGGGCATGGATGCGGTATAAGATATGATTATGGTTTGTTCGAGCAAAAAATAGTAAATGGAGAACAGATAGAAGGGCCTGATAATTGGTTGAAAAATGGATTTGTTTGGGAGACTAAAAAAAGTCATCAATCTAAAAGGATAAAATTTTATGGAGATATAACTTTAAAAGAATTAGGTGGATGTTTGACCCCTGTTCATACTGGATATGAAACAATTTTAGCTGTCCCCTATGATGTACCTATTGTAGGTTACAAGAATAAAGTTGTTAATAATCTGAGATTATGGAAAGCCCAAATAGAAGGTAATGATTTTGATTTTAATTCCTTTAGTTACGGTACTTTCTCAGAATTAGATGAAAAGAAGAGAAGTGCCGAGGCTATTTCAAAATTACTATATCCAGATGATACCACTGAAAGTGGCAGATTACTTAGGTTAAAACAAGAGTATTTTTTTGTCAGTGCCGGATTACAGAGTATAGTGGAGTATAACTCTAAGAAAGGTATTGCACCAAATGAATTCCCCAAGACTTTTAGTATTCAAATAAATGATACCCATCCTGCTCTTTGTGTGGCAGAGTTTATGAGAATTCTAATAGATGAAAAAAAAGTATATTGGGATGAAGCTTGGGAGATAACAAAAAAAGTGATGTCTTATACTAATCATACGATCTTAACTGAAGCTATGGAAAAATGGGAGATAGATAAAGTCCAGCAATTAATTCCTAGAGTATATATGATAATTGAAGAGATTAATAGAAGATTCTGTGATGAAGTTTATCAAAAATACGATGATTGGGATAGAGTTATGGAAGTTGCTATTATTAAAGATCGACTAATAAATATGGCACATCTAGCTATTGTAGGAAGTCACTCTATAAATGGAGTATCAAAATTACACACAGAAATTTTAACAAATAAAGTACTGAAGAATTTTTATGAATTATATCCAGAGAGGTTTAATAATAAAACTAATGGAATAACTCATAGAAGATGGCTTTTAAAGTCAAATAAAGCACTGACAACATTGATAGATGATACCATTGGATCTAGTTGGAAAAATGACCCGAATCTTTTGAATGCATTAACTGAATTTTCAGAAAATAGAGATTTTTGTGGGAAAATAGAAGGAATAAAACTAGAAAACAAAAAAAAATTAGCGGAACTTATATGGAAAGAAACAGGAATAGAAGTAGATGTTAATACTATCTTTGACACCCATGTAAAAAGACTTCATGGATATAAAAGGCAGCTTTTAAATATTTTACATATAATCTATCTATATAGAGAAATACTTGAAAATCCAGACTTTAAAATGTACCCGAAGACATTTATTTTTTCAGCTAAGGCAGCACCTGGTTATTATTTAGCGAAAAGAGTTATAAAATTAATTAATTCTGTAGGAGAGCTGATTAATAATGATGAGAGAATCAATAAATTTATAAAGGTAGTATTTATTCCAAACTATAGTGTGAGTAAAGCTCAGATAATAATTCCTGGAAGTGACATAAGTGAACAGATATCTACAGTAGGAATGGAAGCTAGTGGGACGTCAAATATGAAATTTATGATGAATGGAGCTTTAACTATAGGAACATTAGATGGTGCAAATATTGAGATAAAAGAAGCTGTAGGAGAAGAAAATATATTTATTTTTGGATTAAATTATAAGGAATTAAAAACAATAGAAAAAAAACAATCTTATAATCCAATAAAATTTTTAAAGGAAAATCCTAAGATAGAAAAAGTTGTAGAAATGCTTAGAGATGGAACTTTTGGAGGAGATTTTTCCAGTATATATAGTCATTTAGTAGATGGAGATAGATATTTTGTTCTAAAAGATTTTAATTCCTACTTGAAAACTCATAAAAATATAGATGGTATTTACCGTGATCGTAACAGGTGGAATTCCATGGTAGTTAAAAATATTGCAAAATCTGGTCAATTTTCTAGTGATAATACCATAAGAAAATATGCAGAAGAAATTTGGAAAATATAGAAAAAAAGCAACGTGACTTTGCATCCAGACAAGAAAAAAACCTGATTTTTAATCAGGTTTTTTCTCTATTTTTAATCAGGTTTCTAAAAAGTCTATTTTTCAAGCTCCTGTTTTCTTAAATTTTCTCCATTCATAGTGTAAATAAGATCTTTTCCAAGTTGCATAATCTTGTCTGATAGTCGTTCAAATTTTTTACTTAGAAGTAAAATAATAGACCCTCCTACAATATTTTCAGGTTTTTCTTTCATGAAGTTTATTATTTTATTTACTACTTCTATCCTCATCTCATCGATCTCTTCATCACAGGCCAAAAGAGTATAATTTTTTTTTTCATCCCTTTCTATAAAGGCTTGCATATAGGTTTCAAATATGTCGTTAACTTTTTTAGCCATCTCCTCAATTATATATAGATGTTCCTTTGCACCATTACCATGTTTATGAAGTTTTCTCATAAGTCTGAGATTATTTTTTAAAAGATCCCCCATCCTCTCTAACATCTTAACACAGTCTATGAAAGTTAGGAGAGCTCTCAAATCTCTTGCAGCAGGTTGAAATCTTGCTATAGCTTGGATAGAGTCTTCTTTTATCTTCACTTCGCAAGAATTTATCCTATCTTCAACTACCTTTGCCTCACCATAGAGTGACTGTATAAATACTCTTTTTTCAAGCATATCCATGTTTATTTTTAAAAGTCTATCTACATTTTTAAACATTTCAATAAACTGTTCTGTTAATTCATCGATCCTTTCATGAAGATTTTTCATTTTATCCCCCTTATTTTTTAGAAGTACTCACTCCTATTTTTATGTTCTTCTATCCAAATTTACCTGTTATATAATCCTCTGTTTTTTTGTTATCAGGATTAGTAAAGATCTTCTCTGTTTTATTGAACTCTTCTACTATACCTTGATAAAAAAATCCAGTATATTCAGAAATTCTAGCTGCTTGCTGCATATTATGAGTCACTATAATTATTGTATAATCCTTTTGAAGTTTTCTTATTAATCCTTCTATCTTAGCTGTGGAGATAGGATCTAGAGCAGATGTAGGTTCATCCATTAAAAGGATCTCTGGCTTTACTGCAATGGCTCTAGCTATACAAAGTCTCTGCTGTTGTCCCCCTGAAAGTCCTAGAGCAGATTGGTGAAGTTTATCTTTTACTTCGTCCCATAGGGCTACTTCTTTTAGACTGTCTTCTACAATTTCATCTAAGATTATTTTATTTTTTTCACCATGAAGTTTTGGACCATAAACAATATTTTCATATATAGTTTTTGGGAATGGATTTGGTTTTTGAAAAACCATTCCAATTTTTTTTCTAAGTTCAACAATATCATATTTTTTGCTGAAAATATCATAACCATCTAATTTAATTTCACCTTCATATTTTGATATATCTATAAGGTCATTCATCCTATTTACGGATCTTAAAAATGTAGATTTTCCACATCCAGAGGGGCCTATGAGAGCAGTTACTTTATTTTTATAAAAATCCATATTAATATTTTTTAAAGCCTGAAATTTACCATAATAGAAATTAAAGTTTTTTACTTCTAATCTAAGTTTATTTGTATTCATTTTGTTCCTCCTAAAATTTAAACTATATTAACTATATGATATCTATCACTGTTTATTAAATTTTGTTCTTACATATGCTCCTAACATATTAAATCCTACGGTTATTCCTACTAAAACAAATAATGTTCCATCCATATTAGCCTTTGGCATATTAGGAACTTGGGTAGAAATTACATAGAGGTGATATGGTAATGTCATAGCCTGATCCCATATGCTTTCAGGTAAAAATGGTAGATAGAATGCTGCTACAGTAAACATTATAGGAGCTGTTTCTCCTGCAGCTCTAGATATACTCAAGATAACTCCTGTAAGTATTCCAGGTGATCCTGCAGGGAGGACTACTTTCCATGTGGTTTCCCATTTGGTAGCACCTAATGCCAGAGAAGCTTCTCTCAAATGGATAGGAACGGCTAATAGAGACTCTCTAGTAGCTGTAATGATTACTGGTAGGCACATTATTCCTAAGGTAAGTGAACCGGCTAAAATAGAAGCTCCCATCCCCATATATATTACGAAGAAGGCCATTCCAAAAAGTCCGTATATGATACTAGGCATCCCAGCCAAATTAACTATTGTAAGGTTTATAGTTCTTCTAATCCAATTATCTTTGGAATATTCTACAAGATATACTCCTGTGAGTATCCCAAATGGTACTGAGACAACTATAGTTCCTAGTGTTAGGTAGAGACTTCCTATAATAGCTGGTAAAATTCCTCCTCCTCTCATCCCATCTTTTGGAGCCTGATTTAAAAATTCCCATGAAATTGCAGGAACACCTGTAAAAATTATGTATCCTAAGATGAGAACTACTGGAAGTATAGAAAGTAATCCTACTGTTTTTATAAAACTCTCTATTATTTTTTCTCCTTTTCCCTTGAGTATGCTCATTATTTATCTCCTTTTAATATTTTATTTTCCCATTATTTTTCTGGATTTATGTATGAAATGATCGGCTATTGTATTTGTGGCAAAACTGATAGCAAATAATACAAGAGCTACTGCGAAAAGTGAGTAATAATGAGTACTACCTTGAACTACTTCTCCCATCTCAGCGGCAATAGTTGCGGTTAATGTTCTTACTGGTGAAAGTATACCAGAATTTAAGATAGGTGCATTACCTGTAACCATAAGTACTGTCATTGTTTCCCCTATGATCCTTCCGAATCCCAGCATAATCCCAGCAAATATTCCAGGGAAAGCTGCCGGTAAGATGATCTTAATAATTGTTTCTAATTTATTTGCTCCTAATGCCAAAGATGCTTCCTCGTAAGATTTATCCAATGCTCTGATGGAATCATCTGAGATACTGACCATAGTAGGTATAGACATAAATGCTAGCAATACCCCTCCTGTAAGTGCTGTAAGTCCTGTATTTAATCCAAAGAACTCTTTGATAGGGTTAGAAAGAACATAAAGACCTATATAACCTAATACCACTGAAGGTAAAGCTGCCATAGTTTCGATAAGAACCTTGAGTCTCTCTCTAGTTTTAGGAGTTGCATATTCGGCTATGTATATAGCTGTAATAAGACTCAGGGGTACGGAAATGCCTAGTGCTACCAAGGTCACCCAGAAACTTCCGATAAATAATGGTAATAATCCATATTTATCGGAAAGAGAGATCCATTCCCTTCCTAAAAAGAAATCTCCTATTGGAAAATGTGTAAAGAACTTTATACTGTTTGTAAAAACAAAGAAAAATATTAAAAATACAATTATTATGTTAAACCCTGCTATTCCAAAGATACTATTCTTCATGAGTAAATCTTTTGTTTTTCTTATATTCATTATTTTGTCTCCTTATTTATAATTATTGTCTTAAATTTATAACCGATATTTGTTTTCAGTTATAAATTTAAAATAATAGAATTTTTTATAATAATCCCTACATTTAGGCAGGGATTATTGAATTATTTATGTATCTATTTATTTAAATTATTTAGCTGGTACAAATCCTTCTGATTTTACAATTGCTTGTCCCTTTGGAGAAAGAGCAAATTCTACTAATTTAGCTTCATCACCTTTTCTATCTCCATCAACATACCAGTATACTTCCCTTGCAATAGGATAGCTTTTATCTGCTACATTTTGGAAAGTAGGTTTTATCCCATTAACAGCTACTTCATTAACAGAGTCTTCCATATACCCCATACCGATATACCCTATAGCGTATTTATTAGATTTTACCTCTTGAAGTATTGCTTGATTAGAAGGCATGTATAATGTTTTGACTCCATATTCTTTACCACTTTCTTTTTTACCATTTCTGACAATAGCATCTTTGAAGTAAGAATATGTTCCAGAAGAGGAGTCTCTGGATAAAACTACAATTTCAGCGTCTTCTCCTCCTAATTCATTCCAGTTAGTAATTTTACCTTTGAAAACTTTTCCTAGTGTTTTATCATCTAGGTTTGTAAGTTTGTTGTCGTGATTTACGATAACAGTTATACCATCAAATCCAAGTACGATCTCTTCTAAATCAATACCGCTTTCTTTAGCTTTTTGTAATTCTTTTTCTTTTATAGATCTAGAGGCCATTGCAATATGAACTGTTCCATTTAATTTTGCCGCTATTCCAGTTCCAGAACCTCCTCCTGTAATTGCAATTCTTGCTCCTTCATTTTCTTTCATAAATTCTTCTGCAATAGCTTGGGATGTGTTTAATATTGTATCTGAACCCTGTAATTTGATTACCTCTGATTTAGTTTTACCGTCTCCACATGCTACAAATAGTAGTAATGATGCACCTAATAATATTTTCTTTAACATTTCATAACCTCCCTAATTTATTTATTTATTTCTTATATTTAGAAGTTTACGATATGTGTGTAAAATTAATATCTACATAGAGTAAAGATCATGTAAAAATAAAATCACAGTGTAAAGTTATTGTAAAAGAGCAACGTGATACTGTATTTAAATTAAGTATAATTTTCTAAAAAAAAAAGCTATCCTAAGATAACTTTTTGTAAAACATTTTACCCTCTAAGTCTTGCAGGAGAATCGATTACCAATGTAACTGGACCATCATTTAAAAGATCCACCTTCATATCAGCACCAAATTCACCACTTTCTACGTGAACTCCTAATTTTTTACATCTATCTATAAACTCTTCATACATAGGAACAGCTTTTTCTGGTCTGGCAGCATCTGTAAACCCTGGTCTTCTACCCTTTTCACAGTCACCATAGAGGGTAAATTGTGAAACAATTAGGAGACTTCCATCTACATCAGTCAAAGAATTATTCATTTTTCCATCTATATCTTCAAAGATTCTAAGTCCTACAACTTTGTTAACCATCCATTCTAATTCCTTCATATTGTCATCTACATGGATACCTAATAATAATAATAATCCATTGTCTATTTTTCCAATTATATTTCCTTCTACTTCTACACTAGCTCTTGAAACTCTTTGTAAAACGACTCTCATTTTGTATTCCTCCCAATGATTTTTAGTAAAATTTATTATTTTTTTATTTTAAAAATTTCTTCTAATTTTTTAGCTACCCCATCATCTGCATTATTTCCAATAACTTCTAGATGTGGTAACTTTTGTTTAAGAATATCATTACCGTTTTCCATGATAAACCCTTTTCCGACTAAATCTAACATCTCTAGATCATTTAATCCATCACCAAAGGCTATTGTCTCTTCAATTTTGAGATTTTCTAATTTTAAAAGCTCAACTATAGCAGTTCCCTTAGAAACATCTTTGGCCATTACTTCCAAACAGACAGGGAGTGACATAGTTACATTAAGTTGATCAGGATAAAGTTCTTTGAATTTAGCTTCTAATTGTGACATTACCTTTGGATCTTCGTGGAGATAAAAGAATTTAGTGATTTTAGTGTTTTTTAGATCTTCAAAATTAGCTAAAGTATAAGTGAATCCAGATTCAGTGTGAAATTCTTCGGTCCATTTAGCTTCTTTTTCTGTATACCAGTGATCACCAGCATATAAATTACTATAAATTTCCTCATTAAGTTTAAGATCTATTATTTTTCTTGATATAGATAGGGGAAGGTCTCTAGCCAAGATCTCTTTATTTTGTTCATCATGTACTCTAGCTCCGTTAGAGGTAATCATAATACTATCTAGATCTAATATTTTTTTTATAGCCAAAACATCGGTATGATGTCTTCCAGTTGCGATGAAAAATTTAACTCCACTATCGATAATAGATTTAATAATTGTTTTAGTATAATCTGAAATTTTATGTTCTGAATTTAAAAGTGTACCATCTAAATCAGAAATAACCGCTTTATATTTCATTAGTATAATCTCCTTTTTTTCTTATTATTATATCATAGATTGGCATTAAAAAGGCAGTTCAATAATTGAAAAATGTTGTGTTTAATATAGATACATATTATGGAGATATTTATTTATTATTTTCATAACTATAAAAATACTTACCAATGAAAAAAAACATTAAAAATACAGTAATTATATAAATTAGATAGTTATAAAATAAGATACCTGTAGTTACTAAGGCTATAATAGGAACTAGATATCCCCCTGGTAAGGTTAAAGAACCTTTAATATCTCGCTTTTTAAATATAATGACAGCTATACACGTAAGTAGGTATTGAGAAATTCTTGAAAATACAGAAAATGAAGCTAAGGTATTAAAATTTCCAATAAGGATTATAAGTAACGAAAGTCCCCCAGTAAGAAGGATTGCAGCACCAGGAGTACCATATTTATTTTTTATAGAAAGGAATTCTGGCACGTTATTTTTTTGAGATAGTGCTACTATAGATCTCGGACTTGTAAATGAAGCGGCTATATTGATACCAATAATAGAAACTATTATTCCTGATGAAAAAAAACTGCCTCCAAGGGGACCCAAAAGAAGATAGGCAGCATTAAATATAGGGTATGAATCGGGGTCTATATTTCTTCCTAGAATTCCTAAGATAGAAAAAATTAGTATAAGATAAAGTGCTATTATGCTAATCATCACAATTATGATTCCCTTGGGTAAATTTTTAAGGGGAGTTTTCATATCTCTAGCTGCTACTGCAATTGATTCAAAACCTGTAAAAGCATAGAATAGTATTAAGATAGGATCTACAAAACCTGTTATTAGTACTTTAGGTTCTCTCGTAATAAAAGTAATATTACTTTTGCCTATATATTTAATACCTATAAAAACAAATAATAAAATTGGAACCATCTTTCCCAAAGTAACAATATTATTTAAACTTTTTGTCAACTCTACACCTAAAAAATTTATGTAAGAGAGGGTTATGATTAGGAGTCCTGCAAGAATTTTCTCGATATAAGGGATCTGACCTATATCTAAAAAAGCTATCAAAAGATCTGCAAAAGCAACAGCCATAGTTGCCCATGCAAGTAAAGAGATGATCCATTTCATAAATCCTACCTGAAATCCCATGAACTCTCCCATGGCTTCCCTTACGTATATATAGGGACCTCCATAACCTTCAAATATGCCTGAAGCTTCTGCAAAGCAAAGGGATATAGAAAGAACAGTGGCAATAACAATAAATGTAGGGAAAACACCTCTTTCATTTAAGTCTATATAAAAACTTCCAGGAAGAAGGAAGATCCCAGATCCAAGAATGGTATTTATTCCAAGTAAGATAATACTCCAAAATCCAAATTTATTTGTCATAGTCTGTCCTCCTTTTGTAAAAATTAATGTTAATAATATTTTAAATAGTATATCATCTGTATCTTTAATTTAAAAGAGGGATCTCTTTTAGAAGACCCCTCTATCTGAATATTTTCAATGATTATCGGTAGTTGTTGTTATTTAACTAAAAAGTTGAAGATATTTTCCATCTCTTGATTCCCTTGGGCAAACATCATCTCAGGATGCCATTGTATGCCTAAGACCTTATTTTTCCCATTAGATTCATAGGCTTCAATTATCTTATCAGAAGAAGATACTGCTGAAGCTACGAGGCCCGCCCCTAATTTATTGATACATTGATGATGTACAGAGTTAACTTTTTGTTTTTCTCCAATGAGAGTAGAGAGGATAGAACCCTTCTTGATGTCAACGAAATGAATAGGCTCATGGTGATTTGATCTTTGTACATGCTGTATGTTAGTTTCACCGTAATATTTTATATCTTGATGCAATGAACCACCAAAATATACATTCATTATCTGCATCCCTCTACATATTCCTAGAATAGGGATATTTTTCTCTAATGCTGCTTCTATAAGTATAAAATCAAAAGTGTCTCTTTTGGTGAAAGGGACCTCAGTTTCCTTTGTAGGTTCCTCATTATATAAAAAAGGATTTACATCGATACCTCCAGTCATAATTAAGGCATCTATCTTATCAATATATACTTTAGCAACCTCTTTTTTATCAGTTATTGGTAAAATTAACGGTACAGCACCGATCTTATCAATACATGTAGAATAGTGATCAAAAACATAATCTCTGTTAAAGCCATCTAAAAGTTTTTTATTTCCTGAAATACCGATTACTTTCATCTATTGTGCACCTCTCAATGCTTCTTTTTTATCTGCGTTTTCCATTCTCTCTTTAGAGAACTTATAGAATGGAGCGACAACAACCAATCCTCCTAAACCATAAACAATTTTATGAGGGGTAGCGATACCTGCTTTGATTAATAGTATGATACTTACAACTAGAGCAATAACAGGAATAATTGGTCCAAATGGAATGGTAAATCCATCATGCTTTATACCATTTTCTTTATCTCTTTTTCTAAAGATTAAAATAGCTGCACAAGTAGGTATATATTGGATAAACCTAACGATAACACCAATAGATGCAAGAACAGTAAAACTTCCACTCATTGCTAGTATTATAGTTCCAATGGTAGATGCTAGAACTGCATTATAATGAACCCCTTTACTATTAGTTTTTAAGAAAAATTCAGGAACAAGACCAGTTTCGGCTAAAGCTACTCCAGATTTTGTAGAAGTATACGAACCAGCCATATTTATTCCTATTATTGATACTAATATTCCTGCCATGATAAATGATTTTCCAGCACTTCCTAGGAGAACACCAGCTGCGTCTGCAACAGGAGCCTTACTAAGGGCAAGAGATGGTCCTAGCACTTTCATACAGATCAATAGGATAGCAATATAAACAGTCGATACAATTATCATTACTACAACAATAGCCTTAGGAAGATTTTTTTGAGGATTAATCATATCTCCAGCTGCGATACCTATAGCTTCAAAACCTGTAAAAGCAAAGAAAAATAATATAGCGGCTTCTACTAAGGTATTTCCATTAGGTGTAGCTATTGTAATAGTCTCAGTTAAAGTTGTTGTATCAACCTTACCAAACATGAAGATTCCTGCAAAAATAAATAGAACTAATGGGATTAATTTTCCAAGAGTAACTATATTATTAACTATTTTAGAAGACTTAACACCCATTAAATTAACTGTAGTCCAGAAAAGGATACTAAAAATTGCAATAGCCATTTTACCAAAAGAATTATCAAACATTGGGAAAATTAGAACAATTCTATTGGCTAAAAATACTGCAAATGTAGCCCATCCGATAATACCCATAAGCCACTTCATAAGTCCCACTTCATAACCAAAAAATGTTCCAAAAGCTTCCTTAGCGTAGATATAAGGACCTCCATTAACTTTAAAACGACCAGCTGCTTCTGCAAAACATAGAGCAATAGAAATAACTAATAGTGCATCAAAAATAATAATTCCCACACTAGCTTCACCAATCATAGCATAAGCTTTATTGGGTAATCCAAAAATTCCCGTACCGATTATACAGTTAATACCTAAAAGTACAATACTCCAAAATCCTAATTTACCTTTCATAAATTGCCTCCCTAATATATTACGTTATTTTTTATATTGATAAAATTTATATCAATACGATTTCTTTAAGAACTTTAAGTTCAAAATAAGTATAGTATTATCTTGTTAACGTTTTGTTAATGTTTTGTTAAATTTTGATTTTATTTTTTAAAAAAGATATAATGCTTTTGAGGAGGAGATAAATGAAAAGAATAATTATGTTTATATATATAATAATATGTGTGTCAACATTTGGTATAGAATACGCAATAAATATAGAAAAAAGTGAGAAAACCGTTTTCACCTCTCATGGATTGGAGTCTTATTTTGAAAGGGTACTCCACCTTCAGCCTACAATAGAGAAGATCTATCTCATAGGTTTTAAAGTGGAAGAGGTTAATAGTTTGAAGAAACATTTTTCAAGGGTGGAATTTTCAAATTTTTCTATGGAAAAAAATGGAGAAGAATTTGGGACAACCTTAGCACTAGTTGTTAAAGAAAAAATAGAAACCTCATATTTAGAAAGACTTAATTATCCTGTCTATGGGTATAGATATGCCCCTAAAGATGAGTTTGTCATGGTACTATATCCCAATGAAAAAAATAATGGAGTTTCTCTAGGTGAGAGATTATTTTTTAATTATCCCAAAGTAAAAGAATATAAATTAAACTATTTTCTTTTAGAGGGAGGATATTCCTTTTATAATATGGATGGACATTTTTTTGTCATAGATAAAAGAAACCTAAATAAGATAATAATCTCCTTTCATCTGACAATAATGGTTTCTTTTATTATGTTTTATCTCATAATAAGCAGAAGAAAACTAGTAAAGGAGCTGACTGAAACGAGACTCAAAGCAGAGGAAGCTAGTTTGGAAAAAGGTCGTTTTTTGGCAAATATGTCCCATGAAATAAGGACGCCTCTCAGTGGAATAATAGGTACGGTAGAGATTCTTAAAGATCTTCCTATGGACAGGAAGATAAGTGAAAAAATAGGAGTTATAGGAGGAGCTTCCCATCATTTATTGGAAATTATAAATGATATCCTTGATTTTTCTAAAATCGAAGCAAATAAAGTAAAAATTCATAAAAATGAGTTTTCTTTAAGAGAAACTCTAACTGAAGTACTCCAAATATTTGAGAGTACAATAAACAAAAGAGATTTAAGGCTTATCTGTACTTGTGCAAAGGATGTACCTCATTTTGTCATAGGAGATCGATTGGCTTTGAGAAAAATTCTTATAAATCTTATTGGAAATGCAGTCAAATTTACCCATGAGGGAGAAATAATAATTTATGTTAAAATGGATGGATCTAAAGATATTCATTTTAGAATAACAGATACGGGAATAGGTATTCCTATAGAGATGGTAGAGAAGATAACTGAGGATTTTATTCAGGGGCAGCAAGGAAATTCAAGGGAATATGAGGGGACAGGACTTGGACTGGCTATAACATCAAGATTTTTATCTTTAATGGGATCGAAACTTATGGTTGAAAGTACCGTTGGCGTGGGAAGTAGTTTTTATTTTAACTTGTCCCTTCCCAAAGGAAAGGATAAGTTAGAGAAAAATACCGAAGGATTTATTTTATATACTGCTTCTAAAGAGATAAAAGAAATCTTTCAACAATTTGGGGATGATTATAACTGTCCTTATATAATTATATCTGATAAAGAGGCATTTATGGATCTCTCTGAAGATGAGGAAGTAATTCAGGACTACCCTCATATTTTTGTAGGAGAAGATCTCTATGTACCGGAAGAATATAGTTCAAATTATACAGTGGTATCTACTTCTCCTATAGAACTAAAAAAAGTATCTGTTATCTGTATGAATCCACTGTTTAACTGGAAGATCTATAGAAGTATGGAGAAGGTAACGGTGGAAGATGTAGAGATTAAAAAAAGAGATATAAAGGCATTAATTATAGATGATAGTAATTTAAATCTAAATGTTTTAAAAGATCTTTTAGAAAGGATTGGAATAATGACAATTACTGCTTCTAGAGGTAAAGAAGCGTTGAAGTTATTGACAGATGATATTGATATTGTATTTACAGATATACAAATGCCTGAGATGGATGGATATGAGCTAGCTGAGAGGATAAAAAAGATAGATATGAAGCTACCAATTGTGGCGATAACTGCAAATACATTTTTAGAAGATAAAATAAAAGCTCTAAAGGGATCTTTAGATGCATATGTGACCAAACCTTTTCAGAAAGATGATCTTATTGAGGTTATTGAAAATCTCATACCTCACCTAAAAGTTGAAAGGTTAGTGGATGAATTGGGTAATGAAGGTATAATATCTGATTGTTTAAAGGAGATACCAGAAGGGATTTTATTTCTAAAAGGGGCATTAGAAGAAAAGTCTTATGATAAAATAAAATATTATGCCCATAAACTCAAAGGTGATTTTTCATATCTAAAAGAAGATAAAATAAGAGTACTTTTGGAAGAAATTGAGAGGGATTCAGAGAATTTTGAACAAAAAATTAAATATTTAGAGAGTATAGAAATTAGATGGAATAGTCTAAGGGAGATAATTGAAAAAGGGGATAGTATATGAAAATATTAATTGTAGAAGACAGTCTGATAACGAGAAATCATTTGGAAATAACTTTAAAGAAAGAAGGATTTGATATAAGTACAGCTTCAACTGGGGAAGCGGCCTTACAAATAACAGTAAATACTAGCCCAGAGATCATACTGTTAGATCTATACCTACCGGGAATAGATGGACTAGAGGTCTGTGAAAAGATAAGAAATCATCCAAAAGTTTATGGAACTCCTCATATAATTATGCTCACTGGAAAGACTAAGGAGCAAGACATAGTAGATGGTTTTACTAAGGGAGCAGATGATTATGTGAAAAAGCCATTTAATATCAATGAGGTAATTCTTAGGATAAGAGCTGTAGAACGAAAAAACGCTACTACGGTAGAGGTTATACAGATAGGTGGTATACTTATTAACCTTTCAGCTAATAGTGTAAGAGAGGATGGGCAGGAAATCAAACTCTCTAAAACAGAATATAACCTCCTTGTTTTTTTAGCCAAAAATAAGGGGGTGGCCCTTGCTAGGAGAAATATCTATGAAAGGGTATGGGAAGATGAATTCATTCAAGGGAATAGGATTATAGATGTATATATAAGAAAACTCAAGAATAAAATCTCTACCTTTGATAACCACATTGAATCTCTTCAAGGAAGGGGATATATTTTGAGAGATATATTATAAAGTTAAATTTAATTTGTGATTTATTGTTTTACATTATAAAATTGAGGGAACTCTTAATTAATTTTAGGAGTTTTTTTGTGGAAAATATCATTGATTAATGGTATTATTTATCTATTGAATAAAGATTTATAGGGGGATTTGTTTTGGAGATAGAAAGAATGTTAAATAAAGAAAAATTAGATCGAAGTGATTTGATCTACTTAATGAATACAAGTTCAGCAGATGATATAGAAAAAATATTTAAGAAAGCTTATGAAATTAAGTTAGAAAATATTGGAAATAAAGTTTATTATCGTGGACTTATAGAAATTAGTAATGAGTGTATTAAAAATTGTCTTTATTGTGGAATAAGAA
>Ga0316197_10000541_pt1 | contig 26295 bp, 18 predicted proteins | sample OudBiesiAoxic_MG_FD_204939 | JGI IMG/M metagenome (GOLD analysis project Ga0316197, IMG submission 204939) | Coastal sediment microbial communities from Oude Bieten Haven, Netherlands - site A oxic | ecosystem: Environmental > Aquatic > Marine > Coastal > Sediment | place: Netherlands... | reverse complement strand
GCCGTTCGTCGCAGCGTCCTCGATGGCGCATGGGTCCGGCGGCCTGCGACGGGGCGCTTGATCATGTCGTTGGCCTCTGCTGCCTTCCTCGTCGGGTTGATCGTGGCGTGGCGAGCGCTTCCCGAAGGCGTGCATTTTCAGCGCTACGAGTACCTGGCGATCCTGGTTGTCGTGCTCGTTCCTGCCACCGTGTTGCTCAACGCCGCGAGATACGATAACTCGGCACGCATCCTGGGACAGCGAGTCGGATTGACCCAGGCTTGGCGGATCAGCATCCTGGCATCCGCCGCTAACTTGCTGCCGTTGCCGGGCGCCGCTCTCGTTCGCATCGCAGGACTGAAATCGCTGGGACAGAGCATCGGAGCTGCGGCAGCCTCCACCGGTGTCGTCGCCGGCGTGTGGGCCTCGGTGACCGGCCTGGTCGCTGGAATCTGGCAATTGCGGGCGGGGTCCCGCGAACTGGGAGTCCTGTTCGTCGTCGGTGGGGCCGTGGCAGGGGTCGTTTCCGTGGTGTTGATGTCCAGGGCCACGCGTTGTGGCTCGAGGTTTGCCATCGCGATCCGTCTGATCGCGGTCGAGGTGATGGTCGTACTTGTCGCGGCGACGCGAATCTACCTCGTATTCTTGGCGATCGGCGCCTCGGCTTCGTTCTCGCAGGCCGTTGCGCTGATCGTGGCGGGCGTCCTGGCCTCGGCGGTGGGGATCTTGCCCGGAGGCCTCGGCCTGCGCGAGGCTCTCTCCGCGACAATCGCGCTGGGCGTGGGATTGCCCGCTTCGGTGGGGTTCGTGGTCGCCGCCGTTGATAGACTGGCGGGCATCGTGGTGCTTCTACCGCTCAGCCTGTTGTTGCTGCCGGGCACCCGCGAACGCGATGCCGGGCGATCGATCGATCCGGCAGAACGCTGAATGGAGGGCCGAGTGAAGAGACCGAACTTCTTCATCGTCGGCGCACCGAAGTCCGGCACCACGGCTCTGGCTGACTACCTGAGGCAGCATCCGGATGTGTTCATGCCGCTGCGCAAGGAGCTGGGATTCTTCGGGTCCGACCTGAAGTACACGAAGCGGTTTCTTCGCCCTCGAAACGACTCGGAGTACCTGCGTCATTTCGGGCAGTGGCGTGACGAGGCTTGCGCCGGCGAAGCGTCGGTCTGGTATCTGTTTTCCACGAGGGCCGCCGCCGAGATCAAGAACTTCTCCCCTTCCGCCAAGATCATCGTGATGTGCCGGAATCCCGTCGAAGTGATGTACTCCAACTACTACCAGCTGCTGTACAGCGGGAACGAGACCCTCCCGTCATTCGAGCAGGCGTTGGCGGCCGAGCCGATGCGCCATCGCGGCGCACAGATTCCCCCGACGGCGATGCTGGCCGACGCGCTCCGGTATCGCGACAGCGTCAGGTTCGCGGGCCAACTGGAACGCTACTTCAACGTCTTCGGGAGAGAGTCGGTCCACACGATCATCTTCGACGATTTCGCGAGTGACACGGCGCAGGAGTTTCGCGCAGTCCTGGAGTTCATGCAGATCGAATCCGAGTTCCGCACCGAATTCCGCCGGGTGAATCCCAACAAGACCCCTCGAGGGACGTTCGTCTGGCGACTGCTGCGCACGACTCCACTGATGGCGGCCGCACGCCGGTTTCCGCGTTTCGCACATCGCGTTTACTCACCGATCCGTCGGCTGAATACCGTCGTGGTGGAAAGGCCCCCTCTGGACGAGAAGTTGGAGAGATCGCTGAAGAACGAGATGCGCCCCGAGATCGACCGTCTCGGTGAGCTGCTCGGGCGGGACCTGTCGCACTGGTACTCTTGATCGACAGCTACCCGCTTGCTGCCCCTTCGCCCGGGGTCGGTTTGTCGACGGTCAGACCGATCACCGCAAGATCGAAGAACGGGCGTCTCATGGATCCGCGCAAGATGTTCCTCAACCCCGCACGGGAGATCCTCCGCCAGGGCAGCAGCTGTGGTTGATCTCGTAGTACCGTGCGGGTCCGAAGCAATCCCGTGGCGTCACGCAGACGGTCGTCGTCCAGCAATCCGTCGTCCGAGAACAGTCGGCCAGACCCGAAGTAGCGTTCAACGAGTGAGACGATCTCTCGGGTTTGCTGCACGCTGATCCTGCGCTGACCATCGACCGAAACATCGAACGTCAACACGAGTCGACCACCGGGACGCAGGATACGCTCGAATTCTCCGATGACTCTGGCGGGGTCCTGGGTGTGCTCGAGAACGCTCACACAGACGATGAGATCCTTCGAGCCGTCCGCCAGACTGCTACGCTCCAGATTCTGGACACTGAAATCCACCAGCAGACCTTGGCGCCGCGCCGCGCTTCGCAGACGCGTTCCGGTCGAGGCGGCCAGATCCGCAGCCTCGACCGAGTAGCCCATCTTCGCCAACAACAATGGAAGGAACGTGTGCCCGGACCCTGCATCCAGGATCTCGCGTCCCGCGCCGTCCGGGGGAAGGTTGGACAGGATGTACGGATACTCCCATCGCCGACTCCAACCAAGCACATCGCCGGTTCCGAGCAACTCGATCTCGTCCCGACAGCGGACACACCAGGACAGCAAAGTTGGGTCCCCGAGATCCGCTTCTCGTGCGAAGCCGTTCCTGAGTCGGAATGATGGATCGGTCCGTTCAGATTCCATGATCTCCTCTCGCTTCCTTGTCTGGCAAGATCACGACCGGCCTATCGAGCACCGAACTCGTATAGCCGGAGTGAACCATCTTCCCACCGCGGTCATGCGAGACGTCGCGCGTGCCAGAAGCAGGCAGGGTTTGTCAATGTGAGAGACAGCACCGCGAGGCCGTCCTTCGAGATCGCGCGTCCCACCCCTGCACGGACTGTCATCGTCGGTCGTAGGTCTGTCGTCTTACGTGGTAGAGAAGTCGTTCCTGATTCACTCGCATACGATCGAGCATGTCCGCCAGCAGGGCGACACCGAACACGAGGACCCCTCCGATGTTCAAACTCACACCGGTGAAGCCCACGAACTTGTAGGGGGTGAAGCTGCCAACCCTCAAGAAATAGGCCAACATCCACGCGTCGAGGACGGCCCCGAGCAGGAATACGGCGGCCCCGAGCAGACCGAAGAAACGCATGGGCTTGAAGTCCCGAGCGGTGCGCAAGATGATCTTCGACGCGTTCATCGCGTATCGAGAGACACTGCCGGCCACGCGTGACCGGCGACCCTCTCCGTACTTGACGCTGATCGGCACCTCCGCGAGTCGGAGGTTCTTGAACGACAGGTCGAGGATGGTCTCCTGCGTATAGGTGAACTTGCCGAACAGATTGAGGTGATACAACGCTTCGCGCGAGTACGCCCGGTAGCCGCAGGATACGTCGGACAAGGTCGAACCGGTGAACGATCGCAACAGTCGCGCAACCATGAGATTGCCCTTGTATTTCACCCATGGCATGTTCTTCGGGCGGGCCCCAACGGCAAACCTGGTTCCGGTCACGAAGTCGGCTTCGTCGTTGATGAGCGGCGCGACGAGTTTCCCCATCTCGCCGGGGTCGAATTGCCCGTCGGCGTCGATCGTCACGAGAAGGTCGGTGCCACACTCGAGCGATTGGGTCACCGCGGATTGGAAGGCCGCCCCCACTCCAATGTTTCGCGGGTGGCAGACGACACGGGCACCGTGCTCCATCGCGATCCGTGCGGTCCCATCGGTGCTGCCGTCGTCGACCACCAGTGTCGAGATCTCTTCCACGCCCTCGAGAGTCTCCGGCAACCCCTCCAGCACCGAGCCGATATTTGCTCGTTCGTTCAGGGCCGGAATCGCGATCAGCAGTCGCATGGCCGCAGTATAGTACCTTTCGCGTTTTCGGAACGTGCTACGGAACGGCGATCCTCGGGGAGATACGATAGGATGACCCGCCGTTGACCTATGCCCTGTGGTGAAACGTCATGAGATGGCTAGTCTTCATCCTGTTCTTGCTGTCCGGTGCCTGCGGCCTGGTTTACGAGGTCGTGTGGTCGCGCGTGATGACCGAGATCATCGGCAGTACGGTCATCGCGGTGGGCACCGTTCTCGCGGCGTTCATGTCGGGACTGGCGCTGGGCAGTTATCTGATCGGTCGCCGAGGCGACTCGAGCCCCAACCCGCTGCGCCTCTACGCCTATCTGGAGTTTGGCATCGGCCTGTCGGCGCTGGCCGTGAGCCTGATGATGGACCGGACCGGGGCGTTTTATATCTGGGTGCACCAGACGACTGGAGATCATGCCCCGGCGCTCGCCGCGATCCGCTTCGCGATCGCCTTCGCTCTTCTCCTGCCCCCCACCGTGCTGATGGGCGCCACGCTCCCGGTGTTGTCGAGGTTCGTGATCACACGGCTGTCCGCCGTGGGGCGCAGCCTCGGCACGCTGTACGCCATCAACACGCTGGGAGCCGTCGTGGGAAGTCTTGCCGCCGGCTTCTACCTCATCGGCACGTTCGGAATCCATCGCTCCGTCTACCTTGCCGTGGCCGGTAACATCGCGATCGGTCTGGTCGCCTGGTGGGTCTCCCGCCGGTACGACGCCGAGCCCACGCCGGAGGACGATGGCCTGCCCGCGAAAGAACTCGTCGCAGACGACGGGACCGAGCAGGCCTACGGGCACGGCTATCGCCTGCTGCTGTGGTCGTTCGGCCTGTCCGGCTTCGCCTCCTTCGCCTACGAGATCTTCTGGACGCGCGCGCTCGTCCACCTCCTCGGAAACTCGACCTACGCCTTCACGATGATGTTGACCGCCTTTCTCTCGGGCATCACCCTCGGTGGTTTTCTGGTGCGTTTCATCGTCGACCGCCTGGACCAGCGCATGCGCTGGTTCGCCGTGATCCAGATCCTGATCGGCGTCACGTCGGCAGCGGCCTTACCGCTGCTGTTCCGTATCGTCGAGTCCGAGGCGATCAAGGGCTTCGTCCGCGAGATGTCGGGTCAACTCGGTCCGGTCATGCTGTCGCGCTTCGTCGTCGCGCTGCTGGTCATGCTGGTGCCGGCGACGTTGATCGGCGCCACCTTTCCGCTGGTCGGGAGCATTTACGTCAAGGATCTCCGACGAACCAGTGGCGACGTGGGGAAGATCTACGCGGTCAACACCCTGGGTAACGTGCTCGGCGCCCTGGCTCCGGGCTTCGTTCTCCTGCCGGTCTTCGGGGTCCAGAAGGGCGTCGTCTTGCTGGCTGCCCTGAATGCTGGCATCGGACTGTTCATCCTTCTGGCGGGCTCCAGGCGCGCGGCTGTGCTTCGCTTCGCCGTCCCTGCCTTGTTTGTCATCTTCGCGATCCTCTTACCCGGGGTCGCCTTCGATTTCCAGTTCCCGTCGCAGAGCCAGACCCCCGCGGACAGGGTTCTGTTTTACCGGGAAGGGCTTTCGGGAACGACCAAGGTCTTCGAGGAGCCGAACACCGGGCACAAACGGATGAGTATCGACGGCATCATCATTGGCGGGACCGAATTCACCGACTACAAGCAGCAGGTACTGGCCCACTTTCCCAAGTTGCTTCTGGCCTCCTTCGACACCGAGCTATCGATCGGACTGGGCTCCGGAATCCTGATGGGAGAGAGCTTGCGCCACGACCGCCTGCAGCGCATCGTTGGCGTCGAGATCGAGCCGACGGTTCTCGAAGGCGCACGACGATTCGATCGTGAGAACCACGGAGTTCTGCAAGACCCGCGCACCCGGGTGGTAATCGACGACGCGGGCAATTTCCTTCGCACGACGGCGGAGAAGTTTGACATCATCTCGGCGGACGAGAAGACTGCCGATCAGTATGCTTCGAACGGATTCTCCTACTCGCTCGAGTACTACTCGCTACTCGAACGCCATCTCACCGACGACGGGCTTGTCATCCAGTGGATTCCGAACCACCTGCCGCCGAGCCAGTACCGCATGGTGCTGAAGACCTTTGCCGACGCGTTTCCGCACGTCACGATCTGGTACTTCCCTGCGGTGGGCAAAGGAGGTCCGACCAACACGTTCGTCGTCGGCTCGATTCGAGAGATTCCGATCGACCCGGAACGCATGAACCGGCGGCTCGAGGCCGCTCCCGAGGCGTTCCGCGGCCTGACAAAGTATGGCATCGAGACGGCAGAGTCCTTGCTGGCGCATTACGTTGCCGGCGGGAAGGCCGTGAGCGACGCCTTGCCCGACACCCCCCACAATACGTTGGAGAATCCGTACTACGAGTTTTACTCCCCCGCCGAATACGCAGAGCCGCTGAACCAGCGGATCCTGCAGAACCACGATCTGCTCACGGCCCTTCGTACATCGAACGGATTGCAGGATCTCGAACGAATTCTCCCCCGAGGCGTGACCGACACAGTGCTTCAGGCCTTCGGGGCAGAGGACGTCTTTCTGCAGGGACTGAGCGCGCAGCTGATGCTCCGCCCCTACCAGGAGGTCGTTCCGACGTTTCAGGCAGCCGTGGAGCAGGCACCCTGGAACGGGAATCTCCGCAGCCAGATCCAGTCGTACTACTGGAACAAGGCCGGTGTGTTGTACCTCGAGGGTAGCTTCCGTGACGCCTTGTACCTGATGGGGTTGGCGGCCGAGGTGCTGCCGTCGGTCGGCGAGGTGCGTTACTACCACGGCCTCGCGCTGTTGCAGACAGGGGATCGGGGGAAAGCCCTCGAGGAAATGCGGCAGGCCATCGCACTCGAGCCGCGTCTACTCCCACCGAGACGAGTTCTGGCGTCGGAACTGCTTGCGGCCGGAGACGTGCTAGCGGCGGTGCGTCAACTGGAACGGATCATCGCGATCGATCCGGAAGACTCGTTCGCACTCGAACAGCTTCGCGGGCTGACAGGAGGCCCGTTCAAGGGGCAGTGATCGTCACTGCACGACTTCGAACCACTGGACCCGGTTGTTCTCTCGATCCGCCACGAACAGGTATCCGCCGGCCGCGCTGAGATCCGAGGGGTATCGCAGATACCCCTTCTTCCAGCCCATGCTGGACTGACGCCCGTGGAACGAGCCATCCTGTCCCAGAACGACAATGCCTCCACCGTACTGGTCGGCGATGAACAGCACGCCGGAAGCCGAATCGACAACGATGCACGTCGGGAACTCGACATCCTCTTCCAGCCCGTCGCCGAGCGCACTTGCCGCCGGGTCGCCCTTGCGCGCGACGAAGACCCTTCGCCCGACACTGTCCACCACGAACACGGCTCCCGAGCTCGACACGGTGAGGTCGGACAGGAAGCGGGCCTCGGCAGGGGTCGCGATGGTGCGGGAGGAATCGCCGTCAGGGCCCACGACCACGATTCGTCCATTCGCCACGTCGAGAACCCAGAGATTGCCCTCCGAATCAACATCGAAGCTCTTGATCACGGGATCCTGTCCGCCGTCTGAGGCCAGCTCGACGTATCCCTGAAATTCCCCGCCTGTCGTGACGCGTGCGATCCGATGAGACTTACCGTCCAGGACCAGGATTGTCCCCGACGGCTCGAACTTTACCCGCGTGGGATAGGTGACTTCTCGAAGTCGCATCTCGAAGGTCGGGACAGCCGCATCATCGGTCAGGCTGAAAACGAGCAGGCGCCGATTGCCCGTATCGGAGACGACGAGTTGCGAGACGCCATCATAGGTCACCCCCTGGGGAATCCGCATCGCCGAGCCCTTGGCGTCCACGTAGATCGTCTTCAGGGGCCGGATGCGAAGGTTCTGCGCCTGTGCGATGCCAGAGGCACCGACGAAGAGCAGCACGCTCGCGGTCAGGAGGCTGAGAGTCTTCGACACGGTCTCACCTATAGATCTGCTGGTGGCACTCCACGCACAAATCCCCGCTCGGATCGTAATTCGAGAACGCTTTGTAGGGCGAGCCATGCGATCGGTGACAACTCAGGCAATCTACGCTCAGGTTCATGTTGCGCTGGTCCACGACCTCTGTACCGATCGGATGGGTCGAGTGTCCTTCCCAGTCATGACAGCTGCCGCAGGCATCGTTGACATCGGCCGTCTGCATCAGGAACGTGTTGTCCGACGCGTGAGGGGCGTGGCATGCGGAGCAGTTGCCCTCGTCGATCGGGGCGTGTTTGCTCAGCGACGCTTCCTGTCGCGCGATCGTGTCCGGGTGGCAACTCCCGCACAGCGGCTTGGTCGACGCAAGCAACAGCGCGCCTTCGTCGGAGGCGTGCGGGCTGTGGCAGTTGAGACAGGCGGCCTCGTCGGCGAGCGGCCAGTGAATCCTGTCACGGCTCATGGTCTCGTTGATCACTTCCATGTGGCAGGTACGGCAAAGGTCCATTCCCTTGGCCTTGAGCTCCAGGGCGTTCGGCGCGGTCGGGTCCAGATGGCACTGGTTGCACATCTTGTTGGTCAGCGGCTTGTGGACCTGGGCCAGCATGATTCCCGAGGTGTCCGAACCGTGGGGATCGTGACATGACGAGCAACGCGAGCCGGCCACGGAGTAGCCCATGTGGCGATCCACGAAGGAGGCCTGGCCGGTATCGTGGCAATCCCCACACAGTTCACCCATCTCCTTCGTGAGCAGAAACTCGGCCTTCGAAGAGCCATGCGGATCGTGACACGAGAGACAACTATCCTCGACGGGTGAATGATCGAAGCGATTGGAGGCGAGCTTTGCAGCGAGGTCCTCGTGGCAACTCAAGCACAGCGCGTTACCCGCCTCCGCCAGACCGTTCTCGTTCGCGGATGCGTGCGGGCTATGGCAGGTGACACAGTTCCCTTCGACGACGGCCTGGTGAGCACTGACCGTGTCTTCCGCAACCAGGTCCTCGTGGCAGGTCATGCAGATTCCGCCGATATCCGTCGCGAGGAGTTGACCGTGGGAAGACGCGTGAGGATTGTGACAATCGGAGCACTCCCCCGCTGCGACCGGGGTGTGCACGAACGGCATCTCCATTTCTTCCTGGACCGTGAGATGGCATTCGAGACACAGCTTGCCCTTGGCCCCGGGCTTCAAGCGAAACGGATCCTCTGCCGCCGCAGCCGTGGCGAAAGCCGCCGCGATCACGATCAGTAGGGCCACCTGGAGTCTTGTGCTCATTCCGGCTCCTCTACTGTTGGGCCTGCACCACTTCGTGACATTCCTCGCAGGATCTCGAGGCGAACGGCGCATGAGCGCCGGCCTTGAACATCTTGGGGTCTGTCGAGGAGTGCGGTGCGTGACAGCTCATGCAATTCATCGCCTCCGGTTCGATTTCGAGATGGGCAACGGAGAAGGTTTCATCTTCGAGGTCGTGGCAGTCACCGCACAGGTCGTGCATGTCCGTGGTCAGCAATGCCGCCTCATTGCCAAAATGGGATTCGTGACAGCGAAGACAATCCCTGGCCGCAGGGGGGTGAACCTGCTCGGTATCCATGCCCTGTGCGATCTGCTCGTGGCAGGCCAAGCACAGATCGGAGCCCTGGGCCAGCAGTAGGCCGTTCAACTTGGACTGGTGCGGATTGTGGCATTCCGTACAATGCCCCTCGGTGACCGGGAGGTGCTTGCTGGAGGACTCGATGATCCCGTCGCCCACGTCGGAATGGCATTCGATGCAGAGCTGCTTCTGGGCCTGGAGGATCATGCCGCTTTCGTCCGAGGCGTGCGGGTCATGACAGGTCATGCATTCGCCCTCGCCAAACGGATAATGCGTCGACCCTCCGTCCACCGCAGCCAAGAGATCTCCATGGCAATCGTTGCACAACGTGGCGCTGGCCTTCTGGAGCATCGCCGGTTCCGCCGAACCGTGCGCGTTGTGACACGAGATGCAGTCCCCGGTCATGACCGGTCGGTGTACCACGTTTTTCTGGTAGTCGATCTCGGCGTCGCCGTGACACTCGAAACACACCCGGTCCGGTCGCTGGGTCAAGATCGCGGGACCGTTCGACCCGTGAGGATCGTGGCAGGACGAACACATCCCTTCGACGAACGGCGCGTGAGGCACCGTGGTTTGCGGATTCTGGCGATCGTCGCTGTGACAGTTGAAACAAAGATCGGCGTCCGCGGCGACGAGCAGGCTGCCGTGTTGGGCCGCGTGCGGGGCATGGCACGAGAGGCATCCGTCCCCTTCGCTGACGGCCACATGGGGAGTCATGAATTCCTGTCCCTGGGCGTCGTGGCATTCCACACAGAGCTGATTGCCGGTCCGCGCCAGGAGTGCGGTGCTGTCCGAGGCATGCGGATCGTGACAGCTGCTGCACATGCCCTCGCCGAACGGGGCGTGGTCGACCGTTCCGCCTGCCTTCAGTTCATCCTGATCGTGACACTGGTAGCAAAGTTCACCTTCGTCCTCGACCAGGGCAAACGGTTGGCCCGCATCGGCGGCTTCGTGGCAGGCGTCGCACGAGGCGCCGGCGACCGGCTCGTGCACGCTGGTCCTCAGCAACGCAGCTTGCTGCGAGGAATGGGGGTCGTGACATGAAGAGCACGACGAAGTCTCCACGGGATAGTCGCCGTGGGCATTCTTGAAGTCGGCCTTGCCGGCATCGTGACATGACAGGCACAGCGGAGTGGTCGCCTCTCGCAACAGGTTCGGGTGATCCGAGCTGTGCGAGTTGTGGCAACCTTCGCATCCGTCCGTCTGCAGGACCTCGTGAACGACCTGTTGCTCGTAGGGAGAGCGATCGTGACACTCGAAGCACGCTTCCGGCCCGTCGGCCTTCAGTAGATGGGCACCGGCCGAGGCGTGTGGATCGTGACAGGTGTAACAGTCTCCGCCGCGCAGTGCCGAGTGAACGTGAGCCTTGTCCAGACCGAGAGCTTCCGAGTCGTGACAGCTGTAACATAACTGGTTCCCACGCTCCTTCAGGATCAGCTTAGGCACCAGGCCGTGCCTGACGTGGCAGTTCTCGCAACCGTCTTTTTCCATGCCCGGATGTTTGTTCTTCAGCGGGCTGTACTTGGCAGCGAACTCCTCGTGACATTCCATGCAGTCCTTGCGCTTGAATGTCCTGCGCTGCGCTTCCGCGGGGTCGCTCCATCCCACGACGAGCGCGACACAGAAGCACGACAGCATCGCCGACGCAATAGCTCTGACTAGATTCATGGGCTCTCCGCGGTACCCAGGCCCAGAGCCGTGAGAAGTTGGTCTTCACTGGCATAGACCTCGATCTCCGACGCCTTCCTGAGTTCCTCGGTCCAGTGGTCCAGAACGTCCTGGCGCTTCGTGACGAAGATCTGCTGAGCGATCTGCTCGCGCACTTCGGCAAAGGCCCGTGGCTTCGCCGGGAACACCTCGGAAACGGACACGATGTAGAACGGTCCGTCCGGCTCGGCGTGGAGCCGGAGGTCTCCGGCCGAGGCGCCGTCGACGGCTTTGCGAATCCCCTCCGGGACGGAGGGAAGGGCAAGTATGTCACCTTTCAACAGCACGACGTCCGGGGCCTCGTCCCGACCGACCTGGCCGGCCGCGTGGGTCCGCATCCACTTGAGGTCCGCGCCGCTGCGCAGTTTGTCGAGCGCCTCCTGCGCATCCTTCTGTTCGCCGAAGGCGAGGCTCTCCAGGCGCATCATCACCGGAGACGAATAGTCGTCGATGTGTTCCGAGTAGAACGATGTCATCTCGGCATCATCGATCCTGACTTCGGGATTGATGACCTTGGCGATGAAGGTGTCGAAGAGAACGGTTTCTTCCTTGGCTCTTCTGCGGCTCTTGTAGGTCTGGCTCTGCTCGACGCCGAGACGCTGCGCCTCGAGTTCGGTCGCACGCTCCAGGATGATCCGATCGAGCACCCCGACGATCTCCTCGTTGACGCGCTTGCGTCCGACAGCGCCCTCGAGACCGTGGAAGAAGTTGCGCTCGAGAGCTTCGGTGAGTTCTCTCACGGTCACCGGCTCGGCGCCCTTGACCACCGCGACGATCCGGTCATCTTCCAGGGCCGTTTCCAGGGCGTTCTCGTCGGTGTCGAGATCCAGGCTATCGAGCACCTCCTGATCGATCTTCGAGTAGCGCTTGCGCATTTCCTCGGTGTACTCGAGCAAACGCTCCTCGCGTTTGGCGCGCAGCAGCGACTGCTCTATCCCCGCGCGCACCATGGGATTGTCGGGAAACCGTTCGCCCACCAGGCGGATCACCGTGTATCCGGCGCCGACCTGGATCGGACCGACGATCGTGCCGCCTTCGAGCCCGACCAGGGACTCCGCGACCGCCGGCCACAACTCGTCGGCTTTCAAATACTGCGTCTCCAGGCTTCCCTGCGCCTGACCTTTTTCGATCAACTGCCCCGCGAGCGTCGTGAATTCGCCCCCGTCTCCCACGGCGGCCCGGAACGACTCGGCGGCCTCGGCACTCTCGAACAGCAGAGAGTCGACCCCTACCTCGCGGACCGATGCACGGTAGATCGGCTCGACCTCGGCAGGGTCGACCTCGTCGATCCCCTTCACCGCCTGCTCGGCCAGGATTCGCTTCAGCAATTCGGTGCGGCCGCGTTCCAACCTGGACTGAACCTCGGGCAACTCGTCCAGGCCGATGTTGACCGATTCCTGAATGATCAGCTTCGCATCGACGATGCGTTGCAGCAGTGCTTCGGGATCCGGTCGGCGTACCATGCCCGGATTGGCCGACATCCCACCGTGAAAAGACTGAACTTGCTGTCGGAGGTCGTCGCCCGTGATCGGTTCCCCGTTGACGCTGGCGAGGGCCGGGCGATCGTCGATGACGGGCAGCTCGGACCCGACGGCGTTCCCGAAGACCACCAGCACCATCATCGAATGAAGGAAGAAGCAGCCCAGTCGAACGATCAGTTTCATCAGGAATCACCGCTTTCGTAAGAATAGATACTGCATCAAGCGCGGAGCCCCCGCCACTTTTCGCAAGATCTTTTTTGTCGTTAGATTCAGCGCCGTTTGCGGTTCGATTGATCCGCGCGATCAACCGCCCAGATCAGTGCAGCGACCATCCTGGACGCAAGTTGGTGCGCGGTCGGGACATGTCCTAGACCGAAGAAGAACACGCCCTTGTTTCCACCACCGTAGCTCGCCGAAGACCAGATCACCTGGCCTCTTTCGGCATCCATGGCGTGCACCAGAAACTCCACGTACGGCTCCGCGTTGATGGGTCCCTGTTCCTTGTAGTTCTCCACCTCTCCGTACACCACCACGTCGGCGTTCAGCGATGCGCGAAGGATATCGGTCTCGGGAATCGACGGGCCCTCAGGGTAGACCTGGCGGGCCTCGAGGAGGGCCTGACGTACCACGCCGGGCTCGATCACCGCGACGTCCAGGGCGACCAGTTGACGCACCAGCTGGTCCGAGACGATCTCCCCGACGTAATTGGAGCCGCTGTCGTTGGTGAACGGCAGTACGACGATGCGAGCGTCCTCCCGTCGGATGACGGAGAGATCCGGGGAACTGTAGAAGACCCTCGGTTTGAACTTCCGGATCTTCGCGCGTTTGCGCTTGGGACTGTCCTCGGGGCCGCCTTCGCCTCTGGGAAGCGACATCACGACCTGCGAGGCCACGTCGTCCACGATGACGGCAGGATCCGAGACGAGACCCAGGTCGAACGCTCCCGGGCTCTGGTCCCCCGTCCGGACGGCACTGTCCATCCACAGGATTCGCGGCTCGGCCTCCGTCGTCACCAGACGGCAGGTCAGCGCGAGCGCCGGATTGGTCTCGTCCGAGTACAGATCGACCGACGTGATCAGCACGCCCCACGAGTTCGTCTCGACGTCGAGCAATCGCGCCAACTCCGAGTTCAATCCACCGGTGAAACGCATCCGGTGACGGCGCATGAACCGGTCCAGCTTGTCGTGGTCCAGGACGTCGATCCCGCGCAACAGACCCAGCCGCAACGCCAGTCGCTGCCGTATCTCCTCGGCCGGGATCGCTCGTCCGCTACGATTGATCGGGGGAAGCACGGCCAGGTAACGAAGCTCGATCGGCTCCAATCCGGAATCAGCAGCGTCGGCGCCCGTTGCGGGCGAGCCCGGGCCTTCCGATTCTCCCGAGACGACGGTAACGGCCAGCAGTGCCACCGACACGACGATCGATCCCACGAGTGCCGTCCGCCTCGACACTGCCTTCCGCCCGGTCATGCGATCATTCCACACCACGACACCCTACTGGAACAGTCGATCCAACAGGTCCTCGACGGCCTTCGACACGATGATGTTCATCGGCTGGCCGCCTCCTCCGACAAGCCGGTCTCCGGCACTGACGCCGCCACGAGTCGCCGACGCGCTCCAGACGACACGTCCGGTCTGCCCGTCGATCATCTGGACGCTCACCGAGCAGACGTTCGATTCGGCCGCCCCGGAACGGACCTCGCCGTACTCGAGCACGGTACCGGTGATCAGCACGTCGACCTCCAGATTCTTGGCCAGGTTGATGAACTCTTCCTCCGTCGGAGCCTTCGGATCTTCCGGCTGCACGCGCGAGACGGCTCGGCGCACCTCCCCCGGGGGTATCACGTAGATCTCAACGCTGGCCTGCAGCATCGTCATGAAGACGTCTCGGACTGTCTCCCCTGCCTTGCCGCTGAGCGAGAGGTTGTCGAAGGGCAGGACCGCCACGGACTGGATCAGGCCGAAGTCCATGTTGGCATCGTGGTAGGTAGCGCGGGCCCCACGGTGCCCCCCGCAGTGGACCGCGGTCATCAGCACTGCGATCAGCGCCACGGTCATTGCTCGAAGCTTCCAGCTCATTTTCGTTCTCCTTGGCCGCGTGTCGTCCTATCAGAACACGAATCGCGTGCTGGCCCTCAGAATATCCGATTCTTCCTGAACGAATAGCGAGTCCGTGCTCGATTTTTGCCATGCGACCTGGACCCACCACCTGCGTGAAATGTTCCACCGGGCTCGCGTCGTGTAGATCCTGAAGGTGGTGTCCAGATCCGAACGAAGCGTCTCGTTGTAGGCAAGAGTCAACTGCAGAGCCCCGCCGGCGAAGGGGCTCCAGCTCGCGCTGTAGTTCTGAAAAGTGCGCTCGGGCGAGTCAGTCTTCCTTTCGACGCGGTAACCCGCAAACAGGTAGATCGCGGAGACCGGAATGTAGGCCACGGTGATCCTGCTGAAGGTCCGATCGCGCTTCGAGTCGGGACCGAGCGAACTACCCCTGCGATCCTCCCGCTCGAGCAGGTACTGAAGATTGAACGTCAACGTGCGGTGCGGGACCAGCGATGCCCTGGCGTTGACCTGCTGGGTGCCGATGCGCTCCCCGTCAGGCCGCTTACCCGCCGTGGTGCCCAGACCGATATTGGCCTTGACCCCTCGATAGATGGCCAGCGTGTTGTTGAGAAAGACCGAGTTAATGTAGTCCGACCCGACTTCGAATTCGTTGACGCGCCCGCTAAAAACAAGCGTCTGCTGGAGGGTCGGGACGACGACCGCGCGGAGCGAAGCCGAGTAGAGCCATGTGCTCAATTCCTCGTCGAGCTGGGCGTTGTCCTCGCGACCGACGCGCGCCGAGAGTCTGAGAGTGGGATTGAGTGCCTCCGAGAACGACAGTCCGTTGTACAGATTCCAGACGTCGGTCAGGCTTTGTGTGCCCCGGGCCGAGTAGGAAAACTCGTAGAAGAAATTGTGTCGCTCCAGCAGGCGAACTCGCAGGTCGGAGGTGAAGCGCTGGGTCGTCTGATCGGACCGTGTGGTCGCGTCGGCCGCCGGAATCCTGAGGAATGCCTGCAGTTCGGTGACGATGATGTTGGGGAACTGCTCCGACCCGGGCACGTTACGCTGGAGCGGGAGAGTCACGACCTTGACGTAGCGAGCCGTGACGTTACTGAACCGGATCTCGAATGTCGGCTCGAGCAGATCGAAGCTCGCCGGGGCGACGGTCTGCCGCAGGACCCAGTTCAGGTTGTCCTCGCTCGTGTACACCTCCCAGACGAAGGTGTTCGCGATGGCGAGGGGAAGATCCTGATCGACCCACAGACGAAACGCGTTGACCTCTGCCGGAATCCCGAGATCGAGCCCGATGTTCCTGGGCCGTTCGTCCCCGATCGGAGGCGGCACACCCAGATTGATACCGGCGGAGGACGAGAGATCCTCGTCGATCAGGGCCGGGTTGGGATCGAGGGTGACGTTGAGCGGTGTATCGGAGTTGATCGAGAGGCCGTCGAGGGGATCCACCGGGTTGGCGATCTCGCCGACGCCGGACGTCGTCAACTCCTGTTTCTGGTGGTTGACGTTGTACTCGGCAGAAAGCTGGATCCGTTGACGCCACAGCGAATCCGCATAGGCCAGCTCTCCCGTGTGGGCCCGGCGAAGCACGCCGTTGCCATCCACCCGGTTTTCCTGTTCCCGAATCGAGCCTCGATAAAAAACACGGAGTCTTTCCCACGCCATGTATTCCGTTCTCAGTTCCACGAGGTCGTCGAGCGTGTCGATAATCTCACGCGAGGGGTCGTAGTTGTCCCTTCGCTGAATGCGGAAGGACACCAGAGGATAGCGGTCGGGTCGCCACCCGAGATCGACGCTGTAGGTGTCGAGCACTCTTCCCGAGGAGAAAGTACCTGACCGGCTCGTGTCTTCGATGCGGATCACATCGAGAGAGCCGGAAAACAATCGTGACCGCTGCCTCAGGCTGATGTAAGGGCGCCAGCGTTTTCGGGTAATGTCGGCCTGAAGGTCATTGTTTTGACTGACCGCGTCGTCCTTCTCGAACAGGCCGCCGACCACGAAACTCAGCTGCGGGTACAACCTCCAGTTGAGTTCGAGATTGTAACGCTGACGAAAAGCGGACGATTCCAGGGCTACCGGTTGCCCGTCCGCGTTCACCGTCTGGAGGTCGGTCTGGTTGTACAGGAACTCGATCCAACCGCTCGGCTCCTGGGCCTCGACGCGGTAGCCGGCGGCGATCAGGAATACCGCCAGGATCGCGAGCCCGCGAGCCGCAGAGATCTTGTGCGTAGGACTGTGCAACTCTTCGACCACGCAACTGTCTACCTCTCCCCGTTCACCACGACCCAGTAAGAGCCCTCTCCGAGATCGGCACGGCCGCGGAGCTTCCCGTCAACCACGTTGAACACCCGTAGCTCTCGCGTTTCCGGCAAGAGCGCGTGAAGCGTGTCCAGTTCCAGATCGAGAGTCAAAAAAGAGACGTCACCACCCACGTCAATCGAGCCGACCGGAAGCGACGAGAGAGGATCGAAGATCTCGATCTCGCCCGACCCGCGACGTGCGAGGTAGACGAAATTGCTCTCGACATCCACGTCGAGATCCGTCACGCCGGGCCCGACGTAGAGTCGGCCCGTGACCGCCAGTTGCTCGGGATCGATGACCGTGACGTAGGGAGAAAATCGGTGGATCACGTACAAAGCGTCCTCATCACGGTTGAGTCGCCCGCGGAACGGACCGGCCTGAGTCCCGATCGTGGCCACGACGAGGCCCTCGCGGATGTCGATGACGCTGACGCTACTCGATGCCGTATTGAAGACGTACGCTCGGGAACCAGCACCGTCCACCAGAATTCCACGGGGCTCGTCGCCTACCTGAACGCGCTGCGTCTCCGCGAGTGATGAAGCGTCGATCAGGCTGACGCTTCGCGAGCCGACGTTGGCCGTGAGCAGGGTCTCGCCATCCGGCGTCAACGCCACGTCGAGGGGAGCGTCACCACCCTGAAGCCGGGTGCGGTTGAGAACCTGGTACTCCAGCAGGCCGATCTCGACCACGGCATCGTCACCCGCTAGCGCGACGAAAGCGTGACGGCGGCGCTGGTCCAGCGCGATGCCGGCCGGTCCGGAGCCGGTCGGGATCACGCCCACCACCTCGGCCGTCGATTTATTGAACAGCGTGACCGTGTCCGATCCTTGGTCGGACGCGAGGCCGAGAAGGCCCACGGCGGGGCGGGGACGCTGGTGGGCGATGAATCGGGGCGTGAAGCGGAAATCGTCCTCGATCGAGATTTTGCCGTCGAGACGCAGGACAAGAACCGCGGCCTGGCGTTTCTGGATCGAGAACGGAACGGCAATCTCCACCGGCTCCTCCGGCGTGACCAGGTCGGCCTGACCTTCTTCACCCTCCGTATCGGCAGCGGCGACCCGGATTGCCAGGCCGCGGTAGGAACCGGCGGGGAGCGCTCCCGTCGCAAGACGCCTCTCGCGCGTCCACTCCCTACCGTCTATCTCGGTCGTCGAGAGCGCGACCTCGATTTTCGTCCCGTCCTCGCGAACGGCAAACAGCCCGTCGAGCCGAAGGTGCAAGTGCCGAGCCTCGCCCTCGAACGGTGCAAGGTAGACGTAGCCGGCGCCCTGGGGACCCGACGGACGCGGGGCCTCGGGTTCCCGCGGGAACGCACTCGGGACGACCGTGACGAAACAGGCCAGGAGCAAGGCTACACTGTTCCATCGCATCACGAGTCACCTCCGATGTGGCGGGGCACATTGAATACCAACGCTACATATTACACAGAGGGGCTGGCCTTGCGGCCAGCCCCTCTGGATCGTCACAAAGTGTAACTGTTTCGAACTGACGGTCTTAGTCCTTCAGGTGGCACTTGTTGCACAGGACGCGCTGATGACCGGCGAACTCGAGGTCGGCCGGACGGTCGTAGTAGGCCGCTGCCATCTGCGCGGTCGTGTAGCCGCGGTTGAACTGTCCCTGATTGCCCAGGCCGGCGTCGGTGCCAGGATAGATCGGCGTTGCCGGATCACCGAGGGTCAGGAACTCCGCTTCGCCGTTCCACCGCAGGATGTACTTCCAGCCGCCGGCGTGCGCGCGGTGGCAGGTCATGCAGTTCAGGCGATAGGCGCCGCTCGGGCCCATGGGGCGCGAGCCGTCGTTGGCGGCCAGATTCGCCAGGGTGGCGATATCGGTCGTGGGAGACGAAATCGGCACCAACGAGGTGAACGAGTCGGCCTGAGTACCCGTCAGGTCGCCGGTCTTGACGTAGGCGTTGTAGTTCGCGGCCTCGCCAGTGAGCGTGTCGTCGACCGGGTGAACCACTCCACCGGGCGCGCCCGGGGTGTCCGTGTGCATGTCCGGATGGCAGGTGCCGCACCAACGACCCCAGCTCTGGTATCCGTTTGCAACGCCGTAGCCGTAAGCTACGCGCGTCGGGTTCACGGCCTCCGAGCGGTTGTAGTCGCTGGGGACCACGGCTGACGGGGCTCCGGGGAAGTTGACAGCATCCCAGGCCGTGTAGCCGGAGGTGCCCAGGAGTCGATAAACGCCCACGGCCTCACCGGCGTCCGGAATTGCGCCGTAGGAGCCGGAGTCGACGATCGGCGGGAAGGTCGTTCCGGTGGTCGGGAAGACCACGGCGCCCGTCGAATCGATACGGCCCTGGCCGTGCGGGTCGTGGCAGCTGGCGCAATCGAGTTGAGCCGAAGGCATGCTGCCGCCTGGCGCGGTCGGGTTCTCTCCGTCCACGATGTAACCGTTGTCGGCCGCGATGATGTTGTGGCCGCGGGTGTAGCCGTAGTTGCTGATCGGCGCGTAGTACGTCGCCGTGGCAAACAGATCCTGGCGCAGCCAGCCGAAGTCACCACCCGGCGTCCGCTGCACCGGGATGTCGGTGCTAGCCGACAGTTCGGCCTGCGGAGTGCTGATGTGGTAACGCGTCGGACCGGTGTCACCGACGCTCTCGTGGCAGTCCAGGCAGGTCGAACTCGCGTCCGACTTGACCAACAGATACTCGCTGGCCTCCGCCGCGTGCATGCTGTGACAACCGCCGCATTCGGCGACGCCGCCGTCGTGGAAGGCATAGGCCTGACTACCCAAGCCAAGCGCGATGGCCGCCGCGATGATGAGCCATACTCTCTTGTTTCTCACGATCGTTCCTCCTCCGTTCCAGAGGGAAAAGAGCTTCTAGTCCACATAGGCTGAAGACACCGTCGCCCCTGCGGGGTCGACCGTGTCCTTGTTCCTTGATTGGGTGCTTGTTTCCGTGCTCTCGGCGCTACCTCCTTTCGCTAACGAACCAATACCCAGATGATCGGGAGTCGATCGGTCGTTGACCGACTTCAACGCGAAAACCGAAACTCCCTTGTTGCGAGACTGGGTGACCAGGAACCTGCCGTCGTTGCCCATCGCCAGTCGCGAAGGACGGTTCAGCAGGCTCCGTTTCGTCTCCCGAGTCAACTCCGTCACGAATGCAAGAGTCGAATCGAAGACCATGACGACGCCGCGCAGTCGATCCGCGACGAAGTAGTTCCCGTATTCGTCGGAAACGATTCCCGACACGATGCCGAACTTGCCCGGGGCCGAGCCCGGCGTACCGAACTGGCGGACCGTATCGTCGGGAGCCACGACGAAAACTTTGAACAACACCGGGACCGTGAAAGCCATGTTGCCGGCACGGTCGATCGTGAACCCGAGCATTTCGTTCACCCCGGGATCATCGATCTGCAGTAATGCGGCCAGGTCGCGGCCTCGAAGAAATGCGCCCGATTTGTCGACCGTGGCGACCAGCATCTGCGAGCGACTGATCAGGACCACCTCGCCATCGCGGTAGAGCATCAGGTTCGGCCCGAACTCCGCGAAATCGGCCGGCAGTCCACCGACGTCGATGCGTTCGATGGGCTCTCCGCGGTAGTTGCACCGCGAGATCCACCAGTTGCGGTCGAGGCCGCGCGTCTGACGATCGTAGGTCAACAGAAAGATGTCACCGGATTCGTCGACGAACAGGTCGAGAATCGTGGCGCGGGCGGTCTCGGCCTCGAAGTGGAAGGTTTCCATTCCGCTGTGGTTGAAGATCCTCACCGTGTGACCGAGGACCGCGTAGGTCTCGTTCTGCTGGCGGTCCACGTGGAGGATGACGTCGCCGTACGGGATCGTTCCGTTGAAATCGGAGAGCTTGAACAGGTGGTTGATCTTCGGCTCTGCGGCCCAGGTCAGCGCCGGGAGCAAGAGAATCAATCCGAAGAGTACAATTCGCAGTCGCATCGGGCTTTGTTACAGCAACGGTTGTGCCAAGACCTGACGCCCGAGAAACCGGTCGATTATTGCCTAACAACGACGATAGATTCTAAAAACTACGCAACAACTGCGGCAGATTCAGCATCCCGACCGTCGGCTTCGGGGAAATCACCATGTTGCGCGATCTGCCTGTTTCCGTGTGGGTTCCGAGGTTCCTCACCGCGCTTGGCGCCAACCGCGTGGTTTACGCCAGCCGTCGTGACCGTTGAGACCCCGCGAGGGCGGCTCGGTGTTTTGGCCGATCGCACTCGGGCATATGACCGACTCGGGCCCGATCAAGTCGGCGACGAGCCGGCGATCCGACCGGAACTCGCCGGTTTCGCGACCTCGGGGCAACGCCTGAGGCGGGCATGGCAATTGCTGACTTGCTTAGGACGTGGCCAAGTGCGTTCTAGTCGTCGAAGACGACAAGTTGATTTGCTGGGCCCTCGAGAAGGAGTTCTCGAGCCGGGGTCTGGTCGTGGACGAGGCCGCTTGCGGGAAAGACGCGCTGGAAAAGGTCCAGCGTACCTTCTACCAGTTGGCTTTCGTCGACCTCCACCTTCCCGATTGCGACGGCGTTGAGCTTCTCGGGCCGTTACGCGAGATCTGCCCCGAGACGCGAGTCGTCATCCTCGGCTGCGAAGCACGGCTGGACAAGAAGCAGATCGCCTTCGCCAGTGGGGCCTGGCAGTACGTGGAGAAGCCTTTCGAGTTGTCCGACATCGTCGGGCTGGCAAATCGCATCTTCGGCGGGCACGCGGAAAAGCGAGACCAGGAGCGTTACCTGTGTCGGCTTCCGATCCGCGTGACGCTGGTCTCGCACGCCGCGAAGGACGCGGCTCTCGACCTCCGCAACCTCAGCGCCACGGCGGTCGAGGTCGGCGACGGAGGCATGCGACTGCGCACGTCCTATCCGCTCCGGATCGGACAGCGTGTGCGCACCGAATCACTCTCCGCGGACGACCCTTGCGCCAGGTTCCTGCACCCGGAAAGCCCGTCCGAGGTCGTCTGGTGCCGACCAGGCGATCGCGAGTTCGAGGCCGGGTTGCGCTATCTCCAGGGTCCTACTCCAGCTCGAACTTCTTGATCTGATAGCGCAGCGCGTCGTAGCTCATCCCCAGCAGCTTGGCCGCACGGGTCTTGTTTCCGCCGGCTCGGTCCAGCGCCTGTTCGATCAGTTTTCGTGCGACCTCTTCGATCGAGATGCCGCCGTCCGGAAGTGAGATGCCACCGGCGAGGAGATCACCTCGAGCGGCCCCGCCACCGAGGATCTCCTTGGGCAGGTGCTCTGGCAGAACGGACTCCCCACCCTCCAGCACGACGACGCGCTCTATGACGTTGCGCAACTCGCGGACGTTTCCCGGCCACTCGTAGGAGCGCAGACAGGCCTCGGCCTCTGGCGAGAGGTCGGTCAACGTCGTGCGATTGTACCTCTTGCAGAACCGCCCCAGAAAGAACCGGGCCAGGACCGGCACATCATCCTGCCGTTCCCGCAAGGGCGGCAGTTGCAACGAAAACGCGTTCAGACGGAAAAACAGATCCCGGCGGAACTCGCCCTGCGCGACCGCCTGCTCCAGATCCCTGTTGGTCGTTGCAAAGACCGCGGCGTCGATCGGGATGTCGCGGCGACCTCCTACCCGTCGTACCACCCTTTCTTCGATCACGCGCAGCAGCTTGCTCTGCAACGACGGCTTCATCTCTCCGATCTCGTCGAGTAGAATCGACCCGCCGTAGGCCAGCTCGAAAACCCCTTTCTTCTCCGTCTTGGCGTCGGTGAAGGCGCCCTTCTCGTGACCGAAGAGCTCGCTTTCGATCAGGGACTCGGGTAGTGCGGCACAGTTGATGCCGATGAACGGCGCCGGTCTCGAATCGCGATCTCCGTGGCGCAACTGGTGGACGAAGCGGGCGAAGACCTCTTTGCCCGTACCGCTCTCGCCGGTGATCAGGATCACCGGTACCCCGGCGTTGGCCAGCTTGGTGGCTTCCTGCTTGAGCTCGAGTAACGCGGACGCCTCGCCGATGATCGGTCGGTCGGTCAGCTCGGCGCTGATGCGCCTCAGGTAGTCGACCTCTTGCCTCAGGTCCACGCGCTCGACGAGTTTACCGACGACCAGTTTGACCTCGTCCAGATCGAAGGGCTTGGTCAGGTAGTCGATCGCACCGAGCTTCATCGCCTTGACCGCCGTCTCCGCCGTGTCGTCGGAGGTAAGCATGACCACCTGCCGGGCCGCGTCGGACGTCACGATCTCGGTCAGCAGGTCGAGCCCGCTCTTTCCGGGCATCTTGATGTCGAGTAACAGCACGTCGGGACGGAACGAGTGGATCTTGTCGATCGCGCCGTCGGGATCGGTTTCCGCCTGAACCTGGTAGCCGTCACGGGACAGCGCCCGGGCCAGCATCGACACGATGAGTTCGTCATCGTCCAGCAGAAACACGCGCCCCTTCGATCTCACGACACGCCATCCTGTATAACGGCCCGCACGGGCAGGCGGACGGAAAAGACCGTCCCGCCGCCGGGATTCTCCGTCACCGTGATCGTGCCCCCGTGCTGCTCGACCAGCTGCCGGCAGGTGGGCAGCCCCAGCCCCGTCCCCTTCGGCTTGGTGGTGAAGAACGGCTGGAAGATCGAATCGAGATGCTCCGGGGCGATTCCTTTGCCCGTGTCGCCGACGGTGACCACGATCACATCGCCGCTGGCTTGCTCCAAGGAGCTCCGCACGGTCAGCGTCCCGCCGTCGGGCATCACCTCGACCGCGTTGATCACCAGGTTCAGGAAAACTTGCTGGAGTTGAATCGAGTCCGCCGCGGTTCGGGGAAGGCTGGAGAGTTCCTTCTGCACCTCGATCGGAGGTGACAGGTCTCCGGCCCGCCGATGGCGCCCCGAATACAGTGCCAGGGTGGTGTTGATCACGGTGTTGATGCTGACTGACTCGAATCTGGGCTTGGCGGGCCGTGCGAAGTCGAGGAAACTCCGCATCAACACCTCGAGCCTGGTGATCTCGTGACTGACCCTCTTGACGACCTCGCGGTCTTCGTCCGATAGGTAGGCTTCCGTGCCCAGCACGTCCATGGCGACCTTGATCCCGGCCAGTGGATTCTTGATCTCGTGCCCCAGACCAGCGGCGAGTTCGCCAACCACCGCCAGTTGCTCGGTGCGCTGCATCTCGTGCATCTGCTCTTTGAGGGACGCGGCCATCTCGTTGAATGCGTCGGCGAGTTCTCCGAACTCGTGCGTCAGCTCGGGTACCCGGTGGTCGAGGTCGCCGGCTTTCAGCTTCCGCGTCGAGCCGAGCAGTACTTTGACCGGACTGGTCAGGCTGGCGACAAAGATGTAGCCCAGGACAACCGAGAAGAGGGGTGCGATGCCGACCAGCATGTAGAGCGCGAACCGGGTATCGTTGATTTCTTGAAGCGAGTCCTGGGTCGCCGATTCCAGCTTCGTGCCCGTCAGGGCGATCATTTCTCCGACCTGGCTGATCAGTTCTTCCCCGACGAGGAACGCGGCGTTTTGCTCTTCTGCCAGTCGAGCCTCGTTCGCCCGCATCGTCAGGACACGGCTCAGGGCATCCTGGTACAGCTGAGTCTGCCAGCGAAGCTGGCGGATTCGATCGAGAACTTCCTCTTCGTGATGACACGTGAAACAGGTGTCGACAAGATTTCGCATGACAACCGCGTGGGAGACCATCGTCTCGAAGCCGCGCTCGTGTCGAGTGCCCTCGAGTGTCAGGTCCGACTGCACGCGCCGGATCTTGAGCAGGTAGTGCTCCCTCAGGATTTCCACCTGGTGCAGTTGAACCAGACGGTCGAGTCGCTCGGTCGCGAAGTTGATCACTCGAAGCAGATAGAGCCCCCCGAGCGTGAAGATCACGGCGTAGACCGTCAGTCCGATGATGATTCGCCTTTTCATCAGTCGTTCAGATAATCGTACGTGGACAGATCGAGCCCGACCTGTGCCGCATACTCGAGGACGGGCCGGTAGTCCTCGTCGCTGGTCTCGATGAAGCGAAGCGCTCCGAAACTCTGGAGCACCTCGTGTCCCCGCGGATCCGTGTGCATCTCCAGCAACCCCGCGAGCAGACGCTGGGTCACCGCGGGATCGACGTCGCGCTTCAAGGCCAGAGCGTTCTCCGGGACCTCGGGAGAACGGGCCAGGATCTTCAACTCGGTGCGCAACTCCTGATCGACCGCCACGAGACGATCGAAGACCGTGTTCTTGGCGGCACCCATGTCCGCCTTTCGGTTGACGACGTCGTAGATTGCGTCCTCGTGCGTGCCCGCAAAGTAGGTTTCGCCAAAGTAGGATTCGTAGTCTCGAACGCCGTGGGTGATGAAGTAGTCCAGCGGCAGCAAGTACCCGGCCGTCGTCGCCTTGTCGACAAAGACGAACCGTCTGCCGCGCATCTGCTCGACGCCCTCGATGCCGCTGTCGGCTCTGACCAGGATCATCCCGTGATAGGTCGACCGGCCATCCAGATTGATCGGACGGGCCAGCACAGAGACTCCCAACCGCTCGTGGGCCAGCGCATAGGTGAAGCTGCCGAAGAACGCACCGTCCAATCCCGCGAACGTGAAGTTGTCGATGAGATTGCCGTAGCGCGGGAGCATCTTGGTTTCGACATCGATCCCCGTCACTTCGGATAGGTGGTGGGTCAAGATCTCGTACCGCTCGATCTGCCGGAAGATGTTCTGCTCGGGAATGATGCCGATGACCACTCGCTCGCGAGTCGTGGCTGGCGGAGGCTCGGGCGGTGGTTCGGTCTCCCCGCATCCCGACAGAACCAGGACCGCGAGCGACAACAGCAGGCAACATCGGAGCGAGTTCAGGATCGCTCTGGGTTGTTCGTGCTTGCCAAGGCTTTTTCTTGCGCGCACTCGCCCTTCCGGTTCTTCTTGGTGATTAAACCTGTATCCTAGAATTCGCTCACCGCAGGTGTCAAATCATGGAGAGATCATTGCATGGTGGTGCGCAGATTGCGGCTGGGACCGGACTCCGGCTTGCCAGAATCGAATGCGGGAATGATCAGTAGGCGAAGACTTTGCGGTGGCGGGTGTTCGAAGGCAACTCGGTCGTGATCCAGTCCCGCCGGTAGAGGTCGAGCCAGACCCCGGACAGCTTCTCGCGGTCCGGAAACAGTCGCTGACTCAGGACCTCGCCCCACTTCCAGGGATGGTCCGTCAGGCCGATGCGCATCGCAGGCGTCGTGGGATCTCCTCTTCGTTCGGAGACTTCCTTGACGAGGTTCCGCCAGACCACGGCGACCAGAAACCGCTCGACGATTGCGTTCAGCCGTCGGCCGAATGCGATCGTCTCTCGCCGGTGCGCCGCCAGCGAGTGGCGCAGCAGGCTGTGGAGCAGGTCGACGGGAAACATCGCCCGATCGCGAGCGATTGCCCGGGTCGAACGCGGCGAGCCCTTGGGCCCACGCGGTGGGTTGGGGTGACACTCGTGCTCGATCTCGTCGCGGCGCGGGTGGAACTGGATCGCCCGCTTGTAGGACGGGTGGCCGTCGCTGATCGGGTGCAGG